>Ga0137372_10007953_pt1 | contig 10244 bp, 14 predicted proteins | sample SagtaG_6_FD_104911 | JGI IMG/M metagenome (GOLD analysis project Ga0137372, IMG submission 104911) | Vadose zone soil microbial communities from Sagehorn Ranch, Mendocino, California, USA - Sage1_R_60_16 metaG | ecosystem: Environmental > Terrestrial > Soil > Vadose zone | place: USA...
ACACCGACCCGAGCGGCTACGACGACGCAACCGTGTCGACTGCCGCCGACCAGGTGCGCATTGTCGATCGGGCCATGCGCCTGCCGGTGTTCGCGAGCATCGTCGCTACACCGAGCGCGACGCTGCCGGTCGCCGGCACCGTGTACAACACCAATACATTGCTCGGGCACAACGGCTTTGTCGGCGTCAAGACCGGCTCGGACGCTGCGGCCGGCGGCTGCTTCGCCTTCCGGGCCATCCGCTGGATCGACGGCAAGCGGACGACGATCACCGGGGTCGTGTTGGGCCAGCCCGGCCACGACCAGATCGCGGCGGGTCTCGCGGCCGCCGACGCCATGGTCGACCGCATCGCCGGTCGTTCACGGCGCCAAGAACGAGCTATGCCGGATCTACGGCAACGAACCCTAGCACCAGGAACTGCGCCCCGAAGTCATCGATTTCGCGCTAACGGACGGCGACTTGCTCCGCCGAACGACTCCCCGCCGATCAACTTGAACCGGCGCTGGTGGACGCCCTTCTGGAGACCTACCAGCGACACCACTTGATCGACCGCGCCCTGGCGGCAGGGAAGGATCGAGCCGCAGCTCTCCGTTGCCAGCAAAGGGAAGAACTCTCGGTCGTGGACGCTGAACTGGCGAAGACGGAGGCTGCAATCGAGCGGTACCTGTTGGCGTTCGAGGCTGGTTCGTTGCCGGAGGCCGTGTGCGGAGAGCGAGTGCGGAATCTCGGTACCAAGGCCGGCGAACTGCTAGCCAGAAGGATCGAACTCGAATACGAAGTGCTGGATGCGGAAACGCCGACCATCACGCGCAGGGAGCTGGCAAAGGGTCGTCGGCACGTAGCCGACACGATCGCTTCGGGCGCGCCGGAGGCGAAGAAGGCGCTGCTGCAGGCGCTTGTGGCGGAGATCCGCGTGAAGAGTCGCAAGGCGGTGCGGCCGTTCTTCCGGGTCCCCATCGATGCCACAGCGGCGAGCGGGTACGCGGCAGCACGCATTTGTGCTGAGGCCGAGCATGATCGGCTCCACGAGTGATTACCCGCGGGAGTCCCGCACCACCCGGTGGAGCGTCACCGGCCGAGAGATTCCCTTGAGGGTCACCGGGCCCAGGGGCTCGAAGCGCACTCCGTGATCAGATGAACGACCCACGGTCTCATCACTTGCCAGGACCTGTCCGGCCTCCGCATAGGATGCGATCCGGGCGGCCAGGTTCACCGTTCTGCCGTAGACATCGCCATCCTGGAAGATCACCGGGCCGGTATGGATGCCGATGTGCATGGGGGGAAGCCTGACAGCCGGGGCGCTCTCCACCATGTCCAGGCCGGACAGAACGGCGGCCCCGGGTTCCTTGAAGTGGAACATGCCACCGTCCCCCAGCCAGCGGATCGGCCGTCCATCGTGCCGGCGAGAGATGTCCTTGACCAGGGAGGCCAGGCTGGTAGCCAGCTGGGCGGCGACCTCGTCTCCGCGCTCCTCGGTGATGCGCGTGTACCCGGTCAGGTCGACGAAGCAGATGGCGGGCGGTCTGGGGATCCTCGGGTGGAGGCCGGCGCGCTCCAGGGCGACCTCGGCATGGCTGATGCGGTGTTCGATCCAGACGTGCTCCCGATGCCGGCGGAAGATGCCGAGGACAGCTCGCTCGATGTAGTCGATCGCACGCTCGCCGAACTGCGCGCCATCGTCGAGGAGTTCCTGCTCGCTCCGCCCCGAGCGCCGCAGCGGGCGTTCGATCTCCGATTCCCACAGTTCGGACTCGGCCGTGGCCACCCGGCGCAGGCTGTCCGCGTGTACCCGAACCAACCCCAGCACCGAGGCCTGGGCGGCTCCCGCCGCCAGGAGCATCCGGACCAACGCCACCAGCTCACGGTCACCTCCCCGGGCGCGGTCGTGAGGATCGGGTGGGGCGAATCCGAGGGCCTCCTGGAGATCCTGCACGAGGGGGAGCGGCACGTTTTCCTCCCTGCACAGCTGTTCGTAGGTCAGGTCCAGGCGCTTCGCTTGGGTCATCACCGGCGCGTCGAGCCAGGAGATCGCCAGTTCCCCTGCGCGAACGAGATCGACGACTGCCTCGACCGAGAACCCGGCGTCCTCCCAGCTCCGAAGGAGCTGGACACGACGGACATCTGAAGGACCATAGGGCTCCGGGCCGGCCCCATGGTCGAGGGCGCCCAGCTCGATCAGCCGCCGCACGTACCCTGCGTCGACTTCGGCTTGCATGGCCAGCTCCTCAAGAGAGAGCGAGTCCAGCCGGATCACCTCCTTGACGAGCGGACACCACTTCGGGCGGGGCGAACCGGGGCGATCTCCTCGCGCTATGACGGCCGGCGCTCAAGCACTCGCCTGCGCTCCTCGAACTCGTCCTCCGAGATCTCACCGCGGGCGAACCGCTCGGCCAGGATGTCCCGCGCTTCGTCCCCGCGCCGCTTCTCTTCTCCTTCAGACCGGCGAGCACCGAAGCCTCGCACGAGGAAGACCACTAGGGCCACGAGACCGCCCCAGAAGATCAGCATCATTAAGCCACCCCCGAACCACATCATCGTCATTACCTCCTTCCTGGAGCGGCAGCCAGCGTCGTTCGCTCCTGGTCAAGATGACGCAGGATTCGCGTGTTCTGCTCCTCGATTACCTTGATGCTGCGCATCATCCGCTTTGGCGCGAACTCGTCAGGCATACGGTCGAACATCTCCTCGCACTTCCGCATGCCCAGCTTCCCCAGCGCCGGTCCGAAGCGGCGAAGTGCAGCTAGGGCCGTCACGAAGACCGCAGCGCCGACGATGATCTTCTTCATCTCCATCCCTCCTCTATGGCTGCTGTAGACACGACGGACTGGCACTCCTCGCACCAGCAGGCTGCACGCCCACAGTGGGGCCCATCTCGGCGCCGGCGTGACGATCCGTCCCTGTCGCCTCGCCAGCACTGCTCGGACCCGAGAGCTGATTCGTCTCTCCGCTCTGGCGCGAGCGAGGGGCGCTGCCATGCGGCGCCCCTGCGCTCGCCTGGAGTGATCCCTCATCACGCGGCTTGCTTGCCCCGGTCGATGCTCGGCGCGCCCTGCCTCCTCGGCAGCGTGGTGAAGCCGAACGGCACGTACAGAGGGCAGAAGCCGATGGCGCCGGTCACGATGAACCAGAGGCCGAAGGCGGCCACCACGATCCCGAGGGCGCTAACCTCGAGTCCCCCCAGCGGGAACAGGCCCACGGCGATGAGCACGATCCCCGCGACAACGCGAATGGCCCGGTCGACGGGTCCTTCGTTCTTCGGAAACATTTGGATCACCTCCCTCCGAGTGATGGGTTCATCCACTTCCCCCAAACGACGGGCTTGGACGCCGTACGAGATCTCGTTTTTCGACGTTCGGGACGCAACCCTGGGGTTCGCGAGCCGGCGTAACCTCGGGCGGGCAACCCGTCGGAGGACCAGTGGGGAATGCACGACGCTGCCGAGCACCCTCGTTCGCCTTGGGGGTCTCCTAGGCTCGCGCCGAGTCGTCCGAGCGCCTGAGTGCCTCCAGGAGCCGCTCGTACTCCTCGGTGTCGATCTCGCCCCTGGCCAAACGGTCGGCCAGCGTGCGCTCGGGATCGTCTCTCCAGCGGTGTCCGCCGTGGTCCCAATGGCCGTGCCACATCATCCGCGGCATCATCACAGCCATGCAGATGAGCATGAACAAGGCACCGACCCCCCACCATCCGACCTCCGATCCGATCATTGCCTTCACCTCCTTTGGTCCGGCAGCGCCTCGTATGGGCGCTGCTTCTGTCGTTCAGTACGATCTGCCCTTCGGCAACGGTGCTGCGGCAAGCACCCGCAGCGGCGTGGCCGCCGGCTGGACGTTCAGCCAGATGCCGGCCGCCGGGACGAATAGGGGTTAGGCCTCCCTGTCGTTGTTGTCGACGACAGGCCAAGCGGAGTCGGGGACCTTCATCGGCACCGCGGTGGTCGCCCGGGGATTGACTCCCCCAGAGGTCGAAGACTGACGTGCTATCGCCCTTCACCCGGACCCTTACGCCGCTGTTCATGGGATCTGAACCTCGCTGACGCGCGTGACGGTGGTGCGCTCGGCCACGTAGAACGGGAGCTGGCGGAGCGCGTCCTTTTCGCTCCCAGCGTCCACCGTCCACCAGATCTCGTGCCCGCCGGAACGGCACGAGGACAGGGTCGCTTGGTGGCGAAGCCGGCTCTGGTGTCCCTTGAACGAGGCGAACGCCACCCCGCACTCGTCGGCCGTGTGACGATGCTCAAGCAGGTAACGAGACATGAGCCGAGCTTGCCGTGGCCCTTCTCCGCGCACATCGGGGCATCACCCTGAGTCGGACCCTGATCTTTCCTTGCCCGACGACCCTGACCTCCGTGCCCGACTAAGGACCTTCGGCCCTACGTTCCCAGGCCCTTCGGCCCTGGCCACCCGAGTTCAAAGAGCGGCCTCTTAGCGGACGAGATGGAGAGTATGCCCACGACTCTGGAGTGGCCTCAAGGCTCCCTGGTGCCACCTGAGCGCGCGCCACCTGAGCGTCCGAAACAGGAGGGTGTGACTATGCACGCCGGGCACTTCGTGGGGCGTGCCGAGGAGCTCAGTTCGCTCGAGCGGATCCTGGACGAGCTTGATCGAGGCTGTCCTGGCGCGATCGAGCTGGCGGGCGAACCCGGGATCGGCAAGACGCGGCTCCTGAGGGAGCTCGCCGCTCGCGCCGAGGCCCGCGGGCAGCTCGTTCTCTCCGGGTCGGCGTCGGAGCTCGAGCACGACCTGCCGTTCTCCGTCTTCGTCGACGCGCTGGACGAGTACGTCGCGGGCCTAGAGCCGGAGCGGCTCGCCGTACTCGAAGATCAGGTCCAAGCAGAACTGGCGCATGTCTTCCCGTCGTTGTGGGCGCTCGCCGGCGGCCACGAGGTGGCGCTCCAGCACGAGCGTTATCGCAGCCATCGCGCGGTCCGCGCGCTCCTCGAGCAGCTTGCCGAAACGAGGCCACTCCTCCTCGTGCTCGACGATCTCCACTGGGCCGACTCTGCGTCGGTTGAGCTGCTCGGCGCGCTGCTGCGCCGCCCGCCAGCCACGGCGGTGCTGATCGCTCTGGCTGCGCGGCCGCGCCAGACGCCGGAGCGCCTGTCGGCAGCGCTAGAGCGGGCACATCGCCAGGGGGCGCTGACCCGGATCGAGCTCGGGGCGCTGAGTCCCGCCGAGGCCCGCGCCTTTACCGGCGAAGCCCTCGACCCGGCGGAGGCAGCCGCACTCTACGAAGAGACCGGCGGCAACCCGTTCTACCTGGAACAGCTGGCGCGGGCGCTGGAGCGCACGGTTGGCGCTGCATCCGCCGCCGTCGAGCTGTCCTTGACCATCGAAGTGCCGGCTTCCGTCGCCGCCGCGCTGACCGAGGAGCTCGCGTTGCTGTCCAACACGGCCCGCCTGCTGTTGGAAGGCGCAGCGGTGGCGGGCGACCCCTTCGAGCCCGAGCTGGCCGCCGCCGCAGCGGGGACCTCCGAGGACTCGACGATGGACGCTCTCGACGAGCTCCTGCAGCTCGATCTCATCTGCCAGACCGATGTGCCGCGGCGGTTTCGATTTCGGCACCCGCTCGTGCGACGGGCGGTTTACGAGAGCACGCCCAGCGGCTGGCGGCTCGGAGCACACGAGCGCTGCGCCGAGGTGCTCGCGGCGCGAGGGGCCACAGCGGTGGCGCGCGCCCACCACGTCGAGCGGTCGGCGCGCCAGGGCGACCTCGCCGCCGTAGCCATCCTTCGCGAGGCCGGGGAGGCAGCAGCACGGCTCGCGCCCGAAAGCGCGGCGCGGTGGTTCGGTGGGGCGCTGCGGCTGCTCCCACAGACCGCGCCGGCGGAGGACCGTGTCGAGCTTCTGCTCGCCCGTGCCGGGGCGCTGGCGGCGGCGGGCCATTTCGCCGAAAGCCACAGTGCCCTGCTGGAGGCGATGGCGATCGTCCCGGAGCAGTCGATCGCGCTCCGCACCACACTCACGACGGCGTGCGCCAGGGTGGAGCACCGCCTCGGGCAATACAAGCAGGCCCACGCGCGTCTCGTGAGCGCTCTCGGCGGCCTGCCGGAGCCGGTCTCGGCCGAGTCCGTCGCGCTGCTGATTGAGCTCGGGCTGAACGAGTTCTACCGCTCGAAATACCAGTCGATGCACGACTGGGCCGAGCGCGCCGTGAGCGCCGCGGAAGTGCTCCGACATCCGCCCTTGACGGCGGCGGCGCTCGCGATGCCCGCGCTCGCGCACGCCATGACCGGAGCGAGCGAAAGAGCTCAATCCCACCGGGCCGACGCCGCGGCCCTCGTCGACAACCTCTCCGACGACGAGCTCTCGCTCCGACTCGACGCGGCGGTCTGGCTCGCTGCCGCGGAGCTCTACCTCGATCTCTATGCCGAGGCCGACTCGCACGCGAGCCGTGCCCTCGCTCTTGCTCGCGCGACGGGGCAAGGGGAGCTCTTCCCCGTCCTGTACCAGATACTGGGCAGGGTCTGGTACGTGCGTGCCAAGGTGGCCGAGGCCACCGAACTCCTGGACGGCGCCATCGAGGCCGGACGGCTCCTCGGGACCCCGCCGGCCTTCGCCGGGAACCTCTTCAACCGCTCCGCCGTCGCGGTCGCCGTAGGGGATCTCGACGTCGCGCTGGCCACCGCCGAGGAGGCTGTACAGCTCACACGCGATCTCGACGAAGGGTTCGTCACGGCCTGGGCTGCGGTGAGGCTCGGTGGCGTCCTGCTCGAAACCGGGCAACCGGTCCGAGCCGTCGAGCTGCTCCTTGGCCGCGCCGGTGGCGAGGAGCTGACGCTCATCCCCGGCGGCTGGAGGGTGTACTGCCTCGAGCTCCTCGCGCGGTGCTGGCTGGCCCTGGATCGCCGCATCGAGGCCGAGCGAGCAGCCGGACTTGCCGAGGTCGCGGCAGGGGCCGCACGGGTTCCCCTCGCTACTGCCTGGGCCGATCGTGCCACGGCAGCCGTGGCTCTGTACTCGGGGGACACGGCCCGGGCTACCGAACGCGCACTCGCCTCGGCCGATGCCGCCCAGGAAGTCGGAGCCCCCATCGAGGCCGCACTGTCGCACACGCTCGCGGGCCGAGCGCTAGCCCAGGCCGGCCAGAGCGACCGTGCCGTGGCGGAGCTTCAGCGCGCAGCGGCAGCGTTCGACGCTTGCGGCGCGCTGCGCTACCGCCAAAGCGCGGAGCGAGAGCTCGGAAAGCTCGGCCATCGCCCTCACCGGCGCACCCGGCCGGGCAAGACCGACGGAGCTGGCATCGAGTCGCTGACCGAACGCGAGCTCCAGGTGGCACGCCTCGTCGTCGACCGCAAGACCAACGCCCAGATCGCCGCGGAGCTGTTCCTCAGCCAGAAGACGGTCGAGACCCACCTGCGCAACAGTTTCAGCAAGGTGGGCGTCACGACGCGCGTCGCCCTCGCGCGCGCCGTTGAGCGCGCGGACCGAACAGGGAGCGCGCGGCCAGGATAGGGCCAGCTCGGCCGCTCGAGGCAGAGCGCGACGCTCGCTGATGGCACGCGGCTGGTCTCGGGACGGGGCTGCTGTCGAACCGCAAGTGCGCTCCGAGTCCGTGAGCTGTGGGGATTGGAGACCTCGCCAGCAGTGCTTGACAGGCACTTAGAGGGTGGACACTGGCGCGCCGTGGACCCTCGACGGGCGGATACGTGACTGTCAGGCCGAGATGCCGGAGTCAGCAGGGGGCTCGAGGGGCGGGGCCAGGGGCGGGGGTTGGCTTGGGCCGGGGGACCGGCGGCTGCCGACGGCCCGGCGGACCTCCTCGCTGACCGCCGTGAACGTGACCTTCAGGCCCTCGCTCAGCCTCCGGCCAGTATCCCGCACGTGCTCCCGAGCCTCATCGTCTCTCAGCGTGTCGCCGAGCGACGTGAACGCCCGGTCCAGCTCATCGGTAGCCCGCCGGATCGCGTCCGCCACGAGGCCCTCCTCGGCAGTACTGGGGGGAGAAGCGCGCTGGCTCGGCCAGGTGCCGACACCGCTCCGAGATGATCCGCCCGAGCTTGGCGAAGCCCTCTCCGAACGCTCATCCAGGGCTACACTCGAGTGAACGTCCTTACGGGAGCCGGCATGCCCTCGGCACAGCTCACTCGCTCCGAGACCGATAAGAAAATCGCCGGGGTCGCAGGGGGGGTGGCCGCGTACTTCGGGGTCGACCCCACTTTGGTTCGGGTGGTATGGGTCATCGCCCTGCTGATGGGCTGGGGGTTCCTCGCGTACCTCATCCTCTGGATCGTGCTGCCCAAGGGCCCTGGCTCGACGCCGGCCATGCGCCTCGCCGAGGAACGGTATGCGCGAGGAGAGATCACCGCCGAGGATCTGCAGCGCATCCGACGCGGCCTGGAAGGCCGTCCATGATCGGCCACGGATATTGGGGCGGCCCGGGTTGGGGGATCGTGGCGGGTCTCGTATCGCTCGCCTTCTTGGCGCTGGTGGTGGTCCTCGTCGTGTCCCTGGTCAGGAATCGGCCGGGGGCCGGGCCTGCCGTGGGTTCCAGCGCCATTCGGATGCTCGAGGAACGCTACACCCGCGGGGAGATCTCACGAGACGAGTTCCTGGAGCGACGGGCGGTCCTTACCGGTTCCCCGACGAGGCCCCCCGGCGGCATGGAGCAGGTAGGCGGACCTCCGGCCGGAGGCGGTACCCCCGGCTCCCCCGGGGCCTGAGCGTCTATCCTGCTTCAGGCAGAGGGAGCTCCCCGTGCCCCCGGGGGAAGTCGGACCAGACCTCCGACGCCTTGTTCGGCTTCGTCGACGGCTCCGACTGCGCCCGAAGCGTTCGAGCTGACCCTGACAAGCAACGGAACCCGGCCACATTGATTCCATCAGAATCCCATCACGCCTGATGGACGCGGCTGCAGCGGCCTGAGTTCAGGTAGGGGATTTCGGAATGAGGCTGTGGCCAACGGGGTGCGAATCAAGCCTTGCGCTTGGTGTGAGCGCCGGCTCGTTCTCGAAAGCAACAATCGGAGACGCGATGCGCGTTGGAAGGAGATGCGATGCGCTTCTTGTACTTCTACCTCATGGCAGATGCTCCCGATCGTGTCCGGGCGGCGGCGCCGAAGCACGCTGCTTACTGGCGGGAACTCGGGCTCGCGACTATCTCGGCGGACCCCTTTTCTGATAGGTCGGGAGGGTTGATTACCTTCAAGGCGGGTTCCATCAGCGAGGCCGAGCAGCTCGTCGCCGATGACCCCTTCGTCCGGGAGGATCTGCTGGAGCGCCGTTGGGTGAAGGAGTGGGTGATCGAGTGAGGTGTCTCTGTCAACGTATGGCCACGGCGCGAGGCATCGCGGGGTTGTACCTGCCTCCCGCGAAGCTGTCCCGCGCTAGACCACGACCCTCCGGAGGGGAGAGCGATGGCCACGTATCGCGAAGACCTGCGCCTTGCGTGGAACCGCATTAACTCCTTCCCCACAGATAGGCTCGAAACGCGCTTCGGGACCGTTGAATACGGTCATCGCCCCGTCTCGCTTCGGCTACTTCGGCTCGACGCTCCCGGAGGGTGCCACCCCAGCCAATCAGGCTGATGCGTACGCGCTGTTGCTCGATCATCTCGGGGTCGATCGTCCCGTCGTGATCGGCTTCTCGGCAGGGAGCGGCTCGATCCTCGAGTTCGCGCAGCGCCATCGACAGCGCGTCATCGGGCTGGTCCTCGCCTGCTGCCGCCTCGGAGGAGGGGTCAACGTGGGCAAGGCGTTCGCCCCGGATTCGGCAGTGGGCCCATGAGCTCGCGAGCTCGAGGATCCGACGACAAATTCGCCTGCGCTATTGAAAGCCGCTTGCCTTGCCGATCGTCCCGTCTCCCAGGGGCCTGAAGACCCTAATCGGCCTCTGCTCAGTTGCAAAAACTCACAGGAGCAGAGACCGGGGAGGTGTCGAAAATGGTTCGGTTCCTTTTGGGAGGGTTTGTAGTCGCCCATGGCCTCGTTACCGCGGCGGTGTGGGCCTCCCCGGCTAAAGGAGGTGAGCCCTTCCGCGCCACCCACTCCTGGCTCTTGGGCGACGTCCGGTCCCTGGCGGTAGGCCTCGCACTGGTGGCGGCCCTCGGGTTTGTGCTTGCGGGCGCCGGCTTCCTCGCCCATCAGAGCTGGTGGGGAGCGTTCGGGATCGGGGCGGGTGCGGTGGCTCTGGTGCTGATGGCGCTCTACTTCAACCCGTGGCTCCTGGCGGGCATCGCCATCAGCGGGGGCGTCCTCTACGCCGGAGTGCAGGCGCTTCAGCAGGCCTAGGAAGCCAGGTTCTTAAGAAG
>Ga0137372_10007962_pt1 | contig 10236 bp, 14 predicted proteins | sample SagtaG_6_FD_104911 | JGI IMG/M metagenome (GOLD analysis project Ga0137372, IMG submission 104911) | Vadose zone soil microbial communities from Sagehorn Ranch, Mendocino, California, USA - Sage1_R_60_16 metaG | ecosystem: Environmental > Terrestrial > Soil > Vadose zone | place: USA...
AATATTACGATGTTGAAAGTAGGAGGTAGTTGCCACTCTAACATTGCAAGGCCATGTCCGAGCTGAAGTCGCTCTCCAAGGAAGCAGTTCCCGCCGCGCTCGAGAAGGCGATGCGCTATCGATTGCTTAACGAGCCCGCCGAAGCGGAAAGCATTTGCCTCGATGTCCTGAAGGCGGATCCCGAGAATCAGGAAGCGATCATCACATTGCTGCTCGCATTGACCGATCGCTTCGCGAAGGGCTACGGTGTGAGCGACACTCAGGTCAAGGAGTTACTCGCGCGCATTCGCAGCGAATATGAGCGCGCTTATTACGCCGGAATTTTTGCCGAACGCCGTGCTAAAACAAAGCTAATTCAACACACACCCGGTTGCCGATTTCAGGCGTACGATCTTTTTCGCGAGGCAATGAGCTGGTTTGAAAGGGCAGAAGCAATTCGTCCCCCCGGCAATGATGATGCTTTGCTCCGTTGGAACACATGTGCTCGAATCATTGAGCGAAATAGGCTCGTTCCGCGGGAGGAAGAAGAGCCGGTCGAGTTTCCGCTGGAGTAACCGTAGCCATTTTGCTCGTACTGTGGGAAAAGGCGATGAATTTACGCGATTTGAATACGAAGGTTGGCACCGCGTAGCGGAAAAATACGATGCTGTCTGGTCGTCACTGACCCGGCAGTTCATTCCTTATTTGATCGATGCTGCCCAAGTTTCAACTTCGAGACGCATTTGGTGGAATGGGATGTTCCAACGCCGCGTTATCTCTTCGAAGCCGAGCGCGACGCGGGAGTCCGCACAGCTGGATTGTTGGCGCGTCAAGCATCGGACCGGCTCGAGGCGATCATGCGAGCGATTGAAGCTGGTATCCGACGCTACGCAAAAGGCGATCGGTTCGCCATTCCAATGGCCGCGCACATTGTCGTCGCATCGAAACGTTGAACGACAAATTGATTTCGCTGGGATAAAATTGGAGGGACGCGCTCAGTTGCGTCTATTCGAAGAAGACGAGGCGGAAGTCGGGCACCCTAGAGCAGTGCGCCGGCGCAGCTCGATCCTGCGCCCGCAGTGCAGCCGAAGCAGTGGTTGCCAGTCATGATCTCGCGATTGTCGATCTTGTCCGGATCGATATCCCAGAGAAAAAGTCCCGACTCGTTCGGATTTTGCCATTGCATATCCAGCTGCTGGTTAAAGTCGCAATCGTAAACCTCGCCGCGCCATCCGACGCTAATGGTGTTACGGCACATGAGCCCGTCAATCGTTGTGGGGTTAAACGCATCTACCAGCAACTCCATGTACTCCTGAAGTTGATGGTTGTGCCGCAAAAATGCCGCGAATCGCCCGATCGGCATGTTGGCGATCGAATAGAGTTTGTTAAACACGATGCCGAAATGCGAGAAAAGCTCTCGTTTGTAATCGGCTTCCAGCTCGTCTTGCGGTCCGGGCAAAAACGCACCGACCGGATTGTAAACCAAATGCAACAGTAGTTCTGAATTGATGCCGTAGCCTAACGAGTTAAGCAACTGCAAGGCGGCGATGCTTCCATCAAACACGCCTTCGCCGCGTTGCGCGTTGACGTTCTCTGCTGTGTAACACGGCATCGATGCAATGATTTCCACTCTGTGTCGGGCCAGAAATTGAGCGAGACCTTCATAACCAGACTCAAGTAGGATCGTGAGGTTGCAGCGATCGATCACGTGCCGCGACGGACGCAGCCCCTTTACCCGTTCAATGAAATAGCGGAAGTCCGGAATCATTTCCGGCGCGCCACCGGTAAGATCAACAGTTGGAATCTCGGTCTTGGCCAGCCAATCGACGATGCAATCAATCGTTGTACGGGTCATAATTTCTTTCCGCTTCGGTCCCGCGTTTACGTGGCAATGCACGCAAGTGAGATTGCAAAGCTTGCCGACGTTGACCTGAAGAATCTCGGGGCGTCCACGACGAAAGGAGATTGAGCGCTCCTCCAGTTTCTGTGCAAATCTGTTCATTATCTTAAACGATCATTTCTTGCGGAATTCCGGGCGGATATTCGCCATCATAATCGTCGAGGCTTTAATGCTGCAACCTAGAACGGTTTAGATACGCTTCTGTGAAATGCGTCCGGCGATCCTCACGCTCGTGGTTACCGCCACGGTCTTCGTGGCTCTCTTCGTACTCGAACGGTTTCTCCCGTTGCGGAGGCGCTGCTCGTCCCTACTGCCCAGAGTTATTTTAAATTTAATCATCTCGGCCGCGGCATTTGCAGTGGCGGCGATCCTCGTGCGCCCAGCTGCTACCGCCGCCTTAAGCTGGGCGACGCAAAAACCCTTCGGTCTGGTTCATCTGATCGCGTTGCCACCGGCTTTGGCGTTCATCGCATCCTTTCTGTTAATGGATCTAACATTTTATTGGTGGCATCTCGCAAATCACCGCATTGGGTTTCTCTGGCGCTTTCATAATGTGCACCACATCGATCCCGACCTCGATGTCTCGACCGGGTTTCGTTTTCATTTCGGCGAAGTCACAATGTCCGCGGTTTTTCGTGTCGTCCAGGTGCTGTTCATCGGGATCTCGATGCCAGCATTTGCCGTTTACGAATTGGTTTTTCAGACCAACACACTCTTCCACCATAGCAATCTGCGGTTGCCGATCCGTCTCGAGCGGATTTTGAATAAGGTGCTCGTGACTCCGCGAATGCATGGCATTCACCACTCGCAGGTTCGGCGCGAGACGAACTCAAATTACGGTGTCGTATTCCCGTGGTGGGATCGCGTCCATCGAACGCTTGGACTCAACATCCCGCAAGCGGAGATCGCGATCGGCATCCCAGGCTATTCGCAACCCGGCGACAATCGACTCGGAAATGCGCTGCTCATGCCGTTTCGGAAGCAGCGTGATTACTGGCGTCGGACGGACGGCACGTTAGTGGAGCGAGCCGCGCCCGTATGCCGGCAGTCTTCGTCCTACCTGGCCGAATAATTCTTCACGCGCCGATGCGACGAAACATGAACGTGGTCTCGGGTTTCACAATCTCGCCGTTCATCTCCAGCAGAGGATAGGCGAGAAAATTAATTGGCCCGCTCGCAGGCTCGGGATCGACTACAAGGTCGCGACCTTTTGTCAGCTCGAAGCGATTGGCCGGATTATGGCCGAAATAGTAGTCTGCCAGCTTTGGATTCTTCCATGCCTCGCTGATATCCACCGGCACCCAGCGTCCATCTGCGAGAAATTCTGCCCAGCAATGATAGCCGTCGATCGTCCCCTCGTTTTTGTCCGCGGGAATAGTCGCGCCTATGGCAAAACGAGCTGGTATCCCGACGCTGCGCGCCAAAGCAATAAAATAAGCGTGAAAATCGCTGCAGTTCCCGGTGCGCGCGTCACATGCATACATCGCATCGCCGCGGCCCCAGCCTTCTCCTGATTTGTCATAGCGCATCCGGCCGATCACGTGATCGTAGAGCGCTTTCGCGCGTTCGAGATCATCGGTTTTTCCGGCCGCCGCTTTCTGAGCCAGCGTCTTAAAAGTTTCGTTAATCGGTACTAGCTTTTCCGGCTGCAAGTAACGCGCAGCTTCTGCGCTGTTTGCTGAGTAAGCAGCCTTCTCCTTGCGAACCACGCGATATCTCACTTCGACAGTTTTGCCGCTGTCTTCAGGCGCGGGATGAAGCACGCAAATATCGTTGCCGTAGTCCCGGTCTTGCACTCTTTCCCATTTTACCGGGATATTCAGCTTTTCCTTAGCGACGGTCTGAAAGGCATCGGTCTTCGCCAGCGGTATCCAAACTCGGGCATCGCCTTTTATCTCTGGAAGTTTAACTCGATAGACGAACTCGAATTGATCCGTGCCTTTGACGATGCCTGGATTATCAGCAGCGCGAGTCGCAACCGCGGCCGCCAAGAAAAATACCGGGAAAATCAGAACCCGCGTGGGCAATTGGAAAACCATTTGCAAGATCAGCTCGCTGGCACTTTCTGCCACTTGCCGTTCTCTTCTTTCCAATTGTAGAGCGGTTTGCCATCGATCTTGTGAACTGAGGTCTCGGTGACCTTCATTTTCCCCGGTTGCCCGGTCAAAAAGAAGTCGATGTCGTAGGTTTTGCCATCCGTAGCTTTCATATCTACGCAGGCAAAGTACTTGCCCCCGCCGAGGTCCTGCAGGCGATCATCATGTACTTTTACCAAGTCCAGAGCGAGATCCTGGCCTTCGTACTTGACGCGAAATTTCCCGTCGGCGCCCTTTTTGCTTTGAGCATCGATATTCTTCCTTATGCCGGCGGAAATATCAGCCGTGCTCACTTGTTTCTCGGCCCCACCCTTCTTCGGCTGTTCCGGGCCTTGCTTTGGAGGCTCGGTGCTTTTCTTCGGATGTTCTGGATGTTCCTGCGCGAGTATTGTCGCAGCCGGTGCGAGAAACAGCGCCACAGATAATGCAATGATAACTCGTGTAATCATAAGATTAAGTTGTTGAGGTTCTATATGTTAATCGGAAAACGCCGGGCAGTTTGTCGTGTCGTTTACGCATTTCGACAAGCGAAACCGTTGCGTTTTCACCAATGGTCTCCAGATATGAGGGTCAAGACACTCATTTATTCCGGGTTTGGAACAGTAAAGTTGTTGGGTCGGATCAACGGTTCTCTATAGAGCAGCATGTCCGGGCGTAGAGCCACCTCAGAAGAGAGAACGGCGCGCCAAGCGCATAGAGGGTTGCAATCAATCCATAGGCAAGAGTTAGTCGGACATGCCCGATCTGCTCATATCGACGCGGATTTGCCATGATCCGTTTGCGGGTGTGCGCAACTCGACCGCGTCGGTGCAGCATACGAAAAAATTCCACATCCTCCAGGATGGGCGTCTCCGGAAACCCTCCGAGCTCTTCGAAGAGTTGCCGCCGGCAAAAAATGCCATGATCACCGCATCGCATCCGCAATAAGATTCCAGCGTAGTGAGCAAAGCTGTCTGTCAGCCGATAAACGAAAGGCGATTGGGGCAGGCGAATGCGGAAGTAACCGCCTGCAACGTTGGGATCTTTTAGCGTGCGCCCGATTTCATCCAAACATTGTGCAGGTAATTCAACATCCACATGAAGAAACCAAAGCACATCACCACCGGCTGCACGCGCTCCGGCATTCATTTGCACCGCGCGATTCCGCCTCGTCCTGACAATCCGGTCGGCAAATGTTTCGGCGAGTTTGGCTGTCCCGTCGCTGCTTCCGCCGTCCACGACAATGATTTCCGTTTCCGGTGCTCGCTCGCGAACATGCTGGAGAAATGGGCGGATCAGCGGCGCTTCGTTCCACACCGGCACGATGATGGAAATACGCGTTCCCTCAGAACTGGGCACGCTATTCTCTCGTTTCGCGCCAACTCCAGCGGTTACGCTTGCATTCATATCGTCAAGCGAATTGATGCCCGCTCCGATCATTTGAAATATTATCGAAAAGCAATTGCGCTCGGGTGTAATTACGGCCGTGCAAGCCACAGCGCGGCTGCGCGAAAAGGGCAAGCGTAAATATCCGCGCAAACATTGCTAGAGGGGCGCATTGGACAGAATTAGATGATCCACACTGAACCAGCCGGGGCCGGAGAGTAAAAGCCATAGAAGGATCACGACTAAGAGTACCTCAGGGAGGTATAAGAATTCAGAGAGCCAGCCGAGCAGTGATGTTGCTTTGATGGTTCGAACTGCGGTGGTCGCAACGGCCATAACCATCACGCCAATTAGCATTACGCACGCAATGGGCGTCAACGCACCAAAGATAAGCAGCAAGCCCGAGGCGAACTCGACCGTCGAAACAAAGAGAGCGTTGAGCTCGGGAAAAGGAACATGCGCCGCGACCAACGTCTCGCGCATCTGTTCACGTCGCTCCGGCACGAAAAGTTTGCCGCGCCCGGAAAGAAAGAACAGCAGACCAACCGCTAGCCGCGCCATAAGAATTCCAAGCCATTGCCATGCGTGCAACTCTGCAAGAAATATCCGGAGGCACGACATGATCAAAAGGTGAACCGACAATTACCAACCGGCAACAAATCAGGAATGCGTTCGCGCACTGCGATCATCGACACCTAAGACAGCGCTGGAGTAACATCTTGCTTTCAATTCGCCGATCTTCAGTTTGATAAACACGAGAACCAAAGAAATCTACAACGTCATCGTCATCGGCGCCGGCACGGCCGGATTAGTCGCAGCGGCAGGCACGGCAGCATTGGGTGGGCGCGTCGCCCTGGTCGAGCGGAACTTAATGGGCGGCGATTGCCTGAACTTCGGCTGCGTGCCGAGTAAGGCGCTCATTTCATCGGCGCGATTGATTCAGCGAATCCGCGAATCGGAAAAGTGGGGCTTAGATCGACAAGAACCGCAATTCGTATTCGAAAAAGTATTCAAACGAATGCGCGCGCGCCGCGCCAAGATCTCGCCGAATGATTCACAAGAGCGCTTCGAGTCATTAGGCGTGGATGTCTTCCGCGGCGAAGCGCGATTCGTATCCCCGCACGAAGTGGAAGTGAATGGGCAAAAGCTTCGCGCCAAGAATTTCGTCATCGCAACCGGCAGTCGCCCCGCGATTCCGAAGATCGAAGGCATCAACGACGTTCCATATTTCACGAACGAAACCGTTTTCGACGAGCTGAACGAAAAGCCGGAGAGCATGATCATGCTCGGCGGCGGCCCGATCGGTTGCGAACTCGCGCAAACATTCCGCCGACTCGGCGTGCAGCTGACGATCGTCCAGCGTGGCGACCAGCTTTTGCCAAGAGAAGATCGAGACGTGGCGGAATTTCTTGAGCGTCGCTTGATTAACGAAGGTGTCCGCATCATCAAGCATGCCGATGCGCGTTCAGTGGCAACCAGCGACGCCGGAAAAGTCGCGGTTCAATTGTTAGATCGACAGTCGGACCGGTTGGCTGAACGGACTTTCTTTGCCGACGCGCTCCTTGTCGCTATCGGGCGAAATCCAAACTTGCAGAGCTTGGATCTGAAATCCGCGGGGGTTGACGTCAATGAAGCGGGTCTGTGCGTTAACGATTATTTACAAACGTCTCAACGGCATATTTACGGTGTAGGCGATGTAATCGGGCCATTCTTGTTTACACACATGGCCGATGCGCAAGCGCGCGTAGTTGTGCGAAACATTCTTGTTCCATTCCAATTTCTGCGGCAGAAAATGGATTATTCGGTCGTGCCTTGGTGCACGTATGTCGATCCAGAAATCGCGCATGTCGGACTGGCCGAAAAGGAAGCGAAACAGAAAAATGTCGATTACGACCTGTTCGTCGTTCCGCTGGAAGACGTCGATCGTGCAGTGGTTGAGAGCGAAGATGCCGGTTTCGCGAAAGTTTTGACCGCGAAAGGCTCGGACAAAATTCTCGGCGCAACCATCGTCGCGCCGCATGCAGGCGATTTACTGCACGAGTTCGTGGTGGCAATGAAGGCTAACGTCGGCCTCGGCAAAATTTCCTCGATAATTCACGCCTATCCCACATTTGCGGAGCTAGCCCGGAAGGCCGGAGACAAATACAACAAGAGCCGTCTCACCCCGCGAGCCCAGAGAATCTTCAGCTGGCTTTACGAGCGCGCACGCAAATGAGTAACAACGAAAAAGGCAGGCCTAAGGGCGCGATGGGAAAGCTCGCAGCGCTGGCCGTTATCGTAATTGGCCTGCTCGTTCTCATGAGGTTTTTGCCGGTTACGCGTTGGCTGCACACTTTTAATGACTGCATCGGCAGGATGGGGATTGCAGGCATTTTTATTTTTATCGCGGTTTATGCTGCTGCGACGGTCTTGCTCGCGCCTGGAGTAATTCTGACGATTGGTGCCGGATTTGCGTTTGGTTTATGGAAGGGTTTTCTCGCAGTTTCTGCCGGCTCGACATTTGGCGCGGCTTTGGCCTTCCTCGTCGCCCGTTCCATTGCCCGCAACAGGATCGAGGCGATGGCAAAAGGAAACGACAGATTTCAGCGAATCGACAGTGCAATCGGCGCGCAAGGCGCCAAGATAATTTTTTTACTCCGTCTCAGTCCAGTTATCCCATTTAATCTGAGCAATTACTTTTATGGTCTGACCGCTGTGAAATTCTGGCCTTACGTGTTCGCGAGTTGGGTCGGGATGATGCCAGCGACGTTCCTTTACGTTTTTATCGGCACCACTGGTAAAGCCACTGTGTCAGCCGCTAGTGGCGAGGCGATGAAATACGGCTGGCAATACTGGACTTTCGTGAGCCTCGGCCTCGCTGCCACGATTGTCGTGATAATCTGGGTGACAAAGATCGCGCGTGATGCTCTCAAGAAGACAGTGGACGTGAAGTCGTGAAGCAAAAAATATAATTGCAATAATTAGGGCGACTCGGCCGGATTGAAACCAATGTTTTAGCGTATTTTTCTTTTGGGTTGAAGCTTCCACAAAAATAAAATCTCGGCGTCCACGTCGTCACGCAGGGGGTGCAGCCTGGTAGCCAAACTTGTTTGGCGGATCCCATGGAAACAAAAGGTTTTGTCCATTCCAGCTTGATCCGAGTAATCGGATGGCTCCTATTGAACATTCCATGACTGCGATGCGGCTCGGAGTAAACATTGATCACGTTGCGACCTTGCGACAGACGCGCTACGCGGCGATGCCGGAATCGAAAAACGCAGAGCCCGATCCGATTGCAGCGGCTTCGATCTGCGAGCGTGCCGGGGCTGGGGGAATAGTTGCTCACCTCCGGGGCGATCGTCGCCACATTCAAGATCGCGATATCGAGCGGCTGCGACAAAATATCATGACCAAACTGAACCTCGAAATGGGCAACTCGCCAGAGATCATCGATACCGCCTTGCTCATCGTTCCGGATGAGGCATGTCTCGTTCCAGAAAAACGTGAAGAGATTACTACTGAAGGAGGTCTCGATGTTGTGGCGCAGCGAAGAGAACTTGAACCTACCATAAGACGCCTCCAGACCGCAGGTATCCGCGTCAGTCTCTTTATCGATCCAACGTTGGAACAGGTAGATGCCGCAGCTGAACTCGGTGTGGAGATGGTTGAGTTGCACACCGGAAGATTGGCGAATGCATTCGCAGAAAAAATTGAAAAAGAAGAGCTGGAGAAGTTACGGGCAGCGGCACGTGCCGGTTCGGAATCACATCTCCAAGTCAACGCCGGTCACGGCATCAATTACCGCAACATTGCGCTCATTCACCAAATTCCACATCTGACTGAGCTTAATATTGGGCATTCGATCGTCTCACGCGCTATCTGGGTCGGACTCGAAACAGCCGTAAAGGAAATGCTCGCCGCGATGGAGAATTATCCCGGATGAGCGTGCTGGGAATCGGTGTCGATCTTGTCGAATGCGCGCGCATCGAACGTTCAATTGAGCGTTTTGGCGAAAAATTCCTCCATCGTGTATTTACCGATGGCGAAGTCGCGTATTCCATGTCGATGAAATTTCCCGCGCGCCACTTGGCTGCGCGTTTCGCCGCGAAAGAAGCAGTTTCGAAAGCATTCGGCACCGGGATTGGCAAGGCGATGGGCTGGCGCAATATCGACGTTCAAAAAAAACCAAGCGGCGAACCGTTTCTCGTTTTCTCGGGGCCAGCGCAGGAACTCGCGAGGCAGCGTGCGGTGACGGCGGCCTTTATCACTCTTAGTCACACCGAACATCACGCCATCGCGTGCATCGTGCTTGACGGCTAGTAGCGAAGGCCTTTACGCCAATTGACATGACTATGGAACACTATCGGCAGATCATGGACATCGTTGGCACCAGCGTGGACGGCGTAGGCGTATTTATCGTCGTGGGTGGCGCACTCGTCGCAACTGCGCGACTCCTACTCCATCGCGCGCAGAGCACGGGGAATTACTATTCGCTTTACCGACAGGATGTTGGTCGAGCCATTTTGCTCGGCCTTGAGTTTCTGATTGCTGGTGACATCATCCGCACCGTCGTTGTCGCGCCCACAATGCAAAACGTATTGGTCTTAGGATTGATCGTCCTCATCCGCACGTTCCTCAGTTTGTCACTGCAATTGGAGATTGAAGGAAAATTGCCCTGGCGCCGTGGAGTGCCGCGTCCTGACTAGGATCACTCAAGGTTTTCCGTAGAGGCCAAGATTCGTACCCAACAATGTGGTTGTTGGAATCTTGCCAATCTGTTCTTCTCGCTTTTCAAAACTCTCTGAGAATTAATCTTACGAGCGCTGGAGCCGTTGCACCAGAGCTTGAAAGCGCGGATGATCGCGGAGCCGCTCCCAATCGGGGTCGTGCGAAACCCAATCTCCGCCAGCGAGCCCT
>Ga0137372_10007965_pt1 | contig 10236 bp, 7 predicted proteins | sample SagtaG_6_FD_104911 | JGI IMG/M metagenome (GOLD analysis project Ga0137372, IMG submission 104911) | Vadose zone soil microbial communities from Sagehorn Ranch, Mendocino, California, USA - Sage1_R_60_16 metaG | ecosystem: Environmental > Terrestrial > Soil > Vadose zone | place: USA: California...
ATGTGGAAATTCCCATCACTTCACCGGTCGAGCGCATTTCCGGCCCGAGGATGGTATCCACTCCGCGAAACTTGTTGAATGGAAACACCGGCGATTTCACCGAATAGAATTCGTGCACCGCGACTTCCGCCACGCCGTTGTGCTTCACGAGCGGAAGATTCATGGACGCCAGCTTCTTACCGGCCATCAACCGCGCCGCGACTTTCGCCAGCGGCACTCCGGTCGCCTTACTGACGTACGGCACCGTCCGCGACGCTCGCGGGTTCACCTCCAGCACGTAAACCGTCTCGCGCTGAATGGCATACTGTACGTTCATCAATCCAACTACCTTGAGGGCCAACGCCAGCCGCTTCGTGTATTCGCGGATGGTATCGAGAATCGCGGGGGACAAGCTCACCGGCGGCAGAACGCACGAGGAATCGCCTGAGTGCACGCCGGCTTCTTCAATGTGCTCCATGATCCCGCCAATGATCACGTCCTTTCCATCGGCCAGCGCGTCGACATCGATTTCCGTGGCTTCTTCGAGAAACTGATCGATCAGCACGGGCCGAGCGGGCCCCATGAGCGCCGCTTGCGCGACGTAATCCTGCACCGTGTTCACGTCGTAGGCGATCACCATGGCGCGTCCGCCCAGCACGTAGCTTGGCCGCACCAGCACCGGCAAACCAATTTCTGCCGCCACGCGCGCCGCTTCTTCCGGCACCAGCGCCGTTCCGTTGCGCGGCTGAGGAATCTTCAATTCTTCGAGCAGGCGGCCGAACCGCCGGCGGTCTTCCGCGAGGTCGATGGATTCCGGCGCCGTGCCGATAATCGGAACACCGTTGCGTTTCAGTTCGAGGGCAAGATTCAGCGGCGTCTGCCCGCCGAATTGCACGATCACGCCCTGGGGCTTCTCGCGCTCGACGATGGCAAGAACGTCTTCGAGCGTGAGCGGTTCGAAATACAGGCGGTCGGAGGTGTCGTAGTCCGTGGACACCGTCTCCGGATTGCAATTCACCATGATGGTTTCAAATCCGTCTTCATGCAGCGCGTAAGAAGCGTGGCAGCAGCAATAATCGAACTCGATGCCTTGCCCGATGCGATTCGGACCGCTGCCCAAAATCATAATCTTGGGCCGCGACTGGGCGTCCGATTCGTCTTCATCTTCGTAAGTCGAATAGAGATAAGGCGTGAACGATTCGAATTCGGCGGCGCAAGTATCCACGCGCTTGAAGACCGGCGAGACGCCGTAGCGCGCGCGTTGCAGCCTCACGGAAGCAGGTGTCGTTCTCCAGATTTGCGCCAATTGCTCGTCGCTGGCGCCATGCCGCTTCGCTTCGCGCAGCAATTCCTTCGAAGCTGTTTCCACGGTCACGGCGGCGGCGCGACGGTTCATGGCCGTCAACTCTTCGATCTGATGAATGAACCACGGATCGATTTTCGTCAGCTCGCAAATTTCCTGCGCCGGCAGGCCGCGCTCCACGGCGGTCAGCAGCCAGTGAATGCGGTCCGGCCGCGGCGTTGCGAGTTTTTCACGCAACAGGGAATCCGGCGTCTCCGCGGGCGCGCGCCAGGGCGCGCTCGGCTCCAGCGAGCGAATTCCCTTCTGCAGCGCTTCCTTGAAGGTCCGGCCAATGGCCATGACTTCGCCGACCGATTTCATTTGCGTTCCGAGAGTGCTATCCGCGCCAGGGAATTTTTCGAACTGCCACTTGGGAATTTTCACCACCACGTAGTCGATCGTCGGTTCGAAGCAAGCCGGCGTCTTCTTGGTTATGTCATTCGGAATTTCGTCCAGCGACATCCCCACGGCCAGGCGGGCCGCGATTTTTGCGATGGGAAACCCGGTGGCCTTGCTGGCCAGCGCGGAACTGCGGGACACGCGGGGGTTCATCTCGATGACGACCATGCGGCCGTTTTCGGGATTCACCGCGAACTGCACATTCGAACCGCCCGTTTCCACGCCCACTTCGCGGATGATCGCAGCGGCGGCGTCGCGCATGCGCTGATATTCTTTGTCCGTCAGCGTCTGCGCGGGCGCTACGGTGATCGAGTCGCCGGTATGCACGCCCATGGGATCAAAGTTTTCAATCGAGCAAATCACCACAAAGTTGTCGCGGAAATCGCGCATGACTTCGAGTTCGTACTCTTTCCAGCCCAATACGGATTCTTCCACCAGCGCCTCATGCACGGGGCTCAGGTCCAGAGCGTGGGCGATGGATTCGGCGAACTCTTCCTTGTTGTAGGCGATCGAGCCGCCCGTGCCGCCCAGCGTGAACGAAGGCCGGATCACTAGCGGGAATCCCAGTTGGTCGCAAAGACGCAGCGCATCCTTGGCGTTATTCACCAGCGCCGACGCCGGAACCTCGAGCCCAATCTTCCGGCAGGCATCCTTGAACCACAGGCGGTCCTCGGCCACCTTAATGGCGCGGAGCGAGGCGCCGATCATTTCCACCTTGTATTTTTCGAGGATGCCGCCCTCGGAAAGCTCTACGGCCAGATTGAGCGCCGTTTGCCCGCCGACGGTCGGGAGCAACGCATCCGGTTTCTCACGCGCAATAATCTCCGCGAGATATTCCTTTGACAGCGGCTCGATGTAGGTGCGGTGGGCGAGATCCGGATCGGTCATGATGGTTGCCGGATTCGAATTCACCAGCACGACCTCGTAGCCCTCGGCGCGCAGCGCCTTGCAGGCCTGCGCTCCTGAATAATCGAATTCGCAGGCTTGGCCGATAATGATCGGACCCGACCCGATGATCAGAATCTTCTTGATGTTTTTACGTTTGGGCAAGTTCTCCGGTTCTCCGTTTTCAGCGCCAGTTCGGCGCGGCTGCCACGCCGCGCGCGCACCATCCGTCACCCCTTCGCACCGTAGCGGCCTTCAGCGTTCGAAACATGGTACGAAATGAAATGTCCAACGACCGAGGTTACTTCCCTCTCCACTTTCCCATCAGCTCCACAAAATCATTGAACAGATAATGCGAGTCGTGCGGCCCGGGCGAGGCCTCCGGGTGATACTGCACGCTGAACAGCGGCAGCTTCTTGTGGCGCATGCCTTCATTGGTGTGATCGTTCAAGTTGATATGCGTGATCTCAACGTCGCGGGACGGCAGCGAATCCGGATCGACGCAAAACCCGTGATTCTGCGCGGTAATCTCCACTTGCTCCGTGAGCAGATTCTTGACCGGATGATTCGAACCGTGGTGGCCGAATTTCAGCTTAAAGGTCTTCCCGCCCAGAGCCAGCCCGCACAACTGGTGGCCCAGGCAAATCCCAAACACCGGCACCTTCCCGATCAGCTTCTTGATATTTTCCACGGCGTAGGCGATCGGTTCAGGATCGCCCGGGCCATTCGAAAGGAAGACGCCGTCCGGCTTCAACGCCAGAACATCCTCGGCGGGGGTTTGCGCGGGGACAACCCAGACGTCGCAGTTATGGTCCACCAGCAAGCGCAAAATGTTTTGCTTAATGCCAAAATCATAAGCGGCGACCCGATGTTTCCGCGTCTCCTCGTCCCCGTCCGCTTCGCCCATCTCTTCGGACCAAGGCGAGATTGCCAGCTCAACGGAGCCTTTCTCCCAGCCGTAGGGTTTGCCGCAGGAGACGCGACTGGCGAGTTCCTGACCCGCCATGCTGGGGAGTTGCTTGGCTTCAAAAACCAGCTGCTCCGCGGGCGTCCCATCGGTCGAAACCATCCCACGCAGGGCGCCGACGTTTCGAATGTGCCGCACCAGCGCTCGCGTGTCGATGTCCCAGATAACCGGGATTTTGTGACGATTCAAATACAGTTGGGCCGTTTCCGCCGATCGCCAGTTCGAAGACATCTGTGAAAACTCGCGCACCACGAGCGACTCGATGAAGGGCCGGGCGGATTCCTCATCCTCGAGGTTGGCGCCCACGTTTCCGATGTGCGGATAAGTCAAGCAGACAATTTGCCCGGCGTAGCTGGGGTCGGTGAAAACTTCCTGGTAACCGGTGAGGCTGGTGTTGAAAACGACTTCGCCGCCGCGGCGCGTGATCGCGCCCGCTGCGCGGCCGTTAAAGACGCGCCCGTCTTCCAGCGCGAGAATCGCGGGTCGGTGCTGAACTTCGGTCAGTGTGTCCTCCCGAACCTGTCATCAAAATTATGTCAGTCACTTTGTGTCGGCTTCCGTGGCCGAGAGCGAACCGAAATGATCCACCGGCCAGTAGGCGAAGACGGCGCGGCCGTAAATGAAGCGGCTGGCGACAGGCCCGAACACGCGGGAATCATTCGAACTGACGCGATGATCTCCCATCACGAAATAACTATCCCTGGGCACGCGCACCGGGCCGAAATCACTCAGGTCCTCATACTGCGGCGGGACGTACGGCTCGGGGACAACTTTGCCATTGACGTACACCGCGCCCTGACGAATCTCCACGGTCTCGCCGGGCAAACCCACGACTCTCTTGATAAAAGATTTTGTGCGATCCAGCGGATACCAAAACACAACAATGTCCCCGCGCTGAATCGGCTCGAAGCGATAGACGAACTTGTTGATGAAAATGCGTTCCTGGTCGGAGAGCAACGGGGCCATGCTGGTGCCCTCGACTTTTACCGGCTGGTACAAGAACACGATGATGACCAGAGCAAGGCCGATGGCGATGAGCAGGTCGCGCGTCCAGACGCGAATTTCCTTGCGGAGGGAATGTATAGACACCACCCGACCGGTCATGGCACTCGCAACCGAGGGGCCGGAGTTCACAATAAAGGACGATGCCGGGGCTGGGGTTTCCGGTGACGTCGAGGTCGCGTGCAGTTTCTCGTTCGGGCGTTCCATTTTGACGCTGCCTTGTATTTATAGCATGGCCGTCGCGCGCCGCGCCAGATGCGATTTACGAGGGTTGTCCGCGGAGCAGGAGGCCAATCCGGATTCTTTCACTCAATCAGATTCACAAGAGGCGGGTGCCCGTTGCTCCGGGATGGAGGCACTGGTTGCGAGGTGCAGGAATTTCTTAGGCTCAAAGCCTCAAGCCGATCAGTCATCGCCGAGCGCGTAATTCATCGAAGCTAGCGCGGTGATAACGGCCGTCTCTGCGCGCAGGATCAATCGACCAAGCGAGGCTTCCAGAAAGCCGCAGCGTTGCGCCGCTTCGCGCTCCGCGTCGGTCCAGCCGCCCTCCGGCCCGATGGCCAGGATGGCCTTGGCGGCCCGCCGGCCTTCAAGGACCTTTCGCAGGGGTGGCGCATCGGCACGTTCAGAAAGCATGACACGCAAACCATCTTTGAACGAAGCGAATGCGCGCCCTGGCTCGGACACATCCGCCAGCACGGGTACGCGCACGCGGCGGCACTGCTGCGATACCTCCAACAGGATCTTCTTCCAACGTTCCGCGCGCTTCGCCGCTGCGCCAAGTAAGGCTTTCTCGCTCCGCGCTGCGGCGAGCGGCACAATCGTGCCGATACCGAGTTCGGTGGATTTCTCGAGCGCCCATTCGAAGGAGTCAAACTTCACCACGGCCAGCAAGAGCGTCAAATCCAAGCGGGGCTGGTACGCTTGCAATTCTTCCAATTTGGAAAATTCCACGCGCTCGCGCGTCACTCGGTCAATTCGCCCGAGCCACACGCGTTCGCCGTCGCTCAGCTCGTAGAGCTGGCCGGCTTGGGCGCGCAACACGCGTCCGAGATGATGGGCCGCCTCACCTTCCATGACGGCGCGCTCACCTTCAAATTGCTTAACGAAAAAACGCCTTCGCACGCGGAGATTCTAACTCAGGAGGAACGCCACTATCCGAAAATATCTTTCACTTTATCGAAGATCGAGGAATTGCGGTCGGCGGGCTTGTTTTCGATTTTCAAGGTCGCGCCAAGCTGCTCGATGAGTTTTCGCTGCTCGCGCGTCAGCTTCGTCGGCGTCAATACGCAGACGTGATAGTACAGGTCGCCCTTGCCCCCGCCACGCGGATCAGCTAGCCCCTTGCCCTTGATGCGAAACACCGCGCCGCTTTGCGTGCCTTCGGGAATTTTCAGTTTCTCTTCCCCGTTCAATCCCGGCACCTGCAATTCTGTGCCGAGGGTGGCCTGCGCAATGCTGATGGGAATCGTGCAGTACAGGTCCGCGCCACGGCGCTCGAAAAACGGGTGCTCTTTGACTTCGAGGACAACATACAAATCACCCGCCGGCCCGCCATTCGGCCCGGGCTCGCCCTCGCCGGCGACACGCAGTCGTGTTCCCGTATCCACGCCGGGTGGAATTCGCAGCTCGATGGTTTTTTCGCGCTCGAGACGTCCCTGGCCGCGGCACTCCGGGCAGCGTTCGCGCACAATTTGGCCCGCGCCCTGGCACGACGGGCACGTGCGGGTAATGGTGAAAAACCCTTGCTGATAGGCCAACTGGCCGCGCCCGCCGCATGCCTGGCAGGTTTGCACGCCGGTGCCCTTCTTCGCGCCCGTGCCGTTGCAGGCCTCGCAGTATTCCTGGCGCGGGAGCTTGATTTTTGTGGTCACTCCCATCGACGCTTCTTCGAACGACAGCGTCATGTCATAGCGCAGGTCGGCGCCGCGCTGTGCGCGTGTGCGTCTGCGGCGCCCGCCGCCGCCGAACAGATCTTCGAAGCCGAAGAAATCCCCGAAAATGTCCTGGAAGTCCTGGAAAACGGTGTGGTCAAATCCCTGAGCGGCGCCCGCGCTCGAAAGACCCGCGTGGCCGTAGGTGTCGTAAAGCTGTCTCTTCTGCGGATCGCTCAGCACGCTGTACGCTTCCGTGCACTCGCGGAAGTTGACCTCCGCATCGGCTTTGTTCTCCGGATTGCGGTCCGGATGCCATTTCAGCGCCGCTTTGCGGTAGGCCGACTTGATCTCTTCGACCGCTGCCGTCCGCGAAACTCCGAGCACCTCGTAATAATCGCGTTGATTCCCCTTGGCCATGGAAACTTTGGATCTCCTTTAATTCACTGCTTCTTTCGATGCGGGATTCGGATGCACCGCTACACGGACCATCGCCGGACGCAACACGCGGCCGTGAAAGACATATCCAGGCTGAAAAACTTGCAGGACGGTGCCGTCGGCGTGCTCCGTCGTTTCGGTGCGGTCCATGGCCTGGTGCAGATGCGGATCGAAACGCTTTCCGGTTGGATCAATGCGCTCGACGCCCAGGCGCGCCAAATGATCCGCAAGCTGTTTGTAAATCAGCTCGAACCCTTTCCGGTAGCTCTCGTATTCCGCTTCGCGGTGCGCCGCAAGAGCGTGCTCGAAGCCGTCAACCACGGGAATGAGGCCCTCGATGACCCGCGCCGTGGCACGCTTGGAATCTTCAAAGCGCTCCTTCTCGATGCGTTTCCGGTAATTGTCGAAATCAGCTTGCCGGCGCAGCAAGGTTTGCTTCAGCTCTTCAAGGTCGGCAGTCAGCTTCGCCATCTCCGCGTCGGCCTTGGCGGCATCTGCCGCGACCGCTTTGGCTTCAGCAGATTGATCGAGCTCGTTGCGATCCACGTCTTTACCGACGTCTTTATTTACGTCTAGCTTCGCGTCCTTGTGGTTCACCTTCTCACTTCTCCTGTGCCAACGATTTTTCAGATTTTGCTTAGCGCCTCGCTGAAGAGCTGCGCAACGTAAGCTACGGCGGTCATGGCCCGCTCGTAATGCATGCGCGTCGGCCCCAGCACGCCAAGCGAACCCTGCACCAGATCGTTCCTCGTATAAGCGGCGCTGATGAGCGCGAGATTGTCTCCCGCCTGGGAAATCCCTTTCACGCCAATCTGCACGTGCACGGGCTCCGGTGTTTCGATGCAAGCATTCAACACGGTCACGAGCCGGTGTTTCTCTTCGATGGCCGCCAGCAGTTCGCGCAATTGCGCCTGGTTGGCGAATTCCGGAGTGCCAGGGATCTGCGCTGTTCCCTCCACGTGTATTTGCGAAGCCGATTCATCTCCCAGCACCGCCGGATCGCAGAGCGAGAGAGCGCTTTGCACGATCCCTTCGTACCGCTCGCGCTCTGTCGCAAGCTTCTGCAGCAGATCGCTGCGAATCGCCTCCAGGGTCCAGCCCGAGTAGTGCCGATTCAAAAAGTCCGCCGTGGCGTCCAATTCGCCCTGAGTGAACACGCGGCTCGGGCGCAGAATTTTGTCCCGGGTATCGCCGCCGGGGGAGATCAGCACCACGACCACGCGGCCGTCCGGCAGCAGCCACATCCGAGCGTGTTCCAGAACGGTCTTGCCCAGCGGTGGCGATACGATAATCCCCAGCCCGTTGGAGACTTCCGCCAGCACGTGTCCCGCGCGTTCGGTGATCTCTGCCGCGCTGGTCGCGCCACCCATCTCCCGCTGAATCCACTCACGATCCCCGACGCTGATGGTTGCCTGCGAGGCGATTTCCTGCGCAAAGAAACGATAAGCTGCCGCAGTTGGCACGCGCCCTGCCGATGTATGCGGCTGGTACAGAAATCCAGCGTCCTCCAGGTCCGCCATGACGTTCCGAATTGTCGCCGTGCTCAGGGTCTCTTCGAAGCTCTTGGAAATCGCGCGCGAGGAGACCGGCTCGCCGGTCTCAATGTACGTGCGCACAAGATCCGCGAGAATCTGGCGGTTGCGCCGTTCTTGAAGCGCAGAATTCCTCATAGCAGCACTCTACTCCCAGTGCTAAAGAGCGCCACCTAATATTGTAGGAATGGTGTCAAGAACCGTCAACGTGAATGCCCGCGGCGTTCAGGCATTATCAATCTGCGCGCGCTGGAGCTTGTCGGAGTAATCGATGTACACCGTCTTCCATTCGGTGAAGAAATCAATTGCCGCAATCGCCGCCTCGCGGTGTCCATTACCGGTTTGTTTCGTTCCGCCGAAGGGCAGGTGCGTCTCCGCGCCGATCGTTGGCGCGTTCACATAGACGATTCCAGTGTAGAGATCGCGCGTGGCTTGGAACGCGCGGTTCACGTTCCGCGTGTAGATCGAAGCCGACAACCCGTAGGCCACCCCGTTCGCAACATCAATTGCTCGCTCCAGGCTATCGACCGGAATGAGCGACACGACCGGACCAAAGATTTCTTCCTGCGCGATCCGCATCCTTGGCGAGCAATCCCCAAACACAGTCGGCTCGTGAAACCAGCCCTTGGCATACGCACCACTGTCCAACCGATTCCCGCCCGTAAGCAATTTTGCTCCTTCGTTTTTCCCAATCTCGACGTAGCTCATGACCGTTTTCAACTGCTGCTCGCTAGTGCACGGCCCCATCTCCGTGGAAGAGTCCAGACCATCGCCAACCCGCAAGGATTTGGCGCGAGCGACGAAGCGCTCGACAAATTCTTTGTACACGCTCTTGTGCACCGCAATCCGGCTCGCCGCCGTGCAGCGTTGCCCCGTCGTTCCAAAGCCGCCCCAGATCGCTCCGTCCACCGCCAAATCCAGATTCGCGTCCTCCATCACAATGATGATGTTCTTCCCACCCATTTCCAGGCTGTAGTGCTTGAAGTCCGGCGCGCATGCCTGCGCGATGATTCGTCCTACGGAGGTCGAACCCGTAAAACTTATCACCGGCACATCTTTATGCTGCGACAGCGGCGCTCCCGCGTTCGGTCCATCGCCGCTCACCAGATTCACGACGCCGCGCGGCACGCCCGCTTCGGTCAGCACCTGCACCAGGTGATACGCCGACAGAGGCGTATCCTCGGCGGGCTTCAGAACCACGGTATTTCCGCAGACCAGCGCCGGCATCATCTTCCACGAAGGAATCGCCATGGGAAAATTCCAGGGCGTAATCATCCCGCATACGCCGATCGATTGGCGCACGCTCATGGCAAACTTGTTCGGCAGCTCCGAAGGCGTCGTTTGCCCAAACAGCCGGCGCCCCTCGCCTGCCATGTAATAAGTCATGTCGACGGCTTCCTGAACGTCGCCACGTGCCTCCGCCAGGACCTTGCCCATCTCGCGCGTCATGTCTTTGGAGAACTCTTCCTTGCGTTGCACCAGCAATTCCGCGGCGCGAAACAGAATCTCCGCGCGCTTCGGCGCCGGCACCAGCCGCCACGTCTTGTACGCTTCTCCCGCAGCGTCCACAGCGGCGTTCACGTCTTCCTCTGTCGAGGACACAAACATACCGATCAATTCATCGGTGTTCGCCGGATTGTGGTTTTCGTACGCTTTTCCGCTCCGCGACTCCAGCCATTCGCCATTGATGAAGTTCTTGAAAATCCGGGGCGCAACTGCTGTGGCCATACTGCCTCCTCAATCCTTTTAGCCTGGCTCTTTGATGATCTGTGAGCCCCTGCGGGTTCGAACGCGGGCCCCTATCGCGCGGAGACTAAA
>Ga0137372_10007967_pt1 | contig 10234 bp, 9 predicted proteins | sample SagtaG_6_FD_104911 | JGI IMG/M metagenome (GOLD analysis project Ga0137372, IMG submission 104911) | Vadose zone soil microbial communities from Sagehorn Ranch, Mendocino, California, USA - Sage1_R_60_16 metaG | ecosystem: Environmental > Terrestrial > Soil > Vadose zone | place: USA: California...
TGCAATCGAAACACCCAAATAATTTAAAGTAAATGACAGACAATACAGACGACGAACATTTAGATAATCCGACAAATACACAATCAGAAAATTCTTCAGACGAAATTATTCTTACTACTAACACTGACCCTATTAACCAAATTCAAGAAACTGAAAATATGGAAGTACATAAACATCCTCATCATGTGACACACAAAAAGAAATGGGGCGAATACCTTTTGGAATTTTTAATGCTATTTCTAGCAGTTTTTCTTGGTTTCATTGCCGAAAATCAAAGAGAACATATTGTGGAGCATCAGAGGGAAAAAAAATTTGCGAGACGACTGCTGTCTGATCTTCGGCAGGATTCGCTATTCTTTGAAACCAGGATCCAGCTGCTTGAAAAACGACAACAAGCCCATGAGCAGTTTTTGAAAATTATGACTAATCCGGCAGGGGCTACAGACTCGGCAGTAAACAGGGGATTTGTGCGAATTCTGTTGCTGACGGAAACCAGTAATGACTTCACCACAGCAACGTACAACCAGATGAAAACTTCAGGCAGCTTACGTTATATAGACAATGACAATCTTACAACATCATTGCAGCAATATTATGACGTTCTTTTGGCAAAAACTTCCCGCGATGCTGAGGGGGCTGATAAATTCTTTACGGACTATATTATTTCTTATATGACAAAACACTTTCGGTTCCAGGACTTCAAGCCGAGCGATGGCTCGTCGTTGCATATAAAACTCCTCAACCGGTCAGCCCAGTCAGATCAGGAGTTGATCAATATTATGGGTGTATGGGCCGCTAACTGCGATACACAGCTCGATTTGCAAAGGCCAGCCCAGAAACAAATGTTAGAGTTAATTAAGCTGATCAAAAAAGAATATCATCTCGAGTAGAAAATTTATTGAAGTACATGCACATACATATACTCCGAGAAAGAAATGGACGCATTATCTCTTCAGTCCCCCCACGGGGTCTTCACAGCAAAGGTTTGTGTGCAGGATGAGACCACCGTTAAACGGTGCAGGCTCTGCAGTATTCAGTTGCTTAATCAAATTCTTCCACACGTTATTCGAAGTGTTCCGCAGGGCACTTCGAACCAAAGATAAAAGCCGTTCTGCGAACGGTATTTGAAAAACAAAAGTTCATCATTTAATTTAATGTCAATAAGAATTACAACAGGTGATTCGTTTTTTGTAACTACCCCCGTTGTTCGAAGTGTTCCGCAGGGCACTTCGAACTAAAGATAAAAGCCGTTCTGCGAACGGTATTTGAAAAACAAAAGTTTATCATTTAATTTAATGTCAATAAGAATTAGGTGATTAGTTTTTTGCAACTAAGGATATTAAATTTACTTCATGGGCTATGCATATAAAATCACAAACCAACAAGGCTTATATTATGTAACATTCACGGTGAAAGATTGGGTGGATGTTTTTACAAGAAATGAGTATCGCTTCATTGTTACAAACAGTCTTAACTACTGCATAAAGCAAAAGGGTTTGGAAGTATATGCATGGGTATTAATGACAAATCATCTACATGCAATATTATCATATCAAAAGATGAGCTTTCCAACATTATACGTGACTTTAAAAAATTCACTTCAACTCAAATAATTGAAGCAATAGAACAAAATGGAAAAGAAAGCAGAAGCAGATGGTTATTATGGTTGCTAAAACAAAAAACTGAAACTGGTGAAGAGAAAAAACAATTATGGCAATCAGGTAATCATCCTGAAGAATAAGACAGAAAAGTTTTATAAACAAAAGATGCAATATATACATCAAAATCCTATAAGAGCCGGATGGGTAAGACACGAGGAAGATTATGAATGGAGCAGTGCAGGTTATTTTTATAATAAACCAACAGCAGTAACCTTATCTTTTTATAACGGATGACTATGAATTGTTGTCTATAAATTCCCTTCACAGAAGGGCATTGTATCAAAATTCCAAATGCCCTGCGGAACATTTGGAATAACGTAGGGATGCAACAGATTAAATGTTGAAGTATTTTTTTGTAGCGGGCATTATTCGGCAAATCAATATTGAGCTGTAGTGCTACACATGCCGCGATGTCCTTGGCTAAACACAAAGCTTTTGGAGAGACATTCGGCGGAGAAGGAAAAATCGCGATGCCCTCAACTAAACAGAAAGGTTCGGCGAAGAAGGAGAAAATCCATGTCGCTATTGCTATCTTAACTTTGATTTGGTATATTAGAAAAAATTTATGTACAAAATGGATTGGGGCGTTTTAATACAATCACTTGCAGCAATTGTTTCTTGTATAATTGCATGGCTGGCATATAGATTATCGGTAAGAATTGATAAGCAGCAAAAGGAAATAAAAGAATTGGTAGATATTACAAATGAATTGAAAAATCACACATTGGAGTTAAGTCACAGTAATGAAATTCTACAAAAAAGATATGAACTTGAAGATAAGATTACTCTAAAAGATAGAATTCCATTTTTCATAAGAGCAAGCAATGACGCTCAAATAAATTCTGATTATGGTGTCTACGTACTTCATCTTCTAAATATTGGCACAAAAGGTTATAATATAACTGGACATTACCCTCTAGGCGAAAAATTTACTATACATCTGCAGGAACATGAAGTAGAGAATAATCGTACTTTGACGGTAAAAATTACATTTTCTGATAGAAGGTTGATGGCTTCTGAAAATTATGAGTTTAGCATTAAATTCGTTACCATCGAAAACATTGAGATGTTTCAAACAATATCACAAGATGATCTTCATCGAAATTCATATCGAATTTCAATACCGCAGTATATTCCTGACAACTTAAAGTAGTTCCGCATAAATTTTGTCACACTTAAAATAGATTTATGACAAACTTTTGGACAGATTATCTTTTCCCCCTTCTAACTTTTATTAGATATTATCTTTTGTATTTTACTGCTAAAACTATTACTTAGTTACTTCAACGAAAAAGGGAGGGAAAGGTATATTCAGCAAATTAGCTCTGTTGCATACTTACGCTAGCAAAGGGCTATTTAAGTTTGCAGAAGATCAGCCCAATGAATTAATTGCATATAATGGATGTTTGCAGCTAAACACATATTCGCAAGGCTTTCCATTTGTTTCATAATTGACTCTTCCGTCAATATCTCTTGGTCAAAAGTAATTTTTCCATCGCTTGCTGATTTTATTTTCGGATTGAATCTCGCAATTGAAGTTACTTCACCTCCAGCTTTTAGTTCTATATACGCAGAATGAAGCAAAGTATTTCTATACTTCCTCATTTTATTACATTCAATCATTAATTTACTGAAGCTTCTTTTCTTTTCAAGGGAGTCCTCAGTATTGATGACGTCCATAGCGCGAGAATATAATTGTTCAACTTTACTGATTAATTCATGATTACTTTCCTCTCTTAAGATTCGTGGAGGATATTCTTTTCTAGTAGGATCATTAATCAGCCATCCGATTTGCCGAATCTTATCTTCTAGCCATTGAAAAGAAACAACAAACTCTCCTATTCGTTGATATAGGTTATCAATATTTTGCTGTTCTATCATTAGAAAATATTTGAGTGATAAGCTTTAAAAAAATTTTAAGAAGTGCTGATATTTTAAAAATTATGCATCCGGTAGATTAATGCATAATCACTATCTTCTATTTTCTTTTCTGTCGTTGATATTTCTTTGTACGTTTTAGCTCCAATATTAGCTGTTATTGCTAATGCAGTTCCCGCGGTGAGTAGAGGTCCACCGCTCAGTATAGAAGTAATAAATGCTCCAACAGCAAGCCATGTTTTCTCATCTGAAAAAATATTGTCGAGGATGCTTTGAAATTGTTTTTTTTCTAGTCTTAATAGATCATTGATCTCTTTTTCAGTGTTGACCTTGACATGCTGAGAAATGTCCTTAGAAAAATTTATAAAATCTCTATCACCCTTATACTGCTCTGCTAATTTCATACATTTGTTCTTTAGATTGTTTATTTCTTCACTATTTTGTTCTCGAAAATTTTCTATTAATTCTATTCTTTTTTCAGGCGATTTCTCTTCTATATAAGGTGTAGTAATTTGTCGAAATATTTCCCAACTAATTAAATCAATGCCCTCATAGTAGGAGAGCTCAGAATTTATATCTTGTTTTCGAGGAATTCGATTTAAAAAGTTAATCAAATTGCCATTAGTTAATAAAATATCAGGTAAATGTTGAAATATTTTTAGTCTATAGAAATAATTATTAACGAGGGCTTGTTCAATAGTATAGTTCGTAAAAAGATGATTACAATAATTCAACAGTTCTTTGTAATCTATATTTTCCGTTATTGGTTCTTCGTTTAATAGCTCATCAATATCTTCAGCTTTTTCTCGAATTGGATATTTATAAATTTCTAGAAATTTTTCGAATAATATATGTGCAATTAATTCCTGAGAAGCCATAGGAATATTAACGATTCGCAATAACTCCTCAGTGCTTAAGTCCGTTGATTTTACCATATCTTCATTTTCTCTCAGAGCTTCTTCCGTTCTTGAGTAAGAAAGCAAAATTCCTTTTAAATATTTCTTTGATTTCAATGGAGAAAGAAGATTATAAGTATGTCGAATCATTTCTGTGCTTTGCTTCCATACGCTAAATATATTTAGAAAGTAATTTTTCCAATTATAATTGGATTCGTCAATTAGCTTGGCAAAATAAAATGGGTCACATTTTGCCAAAAAAAGAGAGGCAGTTGGATGCAAAGTAAAAGAGAGCTCTTCTTGAAAGTATAAGAAAGTTGAAAGAGAAATTTCGTTTAGATTAAATATGCAATCAGGATAAAACAATTTTGATTTTTCCATTGCTAAGATTACTTTTTATAGTTCTGGGTTATTTTGCTCGGTGATTTTGTTTAATAAGGAATCGCTAGTATATGGAACTTTACCTGACGGAACTACTTTCGAAACTCCTTCTAAATGGGCTTCTTGGTCATCAAAAAATATGTGGGCTCCAAAAGCCTTCAATATTTTATCTTTTGGCAACCCTCCCATGAAATAAGCTTCATCTACATAAACACCCCATTTTCGTAGCGTTTTAATAACTCTCATATGTGAAGGAGCGCTTCTTGCTGTTACGATAGCAATTCTTAGTGGAGAAAGTTCTATAGTTGTCGGCAAATGTTCTTGGATTTTTGAAAGCTTAATTAACAGTTTTGCAAAAGGTCCTTCAGATAATGGGATGTCTTCATTCTCTTGTTCAAATTTGTGAAATGCTTCCATGCCTTCAGTTTTATATCGATGCTCTGATTCTTCTGAAAATAATACAGCATCTGCATCAAATGCAATTTTTACACGACTATCTAGAGGATTAAAGTCTTTTGGTGGTGCATATATATACGCTGCTGCGCATTGCTTTGAATCAATAACAGTTTGAACATCCTTTACATCTTTTGATAAAAAAAGATCAACATCAAAAGCTTCTATATATGGAGCAAGTGGTTCTCCGCCTGTGAAAGCCATTCGAGTTATCGGTAAATTATATTTACGAATAGAATTTAAAATGCGCACACCTGTTTCGGGGCTATTTCTTGACATGATAATAACTTCAACGATTTTTTTACTTGCTTGGTTATTTAATTGAAGAAGGCTTTGCACCAAATGAAATGCTGTTCCCGGATCAAGTGGTTCTATTTCATGTTCGAGTTGATATTTTCTATAGCCTTGAATTCCCTCTTTCTCAAACACATCATTTTCTTTTTCTAAATCAAAAAGAGCACGTGTTGAAACACCAATTACTAATATCTGTGAAAAATTTACCGGCATATCAAAAACATTTTATTGAATATACACATTAACGTTCTCAATTGCTAATCAAACTTCTGAACGTACAAGTGACACAACAGGCGATGCTATAAAAAACCAAAGCTGGTATCATAAAATCCTTCGACAAACTCAGGATGACATTCATCATTTATCATTCTCAAAATTTAAAGTGACGTTTAAAAGTTTATTGTTATAAGTTAAGTTTGCTGCCAACAACAAACAGCCATCATGAAAATTATTGTCGCCACTTTTTTATCAATCATTCTTTTTTATACTCATAATTACGCGCAAAAACATTCGTTCTCATCTTATCCAAAAAGCAAATCGTTTTATACAAAACAATTGATAGATTCTGATGCGGTATATTTCACGCCGGAAAATTTCAACATAAAAGCAGATGGTTCAATGGATGTATCTGATGTGTTGCAACAGGCTTTATATGATTTAAAGACAACCCACAACTTCGGAATACTTTTTTTGCCTGGAGGAAAATATCTCATCAGCAAAACTATTTACGTGCCGCAGGCCATTCGCATTATTGGTTATGGAACAAATCGCCCGTTGATTATATTAAAGAAAAATTCACCCGGCTTTCAACAACCGGATTCTGCTGACAAAGGCAAAGCAAAATATATGTTCTGGTTTATTCACAGTGTGCCTAAGCCCGGTGAACCGGTTCGCGATGCCGGCGCAGGAACATTTTACAGCGCTATGAGCAATGTTGATCTGGAAATTGAAGATGGCAATCCTTATGCAGTGGCGCTGCGAGCACATTATGCGCAACATAGTTTTATTGCGCATGTTGATATTCATATCAACAATGGGTTGGCGGGTATGTTTGATGTAGGCAATGAAATGGAAGATGTAAAATTCTTTGGCGGCGGGTATGGCATCTATACAACAAAGCCTTCGCCGGGCTGGCAATTCATGATGACCGATACATATTTTGAAGCCCAGCGCAAAGCGGCCATAAAAACACAGGAGGCAGGATTAACGATTGTAAGGTTGCAGGCGAAACATGTTCCATCGGTAATTGAGATCAATCCAAATTATGTTGAAAAATTATTCATGGAAGATTGCCGGTTTGAAGATGTACAACAACAAGCGATTCTTGTTAGTCTTCCCGATAATGCGGGCAATCAAATCAGTTTAAAAAATATTGATTGCAGCAATGTGCCCATACTTATAAATTATCGCGACAGCACCAATAAAGTTGAAGGAAAAGGAACGATATATAAAGTGAAAGCATTTATGCAAGGCTTGCAAATGGATAGCTTGCATGCAGACCCGATTATAAAAACGATTGCTGATATTGAAACATTAAAAACTTTACCGGCGCCTGTTCAAAAAGATATTCCTGGTTTTCCTTCCATTGATACATGGGTTAATTTAAAATCATTGGGAGCAGTGGGTGATGGAACAACAGATGAAACAAAAGCAATCCAGGATGCGATTGATAAATACGAAACCATTTATGTTCCGCAAGGCTGGTACCGCGTAAGCGAAACAATCAAACTAAAACCCAATACTGTTTTAATTGGTTTAACACCTGTCGGTACACAATTTATGTTGGCTGATAACACACCTGCATTCAGCGGCTTTGGTGCACCGAAAGCGTTGCTTGAAACATCAAAAGGCGGCAATAATATTGTAACAGGTATCGGGCTTACAACTGGCTTTGCAAATTATCGTGCCGTTGCATGTAAGTGGATGGCGGGTGAACATTCTTATATGAATGACGTGAAGTTTATTGGTGGGCACGGAACGATGCAATGGATATGGAAACATAAAAGCGAAACGAAAAATATTTATGGCGATAACCTGATAAATGGTTTTGACCCTTTGTGGGCAACGCAATACTGGAGCTTATGGATTACAGATGGTGGCGGCGGAACATTTAAAGATATATGGACAGCGAACACATGGGCAAGCAGCGGCGCGTATGTTTCCAACACTTCAACAATGGGACGCATTTATGCAATGTCGGTTGAACATCATGTGTATAATGAAATTCGTTTCAACAATGTTTCCAATTTTAAAGTGTATGCGTTGCAGTTGGAGGAGGAAAGCCGTGAGAGTTCAGAATGTCAGCCAATGGAATTGGAGAATTGCAAAAACATGGTGTTTGCAAATTTGTATATGTTTCGTGTGATAAGAGTAAATGTGCCGTATGCATATTCCATCCGCAACTGGGGTTTCTCCAACATTGAATTTTTAAACGTGCATAATTACAGCCAGGTAAAATATACAACCAGCAATCCATTGTATGATGTGAAGACGAATACAACTGTTCGTCCGTGGGAGTTTAATAGGTTATACATTGATAATGCAACTTCAGTTGCTGCAATGAATAATGATGCAGTGAATCAACTCGCAACAGGATTTGAATTTGCGGAAGGCATTTGTCGCGACGGCAAAAACAATATTTATTTCTGTGATTCAAGAATGAAAAGAATTTATAAATACGATGCATCAGCAAAGCAAACAGCCTTGTTCGCGGATTACCAGTGGGAGCCGCTTTCATTGGCTTGTGATAAGAATGATAATTTGCTTGTGGTGTTTAAGTATGTTCCGCAAAAAGGTTATATGGTGAATGGAAAACAGGAAGCATTTACCAATCCGCCTGATGCATCAGGAACATCATTTAGTGGTTGGGGTAATTCAGGTTTTGCAACATGGGTTTATTCGGTTGATGCATCTAATCCTGATGAAACAATTCATTTGCTTGATACCGTAAAAATGGGCAGCATTCAAAATGTTTACAAGGCTTTATATCCCGGTCATCGCTGGAGAGATCATCATGACTTTAATACTATGACTATCGCTAAAGCTGAACAATGTTTTGTTGCACCCGATGGTGTTACCATCATTCCAAAAGTATATGACCTTGCAAGAGCAACTTATTTGTCTGAAGCATTTCCAAATAAGCCTGCTTACGTTACCGATGAATATGATAAACGCACTGTAAAGCTGGATGTAGATGCACAAGGTTATGTAAACAACTTAAAATATTTTGTTGAGAAAGGTGAATTTGGAACAATAGAAGACAGCAAGGGAAATGTGTATATCGCCGACGGGGAAATTTATGTGTATGATACACAAGGTAAGTTGCTGAAAGAAATTAAAACACCTGAACGACCAACATCGATTGTTATCAGCAATGATGATAAAACATTGTATATAACGAGTGGAGGTTCGTTGTTTAGTAAAAATCTGCAGTGAGATACGTTATGAAATATCGATCGGGTCTTAAAGCTTGCCGACTGAATATGCTCAATTCTGCATGTAACCGAATTATTTAATCAAATCAAAGACCTGCCTTTTATTCTGTTCCGCAGGGCACTTCGAGCTTAAGATGAAAGCCAGTCTGTACCTATTCATAATACCACAACTGAATATTGTTTTGCTCAATAAAATTCAGAACGCACAAGTGCGTGATGCCGATATTCACCGGCACAGGCTCCCCAGGCGATGCAATGAAATACTAAAGCTGGTATCAAAAAAAAAGTTGTAGGTAAAAAATCATGTATCATCTCATCATGTATCATCTCGCAATTGCCAACATGGAAAATTTAAAAACAAAAAATGGCTCATGTTTTACACGAACCATTTGAAATGTAATTTACTCAATAGCGAAATTTAATGCATCGCTGCTTCTTCAATAGTTGATGATTCAAGTTCTTTGGCAGCGCTCAATATGAAATCAGCAATTTCGCGTGGATGCGAAACCATTGACGCATGACTTGACGCCAGCGAAATAGTTTTTGCATTTATTCGTTGCGCCATGAATTGCTGTGCCTGCGGAGGTATCATCCTGTCTTTACTTGAAACCTGGTACCAGCAGCGTAAATTTTTCCAGCCTGCATCGGTTACCTTGTCATCAAAGCTCTTTGTGGAGATGGGATGCTGTGTGGCTGCCATAACAAGTGCTTCCGTTTTATCAACATCCTGGCAGAAGTTTTCTGCGAATAATTCTCTATCTATCCAAAGCATTCCATATTTATCGGGACGAATAGCTGCAGCCCCGGGAGGAGCTTCACCGCCTGCTGATAAACTTGTTAAACTTTCACCGGCATCGGGCGCAAAGGCGGCGATATAAACCAGTCCAATAACATTGGGACATTGATGTGCTGCTTCCGTGATAATATCACCTCCATAAGAATGACCGACTAAAATTGTGGGACCTTCCTGCGCTTCTGCAAGACGGCGGATTACCTCTGCATCATCGTATAATGATGTCATAGGGTTTTGTGTGGCGACTACATTGTGCCCGGCTTCTTTTAGAATAGGAATTACCTTACTCCAGCTTGAGCCATCAGCCCATGCACCATGGACTGTAGTTGTAACAAAGTTGGAATTACCCAGGGCAGAATATAAAACGTTAACTCAAGCATTGCTGCGCGTTTTTTATTTTAAATCATTTTACCATCTTTCCATCTCCACAAATACATGCCTGCA
>Ga0137372_10007970_pt1 | contig 10232 bp, 3 predicted proteins | sample SagtaG_6_FD_104911 | JGI IMG/M metagenome (GOLD analysis project Ga0137372, IMG submission 104911) | Vadose zone soil microbial communities from Sagehorn Ranch, Mendocino, California, USA - Sage1_R_60_16 metaG | ecosystem: Environmental > Terrestrial > Soil > Vadose zone | place: USA: California...
ACTATATAAACGCTAGAGGTTTTAATATTAAGAAATTACCTTTAGATAATTCATCTCTAAACAGTAATGCTTGGTTAAGCGGATTTATTGACGCAGCCAATAAAAAAAGAGATTATAGGATTAAATCTAGTAATATTCAAAAAAATGAGCTGCCATTTCATCTTAAAAATATAATAATTGGCCTATTATTAGGTGATTTCAATTGTCAAAAACTTACTCCTACACAGTAATTGTCGATTAAGATTTAATCAAAGCGGTAATCATAAATAATATTTAATTCATCTTTATGATCTTTTTAAACCATACTGTAAATCTTCTTGTAAAGAACGTAAAACATTTGATATACGTACAAGAAAGTTTACTGACAGTATTTGTTTTAATACTAATACCTTACCAATTTTTAATGAGTTCTATGAGTTATTCTATCTTGAAATTGTTTCAATAGATGTAATTCCTTTTGAAAAAATGAAGGGAAAAAAGTAGTTCCTAAAAATATTGGAGATTTATTAACTCCTATAGGTTTAGCTTATTGGGCAATTGACGACGGGACTAAAACTGGTTCTTAATTTAGATTAAATACTCAGTCTTTTACTTTAGAAGTAAATCAATTATTGATTCAAGTATTGAAAAAGAAGTTAGATCTTAATTGTACTATCCATTACCATAGTAAAAAAACTCAACTGTATCGAATATATATTTCATCTAAATCTATGAATCAATTTAAAAAACTAGTAACTCCTTATTTTCATGAATCTATGATGTATAAATTAAAATAAAGAAAAAAAGATGGACATTTTGCTGTGACTTTTGTCAGTAGATGTAATTCTTATGACAAAAGAAGAGTCTCAAAAAATTCAAATAGATTAGCTTTTACCTTTGAATTAGTTCAAAGACAAGTTGATTTAAGTGGTGGGGATTATTTACAAATTTTATCTAAAATAAGTTCTTATTTATTATCTAATTTAAAAGAAACTAAAATTAATACCAAAAATCCCCAATATAGAATAAGAACTACTAGTTTAAATGGAAATTTTGTATTAAAAGATTCTTTAACTCAATATCCATTATTTAGTAGTAAATTTTTAGATTAATTAGTTTTTTTCAAAGTGCTCGAGTTTTTTATTCAAAAAGAACACTATAATAATGTTGATAAAATTATTAAAATCAAATCTAATATGAATAACAATAGAACTTCTTTTAATTGGGATCATTTACAAAATTTCTATATTATAGAAGATTAAGATATGGTCCAAACATACATGTAAATGTATGAGTATCTACCATAATCACTATGTAAGAAGGATTTATGTCCCTGATTATGAGGTATTATAATATATTATATTATATATCATACCATAAATGGGGTAGATCAATCTAATTTGGCAGTAATACATGCTCTTAACGACGAGCAGGACCTCCGAAAATATGGGGGATTGGTTACTCTATTACCATTCTGTTATATTCTAATGTTGATTGGATCATCCAGCTTAATGGCTCTTCCTTTCCTAACGGGCTACTACTCAAAGGAGGTGATTATTCTATCCTCATACGCCGCCTACTCTATAAGCGGGCAGCTGGCGTACTGGATCTCCACAGTAGCAGCTGCATTTACAGCTCTGTACTCTGTACGCTCCCTTTATTTAACCTTTCTTGGTCGCCCTAACGGCCCTAAGGCCAATTACCTTTCCGTCCACGAGCCACCACTGGTTATGGCTCTACCCTTAGCGGTCTTAGCTTTCTTTAGCTTATTCTTCGGTTATGTTACCCAGCAGCTCTTTGTAGGCCCCGGCTCGGCCATCTTTGGCAATGCCTTATTCCAGCACCCTAGCCATATCATCGAAGGGGAATGGTCTATTCCTCTGCTGAACAGAGTTCTGCCTGTAGTAGGTGCTCTGCTTGCCCCGCTGCTACTCCTAGCTCTTTATACTTCCTTCCCTGGATCCTTAATAGGGCTACTTTCTACGAAAGTAGGAAAGGGGTTCTATCGCTTTTTCAACCGAGCCTACCTTTTTGATGGTCTCTACGCACGGTTGGCTGGCCTACTCCTTGAGTTTGGCTACACAACGGCCAAAACGATCGACCGGGGGGTACTGGAGCTACTAGGTCCCTACGGCTTAACTAACCTGCTAAGTCAGACCGCTCGTAATTGGGCTAAATTGGACACTGGGTTCATCCCTCACTATACTCTTCTAATGTTAATAGGGCTCCTTGCCTTTATCATAATCGTCTTTTACCTTCCTGATCCTCGGCTTTTCTTACTCTGCCTAATATTAGTCGTTTTACTCACTTAAAATTCCCCTGTTAGGTTGCTGCCTAGCCTTGAAAGGTTTTGTGAGGAAACTGGTAGCCCTGCTGAATTTAAAATTCAGTGCTTAGTGCATGCGGGTTCGAATCCCGCCAAAACCACTATAGCAGAGAGCTTCATACTTGGTCTAAAAAAAGCTAGGGTAGTTTATGAGTTACTCAATACAACCACTATGACTGTAAACTGTGTGTAATATCATTCAATCGAAGGCTCTACTTTAATACGGTAGTAGTGGAAACATAGGTAGTATGTCTATCAGTTCTACATTTAGGTTTCTAATAAAAATCAGTAGAAATGGGGTGATGGTGAAGAGTAAAATATTGAAGATTGCACCTTTAGCTCAAATAGGATAGAGCGTCGGTCTTCGAAACCGTAGGTTATTGGTTCGACTCCAATAAGGTGCTCCACTACACTGCCACTAGGGAGCAAAACCTACTATTACAAGGTATCAACTTTGTGTGTTAAACACCCCCTAGGATAAGGGTGTTCCAAGGAAGATACCCCAGTAGTACAAAGGTATACCCCAACTCAATAGAAGTAGTACTTCTAAGATAATTAGAATATATGCTACTATTTTTGATTCCTTCTACTTACTTCTTCCTCCTTTCACCTGGAGTCTGGGGATTAGTGTCTAGGATGAGAATTACTCTGGCTTTTTTTGGGTGGGTTTTGTCGTAGGAATTACACCGTAGGCCCTAGTGGACCATGGGCCTTAGGTCCTAGGCCACGGGTCTAATGAAAAAACTGGTAGAAATGGTTCGATTGTGTTTACTCTTCTTCCATCTTTTGGATTATTGATTCTTATTTTGAACCCCTTTGTAACTGGGAATGACATTAGTACGTTGATAGGGTCCGAAGGGTGTTCCACTCAGGTGGGATAAGAGGGATTACGGGGGGGTATAGTATAACTGGCAATACGCAGAGTTTGCATCTCTGTATTGGTAGTTCGAATCTGCCTACCTCCATAACCTCTATGACTTAGGCAAATATAGAGTCTTGGCAAATACACTTCCTATCCTCAAAGGATTATGTCTATTCTATTGGATTTTTATCTTTGACCGGCCCTACAACAGTGTCAAAATAAGGATAGGCTGTGTCTAGAAGTACTCAAATTAGTTTAGACATTTTGTATGACAAACCTGTCAAAAAGTCAAAGCTAGTTCAACTACGCTGGGTCTTTCTTTTGGTTTTGTCAAAGGAACTAGTCTAATGACAAAACTGCCAGGGGAACTACGTCCATTGGCAAAACATGCGGAAGCTACGTTTAGGTTGTGGGAATCGCAGCGGGAAATTGTTACATCATGGCTGCTGACCCTAGGGTCTGGGAGGGTTGCGTGATCTAGGTTGCCTTTGCGTCCCGAGGGCTCGACGGTAGAGCATACGATTGAAGATCGTAGGGCGCAGGTTCGACTCCTGCTCGGGACAATAATGTCTCCTTCTCTACCCTCCTTACCTAATAGATAAGTATAACTGTAAATTAAGGGTTACATTACATAACAAGGTAGCATAGGAGAAAGGCAAAGGGGGTAAGAGCATCCCTTTCTTGAAAATGTCTTACATTATTCTTCTTATCAATTAGTGGCTTAACCTTTGCCTCTCTTTGTTTTTGCTAGATGATTAAGTATTGATTTGGTCTTGCCAAGATTGTAAGCTATCCTTCTTTTCTGTTTAATTCAATCAGTTGTTTGCGTTGGATTAGAAGGGATTCGGTGGAGTAGTATTGCTTGGTTGCCCGGTTAGGTTGCACTTGTAACCTAGGGAACTTTATCTTTATAAGGTTTATTAGGTTCTTCTGGATTAGTAGAAATCATTGCTTTAAATTCAGTTACATAGTAGATTGGATATTTTGGTTGTTGGTTTTTTCATAGGAATTACACCGTAGGCCCTAGTGGACCATGGCCCTTAGGTCCTAGGCCACGGGTCTAATGAAAAAACTTGGATTGGAATTAACTCATTTAGGGTGATGTTGTAATATATTTCATAGTTAGATTTTCAATAGTTAAATAGTTCAGTAGTTTTATTAGTTGATTTTTCTAAGTTTACAGAATGTGTGAATGTGTTAATTCCTGGATCTAATACTTAAAAGTCCAAGGTATCAGCTACGTCAATCATTAGATAGTTGATTAGTAATACCAGGAAAGAGAACAATACGATTGTAGAACTTACTATCTAAATTAGTGCAATTAGCTGGGTCTTGATGTTTCCCATCATTACAAAGTTGTTGGTAATTCTCTTTCTCCCTTTTGTCAGTAGATGTAATTCCTATGACAAAAGTCAGGTAAACTCTTGTAATAGAATTAGGATGCTTATCATCTTAAGGTGGTTCAGGTGTAGGATTAGTTGGAGGAGTACGTTGGTTGGTTATCCGGGTTTTGTCAAAGGAACTAGTCTAATGACAAAACTGCCCGTGGACCAATTCCAGTGGAAAAACCAAAACGACCCGGGAGGCAATAGCTCAATAGGTAGAGCATACTGCTCATAACGGTCAGCTTGGTGGTTCGAATCCACCTTGCCTCACTTTTAGATCCCCTCTGAGTCCCGCAAAGGCCTCGCCGGAGTTTCCAGCCTAGAATAACTCAAGCTACCAAAGTTAATAAAACATCTTGGAAATCAGGGGAATGTATTGTTAAAAGACTTTGATCCCGCCCTAGGACCCGTGGCCCTTAGGTCTAGGGGCCGGGCTTGGAAAAGTGCTCTAATCTTGTCTCGAAATAGTCAAACATCTTCTTCCATATTACCAGCTAGTCGAAGGTGACCTAAGTGGGCTGTCCAACTAGCCCCTAGAGTATTTGCCCTTCCTTATCACTTTATTTATCTACAGTTTAGTCATAGTAAGATAGGTAAGGTGGTTAAGGGGTTTATCTAATTCAATTGAAAAGTAAAGAAAGGGAAGGAGAAACCACTTGAAGAACTAAAGAAAGGAAATCACACCCATTATTCAAAGTAAAAAGGAAAGGTTTCACCACTACCCGGTCTCGTAGACCGATGGCCATTGGGAGCTAGGGACTGTTGGCAGGAAATGGTTCTACTTTGGGGGTAATAATTAGTAAGTGCGTATCCTACTGATGGGATAAGATTAGTTTCCAAGAGGTAATTCCACCTTCTATATTCCTTCTATTGGTAGTGCCGAAGGTATGTGGTAAATCCTCTTTCTTCTGCATCTCTTGCAGAGGGTCTCTGAACTGAGTGTAGGGTTAGGTTGCTTATTATGCTTCTTTTTCTAGTTCTTCTTCCGTTCTTATTGCCCTGAGGTTTCGTAAGACTACAGTCTTAAGATTATCTATTCTGTCGTTTAAGTCATCTATCTCGTTCGACAGATCTCTTGCTATTTGAGGAGAATCCTTTTCTTTCCCTCTTTCGTTATCTTTGATTATATTGTAGAGGTTAATTTCCATAGTGGCAAAAGACATAACAGTCTAGGGGTCAACAGTTGGGTATGTAAGAAAAACAAGGGTTAGGGCAATCTGTCTTTCCATGAATTCTATTATCTTAAAGAAAGCCATTTTGGAAACAAGGCAAAAAGGGAAACCTTTGTCCCCCCCCCTTGAACCCCTCTAAGGCCCCTTAGACCTTACATGAAATTGTAAAGAGAAAAACTCATCTTTCGAACACTCTTAAACTGAATTAACTCCTTAGTTTAACCAATTGAATTATATAACTACTACTCAAGCTTAGGCGGCTAAAGCCACTTATTCCTTAGGCTCCCAAGTTAATTGGACAATTTAAGAAATAGGAGAGTGAATTAGTTAGTTACTATTTTGAGTACTATTTCATTCTTTGTGAGGAACTAATTAAACCCACTTAAACTTCACTATCTCAGCATGGACTAACTAAGGATTCTATGCCACCTCGTCCTATTTGGATGATTTAGTTCTTTGTCATTTAACTGAAGGGTATGAGTTGGCAAGTAAAGGTAAGGACTCAGCTTGAATAGCTGAATAGACTTCTCATATCAACTTACAATTTTAACTATCAATATAAGAATTATAAGTATCAACCAACCAAGGCATAGCTTCATAGGTGCTCAGCACCTCCATTCTTCTTTGATTTTGACAATTGTAGGTGAACTAAATACTAAAGAAGAATAGTTTTAGCAAAGGTATAATCGTCCACAGATACTTAAATATCTAATGAGTCCAAGTAATCCCCAAGGCATCTTACGTAACACTCATCCCTGGACTGAACTTAATTCCAATCAGACGGATCAAATATATAACTAACGCCTTTCCTAAATAGGAAGGGAGAGGCTCAACGAAAACTACAAAAGAGAAATCCAAATCCCCAACCCTTTGAATATCTAGCTCAATCGACTCTTTCCTAAGAAACTACGTCTAATGGCAAAACCAAGGCCTAGTCCCCTGTATTCGGGCCAAGCAGGCTCGACCTAGGTAACCGGGCGGCTGGTAAAAACTGGGAAACCAAATAAAGGCTTGAACAACTGAAATATCGGGAAGGGGATTCGAACCTCTAACTTACGTTTATGAAACATACGTATTAACCTTTATACTATCCCGACTCTTAAGGGAGTTTGGGATTTACAGCCAATATTGGATTTTCTAACTTAATACCTAGCAAGTAATACTGTCTCCTAAGCCTAGGAGGCATTGAGCTATCCCAAATTTCGCTTCGTCAGCCGCCGCTCGGCGAGTCGTCAGGGATCTCTTAGTCGTCATCTACTCCAAGGAACGCAACACTTCTAATTTCACTATTCTAAATCCGGATCTATTCATTCCACTTCTAAACGAATTGTTAGAGAGATTCAATGGGCTAAAATCAAAATTGGTAACCACAGGTTATTTTGAGAGCTTGTCAAGACGAAGATCGCAACTTTCGCTTGATTCAGTGTGGGTATTTTCACACAAAGAAAGGCTACCTCAGAGAGTTCTAGCCTACGTACGAGTCTACTTATGATTTGCAGTCCTGCCCGCCTTAAATAAGGGGGGACAGTGTTGTTAGCCCTCTGTTATCCAAAGCGATAATGAGAGGGTTGATAAGAACCTTCTAACCCACCATCTACTCTCCCAAAACTACCAGGTAGTCCTAATGCTCCAAAGTATTCCAATAATCCAAATTCTCATAGTTCTTGAAAAGAGATTGCTTAAACAGTAATATGTAATTTATCCAAGAATTGTGAATGTGTTCTTTCCTTCATTGCTGGTTCTGCTAAATTCGTAATAACTTGAATTGTTAGGCAAATATCAAAGAGAAGGGGAAACCAATATTTGTGATAACAACAATATACTGAGCTTGATCAGCGGGACTAGGTTTAACTTTGACTCAAGTTTTCCCAAGTTAACCAACCTAATCAAACAGGCCAGGTGAGTAGGGGTAAGGGTAAGGCTGTTGGTTCACTTTCTGACCCGGTCCCTGAGACCGATGGCCATTGGGATCTAGGGACGTTTTGTCATAGGAATTACATCTACTGACAAAAGGGAGGGCATAGAATTAGTATCAGCAAGAAAAACCTAGACCTTATCAAGGAAGCTTCTAGAACAAGCTTATAAGCTTACTTCCTTACCCTAAAACTAAATTACCCTATAAGATTAGAAGTTTAGGGTGGGTTGAGGGAGGGAATGGAAATACTCCTGCTTATGTGAAGGGAGAATTAGTTCAAAATTGATCCGTCATCCTAAGTAATATTCATCTAGCAAAGATTTCAGAACAAATAACTGGTATTGACTTTTTTCATAGGAATTACATCTACTGAAAAAAGAACCGAGAAAAAAGACTCTTTAGCCATTAGAAAAGAATTCATGATTAATAGAACTATTTCTTGCTTGATTGCCTCCAAACTTAGGAATAATTACTATTAACGCTATTTATGCTTCGGATTACTTTCTTATTCCATTAACTGCTGACAAAGGAGCTTTAGACGGAATGGCCGATTATGTTTAATTTCACTATAGTAATTTCATAGCCTTCTTAGGTTTAGAAGTTTCCAATTTTAACTTATCCTTTTACAATTTGGGGAGGTTTTTATGTTTTCTTATTTGGAGAATTAGGTTTAGGATTTGCAGGAGACTTTTTAGAATGTTTATAACGAGAAGGTATTTTCTTACTTTTAGAATAAAAGAGATAATTAGCAATACCAAGTAAAATAAGAAAGAAACAATTATGGGAGAGTTAAGAATATTCTTGAAATGAAACGTTGAAGTAGTTGAGGAAGGAGTCTCTTGGAAGCCAAGTAGATCAAGAGAGATAGCAGGATCAGACCAAAAGACAACTGGTTTATAAAGTAAAAAGGAACTAGTTGAGGCATAAAACATTACCTGATTGTTTGGTTTCCTATACTACACACTGTAAAAACCAACTCTGAAAGTGAAGAACTTCTAAACACAGGCCACATATTTTTATATTCTGCAGAATAAAGGACAATTCTTTGTTGTAATAGATGTGGGTATATTTGAGTATTTTGTATCAAATTGTAAGTTCCCGTCAATGATAGTTTTTCAATGAGTTTTTCGGATAGGAATTACATCTACCGAAAAAGGAGGTCCCTGAGACCGATGGCCATTGGGACCTAGGGACCAAATTTAGCTGTTGCTACTATTATAGTTATAATCAAACAGTTTCTTGTGACGAGTAATCCAAAGTGTTTTTGTGGGTTCTTCCTTGCCATTTCATAATTTGCAGTCTTGACAGAAACTAGCATTATCTTTAGAATTTCATTGGAAGACAGTTCTAGCACCTTCTCTTCCTAAACTACTATAAACAACCGCATGATCTATATACTCCTTTGATTTACCTTCAGAAATATATTTGGAAGTTCACCATCTACTTTGTAAATATTGTGTTGCTGTAATTGTTACTGCTTCTCCTTCAATACTTCATTTATTCATGGTCTTGATTACAGTAGTTTAGTCTTAGTTTTAAGTCTAGATTAGCCCAATGAAAACAATGAAGCCAACATAAACAAATTCATAAACCAGTTCTCAAACATGCTGAACTACTTTCAATTCATCAAATTAAACAGTATCAAATTGTTAAGGGAGAAATGTATCATCAACCAATTAAGCAAAGTATCCCAGTTCAACAACCAGTCAATCATCCTTGATTGATTAGTATTAGTGATTTCTTTAAAGGTATTATTGATTGAATTGGAAAAGGCCTTGCCTGAACACTTGGTAAGATTATTCTTGGAACTATCAGTGGTGCTATTATTCTCTTTGTTGCCTACTGAGTTGGTAAGAAATTCATTTGAGTTCCATTAAAGAGAATATTCAAATATCTATACAGTCTATTGCCTCAACCAGTAAAAGACATATTAAATCCAATTGGAAAATGAGTCTCTAACTATATTGGGAAGAAAATAAGTACTAGGATTATAGGCTGGGCTCTTATCTTATAAATCAAAATATACCTTAGGTAATAGGGGGGAGGCCCTCCTATTTTCACCCTCGTCATTGGGCCAAGGCTTTACTAAAATTTATAAGATTAGGATTATAAGGTACTACGTTAGGATTAAGTTTAGGGGGGTGGCTGGGGTTTCTAGGTGTTCCCTATTTTCTAATAATATAATAGAATGGATAAAGGGGCAAGGAGGAAGTCAAAGGATCCTAAAACATCTTCTAAAATCCCCTTAAATTAGGTGAAATAACTATAAGGAAAGACCAGCGTCATAAAGAAGCACGTTCTAAACTAAGGGTTATCCGCCTAATTAAGAGTTTATCTTTAACTGACCAGCAGAAATCTATTTTGCGGAGAGAATTGAGGTGACCCCTTATGTAAATCAGTTCAATATATTAGATATTATTCTATATGTTTCCAACTCCTTTGTTTATTCAGATCCTTTTATTTTGAGTTCCCCTCTGTTATCCCTTTGGATGAAGTTTTAGCTTGGACGGGTGGCTGAGTCTGGTTAAAGGCGCCCCACTTGAAATGGGCTAATGCTCCTCGCATTCCAGGGTTCAAATCCCTGTCCGTCCGA
>Ga0137372_10007972_pt1 | contig 10231 bp, 6 predicted proteins | sample SagtaG_6_FD_104911 | JGI IMG/M metagenome (GOLD analysis project Ga0137372, IMG submission 104911) | Vadose zone soil microbial communities from Sagehorn Ranch, Mendocino, California, USA - Sage1_R_60_16 metaG | ecosystem: Environmental > Terrestrial > Soil > Vadose zone | place: USA: California...
GATCAACACCCGCTCGCGCGGAGTTTTTCGCTCCTCGTAAAGCTTGATCAACCGGCGCGCTTTATTGATCGAACCCTCGACATCGTATGACAATCGCGCGTCGGTCTCGGTCGACACGCGTCCTGGCACAATTTCGAGAATGTCCGTGCCGAACTGGACAAGCAGATGATCACATATGTCTCCAATCTGCTCGTGGCCGCTCAGGCCTGATTTCTTGCGTTCAGCCAGTACCTCCTCGAGCAGATGCGCATACTCTGGTTTTTGCGTGGCGGCGTAAACCAGACTCGGATTCGTCGTCGCATCCTGCGGCTTGAACTCCTTCATGGACTCGAAGTCCGCCGTGTCAGCGACAACTTTGGTAAACGTCTTGAGTTGATCGAGCTGATTCAGTTTCGGTTCAGTTTTTTTCTCTTCAGCAATAGCAGTGCTCATAATAAATTCTCCGTTTCGACTTCGTCTGGAACGTACGCCTCGATCAAAAGATCGACAACGATAAAGTCTCACTCGCGCCGCTCGCGTGATTTCGCCGGCGCAAGCAACGACGCACGTTCGATGATTTACGCAGAAACGGCGGGCCGCGCTTCGGCCGTGCGCTTTGAGCCGAGCGCGGCTTTGACGAAATTATTTCCAATCTCCCACATCGGTCCCGGAAATTTGCGGCATTCTGTGAGCACGTCGTCCAGGGCGTTCACGAACATGTTGACTTCTTTTTCGCCAATGATCAATGGCGGTAAAATTTTCATCACGTCCATGGCATGGCCTGCAACTTGCGTAAGGATGCGATGCTTGCTCAGCATTTGCGTTACGATCATTTGCGCGAACAACACCTTGTCGATCTTGTGCAATAGCTTCCATGCCATCTTTAGTTTGAATTCCTGCGGTTCATGAAACTCGATTCCGATCATGAGCCCCTTGCCCCGCACTTCTTTGATGAACGAGTGTTTCGCACGCAGCGCGTCCACTTCTTTTACCAGCAACGCGCCCATTTTCGCAGAGTTCTCGACTAACTTTTCGTTGTCAATTACCTCCAGCGCTGCGAGCCCGCATGCCATCGCCAGATTGTTCCGGCCGAATGTTGTCGAGTGCACAACGCAACGATCCATTCGAGAAAAAGTTCTCTGGTAGATATCACGTCGTGCCACGATCGCGCCGCACGGCACGTAGCCGCCGCTCAATGTTTTTGCAAGCGTGATGATGTCCGGCTCCAGGTTCCAATGTTGAAATCCAAACATTTTTCCGGTGCGACCGAGTCCGGTCTGCACTTCATCTGAGATCAGCAGCGTCCCGTATTTCCGGCAAAGTTCCTGCGCGCGAACAAAGAAGTCGGTCCTGGAAGTTTGACAGCCTTTCCCTTGGACGGTCTCAATCACCAAGGCCGCCACGTCGCGTGAACACAACTGTCGATCCAGCGTTTCGACATCATCGAGTGGCACACGCGCATCAAGTCCCTCCATCAAAGGGCCGAAGCCTTCAGTGAAACTTTCGCATCCCATCAACGATAACGAACCGAGGCTTAGCCCGTGAAATGCGCTTGCAAGCGAAACCGCCCGTTTTCTCCCGGTAGCAGCCCGCGCAAACTTCAACGCGCCTTCCATCGCTTCGGTTCCTGAGTTGCAGAAGAACACCGCATTCAAATGGGGTGGAGTTCGTTTCGTCAAAGCCTCAGCGAGTAACCCGCTCAAAAGCGAGCAATCCATCTGCACCATGTTTGGCAAATCGAGATCGAGGACATCCCGAATCGCTTGTTTCACCACAGGATGATTTCGTCCGATATTGAAAACGCTATAGCCGCTTAGAAAATCCAGGTACGGCCGATTATCCATGTCATAGAGGTACGCGCCTTCTGCTCGCGCATAGACCTTGTCGAAACCGATGACTCGCTGCGCCTGGACCAGCGTCGAGTTTACGTGCCGCTCGTGGAGTTGATAATTCTCACCCAGTCGCGCCGCGATAATTTCCTTTAGATCAAAAGCCATCCAATGACGTTCTGCGATTTGCGCTCGAAACGCAAATTACGGCTGCCAGTCGCGGTAAACGAAAAGCCGCAGGATCATTTCGATCCTGCGGCTTTTGAATTCTTGACCAACCGATCCTTGCTAGGTCGTAGCTAAGAACGGTCAGTCTTGGTCTTCAACAACTACTCGCTCGACTACCCTTTCCCTTTCGGGTCCGGTGTAGTACACTCGCACCTTCTGCCCAGCTCGCAGCGGTGCAGTCACGATTTTGCCTGCGCCATCGACGATTCGCGCGGCCGTGCCCAAAGCAAAGCTGACTGGCCCCTGCTCACCCCTGACTACTACAGTCTTTCCAGGCTCGTACGTGGTCACAGTGCCGGCCGTGTACGTTGTAGTCGTTGTCTGGGTTGTTGTCGCTGGTTCTGTTGTTGTTTCGGTTGTCGTTGTGCTCGTTTGCGCAAACGCCACAGGCGCCACTAACGCGCAGGTAAGAGCAATTATTGTTCTTGTCATATATATACCTCCTTATTTATTTTGATGGTTTCTCCCGAGCGGGATGCTCGGGAGCTGGACAGGCATCCCTACATTACGCCTGTCCATTTCTCCCTCTGACGGTTGCTGGCCGCCGCTATTCGAAAGGCACAGATTTTTTCAGTCTAAGACGACTATGTGGTCGACCAGACGTGTGTAGCCGTCGCTAGCGTAAAACACTACCACGCGCGCGCCGGGTTGAATCGAACCGCGAAAGGGCCGGCCAAACTTATCAAAGACAACTCCCGGTCCGAATGAGTCAAACCGCTCGGGATTCGCGCTGTCGGTACGAATCACTAGCGTCCCGGGAGGCTGATAGCTTGCTGCAGTCCCTCCCTGAGCCGAAATGACGGGTGCCGTTACGGTTACTCCCTCTACAGTAGTCAGTCTTGTAGTAGTCTGCGCAAACGCCAGCGATGCAATGAGCACGCAAGCAAGAGCGACAATTGTTTTCTTAACCATGGTTGCCTCCTCTTATTGATCCTGACACCCAATGTTCGTAGTTCGAAGATGTGCTGGACGCTTTCAAAATGTGACGATTTGATGAAAATTCCTTATTTGAGTAATTGAGCGGTCTTGCGGATTCGTTACCTTGAATCTGCCGATGATCAGCCAGATGCAGACTGCCGAGCCAGCAGTCACTCCAGAACTCATCAAGCAACACGGCCTCACCCCGGAGGAATTCGAGCGCATTAAGAAGATCCTTGGTCGCGAGCCAAATTTCACCGAGCTGGGAATTTTCTCCGTAATGTGGAGTGAGCACTGCTCCTACAAGAACTCGAAGAAAGAACTGAAGAAATTTCCGACTACGGGGGCCGGCATACTGGTAAAAGCCGGGGAAGAAAATGCAGGTGTCGTCGATATCGGAGACGGTTGGGCGATCGCGTTCAAGATGGAGAGCCACAATCATCCAAGCGCGATCGAACCTTTTCAGGGCGCAGCCACCGGTGTCGGCGGAATTATCCGGGATATCTTTACCATGGGCGCACGCCCGGAATTCTGCCTGAATTCTCTGCGATTCGGACCGATCACACCGAATTCGAAATCTGAAATTTCAAATTCCAAAATGGCCGCCAATCGGCGGTTGTTCACCGGCGTCGTCTCCGGGATCGCGCATTACGGAAATTGCATTGGGATCCCTACGATTGGCGGTGAAATCTATTTTGATGAGAGCTTCGAGGGCAATCCCCTCGTAAATGTTTTTTGTCTAGGTGTGTTGCGTCACGAGCACCTAGCGCGTGGCACAGCGAGCGGCGTCGGTAATCCAGTATTTTACGTCGGTGCGGAGACGGGGCGCGATGGCTTGGCCGGGGCGGCCTTCGCTTCGCGCGAATTGACAGACCAATCGCGCGAGGATCGCCCCGCCGTGCAAGTCGGCGACCCGTTCAAAGAGAAGCTTTTGCTTGAAGCGTGCCTTGAGCTCCTTGGTCATGACGCCGTCGCCGGGATTCAGGACATGGGTGCCGCAGGGCTTACCTGCTCGACATGTGAAACGGCCAGTCGCGCCGGAAGCGGCATCGAGATTGACCTCACGAAAGTTCCGAAACGCGAGCCCGGCATGACGCCATACGAGATTTTGTTGAGCGAATCGCAGGAACGAATGCTGATCATCGCCAGACGCGGCAAGGAAGACGTGGTCCGCGCAATATTCGAGAAATGGGATGTGCCGTGCGTCGAAATCGGCCGGGTCGCCGATGACGGCATGATGCGTGTGCGCGATGACGGAGCGATTGCCGCAGAGATTCCCGCCAGGGAGCTGGCTGACGAAGCGCCTCTTTATTTTAGGGAAGCGAATCCTTTAGCGGCGGTCCGTGACCGCCAAATCGACAACCTTCCCAAAGTCAATAATCACGAAACGCTGCGCCAACTGCTGTGCGACCCGACCATTGCATCGAAAAACTGGGTGTATCGGCAGTACGATCACACCGTCCGAACCGGCACGCTCGTGAAACCAGGTTCGGACGCGGCCGTTTTCCTTGTGCGTTATGCAAACAAAATCCTGGCTGCGACTACTGATTGCAATTCGCTCTATTGCGCGCTGGATCCGCGCGAAGGCGGAAAGATTGCCGTCGCCGAGGCGGCGCGAAATCTCACCTGCTCGGGGGCCCGGCCTCTCGCAGTCACCGATAACTTAAACTTCGGCAATCCCTATAAGCCGGAAAACTTTTGGCAGTTACGAGAAGCAGTCGAAGGCATCGCCGAAGCCTGCCGCGCGTTTGGGACGCCAGTCACCGGTGGAAATGTGTCTTTATATAATGAGAGCCCGGCAGGTGTGGTCGATCCAACTCCGACCATCGGAATGGTGGGTTTGATCGACAAGGAAGAACACATCACGACTCAATGGTTCAAGAACGATGGGGACACGATAATCCTAGTTGGTGAAATCGCCCATACTGTAGCCGCGGGCGCCGACCGCGGTGGGGCAAAGACTGGCCACAACGGAGAAGCCGAGGTCAACGCCCTCGGCTACAGCCTGGGTGGTTCACGTTATCTCAAAGTTTGTCACGGTTTGAAACTTGGTCCGCCGCCACTTGTCGATCTGGCGTGCGAAATCAAAATCCAGATTGCTGTGCGAGATTTGATTCGCCAAGGCCTACTAAAAGGCGCGCACGATTGCAGCGAAGGCGGTCTAGCAGTTGCGCTCGCTGAATGTTGCTTTAATCCGGAAAAACTTTTCGGTGCAGAGGTCGATCTGAAAACAGGCGGCACCCCTGCTGCTATTGCGCTTTTTAACGAATCACAGTCGCGGATCGTCATTTCAGTCGCGCCCGAAAATCTGAAAAAGACGATGTCGATTTTGCAGGAGCAACAAATTCCATTTCAATCGCTTGGCAAAGTTGGCGGCAACCAACTGCGCATCCGAGTCGGCAGCGAAGAATTTTCCTGGCCAGTTGGCGATCTTCATGACGATTGGTGGACCGCGATCCGGCGCGCGGTGGAAAGCGATTCGGCCGCAGAGGGCATCCCGAGTTTATGAAGCACGATATCAATGTCGTCTTCGAGGACTCGATCCCCGAAAAGTACGATTGCTATTTGGGCCCGGTTTTGTTCGAACGATTCATTGAACCGTTCGAGATTTGGTGAATTATTGAGTGTGATCTCTCCAGACAAGATCGACATCATCGAGGCCGAAACCAATCCGTTCCCGCAGCATGAGTGCGGGCTGTTCGGCGTGTTCGGTCATCCGAACGCAGCGGTCCTGAGTTATTATGGCCTGTTTGCGCTGCAGCACCGCGGCCAGGAGAGCGCGGGAATTGTCACCAGCAATGGTCCCGGCACGACTTTTCTCCAGCACAAAGACATGGGTCTTGTGTCGCAGGTTTTTGGGCAGGAAGAGCTGGCGAGACTGAAAGGGACACGCGCCATTGGGCACACGCGTTATTCGACCACCGGAACCAGCACGATCAAAAACGCGCAGCCCTTCGTGGTCGACTGTGTACGCGGCCAAATGGCAATTGCGCACAATGGTAATTTGATCAATGCCGATCTTCTGCGCGATGAACTGGAGCGAAAAGGCTCCATTTTCCAGACCACCGCCGATAGCGAAATCATTTTGCATCTCCTGGCACAACCGTCGGAGAATGGCGGAAATGTTCTCGCGGCGTTGCGCCGGATTCAAGGGGCATTCTCTCTCATCATTATGAGTGAGCGCGAACTGATCGGTGTGCGCGATCCATTTGGCTGGCGCCCACTTTCCCTGGGCAAACTCGATGACGCTTATATTCTGGCATCCGAGACGTGCGCTTTTGATTTGATTCATGCGGAGTTCGTCCGCGAAATTGAGCCCGGCGAAGTGTTGATCATCGATGAAAACGGATTGCGTTCGGAAAGGCCCTTCCCGGACGCGCGGCCAGCATTTTGCATGTTCGAATACGTCTATTTCGCGCGGCCGGACAGCATGATCGGCGGAGTTAACGTCGGCAAGGTGCGTATGGAAATGGGACGCGAATTGGCAAGAAAATTTCCAGTCGATGCAGACATCGTCGTGCCTGTGCCTGACTCAGGAAACTATGCCGCTCTTGGTTTCGCCCAGGAGCTAAAGATTCCGTACGCCCATGCTTTTGTCCGCAATCACTACATTGGCCGAACGTTCTTGCAGCCAAGCCAGCTCATTCGCGATTTCGACGTGCGGGTGAAGTTGAATCTGATTAAGGAAATGGTGGCCGGAAAACGGGTCGTGGTTATAGACGACTCGATTGTGCGTGGGACGACTTCGCGAGCGCGCGTAGTGAATTTGCGCGAAGCTGGCGCCAAAGAGGTGCACATGCGAGTAAGCTGTCCCCCGCACCGGTTTGCTTGTCACTACGGAATCGACTTTCCCGATCCGGAAAAATTGATCGCGAACCAGATGTCGATGGAAGACATCTGCAAATACCTGGGTGTCGACAGCCTCGGTTACCTCGACGTGGAAGGCATGGTACGCGCGACCGGAAAACCGATGAATAGCTTTTGCCTTGCCTGTTTCAATGGGGATTATCCGCTGCCCGTTGACCCTGCGCTGGACAAGTTCATTATGGAAAAACGCGAGCACCGCGCCAAAGCGCTCGCCGACCAGGAAGCACATCCGACCTTGTTCACGGATTTGAAATAGTAGCTTGTTACTTCGAGGGAAGCCCATCGCCTCGCTTCGCGCCCTCAGGGTAAATTCCGCGGAGTCGCCTGCCAAGCCGTAGCTTTATGCGAAGTCGAGAAATCTCTTGCTGTTCAGACTTAAAAACAGAGATTCCTCGACTTCGCTCGGAATGACAAAGAAACAAAAGGCGTACGCTCGTGCAGGCGTTGATGTCGATCTCGGCAATAAACTGAAGCGCGGCATCCAGTCACTCGTTAGGCAAACGCATGGGCCACAAGTGTTGGGTAAGATCGGGGGTTTCGGCGGCTTGTTTCGAGCGAACTTCCCTGGAATGCGCGAGCCGGTCCTTGTTGCAAGCATTGATAGCGTAGGAACGAAAGTAAAAATCGCGTTTGCTCTGAACAAGCATGATACGGTCGGCGCCGACCTGGTTAACCATTGTGTAAATGACATCGCGGTCTTGGGCGCACGTCCGCTTTTCGTCCTGGACTACATTGGCTGCGGGAAACTCGAAGCCCGTGTGTTCCAACAGTTGCTGCAGGGTCTTTCGCGTGCCTGTCGATCTGCGGGCTGTGCTCTTCTCGGCGGTGAAACGGCGCAAATGCCCGGAATTTATCGCGAAGGCGAATACGATCTCGCCGGCTGCATCATTGGTGTCGTGGACCGCGGCAACATCATCGACGGCAGGAAAATTCGTTCGGGCGACATCATTCTCGGGCTGGAATCAAATGGCTTGCACACAAACGGCTACTCGCTTGCACGAGAAATTCTGTTCCGCAAAATGCGGCTCAAAGTTACTTCGCGTCTTCCCGGTTCGGCGAAAACGGTCGGCCAGGAATTATTGCGTGTGCACAAAAATTATCAGCCGCTTTTAGCAAAAGTTCCAAGCGGCATGATCAAAGGTCTTGCTCACATCACCGGCGGCGGGCTAGTTGACAACCTGCCGCGAATTTTACCTGCGAATTGTGACGCAGTAATCGAAACGAAAAGCTGGCGTGTGCCTGGGATCTTTCAGGTCCTGGAGAAAAACGGAAAAATCGATCCTCAGGAGATGTATCAAGCTTTTAATATGGGGATTGGAATGGTCGCGGTGGTTTCCGAACGTGATGCTGAACGCGCAATGCCGATGTTAAACGTAAAACGAATCGGCCAAATCGCGCGCGGAAATGGCAGAGTTCGCCTGAAGTTCTGAGCGTTTGCTGTTGCAGCCAACACTCTAGGCCCGCGCCTATTCGGGTACGTGCGGCGAAACCTCGTCCACGGTAATCGCTGGCACCTCAACTTGCGGCGTTGACTCGGTTCCGACGATTTTGCCTCGACGCATCACCCGCTGCAGACCAGCGCGATGCCCGGCAACGTCGACGAGTTCGGCGACCCGTGACTTCAGCAAACGCGCGCGCGTCCAGAGAAACACCAGAAAGAGCAGGTACGGAACAAGGACCCAGAGATCTACGTGCGAGATATTGAGCTGACGATAGATCAACAAACTTAAGGCGATCAGATTGAAAATAATAGTCGTCGTGACAAACCGGTTGCGAAGCCGAACACGGGTCAGACACTTACCGCCGCCGTGATACTCGGTGACCGTTTGAAGCGCGATGCTCCACCAAAAATTCCCATAAATTTGAATGTCCCATTCATTCCACCCACTGTCAGTGGAATAACGCCAGCCTTCTTCATCCAGCAGCTCGAAGATAGCGCCGAGCAAATAGTGGCGGTCCCTCCCCTGTTCACTCCAAAACACCCGGCGACTTAGACTGCTCGCAAGACGCCTGTGCTCCGGTAGGTGTTCGTGCGCACGAATCACGCTCGCAGGTGTGCGCTTGAAATGCAGCCAGGTGAAGTAACGGGAGAATCCGCGCACCAGTGGTTGGACAAAGGCTAGAAACATGACAAGCAGCCGCGCACCCGCCGTATCGAATTTTGGTTCAATGGAAGCTCGCACCATATAGGAAAGGGCAACGCATAGCGTGCCGCCCAGCATGAGGTACGGCACAATGCGCAATGCGGGGAGAAAAATGCCCAGGCCGAACAGGAAAATCGTCAGGGCAAACCACTCAATGCTGCTTAGGTAGGCGGCTACATCTGATTGAGGCGCGGGATAAATCGATTGAAAAAAACCTTCACCGAAAATTCCGTGATAGATCACCGGCCGGTTCACGAACCAGCTGAACCGCGGCGTGCCGTAGATTTGTCCGCGCCATTTCGCCGTGCCTGTTGGTCCGAAAAAGATCAAATGCTTAAATCGCAGCAGTGACTCTGCTTCTCCATAGCCGTCCTGCTGCTTCAAAAAAGCGCGAAGAGTAAAGCGTCGGTAGTGCCAGACGATCGCGGTTGGACTGAAAGCAATGACCCAGCCAGCCTGCTGAAGTCGCCAGCAAAAATCGACGTCATCCCCTGCTTTGCGGTATTCGGTATCAAAGCCGCCCACGCCTTCAAACGCCCAGCGATAGAACGCCATGTTACAACCGGGAATGTGCTCGGCGACGACATCTGTAAGTAACACATGGCTCGGTCCGCCCGGTGCCGCTGCAACGCAGGCCTGAATCCAATTTTTGGCTGGCGGCGTTACGTTCGGTCCGCCTACTCCGGCGTAATCACCGCTTACAAGAGTGCCGATAAGATAATAGAGCCAATCCGGATCAACCATGCAGTCAGAATCGGTGTAGGCGAATACTTCACCCTTGGCAGCGGCGGCGCCCGTATTGCGGGCGTGACTCAAACCTTGATTGCTTTGATGAATGTAGCGCACCCATGGGAATTGCGCTGCGATGTAAGACGTATCATCGGTCGATCCGTCATCGACCAGAATGACCTCATACTCGGGGTAATTGAGTTTACCTAACGAATCAAGGCACGAGGCAAGAGTCGGGCCACCATTGTAGGAACAAACAATTACCGAAACGAACGGCGCCTTCGGCAAGGGACGATGAGGCAAGATGGAATTGTTTCGACCCAGTTTCTCTTCCAGTATGTAGAACGCCTTCTTCGGTCGGCGTTCCCGCGTAACAATCCCAAACGCCCAGTCGGTAATTTCCTGCCCTCCCGTGAACCATTCGTCCGTCCAGGTAAAAAAAATTGTTCCAGCAAGACCACATTTTACAACGCTGTCGACGTGCCAACCGAGCATCTCGGCCTGTTCTTCTTGTGAATGCCGGATCGTGTCCATGCC
>Ga0137372_10007980_pt1 | contig 10227 bp, 9 predicted proteins | sample SagtaG_6_FD_104911 | JGI IMG/M metagenome (GOLD analysis project Ga0137372, IMG submission 104911) | Vadose zone soil microbial communities from Sagehorn Ranch, Mendocino, California, USA - Sage1_R_60_16 metaG | ecosystem: Environmental > Terrestrial > Soil > Vadose zone | place: USA: California...
CGCTCGACGAACCAGATCGACGAGCAGTCGGCGAAGGCCTCGAGCTCGGTGACGGAGAAGGTCTCTCTCGCCCGCAATTCTTCGAGCAACACCGGGTCGGTGAGCCGAGTCGGCCGCGAGAACGCGCCCAGTGCCCGCACCAGCCGCGCTTGCGCATACCGATATTGTACAGGAACACCGTAAACTCCGGGTTAAGAGCGACCCGATATTCTTTTTTCAGACTGCGCGCCTTCGTATGCGCCGTTACCGACAGTGCTTGCGCTTCAGCCGGATCGACGTCGTGCGCGAGCGCGACCAAAGCTTTGCTCAGCTCCTTGATCGATCTCTCGTCGCTGGCCGTGGCCGTCCCAACCGCAAACAAGATTGCACAGATGAAACAGGTCCCTCGAATCATTTGGCTAACCTTGTAAAGGCGATCTGCAATCCTCGCAATCGTCAATGTGTAGAAATTGCGGGGCAACGCATCGGTTGCTAAGACTATCAAAATCGATGATGTCACGCAGACCGCCTACGCTTTTTCACCGTTTGCGGGTTCGGCGTCTGGTTAGTCCTTGTGCCGAATCGAGCCAGCGCCGCTGATGTGTTTCTCAATCACTGGCGGGTTGCCGGAGTACCGAACTTTTCCCGCACCAGTGATTGCCACTTTCAGCTTGTCGGCGACTGCAATCTCGGCATCCGCCGCGCCGGTAGTGGAGATCTCAGTAGTTTTGGTTTGCAACCCACTCGCTGTTAGCTCGCTTGCACCAGTCATATCCGCCAAAAGTTCGTCAATCTGTCCATCAAGTGAAACGCGCGCCGCCCCGCGCGACTCCAATGCGAATCTTGGACCGCTCAACTGCTTCGCGGCAAGTCTTACTGCGCCACTGATCCTGGCTCCTGCCCGCGTTGGGCTTGAGATGACCACCTGGACTCCATGGCTCGGCCGGATCTGCTCGCGCGTGAGCAAATGAAGTGTGTCGTCGGAAACATTGCTATTGATGTAAGGAAGAAGATTTTCGTCCGTGGTAATGTGGACGCTGGGGGTTCCACTTTGCCATTCGATTGTGAAAGCGCCTCTCGCATCGATATTGGCGAATGCATTGACTGGGCGTTCGTCCGTTTTGATATGGCCGTTGCCTCGAATTCCCACCCAGTGGCACGCGCTGGCCCACACGACGCATGCGGTCAGAAAAACAATCGTAATCTTCTTCATGGAAATATCATTTCTCTGGTTACGATGCGACGACGGATCGTTTTGGATTCAGGAAATTTGTTCAGTCGAAGTCGGCAAGGTAACTCTGCAATGAATCACGATCGGCGCAGCCGCCATTCATTCCACAATTTTTAGTTTCACCACGTCCACTAAGACGTCATCGACGTAGAATTCGACTCGATAATCGCCGTCGGCCCAGCCGTCTTGGGGTCGCGCCAGGGTGAACGCGCCGCGTGCTCTCGGGGCCTCCGCGACAGCAAAAGCTTCGTCCACCTTGTAATCCGGGGGGAAATCTTCGCCGATATTCTCTGCAATCCACACGGCCTTGACCTTTGCCCCTTTTCGTAACCGCTGCCCCTGCCAGCGCGCATAAATCTCGGATGTGTTCGATGAAAAAGTCGTCACCGGTTTGCCGAACCGCTCCTTTGCAAGGCTCACCGTAAGCTGCTTCGGGATGGCGTCGGATTTTACTTCGGGCCGCTCCACAATTCTGGGCCGTTCCGATAGCTCCAGAGAAATGCGCTGCAGCAAATCGCCCTTGGCAGCGCGCATTGCCGTTACGTCCTTCACGATCCCCACTCCCGATACAAACCAACGGTCAATTGTCATTGGGCTGGGTGATGTTTGCGCTCCCTGAATGTGGAAGGCATGAAATTCGCCGGCCGGCACCTTGATATTTTCCTCGCCGAGCACGTCGTAATGCTGACGCACTCTTAGTTCACCGATCTGTCCGTTAAAATCCCAACTCGCGCCCTTCTTAAGCGGGTTGGCAATCATCATCTGTGGAGGATTAAAGTTAATCTGTTCGCCGTCCAGATTGATCCGTGCCCAGCAAACAATTCCTTGCTCATTGATCGTGAGAAGGTCCGTGTTTGTGATCGCGCCTCCCCGATGCATTTCGAACTTGAGAAGATCTTTCCCATCAATGTTCTCTGTTCCATTGATGCGATACAAAACCGGCAGGCGGATCTTTCCATCGGCGTCCGGTTTTACGTGCCGAACGTCAAGACCTTTGCCGATTTCTTCCGTCATGTTGTATCGCCAGCTGGTCCCATCTGCGGTGGGAAGCAATTCGCCACCAAACATCATGGCAAGCGGTGCTGCCGTAAGTATTAGGATGGAGAGTTTCATTTACGCTTGGGAATGCGAAAATTTGCGCAGCGGTTAACATGCTCTGCGCCTGACACGCATTCTGACACGACATGGCAACTTTCGTTCAACCGCTCTGCACTTCCTTAACCTCCCGCTGCATCATTCGACTGCTGCAATTCTCAATAGCCTTTGCAATTGCATGCTGGTTTTGCACTCTTGCGACCGGAGCGCAGCCCTCGAATCAATCGCGCCACGTCGTTGTCGTCGTCTGGGACGGGATGCGTCCGGATTTCGTTACCGAACAAAATACGCCGACGCTTTGGAAGCTCGCGCGCGAGGGAGTCACTTTTCGCAATCATCATGCCGTCTATCCCAGTGCGACCATGGTAAACGGCACGGCGCTGGTCACCGGTGTTTATCCCGGCAGGAACGGAATCATTGCAAATCATGTGTATCGTCCGGAGATCGATCCTCACCACGCGATCGATGTCGAGCTACCACCAATGGTAAAGAAGGGTGATGAAGTTTCCCGCGGGAAATACCTTTCTGTTCCGACGATTGCCGAGCTAGTCCAGCGCGCAGGAGGACGCACGATAATTGCTTCTGCAAAAAGTGTCGGGCTTTTGCTGGACCGACAGGCCGACGTTGGGACTGCGAAAAATTGCGTCACGCTATTCGCGGGCAACGCCGGACTACGTACACGAAGTGGAGCCCCGGACTCCCTCCCGGCGGAGATTGTCCCTTCCATTGCTGCAACGCTTGGTCCCTTTCCATCTGGCCACCTGCAACAGGACGCCTGGACAACAAAAGCGCTGACCGATTGTTTTTGGAAAGACGGTGTGCCGGCCCTTTCCGTGCTTTGGTTAGGCGAACCGGATCTTACACAACATGAATTTGCGCCGGGCTCGCCAGCATCGATAGCTGCGATCAAGTCCTCCGATGAAAATCTCGCGGCGGTGCTTTCGGCGTTAGATCAACGAGATGCGCGCGGAAGAACAGATGTGTTTGTTGTGTCCGATCATGGCTTCTCCACGATCGAGCGGTCGGTTGATTTACGGAAAATTTTGAATGACGCCGGTTTCACCGCGAAGACGGAATTTAACGACCAACCAAAACCTGGAGAGATCATGCTGGCAGGAAACGGCGGCAGCGTTCTTTTCTATGTCATCGGACACGATGAGACGGTCACGCGCCGTCTGGTTGAATTCTTGCAGCAATCAGATTTTGCCGGCGTGATTTTTACGAAAAAACCAATAGAAGGAACGTTCGTTCTCGGGCAAGCGACCATTCAAAATCCTCATGGGCCTGACGTCGAGATGGCCTTCCGCTGGAACGACTCAAAAAATCAATTTGGTATTCCGGGAATGATCGACGCCGATTGGCAACGAAAAGCCGGGGAGGGGACGCATGTTACGCTCAGCCGATTCGACATGCACAACACGTTGATTGCGGCCGGCCCGGATTTTCGTCAGGGGGAAGTGGATGATTTACCGACAGGCAATATCGATCTTGCCCCGATGATATTGCGCATTCTTGGAATCACCGCGCCGCAGAAAATGGATGGCAGAATCTTGCCCAAAGCAGTCGTGAATGGCGAACCGGCGACTGCTGGATTGAAACCGGAAACGAAAACTATCGAAGCTACAAAAGATTTTCCATCCGGCACGTGGCGACAAACACTCAAAATCTCCCGCGTCGGCTCGACCATTTATCTCGACGAAGGCAACGGTACATTTACCGCGAAATAAGAAGCGGCCTCCATCCCATTCACCCGCTTTGTTGGAGTCGATTCGATGGCAGCGTTGCGCTATGACCAAGTGATCAGGCGAAGTTCGTGCCCTTGCATCAGGCAAGAATGCGTTGGCACGACGCGCACGCTGAAACCGTAGGTGCCGCTTTCGGTTGCGGGAACGCTTCCGTGGTAAATGTAATTGCCGTTGCCGTCGGCGTTGCTGCTTTGATTGAGCACAGTCGCGGCGGGATTGCGGAGGTCGCCATTGTCTATTTCGCCGTGATAAGCTTCGACGCGGACATGTTGCGGATCGACTGCGCCCAGATGCACGCGCGCGCTGATCTGCAATGATTCGCCGACCAAAATGCTTTGTCGATCTTTGTTGGTCATTTGGACGTCGGAGATTTGAACTTGTGGCCAATCCTTGCGTATTTGCGCTTTCCACTGGCTTAGTTGTGTTGCGGCACCGCAGCCGTCACGAGAAAAATTTTGGTAAGCGTCAGCTGCTGGAACATAAAGCTGCTCGGTATATTCCTTCACCATCCGTTGCGTGTTGAAGACTGGCGTGACGCTGCGAATGGATTCGCGCATCAACTGCAGCCAGGCGAGGGGAAGCTTGCCGTCCGGTTTTGCGTAATAAAGTGGAACGATTTGGTTCTCGAGCAATTGATAAAGGCTGCTCGCGTCCACTTGATTTTGAAATTCAGTACTGCCATCATCGATCTCAGCGCCAATGGCCCAGCCGTTGCTGCCGTTGTAGCCTTCGCGCCACCAGCCATCGAGCACGCTGAGGTTAATCCCGCCATTCGGCGCCGATTTCATTCCGCTGGTGCCGCTCGCCTCCAGCGGACGCAGCGGATGGTTTAGCCAAAGATCGACCCCTTGCACGAGGCGGCGCGCGATGTAGCTGTCGTAGTCCTCCAAAAAAACTACTCGATTCTCCAAGCCAGCTTCGCGGCTGAGTCGATAAACCTCCTCGATAAGGGCCTTGCCTGCTTCGTCCCGTGGATGCGCTTTTCCTGCGAAAATGAATTGCACAGGGCGCGTGGCATCGTTCACCAATCGTTTCAGTCGTTCCTTATCGCTGAACAAAAGCGTGCCGCGCTTGTAACTGGCGAAACGGCGCGCAAAGCCAATAGTCAAAATTTCCGCGTCAAGGATGCGGTTGACCTTGCGAATTGATTCGGGGGATTCGCCCATTCGCTCGCGGCGCTGTCGCTCCCGGTCGTGGACGAACTCAATGAGGCGCCGTTTGAGTTGTTGATGGGTTTCCCAAAGTTGCGCATCGGGAATATCAATTACGCCGCGCCAAAACTCCGGCGCGGTCAGGTGCTCCTCCCAATCGCCGAGGTGCTTGCGATAAAGTGCCGCGAATTCCGGCGCCATCCAGGTCTTGGTATGAACACCATTAGTGATGTTAGTAATCGGCACTTCGTGCACAGGAACGCCCGACCACACATCTTTCCATAGCGACCGAGTCACTTCGCCGTGCAACTTACTAACGCCATTCGTGTGTCGACTGAGACGCAGCGCCAGGATAGTCATACTGAACGGGTCGTCTGGATTCAGTCGTGTATGGCCGAATGAGAACAGCTCGTCGAATGGAATATTTAGTTCCTTCGCGAATTTGCTGAAGTATTTCTGCATCATCTCGCGCGAGAACGAATCGTTCCCGGCGGGAACCGGAGTATGCGTGGTAAAAACGTTGGCGGCCGCCACTAGTTGCAGCGCAGAGTAAAAATCGAGCTTCTTTTCAACTACATTCAGACGAATACGCTCGAGAGCCAGAAACGCCGAATGTCCCTCGTTCATGTGAAACACAGCCGGCTGAATACTGAGCGCCGCCAGCGCTTTTACTCCGCCAATGCCCAGTACGATTTCCTGGCGCATCCGCATCTCAAGGTCGCCACCGTAAAGCTCGGCGGTGATGAGGCGGTCTTCGGGGTTGTTCTCCGGGATATCAGTGTCGAGGAGGTAAACGTTCACGCATCCAACGCGCAATTCCCACAATCTGGCAAAAACCTGCCGATCCAGGATCGGAACTGAGATCAGGATTTTCGTGTCGCCGTGGCGCACTTCGCGAATCGGAAGATGATAAAAATTCTGATTGAGATTGATCGCCTGCTGGACGCCATCCTTGTCGATCTGCTGCCGGAAATAGCCGTGCCGGTAAAGCAGACCGATTGCCACAAAATTCAAGTCAAGGTCGCTTGCCGATTTGCAATGATCGCCGGCGAGGATACCGAGGCCGCCGGAATAGTTTGGGACCGATTCGTGAAAGCCGAATTCCGCCGAAAAGTAGGCGATGGGATTTTTGATCGCGCTGCCGGCGCCGGTTTTTCCATACGTATCGTGGCGACCAAGATATTTTTCGAATTCCTCAAATACCTGTTTCAGCTCGCGCGTAAAATTTTTATCCTGGGCAAGTTCTTCCAATCGGGATTGCCGCGAAAGTTGCAGCATTCGGATCGGATTATGGTTAGTGCGAGCCCACAGTTCGTGATCAAGATGCCGGAACAGGCGCCGCGCATCCGGCTCCCACGTCCACCAAAGATTGAAACTCATTTCGCGCAGCGGCTCCAGCGCAGCTGGCAGAATGGGAGTCACGTTGTAAGTCTGAAAATTTGGCATGCGAGTTCCTTTAATTACCCCGCTGTGCGAGGCGGGACGCTACGATATCGTGGGTTTAAGACCTAGAACGTTAGCATCCGAACGCGTCAAGGCGAACAGAGCCGCAGTTAATCAAGAAAAGCTGATTCGGCAAGTCTCTATCAACGGCACGCTGTCGGTCGTGGGTTTCGGACAACTAAATCAGCCTCTATAAAACGTCATCGATTCACGGCTACGGGTCGCTGGGCGAGAATTAGCCCCAAAAAAAATCCTGCGATCAGCCCGCACATATGCGCGGACATGCTGACCTGTGGGGTCGAAAGATCGAACGCGATTTGGATCGCAACGATCAGTCCCACGTTTGCCAATCGTTGTTTCGCATACGGCGCATGCCGGTGCCGCAGCAGAAATCCGGCCCACGCGCCGACGATTCCCATGATCGACCCCGATGCGCCGATCAGCTGAGCCGGTTGTACCAGACCTATTACCGTCAAAGCCACCACGCCGGCGCCGGAGGCGAGCCCTGAAATCAAGTAACAGACGACGAACCGCATCGTGCCGATGGATCGTTCAAGCGACGGACCAAGAACATAGAGCGCGAAAAGATTGAAAAGCAGGTGGAGGAAACCTCCGTGCAAGAATAGCGCCGTGAAAAAGCGCCAGTATTCGCCTTCTGCGATAACCGAGTTGGCGTCGATCGCGCCGATCCGGTGTAGAACGTCGGGGTCGTTCCAATCGCCTGCCGAGATCTCGAGAATAAATGCACCCGCGTTGAGCAGAATAAGAATGAAAACGGCAGGCGCCTTTCGGAGCTCGGCGAGGCCGGAAGCGCGCGCAGTTTTGTACTCGACCGATCGAGCTGAGTGGTTCGCTTGAGATTCCAAACGGCTAAGCAATTGCACTTGGTCGCGCAATTCGCTCGTGGGATGCAGAATTTGAAGAGCCATCCCAATTTTTCGGGCCGACCTGTAATTTCCCCTCGCGGCGAGCTCGGTCATCTGGCGCAAGCCCATTGCTGGAACGAATAAGAGAACAAACCAGGCGCTGCCACCGATGTATCCCGCGGCGCCACGCCAAAACAGCCAGGCAATGCCGGTAATGCCGAGAACAGCGAATGCGGTGATACGCGAGCCACGATACGGCGCGCTGGGACGCAATGTCCGGGCTAACACCAGGAACGATGAAATCACCGCCAGAAAAAGAAAAATGTGATTGAGATCCACAGACCAGTTGGGCGAGGGGACGTGATTCGTTACAACATTACAACCGGAAACCGAATTAACGGTTCAATGCTTCAACATTGTAACCTTTTTAACCTTGTAACTTTTTTAACCCCTTTAACATTCGCACATGCGCATCGCTGTCACTGATTATCTCGACGTCATTTCATCCTGGTGCTTTTGGTCCGAGCCGACATGGGCTGAATTGAAAAAGCGGTACGAAGGCCGGGTTCAATTTCAGTGGAAGATCGCATTGATGGATCCCAGGGGTTTGCCTACTTCGCGCGAGCAGGAGCAATGGTTCTACCGCCGCAGCGGAATGATGATGCGCTCGCCATTCATGCTCAATACCGACTGGTACGACGCGAGTTTGCAGGAGTGGCTTGCGCCGAATTGCGTGGCCGAGGCGGCTAAGGACTTTGGTGGCACTGACGATCGCGTTCGTCTTGCCATCGCTCGCGCTGCGTTGCGCGAAGGCAAGAAAATCGGCGATTGGGATGTCTCCGCTCAAGTCGGCGCTGAAGCAGGCGGAATCGATCTTAGAGAATTGCTCGAACGCGCGAAGTCGGCGGAAATCGAACAGCGCATTTGCGCTTCGACCGGTGAATTTCATGCGCTTCAAGTCAAGCAACGCCCAACTTTTGTGATCGATACCGAGATCGGTGACCGCGCGATTTTTTCAGGCGTTGTGACCCTGGAGCCCCTGACAGCTACCCTCGATTCAATGCTTGACGACGCAGCTGCATACGCGGCGCATAAGGCCCATTTTGGCGATCCACCTGCAAAATGATCGTTGGAACATCGTTACTTGATCGTCACGAGATTCGCCTTGCCAGTGCAGGATTGTTGCCTACAACTTCCCTCGGCTCGCGATTATTAGTGCGAGCACTTCGTCGCGGTGAATCGCATCCGGGGCGAAGCAAGAGTGCCCCGGCGTATGCGAATGCTAATGCCGGGGATTGCGATAGATGGAAATACGGTGACGTGGCGCACTCCCACTTCACCGGTTAGGAGCTGTGATCTAATCTGCAACCACAAATTCGTGTAAACGGTCGGATTCGCGCCCGCGAAGTCCGGGTCATTATGGGGACGACCGGCGAACAGCTCGGCGTCATGAAACTGAGCGACGCCTTGCGCAGAGCTCAAGGTCTTGGGCTTGATTTGGTCGAAATCGCACCAACGGCCAATCCGCCGGTGTGCAAAATCATCGATTTTGGAAAGTTTCGATACGATATTTCCAAACACACCAAGGACAAAAAGCCGGCCAGCTCAAGGCTGAAGGAAATCAAGTTTCGTGTTAATATCGACGAGCACGATTACCTGACGAAAATCCGGCACGGTGAGGAATTTCTAGACCGCGGAAACAAGGTGCGGGTGCAGCTGCAATTTCGCGGCCGCGAAATGGCGCATCAGGAATTTGGAATGCAGCTCGTTCAGAAAGTGCGCGACGATCTATCCGGCATGTCGCAAGTAGAAATGGATCCGAAAATCACTGGGCGCAATATCACCATGACCCTTGCGCCTCTGCCGGCAAACCGCCGCAAACGAAAATTCACTGCGGAGCCTGAAACGGCTGAGGAAATCGAGAAGGCCAGCGCACCAGCGGGCACCTAATTCGCAGAGGCAAAGTTCAGGGCCTCTTTTTACCCTGTGGTGACGCCTTAGGCTTGGGAGTTGACGGAGGAGGAGTTACTGACACGTTGGCAGCCTGTTTCTGGTCTAGTCGCTGCTTCCGCGCTTTTGCATCCTTATTATTGGGATCCAGCTTCAAAACTTTCTCGGTGTCCGTCATCGAATTCGTTGAGTCGTTCTTTAACTCATAAATATAGGCGCGGTAGTTGTAATACCGGACTTCATTCGGTTTGAGCTTGATGATTTCGGAGTAATCGGTAAGCGCCTTATCGTAATCATTTATTTTCATTTCCACCGCCGCGCGTTGTTCGTAAATCCGCACATCTTGCGGAGTTAATTTGAGCGCTTCGCTGTATTCGGTGATGGCATCCTGGTAGCTCTGTTCGCTGGCGTCCGCGTATCCACGTCGCTGATAGACAGCAGCGAGTTCATCCGCGTACTTATGGTCCATTGCGGTGGCTTTGCGAAGCAGCTCAACGGCTTTGTCCCAGTCCTGGTTCTTCGCGGCCTCCGCGCCTTCCCGAGCGAGTTTGTTTGCTTCAACATTTTTCTTTTCCGCCCCGGACACTTGTGAAACGCAGAGCGCCAGGGCAGTGATGAGAGTAAAGGCAAAAGATATTTTCATGATTTCTGTTGGACGTTAATCTTCTTAGACAATTCGAAACTGAGGAGATAAATAGTTGGCTGTAAGCTCAACAGTTTCAAGTCTGTTCCGGAGAATGCGCCTGCTCGACATGGATCTTTGGCTC
>Ga0137372_10007981_pt1 | contig 10227 bp, 6 predicted proteins | sample SagtaG_6_FD_104911 | JGI IMG/M metagenome (GOLD analysis project Ga0137372, IMG submission 104911) | Vadose zone soil microbial communities from Sagehorn Ranch, Mendocino, California, USA - Sage1_R_60_16 metaG | ecosystem: Environmental > Terrestrial > Soil > Vadose zone | place: USA: California...
CGGTCAGCAACTTTTCCAACGCGGCTATCTTTAACAACTGCGCGCCAAAGTTCAAAATCAACTCAACGCAACCGTCAGGGAGGATCGATTCCGATTTAATAGGTTCGCCGATGCCATCGTTTTCAAGGATCCAAAAACACTCCACGAATTGGACCAGGGAGTTGGTTGGTTTAATTTCGCGATAGCGCATTTTAGAAACCTGCGAGTTACTCCGCCCATTGATCCTCGACGAGGGTAGCAGGTGAAGCGGCGAATAAGACGATCTTGCGTTTCTGGGCGAGCGACAGTTTTTGGAGAAACTCCGAACGTGCAATGCTCTTTGCACCCAATGCCTTCATGTGCGGCGTTATCATCTGGATATCAATCCAATCCAGGCCTCTCTCCTCCAGGTATTCAATCAAATAGAGAAGAGCCAGCTTCGAAGCATTCGATCGATAACAGAACATGCTTTCTCCGGAAAATGCTCCACCGGAGTCGACGCCATAGAGTCCGCCGACTAGCGCATTACCTTCCCAAGCCTCCACGCTGTGAGCATGACCCTGCTGATGAAGTTCGCAGTAGGCGCGCATCATCCGGGTAGTAATCCAGGTGCCACTTTCTCCCTTTCGCTTGACCCTCGCGCAGGCGTCGATCACCTGCGGAAAGGCCTGATCAAGAGTGAAGTGAAACGGCATCTGCCGTTTTTCCCTGGCGAGGCGGCGCGGAATATGAAGCTCCTTAAACTCGAGGATTGCTCGTTCCCCGGGGCAGCACCATGGCAAAAGATAATCATCCACCGGCCAGGGGAATATTCCCCGGCGATAAGCTCGCACAAGATTTGTCGTACTGAGGCTGCCGCCCAAAGCAACGATACCGTCCAGAGATGTTAACCGGGGATCTTTGAAATCGATTAAAGCCACGCCTTATTGACCGGGAAGTATCAAGACAAGATCGTCATCATGCTCATCCACCAGTACTTCGCCAACAATCTGTATGTCACGAAAAAGCAGATCCTCGGCGAGCGGCTCCTTGATTTTCGACTGGATCAGCCTAGCCATCGGGCGGGCGCCATAAAGCCGGTCAAAGCCGCGCTTCGCCAACCATACTCGTGCTTCACTGGAAAGCTTTACTACAACTTTCTTTTCTTTGAGTTGGGCGTTTAGCTCAGCAATAAACTTATCGACAATTCTCTCGATCACTTCAACGCCAAGCGGCTTAAACGCGATCCAGGCGTCGAGCCGGTTGCGGAATTCAGGACTGAAGGTTCGCTCGATCGCTCCTCTTCCCTGCCCCTTGCCTGCATCTTTCTGAAAACCGATGCCACCCGCGCTCAATTCTCTGGCGCCGGCGTTAGTCGTCATGATCAGGATGACATTCCTGAAGTCGGCCTTCTTGCCATTGTTATCGGTTAATTGCGCATGGTCCATCACCTGCAGCAGGATGTTGAAAAGGTTGGGGTGGGCCTTTTCTATCTCGTCCAGTACCAACACTGCATAAGGAGTCTTCGTTATCGCATCCGTCAGCAGTCCGCCTTGATCAAAGCCAACGTAACCCGGAGGCGCTCCAATCAGCCGCGAGACGGTATGGCTTTCCGCGTACTCGCTCATGTCAAAGCGGATAAACTCAACTCCTAATACAGTCGCAAGCTGTTTGGCGAGTTCTGTCTTACCTACTCCGGTCGGCCCCGAGAAAAGAAACGAGCCGACGGGTTTTTCGGGGTGGCCAAGGCCAGAACGCGACAGCTTGATTGCCCTGACAACCTGATTGATCGCGTGATCCTGTCCGAAGATAAGCGATTGCAGTTTGCTCTTGAGATCTCCGAGGCGCTCTTTCTCCGAACTGACCACCGTTTTAGGTGGAATCTTGGCCATTCGTGCGACCACTATTTCAATCTCCTCGGGTCGCACCGTCTTTGGTCTTTTGGTAGGCGAAAGCAGCTTGATGGCAGCACCAGCCTCATCCATCACATCGATGGCTTTATCCGGTAGAAAACGGTCGTGCATGTACTTGGCTGACAGCTCCGCGGCAACCCGAAGGGCCGTTGAGCTGTAGCGTATCCCGTGATACTCCTCGTAGTAGCTCTTTAGCCCGGTCAGAATCTCCACCGTCTCTTCAACGCTTGGTTCTCCCACCTCGATCTTCTGAAAGCGGCGCGCCAGAGCGCGATCTCTATCAAATGCAGCCTTGTATTCCCGATAGGTCGTAGAACCGATGCAGCGCATTTCACCGGAGGCAAGCGCGGGCTTGAGGATATTCGAGGCATCCATCGATCCTCCACTCACAGCGCCGGCACCCACAATGGTATGGATCTCGTCAATGAATAAGATCGACTCGGGAATTTTCTTGAGCGCGGCGAGGACTCCTTTGAATCTCTGCTCGAACTCGCCGCGGTATTTCGTGCCCGCAAGCACCGCACTCATATCGAGTGCGTATATTTGTGCTGACAGGAGCACTTCCGGAACCTCTCCCAGGTGGATCTTCAGCGCGAGGCCTTCAGCGATGGCCGTCTTTCCAACCCCGGGTTCGCCGACGTAGATGGGATTGTTTTTGCGGCGGCGGCAAAGAATCTGGATAGTTCGTTGAAGTTCCGAAGCTCTTCCGATCAAAGGATCGATGTGGCCGGCGGCGGCATGTTCGAGCAGGTTGACGGTGAATGATTTCAGCGGATCCCGTGTTGCTTGGGCCTCATCATCAGGAACCTCAGTGCTCGAGCCTCCGGAGACCGGCTCTGCGTCTTCAGAAATCTTCGAGATGCCGTGCGCAACGTAACTGAGCACGTCGAGTCGCTGGATGCCCTGTTTCTTTAACAGGTAGACAGCGTGTGACCGCTCGGCGTGAAACATCGCGGCCAGGATGTGCCCGCTAGTAACTTCCTTTTGTTCACTCGCCTCGGCATGAAGCAGTGTGTATTGCAGCACGCGCTCGAACATGACCGTCTGTTCGGGCATCCCCGTTTCGTTCCCCCTCCGATCTCCTTCGAGCTTTTCCTTGTGCTCATCAAAGAATTGCTCGAGATCCTTCTTCAGGGAATCGATGTTCCCGCCACAATGACGGATAACGTTACTCGCAGTCCGATCATTGAGCAGAGAGAAGAGAAGATGTTCAAGCGTAACGTACTCATGGCGACGCCGGATCGCCTCTTCTAGAGCAGCGCTCAATGTATCCTGGAGTTCTCTCGTGAGCATATCTGTTAACCCTGGTCAGCTTCTTCGATCGTGCAGAGCAGAGGAAACTCATTGGCTTGGGCGAGGCTTGTTACTTTAGTAACCTTCATCTCTGCGATCTCATACGGATATAGACCCGCGAGGCCCACACCTTCGTTATGGACATTCAGCATAAGTTGGATGGCTTCGCTTTCACTTCGCCCAAAAACAGTCTGCAGCACAAAAACCACAAACTCCATTGAGGTGAAGTCATCGTTGTGAATCAAGACTCTGTATAGCGGAGGCTTTCGTAGCTCGGTATCGCTTTTGACGTCTGCTATCGCCAGCCCGTCTTGCTCAAAATCATCAATCGGCATGGAAGATCAACCTTTATGGATGCTCGTCACCCAAGGCATCCATAATATCACTCCAGCTTGACCGCTGTCAGAAAGAGCACTGGCTCAGTCGCGCCAGCGCCAAGCAAGAGTCGAATCCCACCCACGGCAGAAGCTGTGAATAAATTGAAAGAATGTCGTGGGCCACAATACCCCCAACGGCAGTTGGGGGATGGTTCAGTCCGGCCTACGAAAACCGACGTCTAGAGAGTCTTTCGATTGGCCTAATAGCAGTGGGTCACGTCTAACTGTAAGACGCAGTGACGCAGTTCACACCATAGGCTGGATCTGAACCATCTCCCAACTCCCGTTGGGGGATTCCGTAGTCCCAGAGCGCCGCTGGCGGTAGGTTGAACTTGAACGATCCCCAACTGCGGTTGGGGGTATTTAGGAATCACCGAATACTCCAATTATTCACAGCTTTGGCAGTGGGTGGATTGTTCAGATCCAGCCTACGCTCGCGTCAATTTGAAGTCATTTCCTTGGAAGGTTGGATCTGAACAATCCCCCAACTTCCGTTGGGGGGATTCTGATCTTTCACAGCGTTTGTCTTGTAGGCTGGATCTGAAAAATCCGCCCACTGCCGTGGGTGGGATTTCTGAGTCTTGACACAGCATCGACAGGCCGAGAACTACGTGGGCCTCACGACCCATTGGTCCGAGGAGCGCGCGGCAGCACTGCCAGTCAACGGCGATGTATACTGGTAACTATTGACTTTTAATCGCATTCTAATAGAGTCGCGCATGAGATGTCGCCGCCCGTGCCGGGACTTGCGATATGCCACTTCCCCCCAATACTCGCCTCGGCCGTTACGCTATCCGCTCGCTCCTTGGAAAAGGCGGAATGGGTGAGGTCTATCTTGCCCAGGACACGACCCTCAAGCGACTTGTAGCAGTCAAACTGTTGCCTGCGGACTTCACAGAAGACCGAGTAAGGCTGCGCCGTTTCGAGCGCGAGGCGTATGCCGCTTCAAGTCTGAACCACCCTAACATTCTAACCATCTACGAAATCGGCGAAGCGGAAGGCTTTCGCTTCATAGTGTCGGAGTACATCGAAGGCGAGAGTTTGCGCCAACACATGGCGTCTCGCCGCATGGGGTTGAAAGAGATATTGGATACAACTATCCAAGTGGCTTCGGCTCTGGCGGCGGCAGACCACGAAGGGATCGTGCACCGCGACATCAAGCCTGAGAACATCATGCTCCGCAAAGACGGCTACGTAAAAGTCTTAGACTTCGGGCTGGCAAAGCTGGCCGAAAAAGCGCCGGCCGGACATTGGGGGGAGGCTGATAGAGAGGCGCCGACCGTTACTATGACCAATACGTCGCCGGGCGTTGTGATGGGAACCATTGCTTACATGTCGCCAGAGCAGACGCGTGGCCGAGACGTTGACCGCCGCAGCGACATTTGGAGCTTAGGGGTTGTGTTGTACGAGATGATTGCCGGCAGCATGCCCTTCAGCGGTGAAACGTCGAACGACGTGGTCGCGGCAATTCTGAAGACAGAGCCCTCGCCACTCACCCACATTACGGCAAGCTCCCCGCCTGAATTAAATGACATCGTTAGCAAAATGCTGCGCAAAGACCAGGCCGACCGCTATCAAACGAGCAAGGACTTGCTGAAGGACCTGGAGAATCTCAAGCAGGAATTGGTTTTCGCAGCCAAGCTGGATGGCACTACCTCGCATCGTTTGCGCGGTGAGGTTGGAGCCGATGACGGCGGGCGGAGAGTATCTCATTCTATATTGTCTGCCACTTCAATAAATACGGCGACAATCACGCGCAGCGTATCTCGTCTGGACTGGTTCGTCAGCAGAATCAAACGCCACAAGCTGGGCACACTCCTCTTCGCTGCGGTCGCCACAGCACTCGTAGTCACTGTCGTCTTCCGGGATCCCTTCCCGCGTACTGAGTCAATTACGTCTGTAGCGGTTCTGCCTTTCGTCAATGGGAGTGGAGATCAGAACCTGGACTATCTATCTGACGGAATGAGCGAAAACCTGATCGACCGCCTCTCGCAGGTGCCGCAATTGAAGGTGATCGCGCGCAGCTCCAGTTTCAAGTTTAGAAGCGCAGACACCGATCCGAAGGAGGTGGCGCACGCACTGGGCGTGCAGGCGCTGGTAATGGGACGAGTGGGAAAACGCGGTGATGACTTACAAGTCAGAGTCGAACTGGTGGACGGCCGCGACAAGACCCAAATATGGGGCGGACAGTTCAGCGGCAATGCGACCGACATTCAACAAATACAGGCTGAGATCACGAACAAAATATCCGACAAATTACGTCCGCGGCTGAGCGATGAAGAGGCGAAGCGGATGACTACCAGCTTCACGGACGATAAGGAGGCTTATCAGTCTTATCTTAGAGGACGCTTCTACGGGAATAAGTTAACTGAAAACGATCTAAAGCAAAGCATTCAGTATTTTAACGAGGCTATTAACAGAGACCCTAAGTATGCTCTTGCGTACGCCGGCCTGGCCAATTCCTACCTCGTCCTGGGAGCCAACTATCTCTCGCCCAGGGAGACATATCCCAAAGCCAAGACCTTCGCGCAGAAGGCCCTTGAGCTCGATGGAGCGCTCGCCGAGGCCCATTACGCTATGGCAGCGACTTATTACTACTATGATTGGAACTTTGCCGAGGCTGATGCGGAGTTGAGGCGTACTCTGGAGCTGAACGCTAATTATGCCCTGGCCTACAGTCTGCGCAGTAACTTGCACCTTGCAAAGGGACAAACCGCTGAAGCAATAGCGCAGATCAGACGGGCCCTGGATCTCGATCCTTTTTCGCTGCTTTTCAACAATAAGTTATCTTCAGCCTATTACTTCTCGCGGGATTACAAGCGAGCTCTGGATCAGATCAAGAAGACGCTCGAACTCGAGCCCAGTGCTTCGTTTCTCTATAGCGACATGGGATTCGTGTATGCTCAGATGGGAATGTATGAAGAGGCCCTCGCAGCCTGTCAAAAGGGGATAATTCTGCAGAAGGATGATCCGAGGGCCCTCGTATCACTTGGGATCACATATGCTTTGTGGGGTAAAAACAATGAGGCGCGGCGGGTGTTAGACAGCCTGAATCATTTGGCACAGACGAGGTATGTTCAGCCGTATTCGTTGGCATCGATCTATGCTGCGCTGGGCGAAAACGAGAAAGCGATTGACTGGCTGAATAAAGCCAACAGTGAACGCTCATTTATGATCTACCTTGGTATCGACCCCATTTTCGACAAACTCCGCTCGGACCATCGGTATGAAGTCCTGATTGAGCGCCTGCACCTTCAATAGGATAGGTTCAGCGACTCTTGGGGTCTAAAAAGAAATGTCACCAGCATTCCAACTGCAAAACCAGAAAAAGACCAAATGTCCCCCGAGTTCGAAGTCGTTCTGATTAGCATGCCTTTTGGAAACCTTTTGTCGCCCTCGATAGGCCTCGGTCTATTGAAGGGTGCTTTGACGCGGGCCCTCATAAGGGCGAAGATTTTCCATTTCGAATTTCAATTCGCCAGGCTAATCGGCGAGCAAAACTATGAGCGCGTATATAGCAAAACTCACACCGAGCATCTTGCTGGAGAATTCATCTTCTCACCTTCTTTATTTGGTCAAGAGTGGGGCGTCGACGTCAAGCAATATATAAACGAGATCCTGAGTCGTGCCAGAAGTTCTTCAGACCATGAGCTTTACCCAGAGCCGCTGCTTGCGAAGCTGAACAACATACTTGTCGATGGGAGGGCAAAGGCGGAGGGCTTTCTGGAAGAGAGCTTAGACACTGTCGTTTTCCATCAGCCCCGGGTTGTCGGCTTTACCAGCTTGTTCCAACAACACGTCGCCTCCCTCTCGCTCGCCAAACGGATCAAGGCGCGGCTTCCAGGCACTTTTATTGTCTTTGGCGGAGCGAATTGCGAAGGGCCGATGGGGTACGAAACGCTCCGCCAATTTGAATTTGTGGATGCCGTTGTTTCGGGTGAAGGTGAGTTTGTGTTTCCAGAAATTGTGCGACGAGTTTTAAATGCACAACCTGTCACAAACCTTGAGGGCGTTTTTTGTCGTCAGCCCTCGGAGCTGCGAGTCGTTCACCAAGGATTTCGGAACACTCCAACGGTGGAGAATTTAGACTCTCTTCCCCTTCCGGACTACGACGAGTTTTTTGCCCAACACGATGATAACTCTCTTGACTCGACGAGGAAACCGAGTTTGTTGTTTGAAACGTCTCGAGGTTGTTGGTGGGGCGAGAAACACCACTGCACCTTCTGCGGGCTGAATGGTGAGACCATGACTTATCGTAGCAAGTCCGCGGCCAGGGCAATCAGTGAGTTCGTCTACCTAACAGAAAAGTACCCTGTCTGCACCGTCAATGCTGTAGACAACATCCTCGACATGAACTACTTCAAGGACTTCATTCCCCTGCTGGCAGAGCGAAAACACGGACTCAACCTGTTCTACGAAGTCAAAGCCAACTTAAGAAAAGACCAGCTTCGCCTTCTATGCGAGGCGGGAGTTGGGGACATCCAACCCGGGATTGAAAGCCTGAGTGACAATGTGCTTCGCATCATGCGCAAAGGAGTAAGCGCGCTGCAGAACATCCAACTAATCAAGTGGTGCAAGGAGCTGGGCCTCAACGCTTATTACAATTTGATTTGGGGCTTTCCAGGTGAACGAGCGGACGACTATCTTGAAATGGCCAGCCTCATCCCACTGATCACGCACCTGCAGCCTCCGGTGGGTGAGGGCACAATCAGAATCGATCGCTTTAGCCCGAATTTTGAACAAGGCGAGTCACTCGGTTTCAGGAATCTGTCGCCTCATCCTGCTTACCAATATGTTTACCCTTTCGGTCCTGAACAGTTATTCAACCTCGCCTACTTTTTTACGTCTGAGGAGAACCCGCCCGGCAAAATCGCCGAGTGTGTCAAAACGCTGGCCGATGAGGTGAAACTCTGGAAGGATTGTCATAGCAGGAGTGATCTATTTTGGATTGATAAGGGAACAAATCTACTCATCTGGGATTTTCGGCCCGTGGCCAACGAAAGACTAACGGTCCTTAGGGGCCACGAACGATTTTCTTATATCGTATGCGATCAAATAAGGACATCTCGACAAGTCGTTGACTTGTGGCATAAATACTCGCCAGATATCCCGATCAATGAGGCCGAGGTGAGCGACACTCTGGACTCTTTTACCGACCGTGGGTTAATGGTGAAGCGAGACGACTCCTATCTGGCCCTGGCCTATGCAAGATCTATTGTGAAAGCGGAGGCGGCGACTTCGTTGAATGGGAATTAGGTCATCGTATCCGCCGAAGTGCCGATTGGGTTTATTCCCGGCTGTAAGCCCCCAGGAGGATCGTTCCTGCTGATGTCCGCGAGCTTGTTCTTAATCGAAATCAGTTGATCCACCTCCGCTTCGGACAAACTCTCTATTGCTTCATATTGTTCGTTAGTTAGATTTCTGTTGGGATCGAGTATTCCGGCGTTTTCTAACCTTTCTCGATTTGACATGCTGGTTGCCTCCAAACAAGAAGGATCTGAGCGGGTGGTCTAGCAGTTGCGGGCCGGACTATATTGAACGTCCCCATGCGTGTCAAGGGGTTGATCCGACGCAAGAGTTTCGTGTCGTCTAGTGAATCGCGGTTTCCGTTTGTCGCGACAACCACCTTCCATTCTGCTCTTCACCGTGCAAGTCTGTTACCGCACCAACACTGCTGCTCGACACCAGTTGAGCGTACTTCGCTAAGACGCCGCGCTTGTACCGCGGCGCAGGAGGGAGCCATGCTGCGCGCCGATGGGCCAACGCCGCTGCCGGGATATTGAGCTGAAGCAAACGGGCTTCCGCATCAATAGTGATCGAATCGCCACTCTCGACGAGCGCGATCGCCCCGCCGACGGCAGCCTCCGGCGAAACGTGGCCGACAACCATGCCGTATGTGCCACCGGAGAATCGCCCATCGGTAATTAGTCCTACCGCGTCGCCTAAACCTGCTCCGATAATGGCGGAAGTCGGCGCCAGCATCTCGCGCATTCCCGGTCCGCCCTTCGGTCCTTCGTAACGAATGACGACAATATCGCCCGGCTTGATTCCGCCAGACAGGATCGCTTGCAGGCAGGTTTCTTCCGAGTTGAAGACGCGCGCCGGTCCGGTGATGCGAGGATTCTTCACCCCACTGATCTTGGCGACTGCTCCCTCAGTTGCAAGGTTACCCCTAAGAATCGCCAGGTGTCCCTGGGGATAAACAGGATTCTCCCACTGACGAATCACGTCCTGATGAGTCCCGGGCGCGGCCGGCACAGTTCTCAGCACTTCCGCAACTGTTTCGCCAGAGATGGTGAGGGCATCGCCGTGAAGACTGTCATGGACCAGAAGCAGCTTCATAACCTGTGGAATGCCGCCCGCCCGGTGCAGATCGGTGGCCACGTATCGGCCTGACGGCTTCAGGTCACAAAGAACAGGAACGCGCGCGCGAACCTGCTCAAAGTCGTCAAGCGACAACGGGACTGCGGCAGCGTGGGCGATTGCCAGCAGATGCAGGACCGCATTGGTCGACCCACCAACCGCCATCACAACGGCTATTGCGTTCTCGAATGCTTTTCGCGTCAGAAGGTGTTGCGGAAGAATTTCTTTTCGAATTGCCTGAGCCAAAACCTGAGCTGACCGGGCAGCGCTCTCCACTTTTTCTTCATCCTCAGCCGCCATTGTCGAAGAATATGGCAGGCTCA
>Ga0137372_10007982_pt1 | contig 10226 bp, 11 predicted proteins | sample SagtaG_6_FD_104911 | JGI IMG/M metagenome (GOLD analysis project Ga0137372, IMG submission 104911) | Vadose zone soil microbial communities from Sagehorn Ranch, Mendocino, California, USA - Sage1_R_60_16 metaG | ecosystem: Environmental > Terrestrial > Soil > Vadose zone | place: USA...
GCTTGGTCATGCAGATTCTGCTTCGCGGTATTGTCCCCAACAGCAACGTGCAGGCCGAGTTGCAGGTGCCGTCAACGATAACTTGCTCGTGGGAATCCCGGAGCTTAGCGAACTTTTGACTTTCTCCGGATCATAGCGTGGAAGGCGGCGATGATCTCTCGCGCCTCCACGAGGAGTGGCAGACGGTCCTCGTGGCAGACGGTCCTCGATGGCGGCGACGGTGACCGTCTCTGACTTCGAGAGCGTATCCCGGCTGATGGTCATAAGCCGCGCTATGGTCCTGGCGGAGGGGATTCGTTGGAGGCTTTGGGCATCTGCCTTTTCCGCCTGTCGGCGGCGTGTGGCCCACTCGGTGACGACCCGCAGCGAGCCGCGGAACCCTTGCATCTTGAGGTGCCGCCACAGCTCTGCGCCGTTACGATGGCCGGCGGCCCACTGAGCGTCGAGCCATTGAAGATGGGGTTCGAGCGAACTCTCGCGGGCGCGGAAGACGTCCGAGCGCCGACCGCGCAGCACGTTACGAACAAGGCCGCGGCTATGTCCGGTGCGGCGCACGATCTCCTTGATCGAGGCCCCGTCCTTGGCCAGTCTGAGAACGGCGGCGTTGGCCTCTTCTCGACGGAGGTAACCTTCATATTGGATACGCTCGGCAGCGGTGAGCAGGCTGGGATTGATCGTTGTGGCGCCGATCGCGGCACGGATCTGCCGCATGGACTTGCGAACGGCATCGAGAAAGGCGCGACTGGCGTTCTCCATGAGATGCCAGCGGTCAGCGACCTGAGTGGCATTCGGCAGCGCCCTGGCCGCGGCCAGCGCATAGCCGCCGCCACGATCGCGCGCGACAACGGAGATCTGTGGCTGACGGGAGAGCCGCTTGCGCCGTAGCCGGCTCGCGGTCCGGCAGCAAAGTGATTGTCTTGCGTCGTTCAAGGTCGCAAATGATCGTTCCGTAGCGCTGGTTTCGCCGCCACGCCCAGTCGTCGATCCCCACCATGGTTGGCGGGGCGAAGGACGGGCTACCGCGCCTTCGGACAAGCGTGTCGTTACTCACGGGGAGCATCAGTCTGTGGGCGAAACTCGCAGCCGGGCGGCCGCCTAGGGCAAGCCCGAGATGATGGACGACATAGTCAAGCCGGGCGGTTCGCCGCGCCCACGGCGCCAGAACGCCGCCATCAAAACGCTCCGTGAAAATGCGCCGGCCACACAGAACGGCGCCGCAATGGAAGCGGCGCGCCACGACCACGAGCCGAACCGGCCGGCCCGCCATAGGCAAGTCGGTTACGCGCCGGAGATACCGACTGTGGATACGCATTGAGCTCGTCCCACATCCCGGACAAGCGCTCGCCTTGCTGGTATGGCGCACCGTGATCAGCGTGGTCGCGCCATCACAGACGGCGCTCTCCACCACGAAACCGCGAGGAACAAGCGCGGACGGTCGAAGAGCTTGCTGCATGATGTTGATTCCCTGCGAAACAACACCAGGCAGAGTCCGAATTTCATCAAAAGTGAGTCAGAGCCCAAAAAGGACCCCGTTTTGGGTGATCGGCATCCAATCGGGACCCCAGGGTTGAGGGTCCACACTGGCTTCCATGATCATGGGAGTCGAGATTGGAATGCTGATCGTGGAGACGATTGCGAAGATCCGCCGTGCGTTTTTTGTGCAGGGCAAGCCGATCGTCTTTATCCGGACTCCCATTATTTGGGGCCGAGAATCAGCTTAATCAGATCGGTCATCAGGCCGCGAGCTTACCCCGTCTGTTTCCCGCGTCCATGCCGAATCGAATTTTCGGTACACACAGGCCCGTTGAACGGGCCGAAGGCCACCGGCGACCAGGCTGGACGTTCTACCAGTATCCTGGCCCGGAGCTTGGCTTGCCGGCCGCACGTGGTGCACTGCAGCGAGCTCTCTACGGATCGCTTCACGTCGTTTTGACAGGATTCGGAAGCGCCGACACAAGATCGCCACCGTATTTTGGTGTGGTTTAGGCAAGGACAACCCTCCCGGCTGTTCACAGCAAGAGGAGCACCTTCCATGTGTGACTACAGTCTTGACTACGTTGCATCCCGACCCGCTCGGGTGAGAGACAAACTGCTAACGACGACGTTCGCCAGCTCGATGACTCGCGGCTTCGCTGCAATCGAAGAACCAGGAGTGGCAGTGTGCCTACTTCCCGGCACGGAGCTCGCGTTCGAGAACGAAGTGGAATACGCCGCTCCGCTTGGGTCCTTCCTCCCGAACCGAAAGGTTAGGGAAAAAGTGGCTCGGTTCCGGAAGGTCAACCACGACCAGCCGCACGTGAATCACGATGCGCTCGAATTCCCCAGCGGGCAAATCGTGCTGCTCACGCGATTGTGCGGAGGTCAGCGCGCGACCGTCCTGCAGTTGCCGGCCTCCCCGCGCGCTACCAACGAGGCCGCGGAGCAAAAGCGGGGCTCTCTCGTCGCGTAAAAGGCTGCTCACTATCCAGCTACCGTGGCGTGGTAGCGAGAGAGAAGTCTCATATTGGGGGCAACCTCGGTGTTTCCCTGCCGGGGCTGCCCTTTTTTCGTGCCGTCGTCCCGGAACCACGCGATCCGTGAATGAATCTGTTGTCGTATTTCTTGCTGCCTCGGATGGCACTCGGACGAACATTTATTTATTTTATGTCCTAGCTTCTATGGGATTCAAGCTTATGTCTTTAGGCAGTTTGAATGACGAACATTCAGATTACATTTCAATACGTTCTAGAAACGGTCGTTTCGGCGGCCCTAACAAGATAAGGAAATGATCATGGCATGGACAACCCCGACTCTCATCGAAATCTGCATTGGCCTGGAGATCAACGGTTACTTGCCGGCCGAGTTTTGATCGCGCGCCGTTCCTGTTCCTTCACACGTGGCGCGAGGCGTTTGCGCTTGAGCCTTTGGACAACGGCCTGGGCATTTCGAACTTGAGCGCGATTTGTGAATGGATAATTTCCGTGACCGAATGGAGGACTTGACCATGCGAATGTGCTGTGGCGGCCGGAGAGCGCGTGGCGGGGAAGAGCCTGAGGTGCACGAGACCGCTTCACGCGGCATGGAGATTTTGAAGGAGCGGTTCGCCAAGGGCGAGATCGACAAGGCTGAGTTCGAGGAAAAACGCAGACTTATTTTGGAGTAGAATGGCTCGGGAGCGAGTCGGCGAAACCATCCGGCACACTGGCGGTCGAGGGTTCCGATCCCGAGCTGGCGGAATGTCAACGCCGGAGTAAAAATGCATCGGTTTGCTGGAGCAAAAATACATCAGTGATGCTGGCAAGAAGGCCCCCGAACTGCGGGTCTGACAACTAAGCCGAAGGCCGCCAACTGATTCAGCACTTGGTGTACCGGTTTGCGGGAGACGCCAAATCGAACTGACAACGTGCCTCGTCAAGGCGCGAGCTAGGCCCAAGCGATCCTCTGAGTATTTCTGATCCCGACCCGCACTCCCTCAGTCGCGCGGTCACCCGTAACTGCGCTCGATGCGCGGCTAATCCTGGGGAGCGAATGCCCCGTTTTTTGTTCGGGCCGCCACGTTAAGACGACGAGCACCTGCGACCGACCACGCTCACCATCTACCTCGTCTGTTGACGAGCCTGAGAATGATCAGAAGCAGCACGGCACCGATCGTGGCATTGATGATGGCGGCGACGATGCCGGCGCCAAGGTGAATTCCCAGCTGCGGCAGCAACCAGCTGCCAATGAAGGCGCCGATGATCCCAATGACGATATCAGCGATGATTCCGAAGCCGGTGCCTTGTACGATTTGCCCGGCAAGCCATCCAGCGATGAGGCCGATGACCAGAATAACGATGAGACTTTCAGCAGACATATGCATCCTCGGTTCCTCTTTTTGAAACGATGGATTTCCTTGGAGCTGCGTAAGCGCAACCGCGCAATCCTTCGAAGGGGAGAAACTCGATGTTCCCGGTCAGAAGCGCATGAAGCCGACCGGATACATCGAGACAGCGTCGCATTCGACCGCGACCTCGGTGCCGGGCGTGTTCTCCGCAGGCGACGTCACGAAAGCCCTCGTCCAAGATTCCGCGCGCCTCTTCGGCTGCCGTTCGATGATATAGGGTCAGCATCGGCCGGCATCGATCCTTGAATTCATCAGAAGAAAGCAGTTACCCAGTCCGCCGAGCCCCAGCGGCAAGACCGGATAGGCCCGGGTCTCGCTCTATGCCGCCTCTTGATTAACGACCGTCTCGGCAATCTGGGTCAGCGTCGCATCGGTCTTCTTTTCTTCCTGAAGCGTCGCATCAAGCAGCGAGAAAGCATCCTTGAGCCCCAGCTCGTTCGCCCAGGTCTTGAGCGTGCCATAGCGGGAAATTTCGTAGTGCTCCACCGCCTGGGCGGCGGCAAGAAGGCCTGGATCGAGCGCCGGCGAACCCTTGTATTCCTTCATGACCTCGGCGCCTTCGGCGGTGATGCCGACAATGGCATCGCAGGTCTGGCCCTGCGGTTTCTTGTCGATGGCGGCAAAGACCTTTTCCAGCCTTGCAACGTGCTCTTCGGTCTCGTCGTGATGCTTCTCGAAGGCCGCCCTCAATTCCGGCGAGCGGGCGGCCTTGGCCATCTTCGGAAGGGTCGTAAGAATCTTCTTTTCCGCGAAATAGATGTCTTTCAACGTATAATGAAAGAGCTCTTCAAGTCCCTTCGTTTTTTGCGCCATCTGTCGCCTCCTTCTAAGACGTCGATTGGTGGGGTGCCACGCGGATATGCGCCCCACACCGGCCGCCGGTCCTTCGCTCCATTCCAACTCACGACGAGGCCGTTACGTTCCGGAACTCGCCCGGGGACGAGGAAATTCGCACCCACAGCGGGTCCGCGGCTCTCTTCACGAGCCGCCGGTCGAGGCCTGGCTCTTTTGATCGCGGACTCCGGGTGTCAACGCTTGTCAACTCGCTCGAGGGGCAGACCAAGATGGCGAAAGCGACGATGTCGAGCGCAACCAAAAGGCCATTTTTTGAAAACAATCAAAGAAATCGGAGACAGCCTCCGCCAGCAGCAAGGGCCGGCGCCACCCGAAAGCGCAATTCCATCCAACGCTTGCCGGGAGTTACTCACGTGGTCGGCTCAGGCCTTGACAGCCTGTCCACGTGCCCGTCCACAAAAGGGTCTCAGCGCCGCGATCCGCCCGCGAGCCGGCATGTATACCACCTCGCGGCGGCCGGATCGCCGCATGGGAGATCCGAAACCGGTTCCCCTCGTTCCACGTAACCATAACGTTGTGGCGATGGCAGACCTCCAACCGCGATCTGATCAATGGCGGCAAGACGCTGATTGCCGATCGAGGGAGCGGAGACTCTATCCCGCAGTATGACAGCTGTATGAAGGCTTGCACCTCTTACTTAGTTTAAGATCTGAGGCGGATGCTGAGAAAATCGCGTGCACCCCTCACCCGGCATCACGCTCTTAAAGCAAAATGCGTGGCGCGCGTTTCTAGCCGCCTACGCCATCGCGATCACGCTTCTGTGTCTGCCGGCGATATGGAACGGCTTCACGCTCGTTTTCGACGATGTCGGAGACTACCTCGAGCGGTGGCCGACACGGACCCTCGGCCTCGGCCGATCGGCGCCCTATGGACTGCTGCTCTGGATCACGACGTCGAGCTGGTGGATTCCGGTGATTATTCTGCAGGCGACCGTAACGTCTTGGATCATCGATCGCGCGCTTAAAATCTTCGGGCTCCGCCGTTCGCCATGGGTCCTCCCCTGTGTCGTTGCGGTGATCGCCGCGACGAGTTTTTCGTCTCACAGGTGCTGCCGGACGCCTGGGCGGCTCCCGCAGTGCTCGCACTCCACCTTCTGGCCTGGCACGCCGACAGCTTGACGAGGATGGAACGCGCCGGCCGGCAACCCGGACAGGCGCTGGGATGTCAACATGCGGGACGAAGATCTGGCGGCCTTCATCGCCTGCGCCGATGACAATGGAACGCCCGTCCCCGCGACAGAGCCCGTGTTCTTTACCTGCCGTGACCTTCGCATGACGGAAGCCGCCTCGCGTCTCGGTGATCCCAAGGCCGCTTCGGAAGGCACGGAGACGGCACGCACCTGGCCATCCATCGTGCCGAAGCGCAGCGGCGTCGTGCTTGATGTCGACAAGTCCGTAATCCGCGTGCAGATGGACGCAGACCGGGAACGCCCAGAGAGGCCGCAAACCTTCCAGCTTCGGGGACGAACCCCATACGTCGCGGTCGGTGACCGGTTTGTCGGGGAAGCCTCTATCATCGCGGGAGCGCCGCCTCACCGAACCGATTTCGAAACCTACCTCAAGAACGCATATGATCCAATGAAGGAGCTCGACGCAAATGATGCTGTCGACCGCTATGCCGCCGTGAAGTCCCTGCCCTTCCTACCGGAGAAGAAGAACCAGGCGGTCACTGCCATTGAGCAACGGCTTGACGCTGAGAAAGAAGACCGCGTGCTTTTGGAAGCAGTAGGCGCTGGAACCGCGCTTGAGTCCGCGAAGGCCTGGGAGATGCTCGAAGGCTTCGTGTGGAACCAGGAACGCGGCGACCTGCGCATGGAAGCCGTGTTCATTCTGACCGAGCTGCGCAGTCCGGGTGCTCGCGACGTTCTCTTAAGGATAGCGAGCGATACGCAATTCGCCGAAGATGAAATCCGGCAGGCGGCAGTGTGGGGTCTTGGCAAGGCGGGACTCAAGCGTTACAGCGACCTTGTTACCTTCCTGAAGGATGCGGAACGCGACGTGGTGCTGCATGCAATCGCCGCTTTCGGCCCTGACGCGCCGGAGCCCGTCATTGCTCAGCTCACCGCTGAATTGATCTCCGGCGATGCGCGCCTCGCTCCGGCCGCATCGGAAGCGCTGCGGATCATCGGGAGCGACCAGGTGCTCAAAGGCCTCGTTACGGCGGCACGCGAAAAAGAGGGCTGGACTGACTGGGTGCTGGCGACAATTGGCCGTCTGCCCGTCGACAAGGTTCGTAACGCTCTTAAAGGCGATCCGCTGCTTGATCGCCTCGCTCCCCTGCTTCTCCTGTCGAACACGGAGAATTGGATCACCGAAGACACGGTCGATATCGATTTGAAGTTCCTGCTCAAGCAAAATCTCTGAGCGCAACTTCGCCCAGCCCGTAGTCCCCGTTATTTGATGTCTTGAAGCATCGCTTTTGCTCCGAATAGCTGAATGGGTATCTACAAGTCCGCCACAAGGGTGTGCCGTAACCGCTTCAACTTCTCCCTCATATTGGCGAAAACAAAAGCATTGCACCCGAAATCGAAGGGCGCATCGCAGCGGTGGATGGCGCGATGGTGGTTCGGGCAGACAAGCACGAGATTTGTCAGCGTGTCACCACCTCCTCGGCTGAGCCAACGGACGTGATGTGCTTCGCATAGCTCGGTCCCATCGCGGCGCCGGGGCGCCCAGCCGCACAGTTGGCATTCACCCGCATACAAGTCTCGGAGCTCTTCAACGAGATCACGATCGCGACGTACAATCTCCGTCATCAGGTAACGGCGGCGCTCCTCTGCGATTCCAGCAGGTTCGTCCCGGAGAAGCCGAGCGACTGCGTTCTCTTCACCGGCCATTAAAAGTGCTTCCAGCCTCTCCTCAGGGAGCAGCCGAGCACGAGGCTCGAGCGGCAGGATTTCGGCATAGGCGAGCAATCGCATGTGATCCGTTTCGTTTAGGGCACGAACGGCGGCTTTGCCCTGGAAGGAACGCCCGAGCACGTCGGCCTTAGCTTCTAAGGAGAGGCTGCGGATCAGCGTAGAAATGTCCGGTTGGTCGTTAACGTTGAAATATCGGGATTGTTGGAGGTCGCCCCAGACACGATAGGGGCCGTAGCGGAAACCACGTGGGTTCATCGTCTTCGCGGAAACCACAAGTTCCGCAGCGAGAGCATAGCGCCTATCGATCTTCCGGGTGAATGCCCATAGGCTCTCTCCGATCCCGATTTGATGCAGCAGCGGGTTGGCCTGGTTGAGGTGAAACCCGACGCCGTGATCTAGGTCGCGCCGGTAATTGTCGCCTCGCCAGAAATAGAGGAGATGCACCGCTCAAATCGCCCACGCCGCCTGATTGACCGCCTCATCCGGGACGGATTGATCCAATAGTACAGTTAAGTTCACTATTTCGCACCATATCGTGGCACATTGACCCCAATCTCCTCCTGAGCAAAACCTAGGCGGTATCTCACAATGCCAGAACAGAACGTAATTGTCTGGGACCTGGAAACAGTCCCCGATCTGCAGGCCGCAGCGAGAATGCTCAACATGGAGGGCGCGCCGGATGAGCAGGTCCGAGCCGCCTTGGGACCGGGCTTCCCCAAGCACCCGCTGCATAAGATCGCCTGCATCGGAGCGCTGGTAGCGGAGCGTCAACCCGAGGGCTGGCAACTCCAGGCGCTCGGCGCTCCCCACATCGGCCAGCGCACCGAAGCGGAGCTGATCCGGTCCTTCATCGACCGCATTGGCGAGTTGCGGCCCCAACTGATCACCTTCAACGGCCACAGCTTCGACCTGCCGGTCCTTCGGTACAGGGCCATGGTCAACCGCGTGCCCGGCTTAGGGCTCCAAGTCCGCCCGTACTTCCACCGATACACCGAGGACGCCCTGGATCTCTGCGACGTGTTCGGCTCCTACAGCCCCGGCGCCAGGGTCAAGCTCGACGAGATATGCAAGATCATTGGCCTGCCCGGGAACCCGTCCGGGGTTGACGGCGGCGAGGTCGAGGCGATGGTCCAAGCTGGTCGGATAGTCGATGTGTCGCAGTACTGCGAGAGTGACGTTCTCAACACCTATCGACTCTGGCTGATTTATGAGCTGTTCCGTGGCGCCGTCACCGCTGAACAGCTCGCCTTCAGCGAAGCGCAGGCCGCCGATTTCGTGCGCTCGCGCAAATCTGACAATCCTCACTTGGCGGCCACCGTTGGCAATACTCGGGACAAACTCGATGATGCAAAGTCGCCAATTCGCGCAGTGCTTGACTGGTTCACATAATCGGCTTTGTCCCGCAAACCAGGGGGTGGGGCACGTAGGTCGCATGTCGCCCGTCAAAAACAGCATATAGAATCAGCCGAACATTGCTGAACTGACTATCCAGCGAGCAAAGAAGTAAATCGGTATGTTCACCAACGCGGAAAAGACTGCACCTACCAATAGTGACACAAGAATTCCGTGATGTTCCGCGCGCCACTTGGTAGAAACCGCAAAGACCGCCATTGCAATTGACCACAACAGAGGAGCGGCAATACTGGTTTCGCTAAAACCCCAGTACGCTGGCGGCCCCAAAGCTCATCCCTTCCGAAGCTCGCCTTTGCGCTCGCCAGTGTCGGCGCTGCTGTGCCTCCGAGTAGTCGGATGGTCTCAGGGTGATCCATCGCGGAGTTTCAGAAACCTAAAGACGGCTGTCTAGACGCGATCCACCGCGCGTTTTATGGAGGTTGCCACAGTTCGAAGCCTTCGAAGATAGCCGATAGGGCACCCCGGGCTGCCGAACGTGTTGCGGTGAGAGCCTAAAGGGCGTAGTTTAATCCTAGAAATCCGGGGATCATCGGCTTGAGTGTCCTCGCCACCCTGGGCCGCCTCAAAACTTAGCTTCACCGGGTGCGTTACGGGCCAGTGCGCGGCGCCGTATGTTGGCTCTACGCAGCAGAGGAGGACGGCCGATGTGTGATGACAGTCTGGATTTTGTCGCCTCCCGACCCGCAAAGGTTGGCATCTGAGCGGGGCTCGTCTGCCGAGGCGGAGTCAGAGCCTCTGCTGGATTAGGAACAAGGGTCAGGCCATGGAGATCCAAGGCACCACATTAGGTACCATCACGATTGACGAAAAAACCTATGAGCACGACGTGATCATTCGCCTTTCCGGCGAAGTGGTGAAGCGGAAGAAGAAGCTGTCGAAGAAGTACTACGGCCCCTCGCACGTGCTCTCGAAAGACGAAGCGAAGTTCGTCTTCGAGAGGGGATGCAAGCAGCTCATTCTCGGCTCGGGCCAGATGGGCAATGTGCATCTATCCCCGGAAGCTGAGGCATATTTCGCGAAGAAGGGCTGCAAGGTACAATTGCAGCCCACCCCCGAGGCGATCCATGCGTTCAACAGGTCGCATGCAAAGAAGATCGGGCTTTTTCACGTGACCTGCTGAAGCGGACGGGTGCCCGTTCGACCCCGGCGTTGCCTAACCGCATTCCCGCACCGGGGGATAGGCACTATGCTGTTGGCCAGAAGTCCTCCCGCTTGACACGAACGCCTTCAAGTCTA
>Ga0137372_10007983_pt1 | contig 10226 bp, 6 predicted proteins | sample SagtaG_6_FD_104911 | JGI IMG/M metagenome (GOLD analysis project Ga0137372, IMG submission 104911) | Vadose zone soil microbial communities from Sagehorn Ranch, Mendocino, California, USA - Sage1_R_60_16 metaG | ecosystem: Environmental > Terrestrial > Soil > Vadose zone | place: USA: California...
ACCGGCGAACGTGGCCGCGGGCTTGCGGCGGCCAGGGCACCGGATTGCGGTCTCGGCGCACGTCTTATGCGAGGGTGCGCGGTCCGCCGGGTCGAGCAGGTGGCACGGGCTGCCGCAACGGGTACATCTTTGTGGCGTGTCGAGGACGGTCGTGTGGCGCCAGTCGAGGACCGGGGAGTTGCCTGTGTAGAAGCGCACGGCCGCCCGCACATCGGCCTTGCGGGCGAGGAGTGCGCGGGCGATGGGTTCGGCGGCGGGTTGCCCATTGACGTGAAGTACGCCGTCCGAGCTGATGGTGAGCTTGAGGCGGGCTTTGCGGGCCTCGGCGAGCAGGCCGATTAGGTCGCTCATGCGGACCACTCGCCTAGGCCAGCGGCGGGCTGCTTCTTCTTGTGATCATGTTGACCTCACGTGCTGAGTTGTGAGGCCCGGCGGACCCAGCCGGGAGCGCCGCCGCGCGGGAGCTATCCGCGTACAAGCGTGTGGTGAATCACAGGACTTGGCCACCGGGACCGCCTGCCTGCCACAGGTGCCGCGTCGTCGCTCCAGCCATTGAGGTGGGGTTATGCGGAGGCCTGCTCGGCAAGCTCACTGTCGAAACGGTCCACCTCGGCCTGCGAGTACAGCACCGTCGTGCCGACCTTGACGCCTTTCGGCCCGTAACCGATGTGGCGCCAGTAGCGCACCGTCGCGACCTTCTTGCGGTAGTGAGCCGCGACTTCGGCCACGGTCAGGTACTCAACTTTTGGCATCGCTGCACTCCGCCCTTCCAGAGGTTTCACTGCGTTTCAAGCATGTAGCTGCGAGGAACTACTATGCGCACCTGATGCCGGACGCGGATGCCCGCGGCCGGAAGGTGATCGATGAGGCGTTCGCTGAACCCGTTGACGGCCCGGACGCGGCCCAGGCCGGAGGCGATCAAGCATGAGAGCAGGTCAGATGTGCTCAGCTCTCATTTCGGCTGGAAGCGGATACCGCCGTCGAAGCGGATCACTTCGGCGTTCATGTAGTCGTTCTCGATCAGCGCGCGCACCAGGTGCGCGAACTCGCTCGGCCTGCCGACCCGTTTGGGAAAGACGACCGGCGCGATCAGCTTGGCCTTGAAATCCTCGCTCGCCTGGCCCGTGCCGTAGATCGGAGTGTCGATGATCCCGGGACAGATGGTGTTGACCCGCACCCCGATGGCGGAAAGATCGCGGGCAGCGGGCACGGTCATCCCGATGATGCCGCCCTTGGAAGCGGAGTAGGCCACCTGGCCGGTCTGCCCCTCGATTCCGGCCACCGAGGCGGTGTTGACGATCGCGCCGCGCTGGCCGTCGTCGTCAGCGGGCTCGGTTCTCCCGATCGCCGCCGCGCCGATGCGCATCATGTTGAACGTGCCGATCAGGTTGATGTCGATCACCTTGCGGTAGGCCGCGAGGTCATGGGGCGTGCCGTCGCGGCCTACCGTGCGGGCGGCCCAGCCGATGCCCGCGCAGTTCACGACCACGCGCAGCGGGGCGGCGCCGGTGCCGCCCACGGCGGTTTCCACCGCCGCCTGGACGGAAGCCTCGTCGGCGACATCGGTCGAGGCGAACACGCCGCCGATTTCACTGGCGACTGCCTTGCCCCGCTCTTCGTTCAGGTCCGCGATCACGACGGCCGCGCCCGCGGCGGCAAGCTCGCGCGCGGTCGCCTCACCGAGGCCGCTCGCACCACCGGTGACTATCGCTGCTGTGCCGTTCAGCTTCATGCAGCGGAGCTTACTGTGCCGCGCGCCGCCAGCCCGAACGGGTTCTGTGCCGCCCACGGCGCTGTTCGCGTGATGTTCGCGCCGCCGCGGGGTATGCATCCCCTACGCGATGGGGCATGCTCGCAAGAGCCCGTCGGCAGGCAGATGGTCCGGGGCGCAGACGCCGGTTACGGCCGGCCGTGGTTCCGTTGCTTATCCCGAACGGCTGCGCAACGTGGCAGCACAACCGCTTGCGCGCGCACTGGGCACCCCCCGCGAAGGCCGCTCGGCGAAAGCTCCGGGCGAAGGCTCGCAGCTACGACCGCTTGGCCGACTGCGCAATGTCGGTGGCATGCGCAACGATGGACGTGCAGGCGATGCTCAGCCAAGCGATGAGGAGATCGGCGTGATCAAGTTCCGCGGCAACCCATGGGCGGTCCTGTTGGTCGTCTCGCTCGGGTTCTTCATGACCCTGCTCGATCTGACGATCGTGAACATCGCGATACCGAACATGATCGACAAGCTGCACGCCGGCCTTGACGACATCTTGTGGGTGATCAACGGATATGCGCTGGTGCTCGCCGTACTGTTGATCACCGCCGGACGGCTGGGCGACCTGTGGGGGCCGCGCAACCTGTTCGTGGTCGGAATCATCGTTTTCACGCTGGCCTCGGCGGCGTGCGGAATGTCGGTCAACCCGGGCCAGCTGATCGCATTCCGCGTGGTGCAGGGCCTCGGGGCCGCGCTTCTCATGCCGCAGACTCTGACGATCTTGACTATGGTCTTCCCGCCCGAGCGGCGGGGTGCGGCGTTTGGCGTGTGGGGTGCGGTCGCCGGGTTGGCGACCATCGCGGGCCCAACCCTGGGCGGTCTGCTCGTGACCGCGTTCGACTGGCGGTGGATCTTCTTCGTGAACGTGCCGATCGGCGCGGTCGTTCTCTGCCTGAGCTTCATCTTGATTCCGGACGTACGCCCCGGGCGCAAGCACCGCCTCGACCTCGCCGGGGTGCTGCTGGCGAGCGCCGCGCTGTTCGCCATCTGCTACGGCCTTGTGGAGGGGCAGAAATACAGCTGGGGAAAGATCAACTCATTCCTCAGCATCCCGCTCGTGATCGGGGCGGGCATCGTGCTGCTCGCCGTGTTCCTTGTGGTGGAGAAGCTGATGCAGCGCCGTGAGCCGCTGGTGCCCTTCGCCGTGTTCCACGACCGTAACTTCTCGGTGATGAACGTGGTCTCCGGCGCACTCGCCATCGGCATGCTGGGCATCTTCCTGCCCTTCACCATCTACCTGCAGTCCGCGCTTGGCATGTCGGCGCTGAACGCCGGCTTGGCGCTTGCTCCGGCCTCGCTGGTGTCGGTGTTCCTCGCGCCCGGCGTGGGACGGCTGGCTGACCGGATCGGCGGCAAATACCTCCTGATCGCCGGGCTGACGCTGTTCGCGCTGGGGATGGGCTGGGCGGCCGCGATCGCCCAGACCGACTCACGCTGGTATGACTTCTTGCCAGCGCTGATCGTCGCCGGGCTCGGCATGGGCTGCATATTCGCGCCGCTTTCCACCGTGGCCCTGCGGGATGTGAAGCCGCATCTTGCGGGCGCGGCGTCTGGGCTGCTCAACACCAACCGCCAGGTCGGCGCTGTCATCGGCAGTTCGGCAGTCGGCGCGCTGCTGCAGAACCGGCTCGCCTCCTCGCTCACCCAAGAGGCGAGTCGGCGCGCCGCTGAGGTTCCCGCGGCCGCCAGGGCCGGGTTCGTCGCCGGTTTCCGCGACGCCTCCAAGCACGGCCTGCAGGTCGGGGCTGGCCAAAGCGGCGGCAGCATTCGGCCGCCGAGCGGTGTGCCGCCGTCGGTCGCCGCGCAGATTCAGCGGGCCGCGCACGAGGTGTTCACACACGGTTATGTCGCCGCCATGCGCCCGACCATGGCCCTGCCGATAGGGGTGATCGTGGTCGCGGCGCTGTGCTGTTTCGCCGTCAAGAACGCAAAACTAGCGCCACGCGGCGTCGCGCCGGCCGAGTCAACCGAGGTCAGCGCCCCCGCCTAACGCCGAAAGTTGCTGAAACTCGCCGCCACCCGCGGTCCGGCAACCAACGGACCCCGCCAAGCACGCCACCCCCCGCCCCGCACCCCGCCCGCGGCCCGGCACCTGATGGACCCCGCCAGGCACGCCAGCCCCGTCTTGCTCCCCCGGCATCCAGCAAGGTGGTCGTGTCGAGCCCCCGGAGCACCGTTGCGGCGCACCGCCACCCCCCGCGCGCCTGTGACCGCGCGCTAACCGCGTGCGTGCCGGCACCCGATCCCGCCCGCACCCCCGCCAGGCCTGTATCCGCGCTCCCGCCACGCCTGCACCCGCGCGCCCTTCCACGCCCGTGCCGGTGCCCTCCCGTGCCCGCCCACGCTCGTGCGCCCGCCTGCGCCTGCGCCCGCCGCCCGGACCGCGCCCACCCTCGCCCGCGGCCGCCGCAAGACATCCCGCGGTGCACCGGGTCTTCGGGTAAGCGAGGAGCTTTGTACTCCGGGATGTTGTTACTGGCCGGTATTTCGGGGTTCGGAACAACGCTCTGGCGTACAAAGACGTTGTAGCGGGTCGGTCCCTGGACTGCTGGAACGCACACCGCGAACGGGGTTCCGGGCGGACAACGCCCGGAACCCCCCGGGCGCCAGGACGCGGAACGGGTACGGCCCGCCAGATTCCTGGCGGGCCGTACCCGTAGCGGGAATTACTGTCCCGGGCAGCTCACTGCAGCGCAGGTTGCGGCACCGGTGCTGGATCGAAGGGAAAACGGTCGGCGAAGGCCGGCTCCAGGTCGGTCAGCCAGGTCGCGTGCGGATCGAAGCGGGCAAAGAACGGCCTTCCCACCAGCAACGGGTCCCGCGCCTGGATCAGGTGCAAGACGAAGACTCGCTGCCCATGCAGTTCCGCGACACCGTCGAGGCACACCTTTCCCGGCGTAGCCGACATGGACGGGCCCCGCACCGTCCGGCAGAGCCCGGACACGCTGCGGTAAGCCTCGCGGTAGATCTCAAGGCCACGTGCCAGCGGCACCGCGAAGTAGTCCTGCGGCCCTGTGTCGCGCTCGACGAACATGTAATAGGGCACCATGCCCAGCCGCAGCTGGTGGCGCCACATGCTCGCCCAGGCCAACGGGGAGTCATTGATGGAACGGATCAGCGGCGCCTGGGTCCTGATCACGGCGCCCGTATCTTTGATCCGCCGCACCGCCTCCGCGACGATAGGCGGCTCGAGTTCACGCGGATGTGAGAAGTGAGCCATGAAGGCCAGGTTCTTACGGCTCCTCACGACCTGCTCGAACAGCCGCAGCGTTTCGTCGGCGTCAGGATCGGTGACGAACCGCCGCGGCCAGTAGGCAAGCGACTTGGTGCCGATCCGTATCGACTCCACGTGATCAAACCGCGGATCCAGCAGTGGCTCGACGTAGCGGCGGAGCACCGTCGCACCCATGATCATCGGATCTCCGCCCGTGATGAGCAGGCTTGTCACCTCCGGATGATCGCCAAGGTAGGCCTGCAGCATCTCAACGTCGTCGGTCGCCATCTTCAGGTCGGGCTCGCCGACGAACTGCGCCCACCGGAAGCAGTAGGTGCAGTAGGCATGGCAGGTCTGCCCCTGCTTGGGAAACAGCAGCACCGTCTCCGGGTATTTGTGCTGCAGTCCAGGCAGCGGCTCGTCGCCGTAGCTCGGCACATTGAGTATGAGCTGTCCAGCCGGGTGCGGGTTCAGCCTCATTCGCACTTGCCTTGCGGCATGCTGGACCTCGGCTTCAGAGGCGCCCTCGCTCAGCAGACGAGAGATCCGTCGCACGTCGTCTTGTGGCAGCATGTCCGCCTGCGGGAACACCAGCCGGTAGATCGGGTCGTCCGGCGCGGCATCCCAATCGATCAGCTCCTCGGTGACGTAGGCGTTGGTGCGAAACGGCAGCACGGTGGCAACCGCGAGCACCTCCAGCCGTTCGGCGGGCGTGAGCCCAGCCCGGGCCGTCAGCTCATCGAGATGTTTCGCTGAGTACGCGCGAAACCGGCGCCCAGGTGGGCGCGCAGTGGAGGTAATCTCCTGGACCGCAGTCACGCAACTCCCTTCGGGTTAGGTCGAGTGCCGGCGGCGTTGCCGGGACGCGAGTGGGCAGGCTCGTGCGGTTGGCGACCCTTACGACGCGCATCGTCTGCAGCGGGCCAATGTCGTGACCTGGCGAAAGGGCACATTTGTGAAACGTAAGGGTGGCTTCGCACGTTCCTTGATTATCAGGTGTCCCAGCGGGAGTGAGCCCTCCTCAGCGCCGTCATCGCTGGCGCGTCCCCTCCACGCTCACCTCTGGGGCAAGTAGTGTGTCACATCACCGCGGGAGTATTCTCCCTCTCGCCCGTACTTGCCATCACAGTGCCTGTGACCAGCAACGCGAACCCGGTTCTGACACCCTGACACCGTGGCACCTGTCGCAGTGGACGCAATGGGCGGCGACCACGCCCCAGAAGAGGTCGTCGCCGGCGCAGTGACCGCTGCCCGCGAGCACCACGTCCGGATCGTACTGACCGGACAGCCGGCCCGGCTCAGGCCCCTGCTAGCCAAGCATGGCGTCAATCGGGACATACCGGTCGTCCCGGCCGAGGACACCCTCGGCATGGAGGAGGGGGCGCTAGCAGGCTGGCGGCGGCCCAGATCCAGCGTGGCCGTCGCATGCACTCTGGTCAGGCGGGGCCAGGCCACAGCCGTCGTCTCCGCGGGTTCCACGGCTGCGGTTGTCGCGACCGCCCGGCTGCGGCTGCGCCCCCTGCCCGGTGTGGAGCGGCCTGCGCTCGCGGCCGTGCTGCCGACCTTGCCAAACCCTACGGTGCTGATCGACGCGGGCGCGACCGCCGACCCCAAGCCGGAGATGCTCGTACAGTTCGCCCACCTCGGCGCCGCCTACCTGCAGGCCGCCCACGGCGTCGAGCGGCCGCGGGTTGGCCTGCTCACGATCGGCTCAGAGCCTGGAAAGGGAAACAAGCTCGCCCGCCGGACGTACGAACTGCTCACAGCCGCGGCCAATGACCGGCCGAGCGGAGGCCTGCCGCTCATGTTTGCGGGGAACATCGAGGGCGGGGACCTGTTGGCAGGGCGGGTCGATGTGATCGTCGTGGACGGCTTCACAGGAAACGTTGCGCTGAAGACTCTCGAGGGCACAGCCCGCTATGCGGCAGCCCAGCTCCGAAACGCGATCACCGGATCAACTGCCGCCCGGCTCGGCGCGCTGCTCCAGCGCGGTCGCTTGCGCTCGCTCACCGCCCGCCTCGATCCGGAAAGCCAGGGCGGGGCCGCGCTGCTCGGCCTGGACGGCACCGTGGTGCTCGCGCACGGCGCTTCAATGGCCAAAGGCATCGCGTCGGCCTGCACGCTCGCGGCCAGCTTGGCGAACGGGAAGATCACCGAGCGCATCACCGAGCGGGTAGGCCCTGCTCGGACCGGCCACTTCCTCCGCCGGTCCTGACGGCACCGCCTGAGTCGTGACAGCGGCGGCGTCAGCCGACGGCCATGGCGAAGATGTGCAACGCCGGGTTGTAGCCGACGACGTCTCCGAGCGGGGGCAAGGTCACCGCCTCCACCGTCTTTCCCTGTTCGAGCGGTACGGACCGCTCGAACACGTAGACCTCGTGGCCGGATGAGCCTGTCGGGTAGTTGGCGTAGTCAACCGAGGCCAGGAGAACATTGGCTGGATTCCCGTTCTGCCCGGCCCGGTACCAGAAGTTGCCCACGTTCAGCGTGAACGGCTGTGTGCTGCCGTCGGTGCAGTAAATGGTCCCGGTGCCGGCCGTCGGGTTGGTAAGGGTCGCCTTGACCGCGAAGGTGCCCTTCGCCAGCGTCGAGGACGGAATCGCCGCGAGCGTCGGCTGCGGAGCGGCGGGCGGGCCATAGACGGCGGTCGAGTACGCAGGGCTCCGACCAAATGCACGGGGATCCCGCCAGCCTCGTTGCCTTGCGTGACGAGGCTGATCTTGTCGAGCCCGCCTCGTCGCGTCCATGCCCCAAACCGCGACGGCCAGCGTGTTGCTGCCCCGCTCATTCAGGATTCCAGCGGGGACATAGAACTGGTGCTGCGGCCCCACGTTGTTGACGTAGCGGCCGATGAGCCATCCGTTGACGAAGATGAACGCTCGGTAGTTCGCCGTCCCAGTTCCGGGTCCGGGATCCCCGATCTGCACCGCCAGCGGAACATAACTGCCTGGGGGGATGCCGAGCGAGAAGGTGCTGCGGTCCAGCCGACTCCAGGCGGAACGCCCCGCGCGGGCCAGCTATCCGGCAACGACACCGGCTGCCAGCTCTGGTCGGGGTAACCCGGCAGGGCCCAGCCGTTGTTGGTGCCGCCCTGGGACTTTAAAAATGATCTCGGAATGTATCCATATCTAACAAAACCGAACGCACTCTATCTGTCAATAGGCCATAACCCGCCAAACGCGCAGGCAACCGCGGGCGATCAAGCAGGGGTAGCTTCGGACATCACCGGGCATCAGGTAGGCATGCGGGACACGACGTACGCGTGCCTCTGGCGCGCTGCGCTCGCTACTGGGGCGTGAAGCACCAGCGAAGGCGCCGCCCCACTACGCTTGATAACTGGACCATGATGACGCGGGGGGACGGTGGGCTCGTGGCATCCGGCACCGGAACCGTCGGCCTGACCGGCGCTGAGGTCGCGCAACGCACCGCACGCGGCGAGCGGAACGATGTGCCGCGGCGAGCGAGCCGCGGCGCCGCGGAGATTGTAACAAGCAACGTCCTCACGCTTTTCAACGCGATCGTCGGAACGCTGTGCGCTATTGTTCTGATCTTCGGGCAACCGCAGGACGCACTCTTCGGCCTGGTCATCGTGGCCAACACCGGTATCGGGATTGTTCAGGAGTTGCGAGCCAAGCGGACGCTTGACCGGCTCGCCCTGGTCAGCGAGGAACCGGTCCGGGTCGTACGGGATGGCGCTCCCATCCGGATACGCCCTGACCAGGTCGTGCTCGGCGAGCATATTCTGCTGGCGGCCGGCGACAGCATCGTGGTCGACGGAGAGGTGGCCGCCTCGGCCAAGCTGGAGGTCGACGAATCACTGCTGACCGGCGAGGCGGATCCGGTGGCCAAGGACGTGGGCGCGCAGGTCTTCTCTGGAAGCTTCGTGGTGGCGGGTTCCGGCGGCTTCACGGCTACCAAGGTCGGCCGCGACGCCTACGCGGCCCGCATTGCCGCGGAGGCGAGCCGGTTTTCGCTGGCAAGCTCGCAGCTTCGTGCCGGGATAGACCGCTTCCTCAAGCTCATCACCTGGCTGATCGTCCCGGTCGCGATCCTCCTCACGGTCAGTCAACTGCTCACCGTGCACGCCAGCCTCGGTGACGCCATCTCTGGCACCGTCGCCGGAATCGTCACCATGATCCCCGAGGGCCTCGTGTTGCTGACAAGCATCGCCTTCGCGGTTGGCGTTGTCAGGCTGGGAGCGCGTGACTGCCTGGTTCAGGAGCTTCCCGCGATCGAGGTGCTGGCCCGAGTCGACGTGCTGTGCCTGGACAAGACCGGCACGCTTACCGAGGCAGGCATGCAGCTGGACGAGGTGCGCGAACTGCGCCCTGGCACGCCGGTGCGCCGCGCGCTGGCTGAGCTCACGGCGCTGGAGGAGCGGCCCAATCCCACGTTGCGTGCCATTGCCGATGGCCTTGGCGGCCGCAAAAGGACCGACAGCGGAATCGGGCGGCAGGCGCCGCACGCGGGTGCGCCACGCCCGGATGGCGGGACCGCGCAGGAGGCGCTGCGGGCAGGCGCCGGCGAACCGCGGCGCGACGGCCCGCCAGAGCGGGATGCCAATGCCGGGTGGCGGCCGGTCCAGGTCGTACCGTTCTCGTCCGCACGCAAATGGAGCGGCGCAGCTTTCGATGGTTCGGGGGGGTGGGTGCTTGGCGCGCCCGACGTGTTGCTCGGCGCCGCCGATCCGGTCCGCGCGCAGGCCGAGCGGATCGCGGCCACCGGCTTGCGGGTGCTTGTGGCCGGGCAAGTAGATCGGGCTCTGCTCGACGACCCCGACGCTCTCCCCGAGGCCGGCCAGATCGCGCCCGCGGCGCTGATCGTGCTCCGCCAGCGGCTACGCGCGCAGGCGCAAGATGCGCTGCGTTACTTCGCGGCCCAGGGTGTCGCGATCAAGGTAATCTCGGGCGACAACGCCGCGTCGGTGGGTTCAGTCGCGGCCGAACTCGGCATTCCGGGCGCCAGCCACCCCGTCGATGCGCGCACACTGCCCGACGGGCATTATCCACAGGAATCCAGGGTTATCCCCAGAATCCCTTTCACCCCTTCCGCCCCCCTTGACAACCTGGCAAGATCAACAGTAGGGCAAAGCCCCCAAGGGTGGGCGGGTTATGTAAGAGAGCTAGCGCAAGGCGCGCGGGGGGAGCCAGGTTCCGTGCCAGCGCAAGGCGCGCGGGGGGAGCCAGGTTCCGTGCCAGCGCAAGGCGCGCGGGGGGAGCCAGGTTCCGTGCCAGCGCAAGGCGCGCGGGG
>Ga0137372_10007985_pt1 | contig 10224 bp, 11 predicted proteins | sample SagtaG_6_FD_104911 | JGI IMG/M metagenome (GOLD analysis project Ga0137372, IMG submission 104911) | Vadose zone soil microbial communities from Sagehorn Ranch, Mendocino, California, USA - Sage1_R_60_16 metaG | ecosystem: Environmental > Terrestrial > Soil > Vadose zone | place: USA...
AATTTCTTCCTTGACGTCCATACCCGCGAACACGCTTACACGGAAGTTCTGCCACCCTTCATCGTCAACAGCGCGTCGCTCACGGGCGCGGGCCAGTTGCCAAAATTCGCCGCGGATCTTTTCCGCCTTGAAGGCACTGACTTTTGGCTTACGCCCACTTCCGAAGTCGAGCTCCATAATCTCTATCGCGACGAAACCATCCCCGAAGAAAAACTCCCTATCCGCGTCACCGCCTGGACCGCCTGCTTCCGCTCCGAAGCTGGCGCCGCGGGAAAAGATACGCGCGGCATTCTCCGGCAGCATCAGTTCCAAAAAGTTGAGCTCTTCAAGTTCACGCACCCCGAGAAAAGCTACGAAGAACACGAGTCATTAGTGCGAAACGCCGAAGCAATTCTCGAGAAACTCGGTCTCCACTATCGCACCGTGCTCCTCTGTACAGGTGACATGGGCTTTGCTTCCTCAAAAACGTACGACATCGAAGTCTGGCTGCCCTCGAGCAGCGAATTCCGCGAGATTTCGTCCTGCTCGAATTGCGAAGCTTTCCAAGCCCGCCGCGCGGGCATTCGCTTTAAGCCCAGGGGTGGCGGAAAAAGCGACTTCGTTCACACTTTGAATGGTTCGGGCCTTGCCGTTGGCCGCACCTGGATCGCCGTGATCGAGAATTATCAGCAAGCTGACGGCTCGGTTGTAATCCCTGAGGTATTGCGCCCATACATGGGCACTGACCGCATTCTTGCCCTTTAGTTTTGCCTTTCGGGACTGAGAGTCTCCCCTCTGCTTGGAGACGGCCAAGTTCTACATAAGTCATTTATTGTTAGCTAGTTAGAGTGTTTTGACCCTCTTTTTGCCTAATCCTCAACTGCCCTATTCGTCGCGCAACCCATTGAATTTACGCCTTTTCGTTTGACTCCCCCTTTTCGCCTTGCATACACTCGCCTCAGTAGAACATTAGAACATTGTGGCAACAAAGGGGGTTCCCGGGGTCGCACCCGGCATCCATTCTTAAACTTATGACTTTTCTTGCTCGCATCGCTCGGTTCCTTTTCTGGCTCTTGGTAGTCTCCTGGAGCGTTTGGCTCCTGCGCCGCATTGTCAACTGGATGCTTCGTAACGCCGCGTCAACCTCACAGCAGCGCCCAGAAGCTTCCTCAATTGCTCAAGCGTCCGGCGAGGCACGTCAGTTGGTGCGCGACCCTGTGTGCGGCATGCATGTGGACGAGACGCTTGCCATCCCCTTGCGGGAGGGGAGCGAACTCGTCCACTTCTGCTCCGCCGCCTGCCGCGACGCGTATACCAGGGACACCAAGAAGTTTGCAGCCAACGGCTAGACCGAACTCAGGACGAACCAATTGGAAATTCGGGCCAAGTGCAATCAAGGTTTCGTAGACAACTCGAGTAGACGAAAGGACCGACGTTGATGGCCACGGTCGCAAAGCCCACAGCCCCTGTAAGACAGATCGGCGCACCGCCGATGGTGCCCCGCATCGCTCCCCGCGAGGACCTGAATCCATTCCGCATCGCGCAGATTCAGTTTGACATGGCCGCGGAATTCTTGAAGCTTGATCCCGGCCTGCGGCAGATTCTGCGCACTCCGAAGCGCGTGCTGGAAGTCTCCTTGCCCACCAAGATGGATAACGGCCAGGTGAAGGTGTTTACCGGCTACCGCGTGCAGCACAACATTTCGCGCGGCCCGGGCAAGGGCGGCATCCGTTACCATCCCAACGTGACACTCGATGAGGTGAAGGCGCTCGCCGCATGGATGACCTGGAAGACCGCCACGGTGAACGTGCCGTTCGGCGGCGCCAAGGGCGGCGTGATCTGCGACCCCAAGCGCATGTCCAAGAGCGACCTCGAGCGCATGACGCGCCGCTATGCCAGCGAGATTCTTCCCCTCATTGGACCCGCCCAGGACATTCCCGCGCCGGATGTCTACACCGACGCGCAGACCATGGCCTGGATCATGGACACCTATGCCATGACCATCGGCCATGCCGCCCATGGCGTCGTCACCGGCAAACCCGTTTCGATCGGGGGTTCGGAGGGCCGCGGCGAGGCCACCGCCCGCGGCCTGCTCAACGTCGTCGAAGAAGCGTGCAAGGTGAAGAAGATTTCGCTGCGTGGCGCGACCGTTGCCGTTCAAGGTTTCGGCAATGCTGGCGCCACTGCCGCGCGCTTGTTCGCTGAGAAGAAAGCGAAAATCGTTGCTCTGAGTGACACTCGCGGCGGGGTGACAAATTCCCGCGGCATCGATCCCATCAAAGCCATCCGCTACAAGGAGCGTTCTGGGACAGTTGTCGGTATGCCCGGCGCGTCGCGCATCAGCAATGACGAGCTGCTGACCATGAAGTGCGACATCCTGATTCCCGCGGCGCTCGAAAACGTCATCACTCTGCACAACGCCGAAGCCGTGAAGGCCCGCATCGTTGCCGAGGCGGCCAACGGCCCCACCACGCCGCACGCCGATGAAATTCTCGCGCGCCGCGGCATCACCGTCCTCCCGGACATTCTCGCCAATGCTGGTGGCGTCACCGTCAGCTACTTCGAATGGGTGCAGAACCAGGAAGGGCTCATGTGGGACGTCGATGAAGTTAACGCCCGGCTGCAGAAAGTAATGGTCCGCGCGTTTCGCGAGATGGTGGACGCCATGCGCAAGCATCACGTTCCGCCGCGCGCCGGCGCCATGATTCTCGCCGTCAGCCGCGTGGCTGAAGCCACTCTCGTCCGCGGCCTCTTCCCGTAATAGCGATGTTTGAGCGTTGAATTCAGTGCAATGAATCTAAGGCGGCCAGTTGGTCTGATTTGCCTCGCCGGTGTTTCTTTCTTGATTTGCGTCCTGCTAGTTCTCTGCGGAGTAGGTTTTCTCTTCGAGCTCTTTCGCTCCCTGAGACACGTTCCAGGTGCGCCGGAGTATTACTCCCTCGGCTACGTTTTGATGTTCCTCGCAGGTTTCTGTTCTTTTGTTGCTGCATGGATTGCCGCTGTGGCGGGCCTGGATCTTTGGAGATTCAAAATGCGAGGGCGGTTGCTTACCCTTGCCGCTGCGCTCCTCTTCTTTTTGTTCGCAGTGTATTTAACTAGGCCTGCGTTTTGGGTGGGTTTCATAATTGCTTTCTGTAGTGTCGCCGTTGTTTTGTATCTCCGATCACCTAGAGTCCGCTCGCTGTTCCAGCAAGAGTCTTCTGAACAGAAGGAATCCTAATTTAGGTCTTGCGTTGAAGAATTAGCGCGCGTACATTCGCAGTTGCCGGGACGTTCCAACCGTTTTTGCGGAGCGTGACCGGCAATTTTCGCTTGCGACGATGGAATTGTGGAAAAGCAGCGGGGAAACCCCGTCGTTGCGAAGCGGAATCCAAGCAAGAGGGCGGCGTAAGCCGCTGCCAAGGGAAAGAAGAAGGAAAGATGACGAACAACGGGCACGGTGCGCCGCCGATTCTCTTGTCGATTGCGGGCTTCGATCCCTCTTGTGGGGCGGGGACAGCGGCGGACCTGAAGACATTCGCAGCGCACGGCTGCTACGGCGTTGCGGCAGTCACCTCGCTGACGGTGCAGAACACGCAAGGCGTCGAGACTGTCCACAACACACCGAGCGCGGAATTGCGGGCGCAACTCGATGCGCTGGCGAAGGATTGCGACATCGCCGCGGTCAAGATCGGGATGCTGGGCAATCGCGGAAACGCGGGCGCGGTCGCGGAATTCCTTGACGCGCACAAGTTCGCGCATGTGGTTTTCGATCCGGTCATGAAGTCTTCGACAGGGGCGGAGCTCCTCGATGCGGCGGGAATAAAGTTTGTCGCCACGGAATTGCTGAAGCGCGCCAGCGTCATCACCCCGAACGTGCCGGAGGCCGAGGTTTTGACGGGGCTGACAATCAAAGACATCGCAGACATGGAAGCGGCGGCCCGCAAGCTCGTGGAGATGGGGGCGCGCGCGGTGATCGTCAAGGGCGGCCACATGGAGCGCGCCGTCGATGTGCTTTTAGATGGGGCTGAGATTGTGCAACTAGGCGGCGAGCGCGTGAAGACAGAGAACACCCACGGGACGGGCTGCGCCTTTGCTTCGGCGCTTGCGGCACAGCTTTCTTCCGGCCGGTCGTTGTTCGAATCGGCGACCCTGGCGAAGGCTTACGTCACCAAAGCAATCGAGAAGGGCTATCCGATCGGAAAAGGCCGCGTCCCGCTCGATCACTTTTACAGGCAACGCATTGAACCTCCCGCCCGCGGCATCCACGAAGTCCCCCAGCACGGCCTGCATCCCGCCGCCGAACCCGCCGCCCACTGAACCCAATGCGCCTGATGCTTTCGCGGCGCGCAGCCATTTGGCCGTTCTTGACACTGGCGACTGCCGTTGCAACCGCAGCGCTTCTCGTTCCGCGAACACCCCAGCCGCTTTCCTATCATCAATTCGCCGATCAACGCAGTTGGCTTGGCATCCCGAACCTCGGCAACGTTGCCTCCAATATCGTCTTCCTGGTTGCCGGATTGTGGGGCTTGGCATTTCTAGCCAGCGAGTCGAGCCGAGAGCAATTCCTCGAACCGCGTGAGCGCTGGCCGTACTTCCTTGTGTTTCTTGGCCTCGTGCTCACCGCCTTTGGTTCCGCCTACTATCACCTGGCTCCGGATAATGCGCGGCTTGTTTGGGACCGGCTGCCGATGACCGTCGTTTTTATGCCGCTCGTGGCGGCCTTGATCGCGGAACGCGTCAGTGTGAAGATCGGCCTCTGGTTGCTGCCCGTTCTGACCGCGATCGGCATCGGGAGCGTGCTTCAGTGGTATTCGACTGAGCAGCAGGGTGCTGGCGATCTGAGGTTCTACTTGGCGGTGCAGTTATACGCTGTGCTTGCGCTGATCGTTGCGATGCTGCTGCCTCCGCGCTACACGCGGGGATCGGACTTGCTTGTCGTGGCTGGTCTCTACGTGCTCGCGAAAATCTGCGAATCAGCGGACCGCCAGATCTTCTCGCTCGGCCACTTCGTAAGCGGACACACCATCAAACATTTATCCGCTGGCGCCGCGGGATTCTGGATCTTGCGAATGCTGTGGAAGAGGCAGCCCGTTCCGCAATCTCTCATCGAGAAAACCCAGAGCTAAAGACCTCTGCGTAAATAGCTTGACATTACCGCTCCCGCCTTCGTGTGTTTCGCCTCCCCGCCTACGCCCCGGAGCTGAACCCCGACGAAAGGCTCTGGGCCTGGCTGAAACAGCACGTCCTGCGCGGCTTGTGCCCGCCCGACCTGAGCGTGTTGCAGAAAAGTATCCGCGCAGCCATCCGCCGGCTGCGCCGCCACCCGAACATCATTCGTTCCTTCTTCCACGCCTGCCCTCTCTCTTCTAGCTCTCTGTCAAGATATTTATGCAGACAAGGGGCACGTAGCCCGCGAGCGCTCGCAGTGCGGACGCAATATAGCGGGACCTGCCGGGAAGGCGACGATAAGCACCGCCCGCGTAACGTGCCGCTTCGGCATCAAGCCCCACCCCTCCTCCGCCAACATACGATCTTCTGCGTCCATCTGCGGTGTTCACCCGTATCAGATCAACCCATCGCGGCTCCCCTCCCGCAACCGCTCGTGCCGCCATGACTGGATCACCGGGCAGACCAAGAGCAGTGGCGAAGTCATTGCCACCACCCGTCGGCAAGATTCCCAGCACGACATCTTCGCCAAACGCCGCGTTTACGAGCCCCTGAAATGTTCCATCGCCGCCCATCGCCAAGAGCAACTTGCACTTGTTGGCGATTGCTTGGCGCATGTTTGATTGGAGTTCTTCCGAGTTCTTGGTTACGAGGAACTCGGCTGGAAATCGGAGTTCACGAAAGAGGTTCTGAATCCGGAGCGCGCACGCGCAGCCGCGCCTTCCACCCGCGGCGGTGTTCACGAACACCAGTGCGGGGCGATCGCGCAAAACGCGAGGTGAGTCAGCCACTGGGTCTGTCATGCTGCCGAATGCGCGCCCGCCCTGTCAACCAAAGCGCCCAGAGTTGGGTCTTATAGGCTCCCGAAACGTACGATTCGTGGCAGCCGGTGCGAGATAAGGGTGAATTCAAGAGGACGCGGCGCGAATTAGCGAGGGTGTTTTGTGGATTTTTGTGGATTGGAGATATGTGGTGCCGGCGGGGGGAATCGAACCCACGGCCTAGGGATTATGAGACCCTCGCTCTGCCACTGAGCTACGCCGGCTTAATGCAATTCTTTATGCTACGGATTCGCCCGCGAATGTGTCAAGGCGTTGCGATGGACCGGAGGATAGCCGACTAGTGCAAACTCTCGTCTCGGCCATCTTTTTGGACAAGCACGGCAACTGCGGCGGTCCATCGACAACCATTGCTGATGTTTCGCAGGTCGAGGCAGTCCGCCTTTTTCCGGAGAGTTTTCAGTACCAACAGTCCCATAGGCTTAGTACTACGGTACCGTTGACCGGTACAGTCGCAAAACCTAACCTACACGGGATCGAACGCTGTCCGGCCCTGCAAGCTGGGCGAAAGCCTAGCGAAACGACGGGACTGGTCGGTGTGTATTGATTCGAAACAGGCTCATAACTTGAGTGATTTGACATTGACGTACTAAGAGTTATAGTGGCTCCGGGGAAGTTTCCTACCTCGGAGGCACAATGTCAAGAAAACTCACGGTTATTCTTCCCGCCCTGCTCGTGTTGGTCGGGGCAATGAGCTTGAAGACGATCGCAACGGCACACGGCAACGGCCAGATCGTGATTGCGAATGGTCCTGCGCCGGTTCCAACGCCTTGGAACAACGGTCCTGCACCAGTTCCAACGCCTTGGAAGAACGGCCCTGCGCCGGTTCCGACGCCCTGGAAGTAAGCCAGACCCGCTGACCGTAATACTCAGAAGCGGGGCCAGGGGCACTTGAAAAGGGTGAAATGCTCGGTCCTGCCGATTGGGTTATATGGATGCTGGGAACGCTCTTTGAAGCGGCCGTGGTAGTGTGCGCTCTCCACAGAAAATCCCTCCGGCGCTATTTTTTCCTTAATCTTTACATGTTGTTTAGCGTATTCGTCAGCCTCGGACGGTTCCAAGTCCTTCTGCACTCCGGCCGGTCCTCGGTGGAATACCGTTATTTTTACTTCTATTCAGATGCCCTCTTGACCATCGTTCTGTACTTCGCGTTGATAAGCTTGTATTTGCTGGTGTTCCAAGAGTTGCATGTGGAGCGGTACCTACGTATGGGAGCCGTCTTGCTCTTGGCCGGAACCGCGTGGTTTTCTTACGCTGTAGTCAGCCAATCCTCCCACCGTATGCTGACCCACTTCGCGTTTGAATTGTCTCAGAATCTTTATTTCGTTGGTATGGTGCTTACCTATGTGCTTTGGGGCGCGATCCTGAAGCTGCGAGAAACACGGGCGCTTCTTGTGCAACTCGTTCTCTCGCTGGGCGTGTATTTCAGCACGTTCGCCGCCAGCTACGCGATGTCGAATCTTCGGCCGGATTTGTTCTCTCATATAACCTATCTCTTCCCGATCGTTGCTTGTCTGTTGCCCTTATCTTGGGCCTATGGCTTCTGGCGCGTTGCGGAAGATGCTCGCATCGTTCCGGCGCGCCTGGCGGTGGTGCCGCGATGATGGCTGGGATCATTCTCGTTTGCTCGGTTGTACTATTCCTGCAGTTCTTCGTGTTTTACTGCCGCTCGCTCATCGCTGTGTCCTCGAAGCAGGTTCTTTCTCCCGAGGTGCAGGATGTCACCGGGATCTCCAGGACCGCTTCTGGAGAGGACTTCGCGCGCGTCATGCAACTCTTGCAGCTCTGCCCGGAACGCCCCGAAGACCGCAAGAGTATCCAGGCCATCGGCGCTTATTTCAGTCTTCTGAATTTCCTGCGGTCCACGATAGCGCGCATGGTTCCCTCGATGCGGGTCTGGACGGAGTCGGAGCGCGGACACTGCGCTTATTTCGCAGCGGTCGCCCTCGAGCGGCGCATCTCCTTTAGCAGGGACATGTTAGTGCAGCAAATGGACGCTTAGTCCTTTGTTCCGCTTGTTCTTGGAATTAATCCTGCTGGCTTTTTCGCCACAATCCTGTTCCATTGCCTGCTTGACATTTCAGATTTGTGTTAGATTAACAGGGTTCCCTCCTCACCGGAGTGGAAGCGTCCGCAGCGCAAAACTCACCGGTGACAAAAACATGCTCGCAGTGTGGTGCCGTACTGCCGTCCAGCGTAAGGACGTGCAAGTTTTGCGATTCATCTTTTTCAGTCAGTTTTTCTTCCGTGGAAGAACCCTTGAACAACCATACGGGGGCGAATCTCGCCCTGAGTGCGGATGCCGCCCGGCCTGGAATTGACCCCTCCAGAGCCGATTCCGTAATCACGCCTGCACTACCTCAGGATGTTGCATGGCGCGGGGAACTTGCTCAACGCCTTGAGGCGTACCGCAATCGGCGGGGCAAGCTCAAGCCAAATGCCGCTCAGTCACAGTTTTCGTTTGATGCACCTTCGGACGAGACGTCGTTACAAACTTCTGTTGAGATTGCCGAACCCCTGGCGTCGGTTGAGGAAGATTTTTCCTTTACCATCGCCATCGGCCGTTCTTCGAAAAAGCCCGCGGTCGAAGATTCGCGCATGGTGATCGACGTTTCCCTGCCTGCGGATGACGAGGCTCGCCCGCAAACACAACTTGCTGAGGTAGAAAGCAGCTCTCAACCCGGTTTGCATCCCGTCGCATCGATTGATGATCGCCGCCTCGCCGCGCTCATCGATCTCGGTTGCTTGTTGTTTGCGTACGGAGGATTCCTGATGCTCTTCAGCTCCCTCGGAGGGCAGTTCACGCTCAGCAAGCTGAGCGCCGCTGTTTATGCCGTAACTTTCGCCATCGTCTATCTGCAATACTTCGCGCTCTTCACCACTTTCGGTGGCACAACTCCGGGCATGATGCTGAGGAACTTGCAGGTCGTCAGCTTTTCCGGAGAACCGCCCACGCCCAGGCAAATGCTTCTGCGCAGCGCGGGCTACGTGCTCTCCGCAGGCACGTTTTTTCTGGGCTTCCTCTGGGCCATGTGGGACGAAGACGAACTCACCTGGCACGACCGTCTTTCACGCACCTATCTGAGTGTGGCGCAGACTTTCGTGGACATCGAAAGCTCAAGCGTCGCGCAAAGCCGTTAATTTTCACCGCCAATTTTACAAGGAGCAGGGGATCCTGTTTCGCCCACTCGACCGGCGGTACAGTACTCTAAACAGCGCGGCATTCGCGGGCGATTCGGAGAATCGCCGCCAGGCTTCGTTGTCTTCTTACTTTTTTGCGACCGCCTCATCAGAGGCGACCTTGCCGTCGCGGATGAAGATGATGCGATGTGCGTGTTGCGCGATGTCATGCTCGTGCGTCACGAGAATGATCGTGTTGCCCTGCCGGTAAAGATTCTCGAAGAGCGCCATGATCTCTTCGCCGGTTTTCGAATCGAGGTTGCCGGTGGGCTCGTCCGCGAGCACGATCGATGGTGAATTCACCAACGCCCGCGCAATCGCCACGCGCTGCCTCTGGCCGCCGGAAAGCTCATTGGGCTTGTGGCTCATCCGGTCCATCAAATCCACGCGTTCGAGCGCTTTCTTCGCCTTTTCGACCCGTTCTTCTGCCGGCGTGCCGTTGTAGATAAGCGGCAACTCGACGTTGTGCAGCGCCGTCGCTCGAGGGAGCAGGTTAAACGTTTGAAACACGAAGCCAATCTCTTTGTTGCGGATGTAGGCCAGCTCATCATCGTCCAGATCGCTCACCAGTCGTCCCGCGAGCCAATACTTTCCCGAGCTCGGTGAATCCAGACACCCAATCAGATTCATGAGCGTGGACTTGCCCGATCCGGAGGGGCCCATGATGGCCACGTACTCACCCTTGCGGATCTCCACATCCAAACCCCGCAGCGCGTGAACTTGCTCCGCACCCATCTCGTAGACTTTGGTCAGTCCTTCGGTCTTGATGACCACGCCGGAGCTGACCAGGTCTTCCCGGTACGAATCTGCGGTTGATGTCTCGACAGGCATTCGAATCTCCCTCGTCCTCAGACGCGCGTCAGCTCTGTTGATCGTCCTGCTTCTTAGGCGCGCTATTGTCCACCTTCACCGAAGACTCCGGCTTCAAGGTGCGCAGCGCCTTGTAGCTCCCGACGACAATCTCGTCTCCCGGCTTCAAACCCTTTGTAATCTCGATGTCCGTGACACCGGCGATGCCGGTTTCAACCGGCCTGAACACCGCCTTTTTGCCGTTCACCACGAACACACCCTGCACTTC
>Ga0137372_10007986_pt1 | contig 10222 bp, 10 predicted proteins | sample SagtaG_6_FD_104911 | JGI IMG/M metagenome (GOLD analysis project Ga0137372, IMG submission 104911) | Vadose zone soil microbial communities from Sagehorn Ranch, Mendocino, California, USA - Sage1_R_60_16 metaG | ecosystem: Environmental > Terrestrial > Soil > Vadose zone | place: USA...
ACCGACCTGGACATCATTCCGACGCTGAACTGGAGCACAGACGGCCGATGGCTACTCATCACCCGCCTCGGCGAATCCCAGCTCGGCCTCATCAACCGGCACACCGGTCGGCTGCAGGTGACCACCCTTCCCGACTGACACATGGGTCCTGCGCGCATTTCGCTACTCGCCGCAAGCCGAGCGACCCGGTGTCAAGCGTCTACCGGCACGCGACTGTCAAGCATCACCGCTGATCCTTGACACTTTCGTCTCGGCTGATGCTTGACAGATCGCCCTAGGAACCTGAGCCAGGGCTGGCGACTTTTACGGACATGCCGAGGTGAGTGCGTGTTGCAGAGGCGGCGTGTAGGTCGATGATTGGGGTATGGGTCGCGTGGGTCCGGATCCAAGTTCATCGCGGGTAGCGGTGGCCCGGGCTGCACGCAACCCTGTGTGGGACGAACGGCAGGCTGCGGGGAACGCGGTCGACGTTGCGATCATCGAAGTGGTGCCGGGCAGGAGCCTGTGATGATGCCGCCGGAGGACCCTCGACCGCCATCGCCTGCGCGGCCATGGTGGCGCCGATTTCGCCTCACCCGCCGGGGCAGCGTCGTCGCCGGAGGAAGTGCAGCCGTGGTTGTCGCGGCAGTGATTGTGCTGATCGTCGCTGTGACCCCCAGTGGGCACAGCAGGAAGGTGGCCGTGGCCCCGACGCCGACTCCGACGCCTATGGCGACGCCGTCGAAGCATCCTAAGCCCCGCCATCCCAAGCCCAAGCCAGTCAACCCGCTGACGGGCGGCAGGACGTCGAACCATTCGGTTGTTGCGGTCAAGATCGACGACACCGCGGTCGGCCGCCCGCAACGGGGAATCGACAAGGCCGACATCGTCTACGTAGAGGAGGCCGAGGGAGGCCTGACCCGGCTGCTTGCGATCTATGACACCGCCCTGCCCACGGTGGAACCGGTACGCAGCACCCGCGCCGGCGACGAGCAGCTCGCGATGCAGTTCGGGTCGATCGACTACGTCGCCTCCGGCGGCTCCGAAGGCGAGCTGGCGCCACTGGACAGGTCAACCCTGCACGCCGATATCAACGATCGGGGCGGCCCAGGCTTCGCCCGCGACCCCAGCCGGGCGGCGCCGTACAACCTCACGGCCGACCTTGCCATGGTCGCGGCGAAACTACACGGCCCGAAGGCGAAGAGCGTCGGGCTGGCCTGGTCGACCCGGCTGGCCACCCGCGGATCGCGCCGCGCCACCGCGGTACACACCATGGTCGGGGGCACGCCGGTGGCCTTCGACTGGAGCGCCAAGCTGCACCGCTATCTCCGGGTGATCGACGGTGCGGTCCAGCACGCGGCCAACGGCGCGACGATCACGACGCCGAACGTTATCGTCCAGTTCTGCCGCATCAACGCATATCCCCAGGACATCGACACCGCCGGCAACCCCGCGCAGTACACCCACACAATCGGGAGGGGCAAGGTGTCCGTGTTTCGAAACGGGCGCCGCATCGACGGAACCTGGACGCGGTCGTCGATTCGCGACGGCACCCATCTGAAGGATGCACACGGCAAGCCGATCGCTCTCGCACCAGGTGGTGCCTGGTTCGTACTGGTTGCCCCCCGGGCGCCCCGCTGAATTGACCCGCCGGCCCAGCCATCCTCCGCAGATCAGCGGTATCGGCACCGCAGATCGGCCCGCTGAAGCACGGTCAGGTTCGACGGACCGGCCCAATGGAGCCCAGCGGCCGGATGATTGCCCGGTCCGGGGCGACAACGAACAACATCAGGCCTCTGCTTTGCGGTTGCGGAACAGCTGTGCGCGTAGCGCTGAGGGCCAGCCGGATACGCACGATCCCATCCTCGCCCGAGGTGCACATTCCGATCGCTGCGAAACTGCCGAATTGGGTGCCTTGTCAGCGCATGTTGTTGCACTGATGGGCACGCTCATTCGTTGGTGGGAGGTACTTACTGTTTGGCCGCGCGGCCAAACGCCGATGGGCTAGGGTGTTCGACCATGGGGTCCAAAGGACTTCATTGTGTTTGTGCCGCTGGCTGCAGTGTTGCCGTGCTCGCCGCTTGTGGTAGCTCGTCATCCAAAACCACCTCGACTGTCGGTGGCAGCAGCACACCGTCGTCGAGCAGCCCGGCCGCGTCGGCGTCTCCGGCCTCGCTGTCGCGGCTACAGAAGATCGTGCTGCAGCCCGCGGACCTTCCCACAACCTGGAAGGGCACGCCCTACCAGGCCGACCCGAGCGAAGCCGCCGACCATGCGGCCTTTGTCAAATGCTTGGGGGTGCGCAACACCGACGCCGACAAGGTGGCCGAGGCAGATTCCCAAGCCTTCGCCCTCGGAGACGCCAGCATCTCATCCTCGGCGACCAGCTATCGGTCGCAGAGCGACGTGGATGCCGACGTCGCGGCGTTGCACAGCCCGCAGCTTTCGCCGTGTGAAGAGCAGCTGGTGACGAAGCGGCTCGCGACCTCGCTGCCCGCGGGCGCCACGATCGAGTCGGCGTCGATCAAGATCACGCCCGGATCGGCTGGCGGCCCGGCGAACGTCGTCGCTACCGGCACCGGCGCCATCAAGGTCAGCGCGAGCGGTCAGCAAGTAGGCATCTACCTGACCGTCGCCTTCATCACCGGCCCATTGATCGAGGCCGAGGTCGAAACCGAGAACGTCGGAACGCCCGTATCCTCGTCCCTGGTCGAGTCGCTGGTCGCCGCGGTGGCCAGCCGCGCTGCCGAGGGTTAAACAGGCCTCAGCTTCCAGCAGAGCGCAGCTCCCACTCATAGCCGACGAGCCGCTCAAACGGCGGTCGGTGTTTACCGGATCTGCCGAGATCCGGATGCATCGTGGGTTCCCTGCCCGCTGCTCTCCAGCCTCCACAGGTTCGTTGGCCGCCGACGGAAGTTGCTCGCTGGGTGGGGAGTCACATCGAACGGGGTCATTCACGCCTGGCGCGGCGTAACTTCAAGCCGTGCGGTACGCGTACGGCCGGTGCATGGACGGCCACTACTACCTGCTCACCGACAATCCGTGCTGCCCACTGGACGGGTCGCTCTCGGCGGCGGCGGAGCAGGTACTGCCGGCGTTGGGCCAAGTTGGGGACCGGCTGTCACTTGACGCACTCGCTGAGGCGGCCATCCCTGACGACACGCTGGCTGCCGTCCTCGTAGCCGAGATGCCGGACGCGGAGCCCGTCCCGTGGCTGCTTCGACCGTGGCTCGAGGGCAACCGCGAGGCACTCTGACCGCGTGATCGCTTCCTCGAAGCTGTAGCGCGCTCATGCCGCCGTCAGCTCGTACCGTTATTTGGCACTTTCCCTGCTCGTGTTGCCGCTAGGTCTGTGGTGCGAGCACCTTGTTCGGGTCGCGTACGACGACCGTGCCACCGATGTAGTCATGGATCGTTCTGCGCTGCTTGAGCACGAGGAACATGATCAACGAGGCGATGGCGGCGAGCCCAATTGCCGCCTCCAGCAACCTGCCAACAACCTCTCGCAGCGCCATCCAGCCCCACGTGCCCACGCGGTTGGTGTCCGGTCGCCAGCAGCGCATTCCCAGAACCTGATACGTCGGGGTCTGGCCCCGGCTCCACACGATTAGTCCCCAGACGATGTACCCGATTCCGAGCGTCACGATGAACAACGCAATCGCGAGGAACCATGCCCCGATCCGGCGCCCGTGCGAGGCAAGCTGGGTGCCGTTCGGCAGCACCAATTCGCTCGACGGGTCGTAATACATGCCTGCCGGCACCTCACGCGCCTGGCCGTACCCATAAAGAGGACTGGGTGGCGGCGCGGGCTTGTAGCCAGGATACTCGCCGGGCTGGCCTGAATATGTCGGTGACTGTTGCGGTGCGGGATACCCTCCCGCCGGCGAAGACCCGCCCATCGGTGGACCCTGAGGAGGGCTCGCAGGCGGAGTCATCGGTGGTTGCTGTGGGTACGTCGGAGCGCCGGGCGGCGTCGGGTAAGCAGGCGGCTGAGCCTGGGGGTCGTGCCCTGCCTCGCCAGGCTGTTCTGGCGGTGTGGTCATTGCGTCCTCCTCTGCCGACCAAGCAGACGCCGGTCGCGAGTCGGCATCATCGCAGTCCGTCCCACTGGCACCTGGAATCGACACGATTCGAAGCCCGCGATTGGCGCGCCGGTGGCCGCCGTCGAGTCTGCCGCCACGCCGGCAGCCAGAGTCGTCGGCCTGGAAGATACGCCTCCTGACCCATCAGCCGCCAGTCGTCCACGCGGCGATCATGGCGCAACCGACTCGCCGAATCCGTCCAGATTTGCCGCGTTGGGTGCGCGGTCCGGCCGATGAGTGGGCGACGCCTCCATGACTGCCGTGGCATGCCCTTGCGCGTTAGTACGGTACTGCGTGTCGGGCCGGACTCAACCTCCAGGCCACAGTGTGCGAGGCCGAAGTAGGCTCCGCGCGTGGGTTATCGGGGCGAGATGGGTCGCGCCCGCGAGGACGCGTGACCACCGAGGGTCGGCAAGACCAATGGGCGGCGTGGCTGGGCGAGCGCCGCCATGGCGGCGACGCCGAGCTGCTGCGCCGGCATCTCGAGGTGTTGGCCCCGATTCGCGACCAGGTCCTTGCCAATGCCGCGCTCGCGGCTGGGCATCGGGTGCTCGATGTCGGATGCGGCGACGGGCTGATCGCCTTTGCTGCCGTGGAGGTGGTGGGATCCACCGGGCGGGTGATCTTCAGCGACGTGTCCGCTGACCTGCTGAACAGGTGCCGCGAGACCGCCGCGGAACGCGGCCTGCTCGACCGCTGCCAGTTCGTGCAGACGCCGGCCAGCGACCTGTCACCGATCCCGGATCAGGTCGTCGATGCGGTCACCCTGCGTTCGGTGCTGATCTACGAGCCGGACAAGACCGCCGCCTTCGCCGAGTTCCACCGCGTGCTGCGCCCGGGAGGTCGCCTCTCGCTGTTCGAACCGATCAACCGCTTCAGCCTCCCCGAGCCTGCCGACCGTTTCTACGGCTACGACATCACGCCGGTCGCGGACCTGGTGGTCAGGCTGAAAGAGGTCTACGACGCCATCCAACCGCCGACCTGCGATCCCATGTTCGACTTCAACGAACGGCACCTCGTCACGCTCGCCGAGCAGGCCGGCTTCGGCGAGGTGCACGCGCGGGTGGCGATCGACATTCGTCCGCCGGAGCCGCTGCCCTGGGACGGCATGCTCAACAGCTCCGGCAACCCACACATCCCTACCGTCGCTGAGGCCATGCGGCGTGTGCTCACCGCCGACGAAGCTGAGCGCCTCACTGCCCACCTACGACCGCTGGTCGAACAAGGCCGCGGCCAGCGACGAACGGCCGTGACCTACCTCTGGGCGCTGCGAAGCAAGTAGTGAGCGAGGCCGCAACAGGGCGCTAGTCGGCGTCATGTGCGTCGTCACCGGCCGACGACAGTCACCCGGATCTGCCGCCGTTGGTGCGTGGAATTGCCGATATGCAGACGTCCAACCTAGATCAGGCCGGAGATGAAGTAGTGAGCAAGTAGAGGACAGTCCAACCCGTCCCGAGGACGTCGAGGATGACGGCGAGGCTCCAGAGCAACCGCCATCCGAGGCGGTCCCCGACCATTGTTGGTCGAGATCGAATGGCAAATACCAGGCCGATCGGACCGACTAGCGGCAGCCAGGCAAGCGAACCGCAGACCGCGGCTAGGGCGACGGCTAGGCGACCACGAGACACCGGAGCCGTGCCGAATGCCTGACGAAAGGTCACGTTGAGATGCTAGATGCCAGGGCCACGGCATCGACGCACGATCTGCCGCCGTCCGTAGCGTTCCGGCAGGAATTAGGGCGGTGACCAACGCTCACCGGCGGGTGCAACTGTCGCGTCGATAGCAGCCACAAGCGCCGAGTATGCGGCCTCGACCTGCCCGTCGACCGATTCGATCCTCAGGGTTCGGGGTCGATGAACCAAGACGTCTAGTAGCCGCTCGGACATCTGATGCAGCGCCGCTTCGCCGCCGCTGCGGTCTTGTAGCTGGGCTGCGTCGAGGTGGGTTGCCGTTTCCGGTTGAGCCGACCGCCGGTAGAACCTGGCGGCGAGGTCTTCAGCGTCGCTCAATAGTGCGATCTCCAGGAACGCGGCGCCGGTCTGGCGAGCGAGATGCTCGAGCTCCAGTACGAACCTAATCCGCCCGAGGTACTGCGCCACGATGACGTCGCGGCGGGCAAGCAACTGCACTCGCGCCGCCTCGATCGCCATGCTTCGCGTGATCAGACCCGCCTCGGTCGGCCGATCTAGCCACGAGCCGAGCATCGACCGCAAGAGATCCAGGTCCAGCGCCAGCGTGAGCGGGTGGCGTTCGGCGTAGAGCCGCGCCAGCGTCGACTTCCCGCTGCCGGGGGCGCCGTTAAGCAATATCAGCCGAGACACCGTGCAAGCGTAGGTGGACCGCACCGACGAGAATCCATCCGGAAATGCCGCTGTCAGGGCGCTGCCACGTGAGTGCGGCGGTCAGGTTCGGTAGCGGAAAATGATTCGCCCTCTGCTGAGGTCGTACGGGCTGAGTTCGACGAGCACCCGGTCCTCGAGCATGATCTTGATGTAGTTCTTGCGCACCTTCCCGCTGAGGTGGGCGAGGACAACGTGGCCGTTGTCGAGCGTGACGCGGAAGGTCGCGCTCCGCAGGCACTCGACGACGTTGCCTTTGACTTCGATGCCGTGACTCACCGGCTGCGCTCCAGCTCCGATGCGGTGCCGGTGTGCTGCGCGCCGAATTTCTCGAGCAGCTTGATCGCGATCGTGTTCGTCTCGTCGACCTCGGTGCAGACCGCGTCGACTCCGCGTTCGTGTACGGCGTGCAATGCAAGAGCGAGCAGGATTCGACCGACGCCGCTGCGCTGCTCGTCGGCGCGGACGGCGAGCAGGCCGATGCGCGGCTGCTGCGGGCGTCCGGTCACCCTGACCAGCCCGATGTAGCGCCCGTCGCGTGCCGCGACGGCATAGCGGGAGGGGTCGATGACTGTGCGTCCGTTCGGCCTGGGCAGCACCTCCGCCGGCATGCTGCTCCAGCCGCTCGCGGCCTCGACTTCCCGTCGTATGTCGTGGTCCAACCCGCGAAGGCGCGTCTCGTCGGCCATTCCGAACGTCACGAGCGTGACGCCCGCCGGCGGCGAGGCCAGGGCGGCCCCGACGGCGTCACCACTGCTCGGCAGTCGGTACTCGCGCTCGCGGCGGCGTGGCTGCAGTCCGTGTTGCTGCCATTTCGCGAGCAGTGCAGGGTCAGTGTCGTCGACGAGGGTGTAGAGCGGACCGTCGAGGTCGGTCAGCATGCGGTCGGCGAGTTGGTCGAACGCCGCGTCGGTCCACGCGTCGACGCTGATGAAGGTCCGTCCGTCAGGCCGTTCGCTCGCGTCGGCCTGTCCGACCACAAGATTTTCTGCTGTTGCGCGCCAGTGGGTCTGGTTTACACGGGTGACAGTGATCGCCTGGGCGGCCCCTGCGTTGGCACGCGAAGAATTCGTGTTCATGGGCGTTGCCTTTCGGGAGTGCCGATGTTCGGGCGCTCCCGGCGACGCCTATGTCAGCCGGCCCCCCGTGACCTGAGGGGGAGCACCCACGTCTGAACGGCCTTCACGGGTCTCACCTCCTCGCTGCATGTCACGAACCATCACAACCTAGCCCGGCACGCGTCTACGGCCAAAGCCAAATTCTTCTCCGCCTGCCAACGAGCACGGATCTGCCGCTGGTCGCGCACCCATTCCGGGAGTTGGATGTTTGGTCGAGCAGACGTTCATGCTGGCGGATCACCGATTTCCGGGTGCGGTCGGCGACCTGCTTGAAGGCCGCTGACACGGATCAGCTCGCGTTCCGGCGCGCCGCGGAACGCGAGCTGATCGAGGCGGGTCAGGCCCGGATGCGGGGATCCTCGTACTTGACAAGGCTCTCCAGTTTGTGCACGCGCTCGTCGTGGCCGATCTGGCGCAGCAGGTCAGCGACCGAGGCGTACTGGCCGTACTCGGCGCCGTAGGTTCCCGGATCCGCTGTAATCTCCAGCTCGGGATGCGCCGCGACGAAGCACATGTACTCGTGCTCGGCGTGATCTTCGAACTCGGCGTTGAGCTTGTAGCTGCGCTCCGGCTTGATCACGAACAGCAGCCACGACACGTGGTAGTAGAAGAACGCGATCAGCCAGGGCAGCAGCATGTGCTTGAACCAGTTCTGCTTGATCCCCTGACGCTGGACGAAGTCCTGCATGATCAGCAGGTGCCACTGCTCGTTGTCTTGGTCTGAGCGTGCGTCCACGATCCGCTCGAAGACCCTCTTGGCGAGCGCTGAACGGCCGGCGTGCCTGTGTACGGCCCAGTACCCCATACGTTCCCACGCCTGGTAGGGCACGCGGGCGATCGTCTCAAGCATCGCGAACTTGGTGAACGAGCCGGGCTTGCCGTACAGCAGGTCCACCGGCTTGAACATCATCCGGGCGAGCAGGCCGTAGCGCATCCGGGGCGTGTCCAGCGTGCGCTGTTGTGCCCGGCGCAGTTCCTCGCGATCGAGCTTCGGCGGCCCACTCGGCAGTTCGGCGCGATGAGGGACCTGCTCACTGGGGAGGTGCGGCCGTTCGTATACGGGCGTCGGTGCCATGGTTCTCTCCTGGTTGTCGCTCTCGTGCCGGAGGGCTTTCCGGGTCGCCTCGACGATCCCGGGATCTGCGCCGCGAGACATCGGCCCGCAGGCGGCAGGTGACCGCGCAATTGTCCGTACGTGCCTCGCGGCTCATACGCGCTGTGTCGTAGTGGCCTACGCGCCACGGACTGCGTCGAGTCAGGCGTCGCCGCTCATTGCTGGGGGCTGATCAGCCCGGTCTGGTAGGCGATCACGACCAGTTGCGCGCGGTCACGTGCGCCTAGCTTCGTCATCGCCCGGCTGACATGGGTGCGGGCGGTCGCCGGACTCAGGTACATGGCGGCACCGATCTCATCGTTGCTCAACCCCTGCCCGACCAGTGCCAGTACTTCGCGCTCGCGTGGCGTGAGCACCGCCAGTCGATCTTCGCCTGCCTGGGCGGCGCTGCGTTGGGCGGTGACCTGGGCGATGAGGCGTCGGGTGATCCGCGGCGCGAGCAGTGCCTCTCCGGCGGCGATCACCCGGATGGCATGTAGCAGCTCCGCTGGGCCGGCGTCTTTGAGCAGGAAGCCGCTGGCCCCGGCCTGCAGTGCTTCGTAGACGTAGGCATCGGTGTCGTAGGTGGTCAGGATGAGGACATGGGCGCCCTGGAGTCCTGGGACCTTTGCGATCTCGCGGGTGGCCTGGATGCCGTCCATGTGTGGCATGCGGATGTCCATGAGGATGACGTCCGGCCGGGTGGCTCGAGCCTGCTCGACGGCTTCGGCGCCGGTGGTGGCTTCTCCCACCACGGTGATGTCGTCTTCGAGGTCGAGCAGGACCTTGAACCCGGAGCGCACCAGACCCTCATCGTCGGCGAGCAGGACCTTGATCGGAGCGCCGGCGGGCGGCGGTGCGGCTGCTGGACCCATCAGTGCGCGGGTCCGGTTGGTGTCAGGGGCAGTCGTGCGTTGACTTCAAACCCGCCTCCGGGAAGGGATCCGGCGGTCAGGTCTCCGCCGAGGAGTTGGCAGCGCTCGCGCATTCCGAGGATCCCTCGGCCTGGCTCGGCGGAGCTGCCGGTGCCGTTGTTCGTCGCATGCTGAGCGGGTCGGTGCGGGTCCGCGGGGTCATCGCCGGTGGCGTGACGCCGCCCCTCATCGGTCACGCGGAGCTCCAAGACGTCGATGCCATAGTCCAGCGCTACCGTCACTCGGGTCGGGCCCACATGACGGATCACGTTGATGATCGACTCCTGCAGGATTCGGTAGGCCGCGCTACCCACCGCGCTCGGCAACGTCGCCGGTGGTGAGGTCGCCTCGAGTTTGATGTCGAGTCCGGCATCGCGTGCCTGCGCGGTGAGTTCATCGATCTGTTCCAGGCCCGGGTGCGGCGTGCGCTCGTTGTCGGTATCACGCAGCACCCCGAGGATGGCCCGCATCTCTCGCAGCGCCTGGGAGCTGGTCTGCTCGATGGTTACGAGCGCCTCTCGTGCCCGCTCCGGACGCTTGTCGAGCACGTGCGCGGTGACACCGGACTGGACGTTGATGACCGCGATGGCGTTTGCGACGGTGTCGTGGACCTCACGCGCGATGCGGAGCCGTTCGGCGTCGACCCGCGCCCGCGCCTCCTCCTCGCGCGTCCGTTCAGCCTGCTCGGCACGCTCCT
>Ga0137372_10007987_pt1 | contig 10221 bp, 9 predicted proteins | sample SagtaG_6_FD_104911 | JGI IMG/M metagenome (GOLD analysis project Ga0137372, IMG submission 104911) | Vadose zone soil microbial communities from Sagehorn Ranch, Mendocino, California, USA - Sage1_R_60_16 metaG | ecosystem: Environmental > Terrestrial > Soil > Vadose zone | place: USA: California...
CGCTGCGTCCCGGCCTGACCCCCGGTGATGTCGCGGAGCTGATCGTCGCGCTGCTTGACAGCCCGCTGGCCCCGGCCAGCGGCGCGAACATCCCCCTGTTCTCCAACGCCTAACGGGGCTTCGCCCCAGCCCAACGAGCCATGTTCGAACTTGACTCTCGAACAAAACTTGACTCGATCTTCACGTCTTCGTCCGTACAAGGTGCCTAGCTACTTCGACCTGAGGCCAGCGACCAGAGGTCCGCGTGTTCATCGGCGAGCACGCCGCGAGCCGGCCGGGCGCGCGCGGCAACCAGGCGCGCGCTGGCCGCCATCTCGGAATCGCGGTCCAGTTCGGGATCACCGCCCCGGTCGAGCCCGATGGCGGCCCGCACCACCCCGTCCACCAGGTAGAAGCCGACCAGCTTGCCCTCCTCCACGCTGCCGCGGACCACGAACTCGTCCCACTTCGTGACGTGGCCGACGTACTCGATTGTGTGCTCGTACTGATCGGACCAGAAGCTATGGACATAGTCATACGGGGCCGTCGAGCCGAGCATGGACCGCGCCGCTGCGGTGCCCTGTTTTTCCGCGTTGTTGTAATGCTCGACCCGGATCCGCCCGAAAAGCGGGTGGAAGTGGTTCGCCACGTCGCCGGCCGCGTAGACGTCAGCCGCGCTGGTCCGGCAGAGCTCGTCGACACCGATCCCGTTGTCCTCCGCGATCGATGACCCCGCGACGGCGGGGATATCGGGTTCTACCCCGATGCCCGCGACAGCGAAATCGCACGGGACACGATGGCCCGTGGCGGTCACGATCGCCTCGAGCCGTTCGGCCCCTTCAAACGCGGCCACCTGCTCTCCGGCCAGCAGTTCGACCCCGTTCGCCCGGTGGATTGCGCCGATCAGCGCGCCGACCTGTCCGCCCAGGACCCGGTCCAGCGGCGCCCGGCCGGGAAAGACCGCAGTCACCTGAACCCCGAGCTGCGTCAGCGAGGCCGCCACCTCACAACCGATGAACCCCATGCCGACCACGACCGCGCGCCGACCCGCCACCGCCTCCTGCTTGATCGCGTCGCACTCGGCCACCGTGCGCAGATAGTGGATTCCGGGCAGCTCAGCCCCGCCAATTCCGAGCCGCCTATTGCGCCCTCCGGTGGCTATGAGGACCTTCTGGTAGCTGACCTCCTCGCCCGAGCCCAGGACGACCGTATGCGCGGCAGGATCGATGCCCGCAACGTTCGCGCTGCGAATGTCTACGCCGTGTTCGGCGTACCAGCCGGCCGGCCTGACATACCAGCCTTCGAGATCCTCTTCCGACCGGAGGTAAGTCTTGGACAGCGGAGGCCGGCCAAACGGGACACCCGGTTCCCGGCTGACGATCACGACCGGCCCGGCGAAACCCTCCTCCCGCAGGGTGGCGGCCGCGTTGCCCCCCGCGAGTCCGCCGCCGACGATCACGATCGGGTTCTCGCTGATGCTCTCAGACACGCCTCACCGATCCGGTTGCAGTTTCCTCCCGGCAGCAGGGTACTGGCTCGCGTCCTCCGCGCCGTGAAACACCGTCACGCAGCACGCCGAGACCGCCTACGACTTCGGCACCATCCACCTCGGCCACACCGCCAGCCCCGGCGTGAACGGCGCGGACCAGGACGCGGCGAGCCACGAGGCGGAACCAGTCACCAGGGCCTTCTGATACCAGCAGCTCCCACCGGGTTCCTCTCGGCCCCTCAGCGCCGAGGGGAACCCGGGAAGATTGAACAGTAGTTCGATAACCAATCGAACATCCTGGCCATCCGCTATGGCGATACCATAGTGATCCAAGCGCCGTCGTCGGGTGGGGCTCCGGGAAGTCATTGGAATCTGGATGGCAGTTGGGTACCGGTCGATCTTCTCGCTGCGGCACGGCCAGGACGCGGTGCGGCTCACAGCGGAGCAGTTCCGTTCCTGGCTGGCGCTCAAGGGATACGGCCTCGTGGCTGTTGCCCCCGGAGTTCACGAGGTAGCCGAACACGCCCAGCTCGTCGTGACCGAACTGCATCCGCACGATGGCTCCCGCTCGCTGCGGTATCGGCTGACCGAGTCTTCTTCCGCGGCGGAAGCGGGGGAATGGGTGACGACCGTGACGGTGCACCAGGACGGCCGGGAGGATGACTGGGTCTGGGTCGATGTCAACGCGCCGCCATCAACGTCCGGACCGGTTGCATCACCCGAGCGCCTCGTCAAGGATGTTGATGCCGCGGACGCGTGGTGGACGGGGGTCCCGCATATGGTCCGGGCGACCTTGTCGGCGGCAGACGCCCACGACGGCGAGATGATCCTGTCCGCCCGGCCGACCCTGGTCACCGTGGCTGACGTCGATGGCCTGATATCGGCGATCTGCGATCCCGGGCGCCGCGGCACCGCCCTGGTTGCCGCCCCTATCCCGGATGTTCCCGTGTCGGGGATGATCGGCCATGTCGAGCGGCTGACCCGCGAGTGCGTCGGGCTGTCCGGAATCTACGTCCTTGACACCGGGGCGGCCGCGAAGCTTGAGGAATCGTTCGCGCCCTCGCACTCGGTGCCGCTGGGAGCGGTTCGCACGTTCTTGCCTGAGGTCGATCCGGCCAGCGCCGTCGATGCCCGGCGGCACCGTGTGCTGCTAGCCCGAACGATCGCCGAGCAGCCCCCCGGCAAGCTCGCGCATTTGCTTGGCCGGGCAAACCGAAGCCGGGCACTGAGCCTGCCGCTGCCTTCGCATGTTGCCCAGGTTGATCGCTCGCTGTCCAGGGAGGAGCCGGCCGCCGTCCTGCGAGCCATCCAGGAAGCGCCATCAGACCCTTTCGCTCGCAGGCCAGATGACGGGGCTGCTGGCCTGGCTCCGGCAGGGCAGGCGGCGACCACGGCGGTCCGCGAGGTCGCCATCGCCGGTGAGCTGCTCACTAGTCTTGTCGGCGAGTTTCAGTCTGGCGCCTCCCGCGCTGACGCGCCGGGCGGGCCTGACGACATGACCGCCCGGTTCCGGGAGTTGCTGGCCGAAGGCCGGGGAGTGCTGCGCGGTCATCGGGAGATATCGCGGCGGCTCGCAGCGCTCCAGGACGTGCTTGAAGACGTAGAAGACGATCGTGATCTGGTCCGCGCGCGGCTGGAGGATGAGCAGCTGGCTCACGCCGAGACGCAGGCCGAGCTGCTGAGGGCGAAGCTGGAGCTCGACCGGCTGCGCGGCATTCTCTCCCGAGTCGGCCGCGTCGATCAGACCCGGGCCGCTGCGGCGGCAGCGCAATCGCCCGGATCGTTCGGCGAGCTACTCGAGCGGCTCGATGAGCACGTGCTTACCTGCGTCGTATTCACCGGTGACCCGAAGAACGCGCTAGAACTGGACGACTTTGACCCGCTCGGCACCTGGGCCGCCAAATCCTGGGACGTGCTGCGGGTCCTCGACGGGTACGCCGCCGCGCGGCGCCGCGGTGAATTCAGCAAAGGGGTCCACGCCTACCTTGGCCATACTCCCCCCGGGCGGCCCGGCTATTCGCCGGGCGCGCATTCCACTCAGGAGTCCGAGCCGGTCGAACGCTCACCCAAACTTCGGAAGCTGCGAGTATTCCCGGTTCCCAGGGACATACATCCGGACGGCGCCATTTTCATGGATGCGCATTTCAAGATAGCCCGGAAGGGCCTGGTCTCCCCCCGGATCCACTATCACGATGACGCCAGCAAGACCGGGAAGATCTACGTAGGCTACATCGGCAAGCACCTGCCGAACGCGCACACGAATTAGACATTCGCGGGCGCCGCCGCCGCACCGGCCGCCCGCCGGCTCATCCCGCCGGCTGATCCCGCCGGCTGGCCGAGGAGGCACCGCATGTTTCGAGTGCGGCCAACGGGTAGGCAACCCTCGGGAGCTGAATGCCTTCAGGTAGGTGATGGACGTGCGGCGGTATCTACTTGTGCTGGACATGGACTTGCTCGCGGTAGACGAGCGGTGCGAGCTGGGGCCGATCAGCTATCTCGTGGCTCGGCAAGAGCACGAACGGTGCGAGGTGGTGGTCCTGCCGCTTCGGACATGCTGCCCGGCAGTTCCGCCGACGCTCTATCAGGCGCCGCCTTCCCGGCACCACGAGAAGTATCGTCGGGAGCCGCTGGCGTATGTGCGCGCACCGGCGGACTGGCTGTTGTCCAGCGTTCCGCGCACGACATGGCGTCCTTGCAGTACCAGCGGACGTCGGCGCACGCCTGACCGCCATCGGGGACCAGAAGGCCTAGCGGAAGCGCGATGCCGCACAAGGAGCACCGGGCTACCTCCAATGGCCGGGGCTGGTTGCGCTGCGTAGCTGTCGCCGGTCTCGCCGGTGCTGGATCAGAAGTGGTCGTATTCTGATCCGGTCGCGGTTCCAGGCATGTCGTCCTTACTGCGGTCGGCGTCACGGATGTCTCCCCATGCGCCTCAGCACGGCCATCGGCCTGACCGCGGGCATCGGCCTGAGCGCGGGCATCGGCCTGAGCGCGGGCATCGGCCTGAGCGAAGGCTTCGGGCCAGGGATCATCGGTGCCGCCTGCTTCGGCGTGGGCATCGCCGGGCGGCTTGGTACGGCTATCGTCGCCGAGTTCGGCAAGCCAGTCGCCCACCTGGGACCAGTCATCTTCCTGGGGCATGCTGCCGTCGTGTTGGCGGATCTTGATCCTCATGTCAGGTCTCCCGTCGATCCAGGGATAAGCGCCGGGCAGCGGGGATAACCCTGCCCAGGGACAGCGACGCAGCGGAATGATGGACCGGGCGACCGCTGCGGGTCCCAGGCGGGCCGGGCTCCGATCACACCCGACTGCGGGATTGTCGGGCGCTGTGATGAGCCTGTACCGGACATGCCGACCTGCCGTCAGCGAGAGCACAGCGTGTCCGGGAGGCGTTCGCCGCCGTTACGTTTGGACCCCCCTTCAAAAGCGCCGAACTCACCCTCTCTGGGCTTAAGTATTATCACGATCCCCACGTTATATCACAACCGGATAAACCTCCGATAAACATTCGGCTCATTTACCATTTATTACGGCATGGCATGTGGATAATTACTTGATTTTTCTGTATGCACAGGTATGACTCGCGCTCTCCCAGGTAAACGCCCTCTCCTGGTTCCGGCTAGGCTGCGGAATCCCCAGCATTTCCACCGCCTATGCACAGGCTTGGCGCCGTTGCGCACAAGTCATCCACACGTTTGTGCACAGGTAGCAGGGAAGCAGTCCTGTTGTCGGCTGGCAGGCAGCAGCGGATCGGCACCGGCGCCGGTACTTGTATGCCGGCCAGCGCGCCGCGTGCGAGAAGCCGGGACGCGCTGGTCCCATCGCCCGCCCCCTGCCGGGTAAGGACAGATGTCCGCCGCTGCCGGGCTCACGTCGTCCGCAGGTGGGAGCCAAGTCGAGAGTCAGGCTGCGCCCTCGTCGGCACCGACATGATCAAGGTGTTAGCCAACCGGAAACCACTACCCGCTGCAGATGGCTGCCGAATTCTATGCAATTTATCGGTTGCTGCGGGCATTCTTGTTACTCACACCGTCGATATCTGCGCGATGCGGCAAACAGTCAATCGTAGGCTTTTGAAGCTAAATTTAGCTAGATTAATGTGGCAGGCTGGAAAGCGTTGTTATCGTCGACGTCCCCGCCGTCGGTGAGCCGTTGGCTGAGGCACACGACGGCAGGTAGGAGCCTGCGCCGGGCAGCCACGCGGAGATCGTCACACTCCCCGAATCACCCGGCGGGCTCACCCGGAGGCGCGTGTATGACGCAGGACAGCGGGTGCTGCTTCCGGCTGGCTTATCGTCGGCTGCCACAATCGCGTAGGCGGAATCTCCTGGCTGGAGAGCTACCACAGGTGGCGGGGCACTGTAGTGCCAGGCGCCGAACATGCTCAATTGCATGTGCCGCAGGCGCGTCGCCTGTCCCGTAGCCGTCAGCCCGGTCACGGCAGGCCAGCCGGTCATGCGACATGGGGTACCGCTGGCGTTGGTGAACTTCAGGTAGCCGCCGGCTTGGCCCGCCAGAGCGCCGGTGTTGGTGAGGCTGATTTTCAGCTGACTTGTGACACAGGCACCGGTGTCGGCGGCTGACGCCGAACTCGGCGACGTTGTGTTATTTGCCGGCGATGTTGCGGACGATGCCGCGCCGGGCACGGCCTGGCTAGCGCATGCGGTTATGCCCAGCCCGCACGCCGCCACGGCCAAGAAGCCAAAGATGACCGAGCGATCACGGACTGCGGCTCTGGTGAGCTTGCGGCAGGTCGCCGGCCGTGTCTGCGGATCACGGACTACGTGAAACCTCATATCGTCTCTCTCCATTTGTCCGAGGCTTACCGGCCTGCCGCCGTGGGCGCTAGGCGCTTCGGTGGTCGCGGATCATCCCTGCCCCCTGTTCCGCGAGGTGCTTCAGGCAGGACATCGGCTACGGTGATGGTCCGGGCCGGCCAGCCCGCTCCCGAGGTCGGGACGTCCCGCAGCGACACGTGGACGGCAAGCCGTGCGCCGGGCGCCGCCCGGTTGACCTGGAAAACCGCGGCCAGGTTGCCCTGGCCGGGCGGCACCGTAAACCAGAATTCATCCGTGCATCCCGTCCGGCGGTACCGGGCTATTGGCCCGAACGGTCCGGCCGAGTCGGCCATCGCCGCGAAACTTGAATGGCTGGCGAGCGCGCGAAGCGTGGTGCGCGTTTTACGCCACAGCGGCCTGCGGCAAACAGGAGTACGTACGGGCATGGGCATACTCAGCAGCACCAGGACAGCAGTCCCGGCCACAAACCCGAGGCCGAACCAATACTGACGAGGCGCGTGCGCTGCCCCCACTGAGACCACCGTGCACGCGACGCCGACTCCGAACATTATTCCGCTGCGAGCTATTGCCCGCCAGGTCAGCGCTTCGGCACCGGTTTCGGTCGCTGCGCGCCACCTGATACACCCGCAGCTGCCTGGAACGTGCGCGAACAGCACGTATGCGAGCACAGCGCAGAACACCGCCCCGAGGGCGACCAGGCTGACCCCGCCCAGCACCGGGTACGCTCCGCTGCACACTAGCGCGCCCGCTAGGCACTCCGTGCCACCGGCGGCCAGCCCGAACAGCCTCCACTGCCGCCGCGGCATCCGCAGCGCCCGGCTGATGGCGGTCATGTCGTCGAACCCACGTATGCCGCGGTACAGCTTGCTCGCCCCGGCCACGATGAGAACCGCGCCGCAGCTGGTGGCACACCCCGCAATGGCCGACCCTGTAACCTGATTAATTCCGATCACCCAGCTGCTTTCTATGGTCGATACTTAAGGCGGAAGCAAAATCTGGCTGTTACGAAATTGGGGCCGCCGAGATCGAGGTCGACATTGGCCGAAAAGTTGCACACGCCTTGCTCGCCGAATTGCCAGAGCCGAGTGCCTATCGTCGCGCAATGGGCCGGGTTCCAGCGGGGCGGTTTACTCACCGTTCCGCATGGTTCGGGTGTACTCGACCAGATGGCGGCGGGCCTATTGACTCCTCGCGCCTTGGTGACGGTCGTGCAATTGGGATACGGCGAATACGGGGCACAGTAAAGACACGGGTACAGCGGGTAGGTGCCCAGGCCCGCAAAATCATAATTTGCAAGGTAATTCGCCCAGGCGTTCCAGTAACTGGAGCTGAGCGAGGTCGAATATTCCTGGTCGAGCCAGCAGTAGAGCTGGTTGTTGGCCGGCAGCAGGAGCGGGCGGACGGCGTGGTAGGCGGTGAGCAGTGCCGCCGCGAACGCCTGCGCATCAGCATGGCCTTCGGCCGCGGACCCGCTCAGCCGGGACTGCCTGGGCGCGGAAATGACGCCGATGTAGGGGCCGCCGCTGTCCCAGGCGCCCCGGCTTTCCGCAAGGGCGTCCTCATGGAACAGGTCGGCGGCCGGCGACGGAGTGAAGTAGCGAATCCAGAAGTTCGGGTGCGTGCCGAATTCGCGATGCGCCGAGACGTAGGTCTTGTGTATCCGGCCCGCAGTGTCGTATCCGGTCATTACTGCCATTCCTCCGTCAAGGGCCTGGTAACTGCCTGCTGCCGCACTAATAGATAGCCGACACGTGAAGGTTCGTTTCAGCCGTTCCGAGTGGGCTGAGGTCAGCAGAGAAGAACGCGAGCCTCGGGTTTTCGGGTCGCACTGCCAGCAAGGCTCCGCTGGGCAGCTGGTAAAGACCGTGATAATGGCGGCCCTCGCTATAGGAGCCAGCCAGCTTGCCGGAATGCGCATGGTAAGCGCAAAGGCCACCGGTTCCCGCCGGGCCGAGGACATAGACGGTCTCGCCCGCTGGTGAAAGCACCGCCTTGCTCCACGGTGCGCCGAGCGGCGATGCGGGGGCCGCGTACCGAATGTGGCTCCTCGTCCGGAACGAGTCCGTCGCCTCAGCTATCACGGCAACCCCGGCCCCCGGCTTGGTCATGAACACCGTGCCATCCGGCCGGGCGTGCATGGTGACGGCACTCGGCTTCGCGTTCCCCTGGCGGAGCGCGGGGATCTCCAGTTCGGTAACGTCTCCGGTCCGGGCCGAGCACACCTGCACCTGGCGCCCCCGGACCAGGCGCGCTACGTCACCGGTCGGCAGCGTAGCGACCGGTTCCCCGCCTGGCCACGGCGCCGGCACCGGCGCTGACAACCTGGCCTTGCCGCTGCCCAGTGGAAATACGTGCAGCCGGGACAGCGATGCCTGGGCCCGGACCGCGGCCGGATCATCTGGCTGCGGTTCCCTGGTTGTCCACAGCAGTAGATCAGAGCTATTAGCGGCCGCGGTGGACAGCGCCAGCGAGGGCTCATCAGAAAGGTGGAACGGCCCCGTCATGGCCCCGCTGTGCTGATTGAAATAGGCCAGCGCATGGTGCGATCTCCAGGTTGTCGCCAGCTGGGCCACCGGGTGGCCCGTATGCGGGTGCGCCTTGCGCACCATGCGCTTGCCCACGGGCACCGTGATGGCCAGAACGAGGGAGATGATGGCCGAGCCGGGAGCGAAGACCGGCGTCACCAAGACGTGCGCGTCGTGCGGGACACCGGTCACAGTCACCGACCCCTGCTTGACGACGGTTGGCGCGGTGGCGCCGAGAAGCGTCAGCGTTATTCTGGCGCCGTCGTGCACCATGTCCACCGTGGCCAGGGCCGTGACAGTCTGGTCCGATGACGAGACCGGCGCAGCGGCGAGTTTTACGGCGACCGGGACCGGCGGCCTTGACGCCGCCCGCGATGGCGGGCACATCGCAGCGACCACAGACCCGCTAGGCGCTTCGTCCAGATCCGGCGTGCCGTAGACGAAGGCATACCGTTCAGCGGCCCGGCCCGATACGCCGGCCCCGGCGCTCGAGCCTAGATCCGGCAGCGCCAGGAGCGCGCCAGCGCCGATACCGCCAGCCAATACCCGGCGACGGCTAGGCCCGGAGCCGTCGCCCGGGCCGCGAGACCAGACTGAATTTCCCCGCCTTCGAGAACGCACGAACTATGCTCCCCACAACTCAGCGAACTAAATGGCGCTGAAAGACAGCCGCCTCCTGTCGTTCAACGCTCCTGCAAAGACTCGGGACCGCACATTAACAGCATCTCATGTCCCTGACGTGCTCCGATCGAGGCCCTTCTCCACGCCGATATCTTACTGATTTGAGTACGCAGAACTATTTGACACGCCGATGCGACAAATTTCCTGGGTGTAAGTGTCGGCGCGCAAGGGGGTGGCCGCGGCCCCGCACGGCGGCGTAATGGCCGATTTTATGGCCGGATGTCCGGTTCGTCCGTTAGGTAGCTGATACAAGGCCCGTCCGAGAGCGGCGGTAAGCAATGACGGGCGAGGACAGCAGTATCAAGGCGATCTGCTGATCGCCGGCGGGGCAGCCGGTCCACAGGCCGGCCGGACGCTAAAGTGGGCCAATGTCCCGGTTTGTCGGCGAGGGTAAGCGCACGCCGGAGCCCGGACCGCTGCCGGAACTGCCTGCGGCCATCGAGAGGCTGACCGTCACCTTCCGTGAGCTGACCGGTAAGCGTGATCGTCTGGAAGGCGACGTAAACAAGCTCCGGCGTCGCGTCGCGGAAGCCGAGGCTGAGCTAGATCAGCTCCAGCTCCATCAGCTCGAGCTCTCCTGGCGGCCGCCGCAACTCGCGGAGCAGCGGCTAGAGCAGTACCGGGACAAACTCCGCGCCCATCTTGCCGTCGTCAGGAGCGAGCTGGACGCGACCAAGGCCAGCATCGTGGAGATCCGGACCGTACTGGTCAGGCAGTATGCCGTAGCTCAGGCATCGTGGCGGCCCGC
>Ga0137372_10007988_pt1 | contig 10220 bp, 12 predicted proteins | sample SagtaG_6_FD_104911 | JGI IMG/M metagenome (GOLD analysis project Ga0137372, IMG submission 104911) | Vadose zone soil microbial communities from Sagehorn Ranch, Mendocino, California, USA - Sage1_R_60_16 metaG | ecosystem: Environmental > Terrestrial > Soil > Vadose zone | place: USA...
ACACGGACCGGGTCCGTCGGGGCGACGTTCCACGACGGCCCGGGGTCGTCGCCGACGACCTCCTCGACGTCGAACTCGGCGGCCAGGTCGGCGGTCGACGCGACGTTGACATAGCGGCCACACATGCTGACCAGTGTCCCCGATCAACATGAAGTGTCGCTCGGCCGGCTATGAGCCGTCGTTCCCCCTTTGGCTCCGGCAGTCAGTGAGGGCTTGCCTAGGGCTTGCCGGGGGCGTTGCTGCTGCGGCTCGCGCCGTCCGCGATGCCGCTCGCGCCGGCTACTCGAGCGTATTACGGCTGCTGGCCGCCGCGCAGGCCGGCGAGGACATCGACGAGCGGTCCGGCGTGGGGGAATGGGAGGCGTCCACGCAGCCGATGGAGCCCTCGGAGCACCCCGAGGGCACCGTGCTGGTTGGTCGATCGCTGCGCATGTCGATGGACACCTACCAGCGGATCAGGGCCGCGGCGACGGCGCGTGGGACGACCTGGTCGGCACTGGTACGAGAGTGGATCGATCAGGTTCTGGCGGCTGCGGAGTCCGGATCAGCGCCCGACCCGATCGCCGAGCTGCATCGGAGCATCGACGCGGCCACCCGCGCCCTGCGTGCGCTCGAGCGACATCCCGCTGCGTAGATCGGAGGCGCAAACTCGAGCAGCTGCGTGCGACGCTCGGCCGCCGGGCGGCCCGTGACGTCGTCATCACAAAGGTCCCCGTCGATCGCGCCGAGATCGTAGGTTCGGTGGCGTGTGCACGGTCGTGTGCCGGTGGGTCGCCGGCGAGCCGCTGCGGATCCTCGCGATCCGTGACGAGTTCGTGTCCCGGCCGTTCGACCCGCCCGGCGCCTGGTGGCCGGATCAGCCAGCTGTGATCGGTGGACGGGACCGGCTCGCCGGTGGGAGTTGGTGCGTGTCGGATGTGACGACGAGGCGCACCGCGCTCGTCCTCAACCGCGGCGAGCGACGCGACGGGACGCCGTCGCGCGGCGTGCTGCCGCTCGCGGCGGTCGCCGCGGGTGAGTCCTGGCCCGATCGGATCGACCACAGGCAGATGGCGAGCTTCAACCTCGTACTCGCCGGACCGGCCGGCATAGCGGTATGGACGTGGGACGCCGCCGAAGTACGCCGCGTCGAAATGACGCCCGGCCTGCACATGATCACCTCCGACGGCGTCGACGCGGACAATCCGAGAACCGCGCGCTTCCTGCCGCTGTTCGAGGCGCGGCCGTGGGACGAGGTCGTCACGCGCACCACGCCGTCCGACGACCCGTCGGCCCTCGTCATGCGGCGCGAGATCGGCGGGCACGTCCATGCGACGGTGTTCGGGCAGTTGATCACGGTGTCGGACGGCGGGTTGCGCATCGCGTGGTCGGCCACGCCGTGGATCGACGGCAGCTGGACCGAGCAAGGATGGCCGAGGACCTGATCAACCCCGCTGTTCAGCGGGCGAGAACCACACTGGCGCAGAGCAGAGGGCCGTGCCATCGTCCGGGCGGTGGGCACGTCCGAGATCAACGAGCTCTTCGACGAGCTCGGCCGGACGGGCGCGGTCTGCCTACTGGAGATCGACGGGCCTCGCGAGCGTGGTCGGGATGCGAGGGGCCGAGGATGCGGGCCCGGCCGAAGAATGCGCGCCGCGCCTGACGCAGCTGAGCGAACGTTAGGGTTTCGCTGATGACGCGCGTCGAGATCGAGACTCCGTCCGGCCCGGCGTGGGCCGACATCGACCGGCCGGGCGGCGGGCCGGTCGGGGTGCTCTACGCCGGGCACGGTGCGGGCGGGGGAGTCGAGGCTCCGGACGTGCGCGCCGCCCGCGACGGGGCGCTGGTCGCCGGGTTCGTCGTCGCCCGCATCACCCAGCCGTACCGGGTCGCCGGGCGGCGGACACCCGCACCGGCGCCGCGGCTGGACGAGGCGTGGCTGGCCGCCACAAGCACGTTGAGCCGGCAACTCGGCGACCTGCCGGCTGTCCACTGTGGACGGTCGAGTGGGGCCCGCGTCGCGTGTCGCACGGCGACCGCGGCGGGGGCGGTGGCCGTCATCGCGCTGGCCTTCCCGGTGCACCCGCCGGGCAAGCCGGAACGCAGCCGGCTGGACGAGCTGGAGCTGCCGACCGTTCCTGTGCTCGTCGTGCAGGGCGATCGGGACGCCTTCGGGATGCCGCCGCCGGGGCGGGCGCGTCGCGTGGTCGTGATCCCCGGCGACACCCACTCGCTGAAGAAGGATCTCGGGATGATCCGGGAAGCGGTCGCCGGCTTCCTAGCCGAGCACGTCCCGCAGCATCGGTAGGCCGGCGTCCTTCGCGGACAGCTGCGCCCGGTCCTCCACGTCCACCGGCAGCGGCCAGACAATGCCGAGGTCGGGATCCATCGGGTTGACGGCCACCCCGGACATGCCCGGTACCCACTCGGCGTCGAAGCAGTAGAGGTACTGAGAGACACCGGGGCTGACCGACTGGAGCCCGTTGCAGACACCTGCCGGTACCAGCACCTGCGTGCCCTTGACCAGCGGCACGGTCACGACCTTGCCACGGCTGGACGAGGTGGGCCGTACGTCTACGTATGCGCCCAACGCCTCGCCGTGCACGATCGCGACCAGCTTCGTCATCGCCTCACCGTGCAGTCCGCGGATCGCGCCTTGCCGGGACTCGGTCGCGTTCACCTGCAGCCACGGCCCCACGGTCACGCCCGCGTCGGCGAAGGCGCTGGTCCGGAACAGCTCGCGGACCGTCCCGCGGTCGTCGGTGATCTGCTTCATGCGAATGACCAGCAGGCCGTCGATGTCGGTGCTCTCGACGGAGAACGGCGTCGTCATGACATCAGATGCTCTCACGCCGAGATCGGCGCAGATGTCGCGGAGGTCAGCCGCACCAGGTCGGCCGGCCATGGCTGCTCGCCTTCCTCCGACCGCCGCAGCCAGCGCCTTGAGGTCGAGCCGACCGGCGACCGGCACCACCGCGCAGACCAGTCGCCCGTCGACCGCGGCGATCAGCGTCTTGAACAGCCGTCTCGGCGCCACGCCGAGAGCCTCCGCCGCCTCCTCGCCGTACCCGTCCGTCCGCGGATCGTGTTCGTACGGATGCAAGGCATGGGGAACCTTCTCGTGGGCGAGCAGCGCCGTCGCGGGTGTCCCAGTCGCCACCCGGCGAATCTACGACGACGGGCCTGACGATCTCGAACGAGGCGCGGCCCCGATCAAGGTCCCGGCAACGTCGCCGCCCGATTCCGGTGATACCGGCCGGGAAGAGACCGGCCGCGTGATCCGGTCGCCATGGGACGGGAATGCGGGCACCGCCGGTGTCTGTTGCCTGACGAGGACGACGGAAGGACGATGATCGTGGTCGAGGCCCGCACGGCCGCCGCACCCATAGGAGGGACGGCCCTATCCACGGGCACGGCCGCATCCATACGGCAGTGGCCGGAGTGGACGCCGACCCTGCCCGCGGCGCCGCTGGCGATCCACACGCGGCGTTCGGACCGGAGCGCCGTATCCTCCGTACAGCGGACCGACCCGGGTCCGTCCGGCGAGAGGGTCGCGGTGCACGAGGAGACGGTCGAGGAACGCCGCGCGCGCTTCGAGCGTGATGCGCTGCCGTTCGTCGACCAGCTGTACGCGGCGGCGATGCGCATGACGCGCAATCCGGCCGACGCCGAGGACCTCGTGCAGGAGACGTTCGTCAAGGCGTTCGCGGCGTTCCATCAGTTCCAGGAGGGCACGAACCTCAAGGCCTGGCTGTACCGCATCCTGACCAACACGTTCATCAACAGCTACCGCAAGCGGCAGCGCCAGCCGCAGGAAGCCAACACCGACACTGTCGAGGACTGGCAGCTCGCCCGGGCCGAGTCGCACACGTCCAGCGGGTTGCGCTCCGCCGAGATGGAGGCGCTGGACCATTTGCCCGATTCGGACGTCAAGCAGGCTCTGCAGGAGCTGCCGGAGGACTTCCGGCTGGCCGTCTACCTCGCCGACGTCGAGGGCTTCGCGTACAAGGAGATCGCTGAGATCATGGGCACGCCGATCGGGACGGTGATGTCCCGTCTGCACCGTGGCAGGCGGCAGCTGCAGCGGCTGCTCGGCGACTACGCGCGCGAGCGGGGGCTCATCGCCTCGGAAGCTGTCGTCGGCGGTGAGTCGTCGTGAGCGGCCTCGGGTTCGGGCCGGGCGGCATCGACTGCGACGACGTCCTCAAGGACGTGTTCACCTACCTGGACGACGAGTCCGATCCCCAGGTGCGCAACCGGATCCGCCGGCACCTGGACGAGTGCGCGCCCTGCCTGCGCCAGTTCGGCCTGGAGCAGGACATCAAGTCGCTCGTCGCCCGCTGCTGCGGCGGCGACATCGCCCCGCAGAGCCTGCGCACCCGTATCCGCGTTCGGCTGGCCGAGGTCACCGTCGAGGCCGCGCACAGCGAGTACCGCCCCGACTGACGCGGCCGGCTCGCGCTGCCCGGCTACGTGTCCTCGCGGCGCGAGGTCGGGTGCGTGATCACGCCGGTGGCGGCCGGCGTCGGCTCCTCGGCGCGGATCACTTCCGGCGACACGGCGTCGGAGTAGTAGTCGTCCGGCTCGGTCTCGTCCGCACCACCGGGCGCCTTGACCGCGCGCAGCAGGACCGTGACCACCACGGCGATCACGATGTTGATCACCAGCGCCGAGACGGCGATGTACAGCGTCACGTGCGTGAACGGGAAGTTCGCCACCGACGAGCCGAAGTGCCGTTGCCCGTGGTGCTCGATCACCGGCTTGCCGTCGACCAGCTTGATCTTGTCGTTCGGCACCTTCTGCTGGTACGCGGTGATCGTGCCCCACACCATCGCGGCCGCCCACCCGAGCAGCAGCGCCCACCGGTGGAACCACCGGGTGTACAGCCCGGCGACGATCGCCACGAATGTCTGCAGGATCCACACGCCGCCGAGTAGCTGGAAGTTGATCGCGTTCTGCCGGTCCAGGCTCAGCACGAACAGCAGGGCGCCGAACTTCACCACCAGCGACGCGATCTTGGAGACGAGCGCCTCCTCGTGCGGCATCGCGTCGGGGCGGAAGAACTCGCGGTAGATGTTGCGGGTGAACAGGTTCGCCGCCGCGATCGACATGATCGCCGCCGGCACGAGCGCACCGATCGCGATCGCCGCGAACGCCACGCCGGCGAACCACGACGGGAACACCTGCGCGAAGAAGTGCGGCACGGCGAGTTGTGCGTTGGCGTAGCCGTCTGCACCGAACACCGACGTCTTCTTCGCGATGGCGGCGAAACCCAGCAGCGCCAGTAGCGCCAGCATCAGCGAGTAGGTCGGCAGGATGGCTGCGTTCCGGCGGATGACGTTGCGGCCCTTGCTCGAGAGCGTCGCCGTCATGGCGTGCGGGTACATGAACAGCGCCATCGCCGAGCCGAACGCCAGCGTGGCGTACGCCCAGTAGCTGTTGGCGTTGCCCGGGATGAACACGCCGGTCAGCTTGCCGGTGGCCGTCTTCGTGTTCAGCTTCGTCTCGGCCGCGTGGAACGTGGGACCGAACCCGATCTTCCAGCCGACGTAGACGATCGCCGCGATGATGGCGATGTAGACGAGGGTGTCCTTGACGAACGCGATCAGCGCCGGCGCACGCAGGCCGGACGAGTACGTGTACGCGGCGAGGACCGCGAAGGAGATGATCAGCGGCAGGTCCTTGAGGAACGTGTTGCTGGAGCCGCCGAGGCCCACCGTGTCGATCACGGCCTGGATGCCCACGAGCTGCAATGCGATGTAGGGCATCGTGGCGAGGATGCCGGTGAGCGCCACCGCCAGTGCCAACCCGCGGCTGCCGTACCGTCCACGCACGAAGTCGGCCGGCGTGACGTACCCGCGGGCGTGGGCCACCGACCACATTCGCGGCATGAACACGAAGATCAGCGGATAGACGAGGATCGTGTACGGCACCGCGAACCAGCCGGCCACGGCGCCCGTCGCGAACATCGCCGCCGGGACCGCGACAAACGTGTACGCCGTGTAGAGGTCGCCGCCGAGCAGGAACCAGGTGGTCAGCGTGCCGAAGCCACGCCCGCCTAGCCCCCACTCGTCCAGGCTCGCCATCGATTCCGGTCGCCGCCATCGCGCCGCGAGGAATCCGCCCACCGTCACGATGACGAAGAAGAACACCAGCACGCCCAGGGACACGCCGTTGACCGCCGGGCCGGCCGCCTGCGGGGCGGTCATCGCGAGCCTCCCTTGCGCCGGGCGCGCGTGACCAGCACGTACGCCGTCGAAACCATCGCCGTCTCGAGGAGCATCCAGAGCAGCGAATACCAGTAGAAGAACGGGAATCCCCACAGGTGCGGGCTGGGGTTCGAGTACGTGGGCACGGCCACCAGCGCCACGATGGGCATGATCAGTAGCGCGGCGACGGTGATGCGCACCCACATGGGCAGGGGTCCCGGGCGAGTACGGAGCGATGCCGGGCGAGTGGTCGACAACTGGGCCTCCGGGGGGTGTTTATGGTGCAGCTCACAGTTGAAGTACGGCGGATAGAGACCTTAGACCTCGAACGGCTCCGATAGGAGATTCCGCACGATGACGGTCGTGTTTCGTGCCGTCCAGCGCCGTGGTCGTGGCGCCCCTAGGCTTGCGGGTGATGTCAGCGCTCTCGGATCTGCTCACCGCCCACACGTCGTTCGACGACGCCCAGGTCAACCACGTCCAGCGGCTGGTAGGGGAATGGCAGCTGCTCGCCGACCTCTCCTTCTCCGACCTCCTGCTCTGGGTTCCTGTCGGCGGCGACGCGTTCCTGTGCGCTGCGCAGTGCCGTCCGACGACGGGTCCGACCGCGTACCTGCACGACCAGGTCGGCACGACGACCAGGGGCGGGCGGGCCGTTCCGATGCGGATCGCGTTCACCGAGGGCCGCATCTATCGGGAGGCCGACCCCGACTGGGACGGCGACCTGCCCATCCGCCGGGAGGCGATCCCGATCCGGCACGACGGTCAGGTGCTGGCCGTGCTCGGACGCGACAGCAACCTGGCGAGCGTGCGCAGCCCCAGCCAGCTCGAACTGGTCTACCTGCAGAGCGCCGCGGACCTGGCGGCCATGATCGCCGACGGCACGTTCCCGGGTCCGGAAGACGAGTCGGAGGAAGGTGCGGGGCCGCGCGTCGGCGACGGCCTGCTGCGCGTCGAGGCCGACGGCACGATCCTGTACGCCAGTCCCAACGCGCTGTCGGCGTTCCGGCGGCTCGGCGTCACGGGCAACGTGCTGGGCGAGCCGATCGACACGCTGACCAGCACGGTCGCCGACGACCCGTTCGACGCCAGCGACCTCGCGCAGGCCGTGCAGGAGGCCGTCGACGGCGGCAACCCGACCCTGCTCGAGGTGGACGGCGGCGGCGCGACGGTTGCGTTCCGGGCGTTGCCGCTGCATCCGCGCGGCGAGGTGCTGGGTGCGTTGATCCTCATGCACGACGTCACCGAGGTGCGCCGGCGCGACCGGCAGATCATGACCAAGGACGCGACGATCCGGGAAATCCACCATCGCGTCAAGAACAATCTGCAGACCGTCGCGGCGTTGCTGCGGTTGCAGGCCCGGCGGGTGGCTCAGCCCGAGGCCCGGGCGGCGCTCGAGGAGTCGATGCGGCGTATCAGCTCCATCGCGCTCGTCCACGACACGTTGTCGGTCTCGGTGGACGAGACGGTGCCGTTCGACGAGATCGTGGACCGCCTGCTGGACATGCTCGTCGACGTCACCGGGTCGGTCGGCCGGCTACGGCTGCGGCGCACGGGCACGTTCGGCGAGATCCCGGCCGAGGCCGCCACGGCGCTCGTGCTGGTGCTGAGCGAGCTGGTGCAGAACGCGGTCGAGCACGCGTTTCCGGCTGGTCGCGAGGGCGGCACGGTCGAGGTGAGCGCGCGGCGGTCGCGCGGACGGATGACGGTGACGGTGTGCGACGACGGGGTGGGGCTGCCGCCGGGGTTCACGCCGGACAAGAGCGACCGGCTGGGGCTGCAGATCGTGCGCACGCTCGCGTCGACCGAGCTGCGCGGTTCGCTGGATCTGCGCGCCCGCGAGAACGGTCACAGCGGCGCCCAGGCGCAGGTGACAGTGGCGCTGACCCGCCCGCTGATAACCGATTCCAGGTGAGGGCCCGCGCGGTGATCTGAGCGGGCGGGGTCAGGCCGTCCGAGCGCGAGCTCGAGCACGACGCCGCTTGAGCGCCCTGCGTTCATCCTCGGAGAGACCACCCCAGACGCCGGCATCCTGGCCACTCTCGAGTGCCCAGGCGAGACAATCCTGGATCACCGGGCAGCGCCGGCACACGGTCTTGGCCTGCTCGATCTGCAGCAGTGCGGGACCCGTGTTGCCGATCGGGAAGAACAGCTCGGGGTCCTCGTCACGGCAGATCGCGCGGTGACGCCAATCCATTGGTCTATCTCTCCTCTACCTCGAGCTACGGCGGGGCTTCGTCGCCGCCGCCGTGCTTGTGAATTCTTTCACGAGCTCGGTCATACTTCAAGGCCTGACCCAAACCGGCGTCCAGCCTTGCCCAATCTGGGCCGGCCGGCAAGCGAAGACTCGCGGCAACTTTTGGGTTCCCTACAAACAACCCGACATTCTTGGACGTACCGGACTAGATCACGACGGTCAGCGCTCTCGGGACCGACCAGAACTGCATCTTCTCCCGGGGCTCGAGTAGGTCGCCGTCCACCTGGACGGGCATCGGCTCGTCCGCGCGCAGCACGAATCCGGGCAGGTCGTGCTCGAGCAGCACGCCCCAGCCGCCGGTGGACTTCGGCTTCTTGCGCGTCATGCGCCCGAACCCATACACCGCACTGACCGTGCCCATCCGCCGGCGGGCGTAGAGGTCCAGGCCGGTGTCGAACGAGGCCTGCGGCGTGGGGCGCAGCGGCCGGTTGCCCAAAAACGTCCACGGGTCGCAGTTGGCCACGACCGCGTAGAACAGCCTGTCGACGGTGCTGCCGTCGGGCAGATCGAGGTGCAGCATCGGATGCCGCCGGTCCCAGCGCAGAAACTCGCGCACGCCCACCCGGGCGTAGAGCGCGTGCGTCGAGCGCTTGCCGCGGGCTCGCCGCTTCTCCACGGCCGCGACGATCGCCGCGTCGAAGCCGATACCGGCGGTGAACGTGAACCAGCGGTCCTCGAGCCGGCCGAGGCTGATCGGACGGCGGCGCCCGTGCCGCAGCGCGTCGAGCAGCACGCCGGTGGCTTCGATCGGGTCGTTCGGCAGGCCTAGTGCGCGGGCGAAGACGTTGGTCGATCCCGCCGGCACCACCGCGAGCGCCGGCACGGCATCGTGGACGCCGTCGGTCAGCAGTCCGTTGGCCACCTCGTTCACCGTGCCGTCGCCGCCGAGAGCGATGACCACGTCGACCCTGTCGCGCATCGCCCGGCAGGCGAGCGCGGCGGCATGCCCGCGGTTGGCCGTCCGTTCGATCTGCAGTTCGGACGAGCTGCCCAGCGCGTGCGCCAGCACGTCGCGCTGCCGTTCGGACATGGCGGTGGCCCGCGGGTTCACCACCACCAGCACACGCACGCACCGGAGCGTACCCAGCGCCTCGATGGTGGCCTGCTGAATGCTGCCCGGGCCGGCCCGCGCAACGGGACGTGGTCCTAGGCTGGAGGCCGATGATTGCGCACTCCGGCGACCAGGCGACCCCCGTGCAGGTTCGCGTCGCGGCCGGGGTCGTCGGCGTCCAGGCCGTGGCGCTGCTCGCCGCCGCCGCAGTGCTGGTCGTAAAGACGATCGTCGCCCATCCGGACAGCGTGGCGCGGGCGCTGCTGGGCGCCGCGATGGCGTTGCTCGCCATGATCGTGCTGCTCACCTGTGCCCGCGGGCTGCTCGCGCTGCGCTGGGCGGCGCGTACCCCGATCGTGGTGCTCGAACTGCTCGCCCTGCCGGTCGGGTACAGCGTCGGCTTCCAGGCCGGCCTGATGGCGTACGGGGCCCCGATCCTGATCAGTGCGCTGGCCGTGCTGTACCTGCTGTTCACCCCGCCCGCCCGGGCGGCGCTCGATCACGAGCGCGACGCCTGATTCCCTATGGCCGTTCAGCCGTCAAGGCGGTTGCGCCAGGGTCGCGCCGCGAATGTGCTCAGGGGCGCTTTCCGGCCGGTGATGCGCTTTCCGGCCGGTGATGCGCTTTCCGGCCGGTCGGACCACTCTCGGGGCTGGCGGGTGGTCGGCCGGGCCGGGGACCGCTCGTAAGTGGGACGGGCTGCGCTTCCCCGCTCAGCTCGCCA
>Ga0137372_10007993_pt1 | contig 10218 bp, 6 predicted proteins | sample SagtaG_6_FD_104911 | JGI IMG/M metagenome (GOLD analysis project Ga0137372, IMG submission 104911) | Vadose zone soil microbial communities from Sagehorn Ranch, Mendocino, California, USA - Sage1_R_60_16 metaG | ecosystem: Environmental > Terrestrial > Soil > Vadose zone | place: USA: California...
CCAGCGGCCCTGAGGTACTCGGCATAGGCGGTGCAGTCGAAGCGAAGCCCGCACGCTGTGCATTGCTTTTTCAGTTCGGTGCTGATTCGTTCTGCCAAAGGATCGCCGCGGGCTTCGAGTTCTCCGCCGTCGATCGATAGCGGATCGCGTTCGAACTGACGCACAGTCCCGAGCAACTCCCGTACCTGACCGTGCGTCCAGGCAAGTGCAGCCTCGACCACCACTTCGTTCACCTCGACCGCGAGAAGCTTTCGGCGCTTATCTGTCTCGTTCACAAAGAACAGCACACAACGAGCCGGATACTGACCCATTCGTTCGCGATACAGGGCCGCGTAAGTGAGCACCTGTCGGACGTAGTCAGCCACGTACAGGTTACCGGCACGAGTGCCCTTGTAGTCCCAGATCTCCTCGTCGCCTACGTTCGCCTGCACCTGCCTCTGTACCCGCCTGCCGGATTGTAAGTTGTCTATGCAGTCCCATTCCCATGTCCAGTCATAGCGGAGCGGCGACTGGTGCTGAACAACGAGATCCACGATGCCGGTGAGGAGAATTTTTGATTTTCCTGCATAGTCGGCAGGGAGGACTTGGCGAACAGCCCGGATTGGGTACTCAGCGTGCATCGCCCCTTCCACGACTGCCTTCACAACGGGGTCGATCTTCTCCTGCGGGTAGAGGTTGCCGAGGACCCGGTTGATCGTATTCTCTTTCGTCTCAAAGGCGGTTCGTACACCCTGGGCCCACAGCACCCGGAAGTGACGATGTAGTTGATCCTTCAGCTCGGGAAAGGTTGCGTGGCGGTCCCCGTCGTGAACTTCGTGGTGCTGTCGAGTGAGCCACTCCATGGCGTGATGGATCAGCCGGCCCTCCATTGCCTGCACGAGTTCGTACGGCCGAAACCCGACGTGCTTCTCGTAGGCCCAAGCCCGACTGCACCGCCGATGAGCAAGCAGATCGCCGGTATACGAAACCTCGACAACATCGTTCATTGAGCAAAACTCCGGACGCTGATGTGGGGATTGGTGGGGTGTGTGGACGAATCAATGTCGGCAAACACGACCTCGATCGCCTCGTGCAAATTCATGAACGTGCGGTCATCATCCGAGGCGTCGAGGATCGTGAGCGCCTTCTTGGCCCGAGTCAGCGCCACGTAGACCTCTCGCGCGCGGTCTGCTTCGGCCAGGTCGACCACGACCTGATCTTTGCTCACCACAACCCCCTGTTCGACCGTGTACTCGGGGATGTCACCGCTGAACAGGAGGGTTTGGAGTACGGCGTTGGGCGATGGGTCGCGGCCGGTGAGGGCGACGTAGACATGGTCGAACTCCAGCCCCTTGGCTTGGTGAAAGGTCAGCATGGCGACCGCATTATCCGAGAACGCCTCCACTTCGGGATCGTCCATCGGGATGTTATTCACGATCGTCCCAAAGGTGTTTAGCAAGGTCCAAAACTGAGCGCCCCAGACAATCAGGCCGTCGTTGTCAACAGTTGGCATCAACGGTTCGTCGAGAGACTTCGTCGTCCTCCTGCTCGGGGCGATGTTCGATTCCAAGAGAGCTGTGAACAGCGCCTCGCGAAATAGGGAAGGCGTGAACCCGACCCGCCGATACTGGGGGAAGCTGAGTAGGCGAGCAACGAAGCCGGACAGCGTGAGGCGAGGTGGGTTCTTCCCGGTGCCTTCGTACCGACGGGTCTCATCGAGCAAGCGATCGCGGATCTCATCCACGTACGCAAGGAGAGGTCCGCTGTAGGAGCCGCCTGTACCAATGGTTCCATCCTGCTTACGGAAACCCTTCTGGATCGAAGCATGGTCATCGGCAACGTTGAAACCCGGGCGCGCCGAAGTAGCCCATCGCGCGTAGTCAGATCTGCTGCAACTCGCCCAAACTTCAACTGGATGACCGTTCACGCCCGCGGGAGCCTTCGTCACTGGGTCGATGAGATATGAGATGAGCGCGAGCAGCTCGTACACCGGGCTGCCCTTCGCTGCTGCCATCTTGTTCCTCGGGTTGTCCACCCGCAGCCCGAGCGACTCCAGCGCCGCTCGCATCTGGGTGGCAGGGCTGTCAGCTCGCCTTGAGGATCTCTCACTCGTCGAGAACATCAAGAGCGCGACGGTCGGCGCTGCTGGCTGGGCGTCGTCCGGTACGCGGCCCGCTCCCAGGGCCGCAACCTCGTCAGCAACAACGCGGCATATATCAAGCCAGGCTCCCTGGAGAAGTCTGACGGGCTCGCCTTTCTCCGGGGTTCCGGGAGAAATCCTCTTCTTCATCGAGATTGGCGGGCGAAGGACGGTATTGCCCTTGAACTCCTGGGAGAACTTCACGATGTTGCCAGTGCTACGCCAGTTCTTCTCAAGTCGCTCGAGGCGATAGCGTGCACCGGCGTCGAGGCAGGCTGCTTCGAGACCGATGAAGCACTGGATGTCGGATCCGCGGAAGCGGTACAGCCCCTGGTCATCATCGCCTACGACAGTGAGGCGGACGCCAGCGGCCCTTACCCAGTTAGTGTGGATCTCGAATTGGATGGGATTTGTATCCTGAAACTCGTCGACGAAGATATGGTCGAGCTCAGATACGATACTTGACTGACGCTCCAGGAATCGCTTCTGGATCGTGGCGAAGTCCAGGACCTGCTGGCTGTCGAGGTACTGCTGCCACTTGCGCTGAAACGCGGCGAGCCACTCAGTCAGGCCAGCCACTGCGAAACGGACCTCGACCCCGTTGAGTTGGCCAGTCATTCCGCAGCGGGGAGTCCAGGTCTCGGTCTGCTGAGCAAGAAGGGACATGAGATAGGTGACCTGATCGACGACCCGCGTCGGCCAGGAGGAGTCCTTCCAAGGAGCACGGAAGAGCGCAACGAGCGGTTCGCACCTGAGAACAGTGCCGAGTAAGTCAGGGTAAGTGGCGGACCTGAAGACCCACCGCATGTTCCGGGCCAGACGAACCCTCGTCTCGATCTCGTCGATGACCTCGGTAGCCGCGGCCATGTATCCCTCGTCGAATTCGGCAAGGAGCGTGTCGCACAGGCTGTGAAGTGTCCCGACACGCACATCATGCACATGGGGATCAGCGACATCGAGACCCCGATCTCGGGCGAGGGCGAGAAGGGCGTCGGCTCGCTCCACCAGACGGACGCTCAGTTCGGTCGCCGCCTTATTCGTGAACGTCGTGACCATCACCCGGGAGCTGTCGGTGCCGCAGACGAAGAGCTCATAGAGGATCCTCCACACCAGCATCTCCGTCTTGCCAGCCCCCGGTCCGGCAAGGATCTGGAGCACTTGGTCATCGGGAAGGATCTCGATGATCTTGCGTTGCGGACCGTCGGCGGTGAGGCCCCCGCGGCCGGCTGCCACGAGCAACTCATCGACAAGGTCGAAGAGTGCTTCCTTGGCGAGAGGGGTCACTGTTCCTTCCTTTATGCGAATGTGGCGTGGATCTGAGTTTGCGATCAGCTCGGAGAGCGGACCGCGATCTGCTTGTGGTGGGGGCGGCTGTGGCGATGTCGCGGCTGCTCGTGATCGAACCCTGGTAGCCGTCCTCGATCTCCGAGTACGGGAGTGGGGGCCTGGCCGATGGCATGCCATCGGGCGGGCGCGGCGGGCACCGAGTCGGCTATAGGCCTGATACGCCGCATCCAGGCACTGAAGCGCCACTCGTGCCCGTAGGCGAGCAGGAGGAGGAACTCCTTGCCGGCCGAGGGTCGTGGATGCGTGGTCGGCTGGCGCCGCCCCCCGCCTGCCGTCGAACGTGTCCGGCACCACTGACAAAGCAGCCTCGCCATTGTGTTCGCCGTGCCTACTGCTGAGAAGAAAGGACCACAAGTGCGGGTCGTTGAAGCCGGACGCCATCGAGATCGCCTGGCTGAGGGCGGTGAGTGTCTGGTCGCCGGCACGTTCGATTTCGTGCCATGAGTGCCGCGTGTCAGCGCGCATCGCGTGGTGGCGCGCATGACGGGAACTTCCCGGGGTCGCCGTGGGTGGCCGCTTCGTAGCCGATATGGCCGTGCCGACTAGTCGACGCTGCCGAGGGTCCCTGCTATAGATAGCGAGGGCGATAGCCATCAGGGGACTACTCTTGCGGATAGCGAGTGGTAAGCCACTGCGAGAGGCGTTTGTTGGCATCAGGGGTCTTTACTGGTAGTGGAACGACTTCTAGCCCGGTCGCATCGTGGCTCATCAACAGCCACTGGCCCTTCTTAAACCTGAACGTCTGATTGAAGAGTTCCTCGCCCACCCCGAACGCCTCGGCGACCGCCTGCCGGTCGGAGAGCCGCGGCAACTTCGAGACGAAGTAGGTGTGCGGTTGGGCCATGATATTGGTGTCGAGGTAGCGAATCCGCTGCGTGGCGATGCCGAGTCCAAGCCCGAACTTGCGGCCGCGACGAGCCAACGTCTGCGCGATCTCGAGCGAGTCCTGGTATGTACCTGTGGCATCCCGCCGGATGAACTCGTCCGCCTCGTCGAAGATGAACGAGACCAAGGGGTCAATGAGTCCCTGCTGCCGCCTGCTCTCGTAGATAGCATTCCCCAGTTCATTGCTGAAAGTGCGCAGATCGCCAGGGCTGTGCGACTGGATCACCCAGAGAGAGTGATGACCGCGGTCGTTGAGGTCCGAAACGATCTCCTCCAGTGTCACGCCGGCGGCGAAGGATTCGCCGGTCGCTGTCTCAAGCTCATTCAGCTTCGCTAGATGGTTGGCGAAGTCGCCGTCGCGCTTGAACTCCGAGGCGCTTGGTTGGTCGAGTTCGACCAGGAGGCTCTCACGGATCCGAGCGGCCAGATCCGGTGTGAAGCGCTTCTGCGCGTAGCCTCCTTGCAGCTTGGCGGCTCGAAGGGCCGACTTGATCAGTTCCAGGCGCTGCGTAAACTTTGCCGCCCGCCGCTCCTTGTTCCAGGGCACCACTTTTTCGGTGAAGAAGAGATCGTAGACGGTGACACTCTTTGCCTCCTGGTAATACCGGTACACCCCCGTCGCCACGAGGTCTCGCAGCGCCACATCCATGAGCACTTTGTGCCGGACGAGCGCCTTCGGCAGCAGCGTGTAGCGCCGGAGTTGGCTCGTGGCATCCTCGAGACTTGGGGCGCCAGGGAGCTCGTTAATGTAGCGGAACAGGCCTTCCGGGAGCGTGTGCCGACCAATGGTAAGGATTCGGCTCTTGATGTGGGGTGACAGGAGTTGATCAGCGAGCAGGGCCGTGTACTCGCTCATCAGGTCGAAGAAGACGAGCTTAAGCGGCTCCGTTGGGTCAGCGTCGGTAAGCACTTTGGCGACGATCGTCGAGAGCAGGTTGGACTTGCCCACCCCGGTGAAGCCAAATATCCCGAAGTGCGTCCGGTACAACTCCTCGATGCGCATGAGGATTTCGACCTCGTCGTCACGGGCCAGGGTGCCAATCACGGTGAGGCTTCGCTCATGCACTTGGTCGATGCCATGGTTCGCGACGAGGTTGGAGTACTCGGTGTCAAGGACCCAGACTCGAGAGCCCACCATGGCGATGTTGCTTTCGGGGCCAAGCGTTGGCTCGTCGTCGGCGGACTCGATGATCTCTAGGTTGGTAGGAATGGCGACGACCCGGATCTTGGTGGTCTCCTCTGTGGACATGTCGTCCTGGTCGACCCAATCTTGGGCCGCGCTGCGGGCGGCCTCGACCACGAAGCCGGGATAGCTCCCCTCGGAACCGTGCAAGGCGTAGTGCATTGGGAGGATGGTGGCGACCTCAAGGACGCTGTAACGATCAGTCTTGCCATTGCTGGCGAAGTTCTTCGCGGCAAGCAGTGTGCCTTCCTGGATTTCGTTGATGCCGCGACGGGTGTAGTCGAACCAGACGACGTAGCGGTATCGGGATTCTGGCGCTTCCCTGAGTTCCATCAGGGTGCCTTCCATCCCGTGGACAAACATCAGACCTCCCCGCTGTTCACCCTGACATGTGCAATCGTCATTCAGATCATCACCCGACTACCTGTGGCGTGCGTCCCGGATTGCTCGGAAGGTACGGCTCAGAGGTCTGGCCGCCAGCAAACGGGTCGAGGAGCGGATGGTATCCCCCACATCGCGCCCAATGGTCTTGGCGCCCCAGTCCGCTTTGTGCAGCGGATCGGGGTATCCGACCGCCTCCGCGAAGTGGTTTCGAGTCAGCACGGAGAGGAGGTACATCATGATCCGTTGGCCTGGATTGTCGTGGTCATGGTCGCGCCAGGCGTAGGCGGAGAGGCTCCCGAGTTCCTGGGAGTCCAGCCGAATCTCTTCGGGCCCCGCCTCACGACCCGGCCGATCCCATACCGGCGACAATAGGCGCTCAAGGAACACGACGTGACCCATGAGTGGCGTGGGCTTGCGTCGCTGCAGGAAGAACTGCCCAAGGCTTCGCATGAACAGATGCTCCTGGTTGACGATTCGACCTTGCACCCCCGCAATCCTCGTCCCACCCCCATCCATGGCCTCACGGTGCAGCGTCATAAACGCAGAGTCGAACTCGATCGTCGCCCAAGGCGCCAGTATTTCCTCGTCGATGAGGGGCAGCGTCTCGCAGAAGATACGGTCGGTCCAGGGCAGAAGATTCACAGCCAGCGTACGCAATTCCGGGTAGAACCCGGTCTGCAGCGTCACACCCAGGTAGTTGCGGGTGAGGTAACGAGAGGAAGAGTCCTTGACGATGCCGTAGAGCAGCACGTTACGCGCCCAGCACTCTTCGATCAGCAGCCGCATCCCGACGCCGATGAGAAAGCCCAGGTCATCCGGGGCCAGCCAGCGACGCCGGAGCACGCCACGGTCATCGGGCGCGTCGTACTGCAGCGCTTCGGGGTCCTTCTTGATGAACAGGCGCTCGCAGAGGTTCTGGAAAAAGTCTCGTGTGTAAGCCCACGAGTGATCAACATCCACGAGTGGCAGATAGCGACTGCTGGTCCTGCGCGTCAGGACGCCTTGCGCCACGAGCCAGTCGGCGGCCCGCTTCAAGCCTTGCCGAGCGCCTTGTGAGGCGCGAGCGACCTCGTCCAAGTCCAGTTCAGCACGCGGATCTCGGTGGAGGGCAGCGAGGAGCACCCGGTGGAGATCCATCCGCTTCGCCGCCGGGATGGTGAAGTAGTCGGAGAAGGGGTGTGACAGGGCTATTGTGATGTCCGCCTTGGTCAGCGCCCGTCGTTCGTACGGGTAGCCTTCCAGGCCGAGGCTTTGCTGAGACCGCGCGACCGATGCAAGCACTGATGAGGGCGATAGGTCCATGAGCAGGACATGTGGCGCGTCAAGCCTGGAGGAACGGATCGTGTTGAAGGCCAGGAAGATCTCGGCCAGTTGCATCACCTGTGTGTGCACCGATGCCAGGTTGACTCGCTCCTCCTCCGAGACAAGAAACTGCTCACCCCGGTCAGGCGTGACCTCTTCGAGCCGCGCGAACGGGATGGGCACCCAGGCCACCATGGACACGTCCTGATCAAGCGCCCACCGCTTGTAGCGCAGCTTGTGCTGCCCGCCCGTGAGCTGCACTTCCCCGCGCGCTCCATAGGCGCCACCGAAGAAAGTGATGAAGTCGGCAAAGATCTCCCGTCGGCAGGTGCCATCGATCGCAACGAACTGGAGATTGTCGGTATTTGCAGCTTCGAGTAGGCGGTCCTGGATCCGGCGCCGCCGACGCTCGTCCGCAAACTCCCCGGCGTAGCTGTGTATCAGGTCGTGGAAGAACTCCTCATAGAACGCGGCGGTTGCAGACGCTCGCTCGCTGTAGAGCCCCTCATACTGCTCCTGGCTACGCGCCAGCGAGTCATGGTACTGACGTGAGATCTCCGAGATCTTCGACATGAGCTCAGGCTGCGCTGTGAAGACGAAGAGCAAGATCGCTCCTCCAACCCAACAGGCTTGCTTCGCTGGAGACCTCCATCTCTCCCCTCTCCGCTCAGCTACTTACCTCGGCTTGGACCCGACATACCATCGCAGACGACGGAACTATCACAAGCGAGCCAGCGCGTCGTCATCTTAACCCACCGAAAGGCAAGGACTCCGGCAAAACACCCCTCGGCCACTGCTTAGCATGGATCCTGGCCGTCCATTTATCCCATCTGTCTGACGCCTTCATGGCGGCGACGCTGGACGGGCCTACGCCTACGAGCAGTCGCTCCCGACCTCAGGACGGGTTCAGGCCGTTGTCTCGTAGCCGGCGATGGGACCATGGGCCCCAGGCGTCGCCCCCCGCCCCCCTTCGCCACGCCACGCGTAACACGCGCCGCTCGTCCCCTTGGCGGACGGGACCATGGCGTCGATATTCGTGACGAATACCGGCGGTTCGACGTGACCGGGTCCACCTGCGTGGACCATGATCCATCCGGTCGAAGACGTAGGGGTTCGTTCGTCATGACCTGTGCCCACTGGACATGCGCAGCCCGGTGAAGAGCTGACGAGTAGCGTCGGCGGGTTCCTCGTCGAAGTCGTCGAGGCAGGCTACGAGTTGGCCGTAGGTGCGTTGAATGGCATCAGGTTGGCCGAGTGCGGCTTGCAGCCCATGATGCGCCGGTACAACTCTTCGGCTGAGACTGGGGCGATTACTTGCTCCAGGGAAGATCAGGGCCGTGTCGAGTTGGTCGGCCTGCCAAATCCGGCGATGTTGGCGGCGCTGCCTCACCGCATCCACGACCGCCTGACACGTGGAAGGTGTTGGGACCCAACCTACGAACACGCGAGCCGCGCGCTCCAGGTCGAAGGGCCAACAATTCCGCTCTGAGCAGCAGAGACGCGCACAGGGCTGCGTAGCTAACACGCCACCAACACCGCTCGGGATGCAGTTGTTGGTCTGAGTTGTTGAGTCAGAATCGGCCAAGCACGACGGCGGTTGGTCGCGGTGAAAGGCGTCATCGCTCTCCACGACCTCGCCGCGGACACTCTAGTTGTGACCGAGGCAACCGGCTGCAGTCGATCCAGTCACGTAGGCAATCCAAGCTCGATTCGTCTATGTATTCGTGGCGAATATCCGACGCCGGGCTGCAGTTGCACTGGTCTGCGTGGCTGCAGACTCATTCGCGTTCAGCAGTCTGATCGGTCCAGTGCTGCAAGCGGTCAAGTTGCCCGATGGCGCGGTCGAGCATTTCTCGTAGCCCGGCCCTCTCGCTATCCCGCACGGCGGCACCGCGGTGTTTTAGCACGGTACGTTGAGCGTTCAGCGCCTCGAGTGCTTGCTGGCCTCTGGTGTCGAGCAGCTTGGCCTTCACAGCGCGTTCCAGAAGAGCCGGCCACTTTACATGCTTGCCTGCTGCCAATACGTGTCGAAGAACCGCTTCGGCGGCGGTATGTACCTCCTCCACGGCAAGTTCGTCTGGCATGTCGCCAGTCATCCAGCGGGCGATGACCTCGTCGCTCACCCAAAGCCGAGGGCCGAGTACGTGCTCAAGTGCTGGAACGTCGATCACGGACCACCGATAGGCCACCGGATCTGACTTGGTTGTAAGCACCCGGTCAGTGGAGACGCATTCGAGACGAATGCCGCGGCCACCTAGCATGAGGTACCACAGGGTCCCTTTCAGACCAAAGGCGAGCTACAGACATCGCATCAGCGCGTAATGGTGCGACAGCGTCGACGAGGTCTCGTCCGCGAAGCGCTGCCGTGTCGTTCGCCAGCAGCGAAACCGGCACGCGGCTACCTCCCGGTAGGCGATAAGTGCGGCAGTCCATCGCACGATTGGGCTGTGCAACGGCCCTGGTGGAGGGTAGCCCAGCGCCAGAGGACGATGTCGACGACCGGGATGGGATCGCCGAGCCATCGGGCAATCTCGGCGCACAGGTGGTCAGGATCGGCGCGGCCGGCGACGTCGGCAAGACGGACGAGGTGGCGGTCGGGTTTCGCAACGGGAACACCGAGGTTCTTCGCCAGATGCCGGCTGGTGGCTGGTCCCATGTAGGGCAGATGCCGCAAGAGCCGGTCGGAGTCGTTGACGAGGGCGCGGCGGATGCCGCGAGTGCCGAGCCGGTGGGCCAGGGCGGCGATGGCGAGGATGGCGTCGATCTTGCGCTCGTGGCGGAAGGTACCGAGTGCGGCTACGCGGACGTCGGGATCGCGGGCGATAGCGGCGGGGTCGAAGTTGTGCAGCGCGGCGGTGAGGGCGGGGAAGCGATCTCGGACGACGCTCTCGCGCATGCCAGCGGACAGGATCACCCAGGCGGCCTCGCGGAGGAAGGTGCGGCTAGTCACCTTAGAGATGCTCGTGCCGGTCTGCCAGACGATCTCGGCGGCGTAGCC
>Ga0137372_10008000_pt1 | contig 10215 bp, 10 predicted proteins | sample SagtaG_6_FD_104911 | JGI IMG/M metagenome (GOLD analysis project Ga0137372, IMG submission 104911) | Vadose zone soil microbial communities from Sagehorn Ranch, Mendocino, California, USA - Sage1_R_60_16 metaG | ecosystem: Environmental > Terrestrial > Soil > Vadose zone | place: USA...
AACCGCAAAGAACGCAAAGTTCGCAAAGAGACCGCAGCCGCTCAGATTGAGCGAGCTATGCGATACGAACTCCGATGTCGGGAGTGCCACAAAAGCTGGGGCAACGCGCCCAAGTCCATTTGCGAAGATTGTTTTTCGCCGCTGGAAGTTTTCTACGACTACGATTCCATCCGGAACGACTTCACTCGCGAGAAAATTGCGCAAGGCCCTCCCAATATTTGGCGCTATTCAGCCCTCCTCCCCCTCCCCCAAAATCATGAGCCGACATTGCCGGTTGGGTTCACGCCGCTGATTAAGGCTCCTACGTTGGCCCGCAAGATTGGCGCGAAGAATTTGTATGTGAAAAACGACGCCGTCTGTTTGCCGACACTGAGCTTCAAAGATCGCGTGGTCGCGGTTGCTTTGGCGAATGCGCGCGCCTTTGGATTCGACACGGTCTCGTGCTCTTCCACCGGTAATCTGGCAAACGCCACGGCAGCGCAAGCAGCTCGCAACGGTTTCAAGTGCTGGATTTTTATTCCCGCTGATCTTGAGCAGGCGAAGATTATCGGTACGCAGGTCTTCGGCGCGAAAGTGGTGCGAATTTCCGGCAGCTACGATCAGGTGAACCGCTTGTGTTCGCAGATTGCCGACGAGCACAACTGGGGATTCGTGAACGTCAATCTGCGGCCTTACTATTCGGAAGGCTCCAAGACTTTCGGCTACGAAATCGCGGAGCAACTGGGGTGGCGCTTGCCGGACAACGTAGTTTGTCCCATGGCCGGCGGATCGCTGATTATCAAGATCAAGAAAGCATTCGAGGAGCTGATTCAACTTGGTCTGGTTGAGCCAAAGCCGGTGAAGTTCTTCGGCGCGCAGGCGACGGGATGCTCGCCGATTTCAACTGCGGTAAAGCTCGGCAGTACGGACATCGAACCACAGAAGCCTCGCACGATTGCGCGGTCGCTCGCGATTGGAAATCCCGCGGATGGGCATTACGCGATCAAGTGCATTACCGGCAGCGGCGGGTGGTCGGAAGATGTCTCCGATCCGGAAATCGTGAATTCGATCCAGTTGTTGGCCGAAACAGAGGGGATATTTACTGAAACCGCAGGCGGCGTGACGCTTGGCTGCGCGCGCAAGCTGTACAAGAACGATCGCATTCTGCCGGATGAAACGACTGTGCTCTGCATCACTGGCAACGGGTTGAAGACGACTGATGTACTGACAGGCGAATACGAAGCCGAAGCGCCGATCCCGGCGAAGTTGGCTGAGTTTGAAAAGCTGCTGCAAGGCGAGGTCGAGCTTCCGGTGGCAGTGGGAGCCTAAATGCTCGCGTAGGGCGGGTGCCCTCACCCGCCCGTCGGAGCGATGCTCCGCAAGCAACTGGCATCGTATGAACATCACCGTACAAATTCCTTCCGCTCTGCGCCGCCACACCGGCGGCGCCGCCAAAGTCGCTTGCTCAGCGGCGAGTCTGAACGAGCTTTTCTCCGATCTTGACCAGAAATTTCCCGCCCTCAAGCCGCATTTGCGCGACGAGTCCGGACAGATTCGCCGCTTCCTCAATGTTTATGTGAACGAAGAGGACATTCGTTTCCTCGGCGGCGCAAGCTACGCGTTCCAAGATGGCGACGAAGTGCTGCTGGTGCCGTCCATTGCCGGTGGGAGCTAGAAGATCGAATTCGCAAGCTGAAGCTAGCATCTGTTTCCATTCCGAGCCGACGCGGCCATGAATGGTCGCTCTTCCACGGTTGATTGTGAGTTTGTGCACGAACGAAGAGACTTCGGGTTATCGAGAACACCAGCTACGCGTTCCAGAGTTCTGATGAGGCGGCGGTTCGCCGGCGGCGTTCATTGACTAGATGTGTGAAACATTCCCATTGCCATAAAGCGAGTGATAATGCTTGCCACCGCGGTTCCAATGGCAAATAGCACCCAACGTGAGCGCAGCCACAGTTCCCTGAAGCCCGATGCCTGCACAAAGACGTCCGCTAGATATGCGGCGCAGTAAGCTATGTTCGCCGCAACCGCCAGCAGGAACAATGCGAGGCCAAAGTCTATCGAAAGCACCGTCTTCGAAGACGGATATCCAACCGCAAAATAAGCGATCACAATAGCCGCGAGCACAATGTTGTAAATGACCCGACGAGGCTCCCAAAACCGAATCGCGTCCGTGAAATACTCGCGGAGTTCAGAGGAATTCATGGGTGCTAAGTTTATGCCAATTCGGGATTGCACTGCTATTGGCTTTGCGTTTATTGTGTAACTAACCGGTTAGTTAGCAAATGAGTGCATCACCAAAAACCCGTCTTGGCACTCGTGGCCGACCTGAACAAAGCCGTGCCGCCATCCTGAAAGCTGCGGTGCGGGAATTTGCCCGCGAAGGAGTGGCTGGGGCGCGCACCGATGCTATCGCGCGTTCTGCCGGTGTAAACAAGGCACTGCTCTATTACTACTTCAAAGATAAAGAAGCCCTGTATCAGGCTGTACTGGACGAGGTTTTTAGCGGTGTGCGGGCAGCGATTTCGAATGCTCTCTCTCAGGACCTCCCGCCTCGCGAGCGACTGGAGGCTTACGTATGTGCACATTTTGACTACATCGCGTCGAATCCGCTCTATCCCCGGATCGTGCATGCGGAGTTCCTGCGCGCTGGACGTGACCCCTCGCGGCTGCAGCGGGTCGCCAAACAATATTTTCAGCCGACTTTCGTCAACATAGCAGCACTCTTGAAAGAGGGGGAGAAGTGTAGAGATTTCCGTCGGGTAAATCCGGTGCACTTTATCCCTTCCATGATTTCGGTGATCGTTTTTTATTTCATTACCGCGCCCATCATGAAGGTAATGATCGACGGTGATCCGCTGTCGCCCGAAAACCTGGCCGAGCGCCGGAAAGCGGTTGTGGACTTTATATCCGCAGCTCTGATCATCCGACAGACTCCTGCGGCGCGTGGAAAAGGAGAACGCAAGTGAATGCTCGAAACAAGGTGTTCATACTCCTCGGAATTTTGTTCTTAGGCTCGCTGGTGTTTTATTTGGCCTCTACACCGCGCGGCTCCGATTTGGACTTGATTGGCACGGTGGACGCGAACCAGGTTGTGGTCAGTCCGCAGGTCGGCGGACGCATTGCGAAACTCCTGGTGGATGAAGGGACCAAGGTGAAGCAAGGGGATTTGATCGCGTCACTCGATCCTTCGGAACTCGAGGCGCAGGCGCGTGCCGCGGCCGCGACCATCGATAGCCTGCGCTCGCAGGTGTCGGCAACTCAGGCGACCAGTACGGCGACACATGGATCTACCACGAGCAGTGTGGCGAACGCGCAGGCGCGACTCGAAGCGGCGCGGGCGCAACTGGTGCAAGCAGAGGCGATGCTGACGCGGACCGAGAGCGATAGCCGACGATCAATCGAATTGGCGCAGCAGGGAGTCGTTTCTGATCAGGAGCGGGTGCAGGCGGAAATGAATTTGAAGGCGCAGCAGGCTACGGTGCTGTCGCTACAGCAGCAAGTCACGGCTGCGCAGGCCGATCTGAACACTGCCCTGGCGAATACGCACCAGGCGAATGCTGCCGCGAGCACAGTTTCGGCGACACGCGCGCAGCTTTTGAACGCGGAGGCGCAGCTGAAAGAGGCTGAAGTCCGGCTGGGATACACGAAGATCTACGCGCCGGTCACGGGAACAGTTTCCGTTCGCGCTGCGCGCGAAGGAGAGTATCTGAATCCCGGTAATCCGATCGTCACCATCGTGGACTTTACGGACACCTGGGTGCGCGCTGCAATTCCGGAGACGCAGGCTGATCACATTGGACTGGGAGAAACGCTGCGAGTGCGAATGCCGGGCGGCACGCAGACGTCAGGAAGAGTATTTTTCAAATCTTCGGAAGCGGATTTTGCTACGCAGCGTGACGTGAGTCGCAGCAAGCGCGATATCCGGACGATTGTTTTGAAAGTCCGCTTGGATAATCCAAAGGGCGCCTACGTGCCGGGAATGACGGCTGACGTGCTGGTTTCGCAAGCGCAGCTTCGTGGAACGACGTCAGGGACCGTGGAGGGAGCGGAGAAGTGACGAATCAACTTCAAAATCCCCACCCTCCGCAGAATGCGCGGAAGGATGGGGCACCCTCTTCAAATAATGGCTCCGGTAAAGCGATCGAAGTCGACCACATCGTTAAGAAATTTGGCGACTTCACCGCGGTGGACGATGTTTCCTTCTACGTAAAAGAAGGCGAGATTTTCGGGCTGCTGGGGCCGAACGGCGCGGGCAAATCCACGCTGATTCGAATGATGACAACGCTCATTCCCATTACCGCGGGCAGCGCCAAAATTTCTGGTTACGACGTGCGCAACGATCCGGACGATGCGCGCCGAACCATCGGAGTGATACCGCAGGCTTTGACTAGCGATATTGATCTGACGGTCGAAGAGAACCTGAGCATCTACGCCAAGCTCTACGATGTGCCGGCGGCGAAGCGTAAGAAATCTATCGATGAATTGCTGGAGTTGGTGGATCTGGCGAAATGGCGAGGGGCACAGACGAAAACTCTGTCGGGTGGAATGCGACGGCGGCTGGAGATTGCACGCGGCCTGGTACACAGTCCCAAGATTTTCTTTCTGGATGAACCCACCACCGGACTTGATCCGGTTTCGCGAGTGGCGGTTTGGGAGATGTTAACGAACATCAAGAGCCAGCGGCAGCTCACGATTCTCATCACCACTCACTACATGGACGAGGCGGACCGACTGTGCGACCGGATCGCAATTGTTGACCACGGTAAGCTGGTCGCGCTCGACACGCCGCCGGCCTTGAAGGCCAGCGTGCCGGGATCGAATGTGATCGAAGCACAATTCGACAATGCTCCGGCGGATTGGGAGCAGAAACTGCACGAGCTCACAGGAGTGACTTCGGTGCAGCACGAGGGTGCTGGAATGTATCGCATCCTCACCAGCGATGGATCGCGCGCCACTACCGATCTGGTGGAAGCAGCTGTGCATGCAGGCGTACGCGTGAAGTCGCTTTCCGTGCAAAACACAACATTGGATGACGTGTTCGTCCATTACACCGGACGGCAGTTGCGTGACGAACTCGTCAAAGCATACGGATTCACCATGCCGTCCAGACCGGGGATGCAGCCATGAATCGAATGATGGCGATTGTTGAGCGCGAGATGAGGAAGTTCTTCCGGTCGCCGGCGCTGATGCTGGTGGCGATGGTATTTCCGTTGGTGCAACTAATTATTCTGGGCAATGCCTTTGGCGGGAAGATCCGCGACGCCAAGCTCGGTCTGGTGGATGAAGACGGCGGCACGCAAGCGCTCAAGATCAGGGAGGCATTTGATTCTGTTCGCACGAACCTGCGCACGTTTGAGCCGGTTTACTACCAGAACGAGCAACAGGCGAAACAAGATGTGCGCGATGGGAAGATCCAGGGTGCAGTCATTATTCCTCCGCAGTACTCGAGGCGGGTGTACGAACAGGACCAGCCGCGAATCGCTCTGGTGGTGGACAACAGCGACAATTTCATGAGCGCGTCGCTCGAGAGCGAACTGACGGACATTACCGCATCGCTAAACAATCCCACAGTCCAACCGCGCATTTTGCAGCAAACGGTACTGCAGATTGTGGAGATGTATCCATACATCGAATACATGAAGTATCTTCTGCCCGGATCGATTGCGCTGGCCATGTTTGTGTCGGTGATGATCGGTGGAGGGATGCTCTACATAGATGATAAGGCGCGCGGCGTGCACGAAGGATACCTGGTCACGCCCATCACCAAAGCAGAACTGGTGCTTGGGTTGAACGCGGCCGGTGCAATCAAAGCAGTGATGACAGGAATCGTTATCACCGCAATCGGATCGCTGCTGGCAGGGGTGGGAACGATCTTCAATCCTGCGACTGTGTTGGGGCTGATACTGATGATCCTTCTCACTTCGGTGGCGTTCAACACGATGATGTTCCTGATGATGGTGCGGGTTGAAGATCCGCTGGTGCCGCGGGCGATCTTCGGGATTCTAAACACGCTGCTGTTTTTCCCCAGCGGATCTGTGTATCCCATCCAAGCCTTTCCGAAGTGGCTGCGGGCGATTGCTGTGGTGGACCCATTCACGTTTGCGGTGCATGGATTCAAATCTCTGCTGCTAAAAGAGACAGGGATCATGGCGATCTGGCCGGACATGCTTTATCTGTCGGTCTTCGCGCTTGTGACGTTCTCAATTGCGGTGCCGTTGTTCAAGAGGACGCTGTAAACCTTCTTCTCGCGTCCCAAACTTGATTGTCATCCCGAACCTGCGATCCACAGGAGCGCAGGAGAGGGAGCTAACGTCGTCTTGCCCTGCCCATGCAGTCCGGGCCGCGCAGGCGCCAGCAGCTTGTTCTAATCCCCGCTTGCGTCCATGCTTAGGCACGCGCATCGTAAGGTCCCTCTCTCACCCGCCTTGGGCGGGAGAGTTCGGGATGACAGTCATGAAAGAGAGTGCGAGGTGCCCATTGCCGGGAGCAAAGAGAGCGGCACGTCTTTTCTGGAACTTTTTCTTCTTTGCCGGCTTCCATTATGCTTAAGCATATGACGCTGTTGGATGCGCAGCAGTACGACGAGTCGCGCGACCGCCGCCGCAGGGGCATAGTTATCGCCGCAATCGTCACTGGCCTTTTACTCGCATGGGTGGGATTTCACCTACGCAACTATCCTGAACGACGCGCCGCCGATAAATTTTTCGCGGCACTGCAGCGGCAGGACCTGGAAAACGCATTTGCGGCATGGAACCATGACGCGGATTGGAAGCAGCATTCCGACAAGTTTTCTAAGTACAGCTATGCGGAATTCGGTCAGGATTGGGGACCGTCGGGCGAGTGGGGGATTATCAAGTCATACGCGATTGATTGTTCTTATTCCAGCGGCAGCGGAGTCATCATTCAGACCACGATCAACGGGCGGAACAAACACGCCTATGTCTGGGTGGACAGGTCCGACAAGACGCTGCATTTCTCCCCAGATGAGATTGACTGCGGGAACTGGTGGGGATGGATGACGGAGTGAGCGAGATTGCGTACTGACACCTTTACTTCAGGAAAAATTACTGCACGACTCTCATGCACCGGTTGCGCTTATAATGCAGCCCATGCGCAGTCCACTCGCGCAACTTGCCGCAGTTTACATCCTCGCTGGCCAAACGTTAGTGCACTCACAAGAGGCCTCTCTCACTCCGACTGCTTTGGTGCAAGGCGAAAATCCGTGCTCTGCGTTCACTGACTCAGCTGACGGGGAGCCATCAACACCGCAGATTCAAGTTGCCGAGGTGACATTCTCGGGTTCTCCACAACTACCCACATCAGAGCAGGAGCAAATTGCCGAATCAATTAAGGAGAGATCGTACGGGAATTCTGTCGACGGGATAGTTGACACTGCGCTGGAAATTGCGCGAGAGGGCTGGCAAGATCGTGGTTATTTCAGGGTGCAGGTTAGTGGTGATGCGAAAACATTAACGAGCAATGCAATTAGTCAGCGAATTGCAGTTAACATGCAGTTGAACGAAGGACCACAATTCCTTTTCGGACAAATCACATTCAAGCATAACAAGGCGATCAGCGATATCGTACTCCTGCAAGGTCTATTTCCAATGCAGCGCGGAGAAATTTTCAGTCGAGAAAAGATGGCTAGAGGACTTGAAAATTTAAAAAAAGCATACGACGAATTGGGCTACATCAACTTTACACCCATCCCCACTCCGAGTTCTGACGACCAAAACCATCTGCTTTCATTCGAAATCGATATTGACGAAGGCAAGCAATTCCACTTCGGCAATTTGAACGTGTTGGGTGTTGAGGCGAACTCCACGCAAGAATTATTGAAAGACTTCCCTAGGGGCCAAATCTACAGTGAAAGGGCATTCAAGGAATTCTTGGAAAAGCATTCATTCAAATTCCCGCCCAGTGACCCCCGGCACGCTGAGAGGTACCTCGATGAGCGACGCGGCACGGTTTCTATCACCCTGGATGCCCCTCCCTGTACTGTCGAGTAGTAAGGGCTCCGGCTCAACATCAAGTCACGACGTCAGTTCGCGAACTTCTTGAGGGACTCCTCATCTTCCACATTCAGGCACTTCTTTGAGCGGTCTATCTGGCGCATCAGGCCGCACAGCACCTTTCCCGGGCCGACTTCAATAAACGTCTGAACACCTTGCGCGATGAGCCATTGCATGGACTGGTTCCATTTGACGGAGCCGGTCACTTGACGGACCAGGGCGTCGCGGGCTGCATCGGCAGCCGTGACCGGCGCGGCATCAACGTTGCATATGACGGGAGTCGCCGGCGTCGAGAATCGCAAAGCCTGTAGATCGGTGGCAAGCCTCTCCTGCGCTGGTTTCATGAGCGAGCAATGGAATGGCGCGCTCACGGGAAGCACTTTGGCGCGCTTGGCGCCGCGTTCGTCTGCGAGCTTCGCGGCGCGCTCTACTGCAGCTGTGTGGCCAGAAATGACGATCTGTTCAAGAGAATTGATGTTGGCAGGCTCGCAAACTTCTCCTTGCGCTGCGTCGGAACACACCGCAGTTACAGCGTCGAGGCTCATGCCCAGTATTGCCGCCATGGAGCCAGTTCCCACCGGCACAGCTTCCTGCATGTATCGTCCGCGATTTCGAACGGCGCGAACTGCATCGGCAAACGAGATCGTGCCAGCAGCGACGTGTGCGGAGTATTCACCCAAGCTGTGACCGGCGAGGAATGCGGGATCAATTCCTTTCTCATGCAGCCCGCGCCAAGCCGCGACCGAGACTGTCAAAATCGCGGGCTGGGTATTTTCGGTCAGGCGTAATTGATCTTCCGGTCCTTCAAAGCAAAGTTGGGAAAGCTTGAAGCCGAGAGCGGCGTCGGCTTCGTCGAATGTCTGCCGAGCAATTGGATATTTTTCGGCAAGGTCTTTACCCATACCCACGGATTGTGAGCCTTGGCCGGGAAAGAGAAATGCGATCGATGGGTGATTCATATTTGGAAAATGCAATATATCCCAAAACCTGTCATTCCGAACGCACCCGCTTGCGGGCAGCTGAGGAACCCTACGTCAGCTTTCCCCTCTCCTTCAGTCCCGAGGAGCTGCGCAAATGAAGCCGACAGCTGCTGCGACTCCTGTTAGCGCCGTGAATGGCGGACGCCGACGTAACGTTCCTCTCTCGCCCGTTTTCAGCGTGCGAGTTCGGAATGACAGGATTCAAGTTTTTGCTAAGGCTCACGTCGTCATCGTCGCAGCGGGGTGCAATGCGGCCATCTCGGTCTGAATATTCGCAGTGATGTTTCTATCCACGAATTCCGCAGCTACGCGGACGGCGTTCTTTATCGCATTCACGTTGGAGGAGCCGTGGGTGATGAAGCAGGCGCCCTTCACACCAAGCAACGGAGCTCCACCATACTCGGTGTGATCGATGCGCTTCTTGAAGTCGGAGAAAGCGCTTCGCGAGAGCAGATATCCCACCTGCCGAGTTATCGTTGCCGCCAGGGTCTCTTTCAAGGTTGCGCGAACCAGATTGGCGACGCCTTCGGAAGTTTTCAAGGCCACGTTGCCGACGAATCCATCGGCCACGATGACATCCACCTTGCCGCTGTAGATATCACGGCCCTCGACATTGCCGATGAAGTTCAACGGCAACTGCTTGATCAGGCCGAATGCCTCGCGAGTAAGTTCGTTTCCCTTGCCCTCTTCTTCTCCGATGGAAAGGAGTCCCACGCGGGGACGCGCTGTTCCAAACATGCTGCGGAAGTAGATTTCACCCATGATGGCGAACTGTTCGAGGTTATGCGGCTTGCTGTCAACGTTCGCGCCCACATCGAGTAGCGTTGAAACCGTACCAATCGCGGTGGGAATGATGGCGACGAGGGCAGGACGATCCACGCCAGGAAGTCCGCCCAAAACCATTTTCGCCGTTGCCATCGCCGCACCGGTGTTGCCTGCGGTGATGAAGGCCCCTGCTTGTCCCTCGCGATACAGACGCAGCCCTACTCGCATGCAGGAGTCGCGCTTAGCGCGGACGGCCTGGACAGCCTTGTCATCCATGCTGATAACTTCGCTGGCGTGGACGATGGAAATTGGCAGAGAACGCGCGAAGGGATGGCGGAACATCTCGGCCCGAAGCGTTTCCTCCGGGCCCACCAACTTGACGGGAATACCGAATCGCCGCGCCGCCTGAATCGCGCCTTCGATCTCAGGCTTGGGAGCGCGGTCAGAACCCATTGCGTCCAGGGCTATGACGC
>Ga0137372_10008005_pt1 | contig 10210 bp, 9 predicted proteins | sample SagtaG_6_FD_104911 | JGI IMG/M metagenome (GOLD analysis project Ga0137372, IMG submission 104911) | Vadose zone soil microbial communities from Sagehorn Ranch, Mendocino, California, USA - Sage1_R_60_16 metaG | ecosystem: Environmental > Terrestrial > Soil > Vadose zone | place: USA: California...
AAATCTACGGGTCAAAGCGTGTTTGCCGCTCTCCGTAGCTTATCGCAGCTTACCACGTCCTTCATCGCCTATTGGCACCAAGGCATCCATGATGCGCTCTTTGTAGCTTGATCAATCTGTTCATCCAGCTCCACGCATGGGGCTGGACGAGATTCTTTTGATAACTGAAACTCTCCTGTAAAACGCGTCGCAGAACGACGCGGCTACAGCATTTTTTCAGACTCAGCTCTTAAAGTTGTACTTTCTTACTACCCTGTATGTAGATGTCAAAGAACCAGCCCTCACGTCCATTTCAGGCGACAAAAAAACTCAATCCTGTCTCCCCGCTGTTGCCCCGCCTTCGCTAAAGCTACGGCGGGCAAGCGGGACAAAATTGAGTCCAATTTGCAGTCCCAAATGTACGTAGAACGAACTCCTGATTAGGGGAGTTCCCCGCCTTCCGCGGAATCAAAAAATTAACCCGAGTCAGCCCGCCGTCAACACGATTTTTCCTGGATTTCGCGCGATTTTTTTCGTCGTTGCCGGCCTCTTCCGCAAACGGGCACGGCTGAGCCACTCATGAGCAGCGAAAATCTGTTTTGTATGCCGAAGGAGAAGAAAATTCGCCCGCCCCAGCACCAACGAAAACAGCCTGGCCGCCAGTACAAAATGCGACCGCAACCGCGTTCGGGCGTCCGTAATTACACTGGCTGCGGGAAGCTACGAGACAAAGTCGCGTTGATCACCGGCGGTGATAGCGGAATTGGCCGCGCCGTTGCGATCCTTTTCGCCAAGGAGGGCTCGCATTTCGCGCTTCGCGCGATGTTTGCATTCGCGTTAGAGTCCCGAGCATGCAACGTAGCGACGGCCGGGCACCAGATCAAATTCGCCCTATCGGTTTCGAATTAAATATTGCGCCGCACGCCACCGGTTCAGTTCTCGTCGCAATGGGGAGCACGCGCGTCATTTGCGGCGTAACGATCGAGGAAATTGTGCCGCGCTGGATGAAAGACCAGGGCGTCATTGGCGGTTGGCTCACCGCTGAGTATTCGATGTTGCCGTATTCGACGACAACACGGAAGCCACGCGACATCGCGAAAGGAAGACTGGACGGCCGCAGCTCCGAAATTCAGCGACTGATCGGGCGATCGCTGCGCAGCGTAATCGACTTGGAGAAACTTGGCCCCCGCACGATCTGGATCGATTGCGATGTCTTGCAAGCGGATGGTGGCACGCGCACGGCTGCGATCACGGGCGCAAGTCTGGCGGTGACGGTTGCCTGCAAAAAGCTGCTGGAAGAAAAGAAGATTGCGTCCTCGCCGATGCACAGGCTGATCGCGGCGGTGAGTGCGGGCATCCTTGAAGGCAACGCGGTGGTCGATCTTAACTATGAAGAGGACAAAGCCGCTGCCGTCGATTTCAATCTGGTCGCGACCGAGGATGGCGAATTTGTAGAAATTCAGGGTTCGGGTGAAGAAGCCACTTTTACACAAGGCCAGCTGGAGGAAATGCTCGCGCTCGGTTGCAATGCTATTGCGCAGTTGATCGTAGCGCAGCGGAACGTGCTTGGTCATCTTGAGCCGAGCGAAGCGGAATCGAAGGATCCCGTGGCGCCCCCTTTAAGCTCAGGGACCAGGATTCCTCGACTTCGCTCGGAATGACAGAAGGTTGAAATGAAAAAATGAAACGCGCCTTGATCACCGGGATCACCGGCCAGGATGGAAGTTATCTGGCCGATCTGTTGCTGGAAAAAGGCTATGAGGTGCACGGAATAATTCGACGGGCGAGCACCTTCAACACCGCCCGCATCGATCATCTTTACGTCGATCCGCACATTAACGGCGTCCGTCTTTTCCTGCATTACGGCGATTTGGCTGACTCCGTTAATTTGGTGAAACTGCTCTATGATCTGAAGCCGGACGAGATTTATCATCTCGGTGCGCAAAGCCATGTGCGCGTAAGCTTCGATATTCCGGAATACACCGCCGATGTTACCGGCGTCGGAACCATTCGCATTCTGGAAGCGATCCGCGAAACCGGAATCCGCTCCCGCTTTTACCAGGCATCGAGCAGCGAGATGTTTGGCAAAGCGCAGGAAGTTCCGCAGACGGAGCGGACACCTTTTTGGCCGCGCAGCCCCTACGGCGTCTCCAAGGTTTTTTCCTACTGGGCGACGGTGAACTATCGCGAAAGCTACGGCCTGAATGCCTGTAATGGCATTCTTTTCAATCACGAAAGTCCGCGGCGCGGCGAGACGTTTGTGACGCGCAAAATTTCGCGCGCGGTCGCGGCCATCAAGCGCGGGCTGCAAAAGGAATTATTTCTCGGCAATCTGGAAGCGAAACGCGACTGGGGTTACGCGCCGGAATATGTCGCGGGAATGTGGCAGATGTTGCAGCAGGACAGCGGCGATGATTTTGTGCTCGCGACTAACGAGACGCATACAGTGCGCGAGTTTTGCGAGGCCGCTTTCGGGCATGTTGATCTGGACTGGAAGGAATTCGTCAAACATGACCCGCGCTACGAACGTCCGGCCGAAGTGGACGTCCTTATCGGTAACGCTGCCAAAGCGAAAAAGATTCTCGGGTGGGAAGCGAAGACGCGATTCAACGAATTGGTACGCCTGATGGTGGATGCCGACATGGAATTGCTCCAGCGCAAAACGGTGCGAGAGCATCTCGGCGACCAACCGTAGTTGTCGACGGAGCGCCTTGTTATTGTGTTACGTCGTCCGCTTTCGTACACGACGTAGCCAACCAAATTTGTAGGGTAACCGCTCCCTGTTGCCAATCTCGGGAACGGCAGGCGACGCGCCTGCGCTACAATTACTCAACGGGCAAGATGCCCGTTGGCCCAGCCAAGATGGCTGCGCTACAGAGCGGCGGCTACAACCTAGTGCACGAACGTTCCGCCACGTCTGATCGAGGCGATTTGCGTTCCGTTTCCCGACCCGGGCACAACCTCAGCCAGGGGCGCATCGACAATCGTGACCTGCGCCCCCAGTCCAACTATTTCGTAAAGTTTGATCACGTCATTAGAACTCATTCGCACGCAACCGTAGCTGACCGGCAATCCCAGGTTTCGTTCTTCCGGCGTTCCGTGAATGTAGATATCGCGGCCGAAGGCATTCGCGTTTTGCGGCTCCCGTCCACGTAACCAGATAATGCGGGTAACGATCGGGTCGCGTCCGGCAGCGTTGGGTAGAACGATTTCGCCGGTTCGTATGCGATCTTTGAAGACGGTTCCCGGCGGCATTCCATCACCAAATTTTTGCGCGATTTCCAATTCGCCTAACGGTGTGCGAAAGCTTCCCCGCCAATCGCCGAGGCCGTATTTGGAAGTCGAGACCGGATAAATCGCAACTAATTTTTCACGCTCAAGCAGCGCGAGCTTCTGGTCTTTCACGCTGATGACGACGTGATGTTGCAAATCTTTCGGCGTGGCGCAGCAGGCTAACAGGAAGGACAATGAAGCAAGAGTCGCAGATTGGAGGGACACGCGCTGTCGTGTCCCTAACATTAGGGCGCCGACAGCGCGGCGTCCTCCCTTGTTGGCAATTCCACTCATCATCGATTAAACCGAAAAAACTTTTCCGCGGTTTCGGTCGTGGCTTCCGCCAATTCCTGCAGCGGAATCTCTCGTGCACTCGCGATCGATTCGGCCACGAGCCGGGTATAAGCAGGTTCGCATCGTTTACCCCGAAATGGCACCGGCGCGAGATACGGACAATCGGTTTCCACCATGAATTTCCAGAGCGGAATTTGTGCCGCAACCGCGCGGACGGAAGCGCCATTTTTGAAAGTCACGATCCCGGTAAAGGAAACGAGATGATCGAGATCGATTACTTCATTTGCCTGCTCGAGCGAGCCGCCAAAGCAATGAAACACTCCCCGCACCTTGTCAGTGTAAGGCCTCATCATCTCGAGTGTGTCCTCCCAGGCGTCGCGCTGATGAATTACGACATTAAGCCCGAGCTCGACCGCGAGATCGAGTTGCTGCTCAAATAGTATCGCTTGCTTCGATTTATAAGCGCCATCTTCGATGCTGGCGTCGATTTGCTCCTCCGTTTCACCTTGCAATGCATTGGCGAACACTTGCACTTTCTTGTCCGTCGCCATCGCCTTGCTCGGCAACGAATGATAATCCAAACCCGTTTCGCCAATCGCCACCACGCGCGGACTTTTCGCCAGCTCGCGCAAAGGCGTGATCACGTCGTCTCCCGCCTCTTCGGCATAAGTCGGATGAACACCGATGACCGCAAAGATGTTTGAATTTTTCTCGGCCAAATCGATCGCCCGTCGACTGCTTTCGATTGATGTCCCGATGGTGAGAATGCGGGTAACGCCAGCCTCATTAGCGCGCCGCAACATGTCGTCGAAGTCGGACGCGAAGTCTGGGTAATCAAGATGGGCGTGTGTTTCGATCAGCATCGCTATGTCCGCGGAAAACGCTCGTCTAGCAGAGCGACGAATTGTGCGAAACGGGGATGATTTCGCAGGCCATCCAGATCGGAGTCGTTCGCGATCCAGTCTCTCCAGAATTGTCGCCCGTTGCGAATAACCCGCTCCAACAGATCAAAAGCGGCGTCGCATTCTCCCAGGTGACTGTAAACACACGCGATGTTGTACAACGTGACCGGGTCTTCCTGCTCGATGGCTTCAGCTCGCCTCGTCCAATCTTTCGCGCGGTCCTTTTCACCCAGCTCCAGCAGTGCCAGAGCCCCAGCGATCGCCGGTCGAGGATCTTCGGGGTTGGAAATAAGCTCACGTTCCGCCAGCGCCACCGTTTTGCGCGCGGCTGCTTTGGTTTCGCTCTCGCGTCCGAGAGAGCGAACCATGTGAATCATCAAAGCTGGAGGCTTATAGTCGGCCGGATTGATCTCGGCTGCGCGCTCCAAAAGCTCGACCGCACGAGCGATTTTCCCCTGCTGAAAAGCTGGACGCGCATACAGGAAGTGAGCTTCGAACGAATTTGGATCGAGTGTCAGGGCGCGCTCAAATTCAGCGTTTGCTTCCTCGAATTTACGAGCCACAGAAAGTGCTACTCCGCGGGCGGTATGCGCTTCGGCAAGGTTACTGTCCAGCGCCAGCGCCTTTGCCGACGTCTCAAGAATTCCTTCGAGTGGAATGTCGACCTGGTAGACCATGTAGAGGAATGCCTCGCAGTCCGCGATTCCCGCGTAAGCGCGCGCATAGTTCGGATCGAGCTCAATCGCCTTGGCAAACATCCGGCGCGCGAGCTCGAAGTAACGTTTGGAATATCGGTAGAGAAAATCGCGGCCGCGAAGATAGTAGGTGTACGCTTCCACGTTGTCGGTAGGTGTTTGACCGATCGACTTCCGTTCCTGCGGCAGCAGCTTGACCTTCAACTGCTCGACGATGGCTTGAGTGATTTCGTCTTGGATTGCGAAAATGTCGGTCAGATCGCGATCGAACCGTTCAGCCCAAACGTGGCCGCCATCTTTGCTGCTGACAAGTTGTCCGGTAACGCGAACCCGTTGCCCTGCTTTACGAACGCTGCCTTCGAGGACGTGGCCGACGCTGAGTTCCTTTCCGATCTGCTGCGTCTTTAACGTTCTGCCTTTGTAAGTGAATGCAGTGTGTCGGGCGACCACGAAAAGGCCCGAGACTTTTGAGAGATCAGTGATGATATCTTCGGTGATTCCGTCGCTGAAATATTCCTGCTCTGGATCCCCGCTCATGTTGTTGAAAGGCAAAACTGCGATGGAAGGGCGTTCGTTCTTCCCGGAAATCGTGTCGACTGTCATCGGTTGATCCAAAAGAACATGATAAACCCGAATCGGTTTCTCGATGTTCTTCAATTGCTGCTGCCCGCAATCTTCAAAGATAAGATCTAGCCGGTTGCCGACGTGATCGCGCACGGAACGAGAAATCGCTATCCCACCGGGTTTCGCCACACCTTCCAGTCGCGCGGCGACGTTGACGCCATCACCGAAAATATCGTCGCCTTCGACAATCACATCACCAAGGTTCACACCGATGCGGAATTCGATGCGGCGATCTTGCGGCACGTCCGCGTTGCGCTCCCGCATTCCGCGCTGAATCGCGACCGCGCATGCCACTGCGCTGACTACACTTGGAAATTCCACCAGCAAACCATCCCCGGTCTGCTTTACGATGCGCCCCTCATGTTCGGCAATTTTCCCGTCGATTAAATCTGATCGAACAGTTTTTAGGGCGGCAAGCGTTCCAGCCTCGTCGGCGCCCATTAAACGGCTGTATCCAGTTACGTCGGCGGCAAGGATGGCGGTGAGGCGACGGCGCGCTGTCATCGTTCGGGTAACCCAGCCCGGCGCAACGCGTTTTCCAGCGCAGCTATATGTTTCGGGTTAACGCAACGAGCCGAGAGAATCGCCGTGGCGACGGTGACGCCGGGCTGCAACTCGAGGAGCTGTTCCACCGCAGTCCCGGCGCCTTCTCTTCGGTTGAGCATCGCCAGCGCGGCGGCGTACAACATGTGGGGAACGGTGAAGCGTGGGTTCGACTGGCTCGCCAGACGTGCGGCAGCGGCCGCTTCTTCAAAGCGGCCGGCGGCGAAATGTGCGTAGGCTAAGCCTAGGTAAGGCACGTAGATCAGGGGATCGAATGGGCTGAGGCGAAGCGCGCGGTTAGCATGCTCGACCGCGATCGTTTCGTCGCCCATCCATGCATGTACGATCGAACTGAAGCCGAGCGCGAGGGCCGACGAGTGGGAGAGCGCGAATGACCGGTCGAATGCGGTGAGCGCTGTTTCATAGTCGCGCCCAGCAGCGGCGATGACGAAGCCGGCAGTCGCGAGCGCCACCGCATCCTCGCTCCCGGTGGCTATTGCATGGCGCGCATGGCGCAACGCGGCGTTCCGCGTCTCCTCCTGTAGCCCGCCCCGCAAGTACTGCTGCTCATGGCACCAGGCGATGATCGCGTGCGCGGCTGCGAAATCGGGCTCCAGCTCGACCGCCTTGACGAGGAGCGGCAGTGCCTTGTTCCCATCCTCGGGCATCGCTGTGAATACGTGGGGCAGCGCCCGCAAATAAAGGTCATAAGCATCAAGGTTGTCAGGCCGCTTGCGCCGCGCGCGCTCGATCTCAGCCTGACGGAGCGTCGGCTCGATCACGCCGGCCACGCTGATCGCAACCTTATCCTGAAGCTCGAACACCTCTTCGAGCGAGCCATCGAACCGGTCGGCCCAGAGATGTACGCCGTTTGTCGCATCGATCAGCTGAGCCGTGATACGCACCCGGTTGCTGCTCTTTCTCACCGAGCCTTCCAAGAGATAGCGGACGCCGAGCTCGCGACCGATCTGCTTCGCATCAATTGCCCGGCCCTTGTAGGAGAAAGTCGAGTTGCGGGCGATAACGAAGAGCCACCGGACGCGGGCGAGGGCGGTGATGATCTCCTCGACCATGCCATCAGCGAAATACTCCTGCTCCGGATCGCCACTCAGATTGGCGAAGGGGAGCGCCGCGATCGACGGCTTGTCGGGAAGCGGCGGTGTCGCTAGTGTTGACCGGCCGTTGCTGGCGGCGCAGGCATCGCGAACCCGGTAGACCCGCACTGGGCGGGTGATGTTCTTCAGGCTCTGCTTACCAATGTCCTCGAAGTCGCAATCGAGCTTACCTTGGACCTGATCATGGACGATCGCCGAGACGCAGATCCCACCCGCCTCGGCGAGGGCTTCCAGGCGCGCCGCGACGTTGACGCCATCACCGTAAATGTCATCGCCTTCGACAATCACATCACCCAAATTGACGCCGATGCGGAACTCGATCCGCTGGTCCGGCGGGGTATCCGCGTTTCGCTCCCGGATCGTTCGCTGCATCTCCACCGCGCAAGCCACCGCACTCACGACACTGGGAAATTCGGCAAGAATACCGTCACCTGTCAGTTTCACGACGCGTCCCTGATGCTCGGCGATTTTCCCATCGATGAGATCGGTTCGAATTTTTTTGAGCGCGGCAAGCGTTCCGGCTTCGTCATTGCCCATTAGCCGGCTGTACCCGACGACATCGGCAGCAAGAATTGCAGTGAGGCGGCGTTCCATCGTTGGTTCAGAGGTAGGCCGGGGGGGCGGTGAGCATGGTTGATTACGTTACATCGTAAATCGTGAATCGTTACATCGGCTACGATTCTCGATTCACGAATCTCGAATTACGCGCTACACCTCACCACTCCACAATCGTGCTGGCCCAGGTCAATCCGCCACCGAATACCACCATCAACACATAATCGCCAGATTTTATCCGGCCGGAGCGGTTCGCTTCATCGAGCGCGATCGCCACCGCCGCGGCCGAGGTATTTCCATAGCGATCGACATTGACGAATACTTTTTCGCGCGGAATCCCGAGTCGTTCGCCGATTGCCTCGATGATGCGCAGGTTCGCCTGATGTGGAATGACGCAGGCAATGTCATCCACGGTGAGACCGGCTTGATCGATCGCTTTCCTCGCTGCGGCGAGCATCGCGGTCACGGCTTGTTTATAGACTTCCTTACCTGACATGTGGATCGTTTGCAGATTCAGATGCGCGTTCTCGGCCGTGATCGGCGTCTTCGATCCCCCACCCGGCATGAACAAGATGTCGGTATACTCACCGTCACTTCCCATGTTGGTGCTAATGATGCCGTGCCCGCTACCGCGATGACCCAGCACCGCCGCGCCAGCGCCATCGCCGAAAAGCACACACGTATTTCGATCGGTCCAGTTGGTAATCGACGTCAGCTTATCCGCGCCGATCACCAGCGCTGTGTCGTAGGTTCCCGAAGTAATGAATTGCTGCGCGATCTCAACCCCGAACAGAAATCCAGCGCAGGCGGCCGAAACATCGAGGCAGGCGGCATTTTTGGCGCCGATTCTCTTCTGAACGAAACAGGCGGTCGCGGGAAAAATCATGTCGGGCGTGGCGGTAGCGACGAGTATCAGATCGATTTCCTCGGGCGAAACCTTCGCCTGCTCGATCGCTTTGAGCGCGGCTTTCGCAGCCATGTCGCTGGTCGTTTCGTCCTTGGCGGCGATGCGCCGTTCCTTGATCCCGGTGCGGGTGGTGATCCACTCGTCGCTGGTATCCACCATGCGAGAGAGATCTTCGTTGGTAAGAATCTTTTCCGGCACATAACTGCCGGTGCCAATAATAGAAACCGTCCGTTGATTCCTATCGGATCGCGGGCTCGAGCGGGGCTGTCGCTTCATGATAACGCTGAACCTCCTCGATGATATGCGGGTTCACCTGCTGTTCAATCGACTCCGCTGCGACGCGCAGCGCGTTTTTGATGGCAAGCGGCGTGCTCGAGCCGTGCGCGATGATGCAGATGCCATTGACGCCGAGGAGCGGGCTGCCACCGTATTCTTCGTAGTTGGTTTTATCTTTAATAGTGCGAAACGATTCCTGCGCCAAAAACGCGCCCAGCTTTCGCATCGGCGTCCGGGACAGTTCGTGCTTTAGCCACTGAAAAATTGCCACCGAGATCGATTCGCAGGTTTTCAAAATTACGTTTCCGACAAATCCGTCGCACACCACCACCTCCACCGGATCCTCGAAGAGATGCCGCCCCTCGATGTTGCCTACAAAATTCAATGAGCTCTTCTTGAGCAATTTGAAGACTTCCTTGGTCATCTCATTGCCTTTCACGTCCTCCTCCCCGAGCGAGATCAGGCCGACCGTCGGATTCTTGTAGCCGAGGACGTGACTGGAATAAACCGAGCCCATGAACGCATATTGGAGAAGATGTTCAGGCCGTGCATCGATGTTCGCGCCCGCGTCCATTAAAACAAAAACATTCGTTTCGGTGGGCAGTACCGCGGCGATACCCGGCCGATAGATTCCGGGCAAAGTGCGCAGTTTAATCATGCTCGCTGCCACGGCCGCGCCGGTGTGGCCAGCGCTGACGATGGCGTTGGCTTGACCGCGCTTGACCAGATCGACCGCACGACTGACGGACGAATCTTTTTTCCGGCGCACGGCGGACCAGGCGCGGTCGCTCATGTCGACCACTTGAGTCGAATGCACGATCTCGATCCGACTGTCGTTGCAGCCGAGTTTCCTCAGCTCCGCTTCGATTTGAGCGGTATCGCCAACAAGAAAGAGTTTGCTGATGTGGGAATACTCACGCAAAGCGAGCGCGGCTCCAGCAACAAGGTTGGGTGGGCCAAAATCGCCGCCCATCGCATCCAGCGCGATTTTCATGCGAGCAAGCAGTTTGCGATCATCGCGCGGCTAATGCAAAACGAAAATCGAGA
>Ga0137372_10008007_pt1 | contig 10210 bp, 11 predicted proteins | sample SagtaG_6_FD_104911 | JGI IMG/M metagenome (GOLD analysis project Ga0137372, IMG submission 104911) | Vadose zone soil microbial communities from Sagehorn Ranch, Mendocino, California, USA - Sage1_R_60_16 metaG | ecosystem: Environmental > Terrestrial > Soil > Vadose zone | place: USA...
CACAACCTCCAGCGGATCGCGCTCCTCACCTGAAGCGACCGCCAAAACAAACCGCCCGATCACTCACCCGCGGCGCCGCGGCGCACCCGCTCGTCGCTCACCCGTTTTTCCGGGGGAAGTAGCTCTAGCTCTGCTCGGGCCGCGTCGAGTCCGTGGGAATCTCGCGCTATCGTGGCGGCGCGCCGCCCCCGTAGCTCAGTGGATAGAGCAGCGGTTTCCTAAACCGCGTGCGCTGGTTCGATTCCGGCCGGGGGCATCTTCGGTTCAGTCTCAGAAGTGGTTGGTTTGCAGCTATTTCCTTGACGATTCCCTTGGGTGTGTTGTCCGCTCAGATCCGCTGTGATCCGCTGACGACTGCCGCAGACTGTCGCAAGACTGCCGCAACGGTGGTACGCTCGAGCCGAGAGATGGCCCAGCTCATGGGCATCGAGGTCCGGCACCGGACGACCTGCGCCACTCGCTCCGGCCGCAAGTGCAACTGCAAGCCTGCCTACCAGGCGAGCGTCTGGAGCGCCCGCGAGGGCAAGCGCCTGAGGAAGACGTTCCCAACGCTCGCGGCCGCGCGCGCGTGGCGAGCCGAGGCGCAGACGGCAGTCCGCCGCGGGACCTTGCGCGCTCCGGTCGAAACCACGGTTCGTGAAGCCGGCGAAGCTCTGGTCGAGGGGATGCGCTCGGGCCGTGTCCGGACGCGCTCGGGCGACCACTACAAGCCGAGCGCGATCCGGAGCTACGAGGCCGCGCTCCGCGACCGGATCTTCCCCGAGCTCGGCGGCAAGCGACTCGGCGACGTGCAGCGGCGCGACGTCCAGCGCCTCGCCGACGACCTGCTCGCGGAGGGACGCGACCCGTCGACGATCCGCAACGCGCTCATGCCGTTGCGGGTCATCTACCGCCGTGCGGTCGAGGACGGCGACATCGCGGTGAACCCGTGCGCGAACCTCCGGCTGCCGGCGGTCAGAGGCCGACGAGAGCGGATCGCATCGCCCGAGGAAGCACAGCGGCTCCTCGTAGCTTTGCCCGAGCGCGATGGCCCTGTGTGGGCGGTCGCCCTCTACGCCGGTCTCCGTCGCGGCGAGCTGATGGCGCTGCGTTGGGAGGACGTGGATCTCGCGGCCGGCGTGATCCGCGTCGAGCGCTCCTACGACGACAAAGGTCGGGTCGAGATCGAGCCGAAGAGCCGCGCCGGCCGGCGCACCGTGCCGATCGTCGGCGCGCTCCGCGACGTCCTCGTCGATCACAAGGCACATCAGGGGCGCGGCACCGGCCTCGTCTTCGGCTCGAGCGCGGAGACGCCGTTCGTCCCGTCGAACCTTTGGCGCCGAGCCCGGCGAGCCTGGAAGCGCGCCGGCTTGGAGCCGATCGGCCTCCACGAGGCGCGGCACACGTTCGCGTCGGTCTTGATCGCCGCCGGCGTGAACGCGAAGGCGATCACGACCTACATGGGCCACGCGTCGATCCAGACGACCTACGACCTCTACGGCAAGCTCATGCCCGGCTCGGAGTCCGAAGCCGCCGCGCTCGTCGACGCATATCTCGCTCGATCGGATACGCAGTCGCGCCTCGCTCAGCTCGACGACTGATTCCTGTGTTACATTGGAACACAGGAAGATGAGACAGCGCTTCGACCTCGAGGCGCTCGATCCGGACGACCCGTTCGAACTCGACGATGGCAACATCCCGCACCTCGCCAAGCACGCGCCGTTCACCGCGGACGACGCCCTCGACGCGTGGGCGTTCGGGCAGCCGCTCTTCTACCCGGCCGCCGAGAACGGACCGGCGGACTGGTTGATGGTCGCGCGCATCCCAGGGGCGATCGTCGTCGTGCCGCTCGCGCCACCGCGCATCGGCGACCCGAGGAAGTGCCGTCCGATCGGCATCTATACGCCGAGTCGTGCACTCGCGGAGCGCTATGAGGGGGATTCCCGAGCGTGAGCGACGCGGAGGCCTTCGAGTACTACGAGGATCCGGCGAAGCGCGAGCCGGCACCAGGCCCGCCTCGTCGGCGGCCCCAGCGGCCTCTGACGCAGCACGTTCCAGTGCGGTTCCCGGCCGAGACGATCGAGCGGGTGAAGAGATTTGCGGACGCCGACGGGATGACCGTCAGCGCCTGGATCAGGCGCGCGGTCGAGCGAGCAGTTGGCCAACGACGTGTCGCCGACGTCGAGCAGATCGAGGGCGACGCGCGCGCGGTCGTAGAGCGCCTCCAGCGAGATGTGGCCGAACTGGCCGCCGCGCTCGCACGCTCCGAGCCTCGGTGAGCGCAGGAAGGTCTCATGACGATCGGTAGCGAGGACGAGTACCGGCGCACGAAGATCGAAGCGGAGAAGTTCGAGCAGGCGATCGCAGCTGCACGAGACCACCCACCGAGTCCAGGGGTCCACCCTCGCATCCGCGAGGCCGAGATCGAAGCGCTCGAGAGCGAGCTTGCGGTGCTCCGCGAGCAGCTCGACCATTACGAGCGACTCGCGTCGCAACGCTGACGCGCGAGCGACTCAGGTCCACCGGGCTGCGTTGCGCTCGACCCAGCGCACGAGCTCGGCCACTGGGATCAGGACCGTCCGCGTGCCGCGGTGGACGATGCGGAGCTCGGGCTTGACGTGCTCGTCGAAGTAGTCGCGACTGACGCTCAGCATCTGCGCCGCCTCGTCGGGCTTCACGCAGAGACGCGGAAGCGCGCCTCGGCCGTCCCGCGCCTCGCGGAGGGAGCGGATCTTCGCCGAAGACGAAGGCTTGCCGCGCTGGACGTCGCGGGGAGCCTTCTCCTGGCCGGGCTCGCTCGGCTCCGCCGGCTCGACCTCGAGGACCTCGAACAGGCCGAGCTGGGAAGTGACGCCGACGCCTGGCGCCGCTCGCTTCGCGCGAGTCGCCATCTCCGGAGGGTGCCGGACCGAGGTCGCCAATTACTCCCCACAAACTGGCCATCAGCTCGCAGACCTCGCCTGGGCGCGCCCGAGACGGACGACCAACCAGTCGCGTAAGTCCGCGCGAGGCCCGCAGAACGCCTCTCAGCGCGTCGATTTCCGGCCGCGGCACCGGCAACGGGGCGGAATCGGCTCGCTCGCCACGTTCCATGCCTGTCTGAGCCGCCGCCGCGGCGGCTCACGCGGCCTCTCACGGCCTCTCAGCTGGCGCAGATTGGCGTGCCATGCGACGTGTCTTACGATCTGCCAATGACGAACGCGCCGAGGGAGCCGACGCTCCGCTGCCCCACCTGCGGGCACGGCCTGTACACCGTCGACGAGGTCGCGCGGCTGACCGGGCAGAGCACACGCACCCTGCAGCGGCGGCTGGAGGCGGCGGCGATCCCGGGTGCGATCCGCGAACCCGTGCCGGGCGGCTTCCGCTGGCTCGTCCCGCTCGAGGCCGTGCAGGGTCGGGTTGCCGAGGCGCTCCCGCCGCTCTTGGAGAGGCTGATCCCTGAGTTCGAGGCCGCCCGCGCGGCCGAGGCCACCAGGCTCGAGGCAGAGCGTCGACGCGACGAGCACGAAGCCGCGATCGCGGCGCGCGATGCCGACGATGCGCTCCTCCGAGCGTTCCAGCGCTCCCGCGAGGCCACCGACTGGCTCACGGAGCTGGAAGGGTGGGTCGTCGACCGCAACTCGGCTCCGCTGCTCACCGCCTTGCAGCGGACCGGCCTCGACTTCCGTCGCGCCCTCCACGTTCGAAGCCCGACGGAGCGCATCGCCGCCATCGATGACGTCCTCCGCCATCTCGAGCGCGCGATCGAACTCTGCCGGAGCTACAAGCCGGCAGACTCCAGCGCATAGGGGTCGGCGAACGAGCCGTCCCGTGAGCAAGCTGCGTGCACGAATAGGACCACCCCTGGCAGGCCGGACACAGATGCACCACAGGTGCTATCCGACGCACCGATTACTGTACGGCGCCCATGAGCGCGAAGCGAAAGAAGCGCCGCGAGCGAAAGCTACTACGCCAACATCGCGCCGAACCGAAGCGCATGTGGGCGCCCACGGGCGAGTTGCAGGAGGTCGTCGAGGCCGAGCGTCTCGCCTACAGCCGCAGGCAGGCAGCCGAGGCCCTCGGGGTCAGCGTCTCGACGGTCGACCGCCGCCTCGTTCCGTCCATGAACACGGTGAAGACGCCTTGGGGGCAGCGGCTGATCCCAGTCGGCGAGCTCGAGCGCTTCCTCCGCGAGCATCTCCAGCTGCCCCGCGAGCCTGGCGAGCGCGGCGCCGCCGGCCGGCCGGCATCCCTACCTCGTCGAGTAGTCGAGCAGATCCGGTTGGAATACGCGCGCGGACGCGGTCTCGCCGAGATCGCGCGCGCACTCAACGAGGAAGGCGTCCCAACGGCTCACGGCGGCCGCCAATGGTGGCCATCGACCGTGCGCGCCGTTCTGATCCGTTCGGCCGTGTCGTAGTCCGCCCACGACCGCTGCGTGCCGCCGAGGTGGTCAGGGGAACGTCGGCGTGCGCCATTGATCGCCAACGGGACATGCCCATGATCAAAGCGACGGCCTGGTAGCCGCCGATCAGCTTGCCGAGAAGCTCGGCGGCGGTGAGCGCCGTGTCGTCGCTGAGCGGCAGACGATCTGGGCGTCGACCGGGGAGCCCGGCCTGGTCACGTCTCGTAGGCTATGTCTCGCGCATCGAGTTGACCGGGGACGGTTCCCGCGCTGCGGGCGTAGCGCGCAGTGCCCGCGTCGGCGCCCGCAGACCGCCCTGGGCCACGCCGAGTTGCATTTGCCACTGCCTCTGTCACGATCGGTGCGACCACTATGGCGCGCAAGGTCGTCGGGAGGGAGGAGGAACTCGCCTCTGTCCGCGCCTTCGTCGATAGGGCGCAGGAAGGCGAAGGCCCTGTTGCGCTCGTGCTCGAGGGCGAGGCGGGGATTGGCAAGTCGACGCTCTGGCTTGCGGGGGTCGAGCACGCGCGCGCTCGGGGGATGCGCGTTCTCTCGTCGCGGCCGGCCGAGGCCGAGCGCGGCCTGGCTCACGTGGGGCTGGGCGATCTGCTCGACGGCGTCCTCGACGACGTCACTCCCGAGCTGTCGACGCCGCGGCGGCGGGCACTCGAGGTCGCGCTCCTCCGCGAGGAGACAGACGGCTCGGTCGATCGCCGCGCGCTCGCCGTGGCGGTGCACGACGTGCTGCAGCTTCTCGGCGAACGGGAGCCGGTCCTCGTTGCCGTCGACGACGTGCAATGGCTCGACCCCTCCTCGTTGAGCGCACTTGCGTTCGCCGTGCGAAGGCTCGCTACGAGCCGTTTGCTCGTGCTGCTCGCCCGACGGCGCGTCGACGGCGCCGAGCCGTCGGAGCTGGAGCACGCGCTCAGCGCGGAGCGCGTCGAGTGGCTGCAGATGGGACCGCTCAGCGTCGGCGCGCTCCACTCGCTCCTGCGCGACCGGCTCGACAGGACCTTCGCACGCCAGACGCTGCTCCGCATCCACGAGCGGTCGGGTGGGAATCCGTTCTTCGCGGTGGAGCTCGCCCGCGCCCTCTACGCGGACGTCGATCCGCTCGAGCCGCTCCCGGTTCCAGAGACGCTCGACGAGCTCGTCCGGGCGAGGCTCGCCGGCTTGCCCGCGGCGACGCGCGAGGCGCTCGGGCTCGCCGCCGCGCTGGGCACGCCGTCGGAGTCGCTCCTGGAGCGGGCGGGCGTTGCGGCAGACGTGCTCGAGCCGGCAGCCGTCGCGCACGTCATCGAGCGCGAGAACGGCACCATTCGCTTCACGCATCCGCTGCTCTCGTCGGCGCTCTACCGAGACCTGCGCGAGCAGCGGCGGACGGTTCACGAGCGCATTGCGGGCGTCGTCGACGACCCGGTCGTCCGCGCCCATCACCTCGCGCTGTCCAGGGATGCGCCGAACGCCGGCATCGCCGGCGTCCTCGACGACGCGGCGAGACTGGCGACCGATCGGGGCGCGCCAGCCGTCGCGGCCGAGATCGCCGAGCACGCCCTACGGCTGACGCCGACGGACGCGTACGACGAGCGCCGTCGTCGAGCGCTGGCTGCTGCTCATGCGCATCGCGCTGCCGGAGAGTGGACGCGCGCCAGGAGTATCGCGAGCGAGCTGCTGGCGGAGAGCGACGTCGGCCCGCTGCGCGCCGAAGCTCTGCTGCTCCTCGCCGAGCTCAAGGGTCTCGACCGGGCCGTCGCGCTGCTCGAGGAGGCCTTGCGCGAAGCCGCCTCGCGCCCGGCGTTGCAGGCGCGCATCCAGTGCCGCCTCGCGTGGACGACGCGCTTCAAGAAGGGATTCGCGGGAGGACGCGAGCATGCGCGTGCGGCACTCGAGCTCGCCGACGAGCTCGACGACGACGCGCTTCGAGTCGACGCCCTCGCGATGCTCACCTTCCTCGGCTGCGCCGTGGGCGATCCCGACGCGCCAGCACACGCCGAGCGAGCGCTCGAGCTCGCGACCGGGATCGGCGACGCGCAGCTGCTGAGCAAGGCGCGCGGCGCGATTGCGAACGTGCTCGGAGTACGCAGGAACGCCGATGAGGCTCGGGCGCTGCTCGAGCGCGAGTACCGGGAGTGGCGCGAGCGCGACGAGCTGGAGGCGGCGCACGCGCTCCGCGCGCTCGCCGACGTCGAGCTGTGGGCCGGCCGCTGGCAGCTCGCGGCGGACTATGCCGCCCGCGCATACGAGATCACGGTCCAGTACGGACTCGACGTGCCGTGGAACCATCTGCCGATCGCGGTGATTGCCGCCCATCGTGGGCAGCTTGAGCTCGCTCGGGCGCACTCAGAGCGAGCGCTGCGGCTCGGAGAGGAGCAGATCGGGCTGCACACGCCCGTCCATCTCGGAACGCTGGGCGTCGTCGCCCTCCAGGGCGGCGACCCGCGCACGGCCGCGGAGTGGTTTGCGGAGGCTGAGCAGACGACCGTGAGGCTCGGCTGGCGCGAGGCGAGCCACCGCTGGTGGCTCGCCGATCACGCGGAGGCGCTCCTCGAGCTCGGCCGGCTGGACGACGCGGTGCGAATCCTCGACGAGTGGGAAGCGGATGCGAAGCGGCTCGGGCGCGAGTGGGTGCTCGCGCACGTGACGCGGTGCCGCGGGCTCGTCGCCGCCGCTCGCGGCGACATCGATCAAGCCGCGTCCCTCCTCCAGGCCGCGGTTTCGCGGCACGAGAATGTCGGCGACTCGTTCGGCCAGGCTCGCGCGCTGCTCGCGCTCGGCGTCGTCCTGAGGCGCGAGCGGCAGAAACGCGCGGCGCGGGACGCGATCGAAGCGGCGCTCGTCGGCTTCGAGCAGCTCGGCGCGGCGGCCTGGATCGAGAAGGCCCGCGCGGAGCTCGGCCGGATCGGCGGGCGCACGCGCGCGGAAGGGCTGACGGCGGCCGAGCGCCGCGTCGCCGCCCTGGTTGCCGAGGGGCGAACGAACCGCGAGGTCGCCGCGGCGCTGTTCCTGGGTGAGCGGACGGTCGAGACGCACCTGTCGCACGTGTACGCGAAGCTCGGCGTGCGCTCGCGCGCCGAGCTCGCACGCGTGTACCGGCCGGACTCCGGGGCGGCCGAGCAAAGTTCAGGGGGACTCACGATTTCAAGCTGAGCACGGCCGCCTACCGTCGGTCGGGTGCCGAGCTACCTCGTCGAAACGTTCCTCGCCCGCGGCGCCGCAGGTGAGCGCCAGGCGCGCGAGCAGCGGGCGCGCTCGGCCGCCGAGGCGATGACGCGGGAGGGGACGCGCGTCGGCTTCGAAGGATCGATCCACGTCCCCGAGGACGAGATCTGCTTCTTCACGTTCGCGGCTCCGTCGGGCCGCGAGGCCGCCCTGCTCGCTCAGCGGGCTGGGCTCGAGCCGCTTCGTGTCGTCGAGGCAGTCCCATCAGGAAAGGAGCAACGATGAAACTGCGATTGGGCCTTCCCTTGCTGATCGCTCTCCTGGGTGCGGTCGCGTTCGTCGGCGCCGGGCCGAGTGTCGGCGCAACACCGGCGACGCAGTGCGCGCCTGCCGCGGCATATCCCGCGGCGACGACACCGGTCGCCTTCTGGAGCACCGAGGCCCGGTGCGCGATCGTCCCGGCCGGCCCGGGCGGGATCTTCGGTTCGGAGAACTTCGGCAACAAGTTCCCGGGCGAGGCGGCGGTGTACATGGGCATCGTCCACGTCGCCATCTACGACGCGGCTGTCGCGATCGAGGGCGGCTACCAGCCATACGCGCCCACGCCGACCGCGCCGGCGGGCACGTCTCCTGAGGCCGCGATTGCGATCGCGGCGTACGACACGCTCACTGGCCTGCAGCCACAGCTCGGCGCCAACCAGACGATCCTCGATGACGACTACGCCGCTTACATGGCTGCCATCCCAGATGGGACGGCCAAGCAGAACGGGATCGCGATCGGCGAGCAGGTCGCGCAGGCCGTGCTCGCGCTGCGCGCGAACGACGGCCGGGAGAAGAACCCGACCGTCACCGACCTCGATCCGCCTGCGCCCGGCCCCGGGGTCTGGCAACCCGCGCCCGGGGCGGTGCTCGGCCTTCGCCTGCCCGGAATCAAGCCGCTTGCGCTCACAAGCGCATCGCAGTTCCGGCCCGACGGCCCCAACCCCCTGACCAGCCAGGAGTACGCCGAGGACTTCAACCAGGTCAAGGACCTGGGCCGATTCGACAGCGCAACGAGGACGGCCGAGCAGACGAGCGAGGCGCTGTTCTGGACCGACCACGACATCAGGCAGTGGAACGACGGCATGCTCCGCCTCGCCGCCGACACTGACCACCCGCTCGACCTCGTGCAGACGGCGCGGATGCTGGCGATGGCGCATGTGGCGGGCGGCGACGCGATGATCGCCTGCTTCGACGCCAAGTACCACTACTGGTTCTGGCGCCCCTACCAGGCGATCCCGCTGGCGGACACCGACGGCAACCCGCAGACCGTGGCCGACCCGACCTGGCAGCCGCTGCGCACGACGCCGAACTTCCCTGAGTATCCGTCGGCGCACGCCTGCCACAGCACTGCCGTCGTCGAGGCGCTCGATGCGTTCTTCGGCACCGACAAGGTCGCGTTCACGCTCGACAGCCGGGTGACCGGGACGACGCGCACCTACGACCGCCTCCAGGACGTGGTCAAGGACGTCGACTGGGCGCGCGTTCTCGTTGGCTTCCACTTCCGCAATTCCGACCTGCAAGGCTCGGCCCTCGGCCGCAAGGTCGGGCAGTACGTCGTCGACCACTACTTTCGGCCGGTCGGCTGAAGCAGGGTCTCTCGGAATGGGAGGCGGCGTGCAGGAAGCCGCCTCCCGTGGCCTGTAACCCGAGGCCGGTTGACTGGTCCCCGACCCTCCAGAGCGGAGGTCAGCGGACGTGAGCGGTTGCCGCCGGAGAAGACATTGGCGCCGTCCGAGACTGTCGCATCGACTGTCTCAACAGCGACAGACGCAGCCAAATCTGGCTCAACCATGCGATTTACGCCAAGCTCACCAGCGCCTTCCTAAACCCGTGCGCTGGTTCGATTCCGGCCGGGGGCACTGACCCGTATGGTGGTCGAAGCGTTGACAGGTAGCTGGGTTGGAGCGCCGGGCAGTCCCGGAGGCGCGTAGCGCCGGAGGGACTGTCCGGCGGCCGGCTCAGGATGGGCCGCTCGACCGAGAAGGAGACGAGGTTGAGCGAGCAACGCAAGTACCGCAGCTGGACGGCCCAGCAGAAGATCGAGATCGTGCTGGCCGGCCTGCGTGGCGACCGTTCGGTGAAGGACGTCTGCCGTGAGCACGAGATCTCGGACACGCTCTTCTACTCCTGGCGCGACAAGCTGCTCGAGGGCGGCCGTGAGGCGCTGGCGGGGAAGGAGGAGCGCAGCGGCGAGCGGGAGCTACGCCGGAAGATCCGCGAATTGGAGCGGGCGCTGGGACGGAAGACGTACCGCCGCAGCGGCGGCCGGCGGTCGATCCGGTCGACGCGGCGATCGTCGAGGTCGCGACTGACAACCAAACGGACGGCTACCGGATGGTGACCGCGTTCGTCCGGCGCAAGCTCGGGCGGCCGGTGAACCGCAAGCGGGTGCTGCGGGTGATGCGCGAGCGGAAGCTGATCCAGCGGCGCCGTCCGCTCGAGCGGCGCAAGCGGCCCGGCTTCTTCCAGGTCGAGCGGCCGCGGCATCTCTGGCAGCTCGACATGACCTCGGTCTGGGTCGCCGAGCACGGCTGGACGTACCTGATGGCGATCATCGACTGCTGCACCCGCGAGATCGTCGCCTGGCAGCTCGAGCTGCGCTGCCGCGCCGACGAAGCGATCACCGTGATCGAACGCGCCGCGGCG
>Ga0137372_10008008_pt1 | contig 10209 bp, 8 predicted proteins | sample SagtaG_6_FD_104911 | JGI IMG/M metagenome (GOLD analysis project Ga0137372, IMG submission 104911) | Vadose zone soil microbial communities from Sagehorn Ranch, Mendocino, California, USA - Sage1_R_60_16 metaG | ecosystem: Environmental > Terrestrial > Soil > Vadose zone | place: USA: California...
TCGGCCTGGCTGCTTACGCCCCACACCGCTGAGTTGGGTAATACAACGGCGGACTCCAAATACCGCCGTTGAGCTGGACAAACGCTCACCTGGGCCTACCTAGCCAGGAAACTTCCGCTAGTCCAACTCGTCGTCGTGACCGAGGTAGCTCGCCTGTGCCGCAACTTGGCCGACGCGATGGAACTCATCGCGCTGACCAAGGAGACCACCTTCACGACCGTTGAGCTGACCAACGGCGTGCGCTACAACCTCACAACGGTCCAGGGTTACCACGACTTCCTCAAGGCTGTCCTCGATGCGTCCGGGGAAAGTGGCAAGTCGTCCGTCCGGCTCAAGCGCAAGAAGCGCGCCCGCGCCCAGGAGGGGTACTACGGGGGCGGCACCCGTCCCTACGGCTACAGGAAGCCGGAAGGCGGGGCGACGGGCACGCTGGAGGTGGTCGAGAGCGAGGCCGCCATCATCCGCGAGTTGGTCGAGCGGCTGCTCGCTGGTGAGATGATGATGCCGCTGGTCGCAGAGCTGAACGACCGCAAGGTCCCGACTGCGGCTGGTGGCCGCTGGTGGCCCACGACGGTCATGAAGCTGGTCACGTCACCAAGAATCAAGGGTGTGCGATCCCATCTCGGCACCGAGTACCCGGCCACTTGGCCGGCTATCATCTCTCCCGAGGAGTTCGAGCGGTTGCAAGTGGTCCTGTCGGACAATATGCGGCAGCTCAACACCGGCCGTCGCTACACGAGACGGTCCTACCTGCTCACCGGCCTGATCGAGTGCGGTGCCTTGGGCGCTGACGGCAAGCCTTGCGGCGCCAAGCTATACCCCGGCGCCACGAAGGTTCAGCGTGAGGAGGCGCCGAAGCGGCGGTACCGATGCTTCAAGATCGATTCCACCGGCCAACTGCACGGCTGTGGGAAGGTCTACCGGCTTGCTGACCCGGTTGAGCTGGCCGTGAGCGAGGCGGTGCTTACCGCCTATGAGGGGGAAGACCTCGCCGCGCTGATCGCACCCGACGCTCCAGAGGAGTTGCACGAGCTGGCTGCGACGCTCGGTGAGGACAAGAAGCGGTTGGAGCAGGCCAGCCGGGATAGGTACCGGCGGCGCGGTGACCCCCTGCGGCTGGAGGAGGGGCAGTTCCTGGCGATCCAGGCCGAGATCAAGGACGCCATGTCGGCGGTTCAGCGACGCATGGGACGGCTGGAGCAGGGCCGCGCGTTGGCCGCGATTCCTCCTGGGATGACCCTGCGGCAAGCCTGGGATGCGGCTGACCTCGGCTGGCGGCGAACGATCCTCTCGCTCGTGGTCGTGAAGGTCATCCTGTACCCAGGCTTCCCGGGACGGCGAGTCTGGCCGGCTGACGATAGCCCCCTGTTCGAGCGCGCGAAGGCGCTCGGCGGGCCGTGGTGCTTCGATCCGTCCAAGGTCGACATCCAGTGGAAGCTCTGAGCTGGGATTCTGACGGGGAGGGTAACCCTGCCCACGAGGGCCGCCTCCGGGTGCTCCTTCTCGCGCCCAGAGCGTGCTCATGGCCTTGTGGCAGAATGAGGTCACGCCTTACTTCATGCAGTCCTACCAGGGTGAGTCCTCGGCTCGTTGCGCAGGCCGCTCCGTCACGGCGGGGCATCAGGTTCGGCCACTTTCTTCTCGAGCGCGAGGCTCCATGGCCCATCCGGGGGTCACATGGAGCCTGCGCACAAGTACGGCGCCAGCAGTCCTTGGCTCGACCTCGCCCGGGAGATAGTCGATCTGACTGTCACCTCTGCACTCGGCCTGTCTACCGCCCATGCGATCTGGACAGGTAGGGTCAGCGAGGCGACCGTCGGCGTCCTCCTCGTCGCCTTCCGCGGCCTCGCTGCTTGGCGGCAGCGGCCACGGTAGCTCTCATGACGCCGGGGGAGGTGCTTCTGCCTCCCCCGGTCATCCTCTGGCTCCCAGGACGAACAGGTCACTCACGAGCCGGCGACTAGCTTGGCATAGCTGGGTTCCTTCCCTGACGATGCCTATTCGGTTTCATCCTCGAACCCACGTTCGAATACGCTATGGGGTATGCGGACGTGGGAAGCGCGCGACCCCGACTTCGGCCGACCGCTCGCGGCGCCACTCGAGCACTGTGCGGAACTGCTCCGCGTCGACTTGGCCACGGTCCGCAAAGTGGCCGCCAACGTCGAGCCCTACGTCCGCGCGGACGGCGCTAGGGTTTGGAGTCTCATGCAGCTTGAGCGGCAACTATGCCCCGAGGCGTTCGGCCGGCGACGGGGCGGCTACATCGACCGTCGACGCATTCCCTCGGCCGACGCCTTAAGGTGCCAGTCGGGTATTCGGATCGGATTGGACTACTCAGGGTGTTCGGGGACATTGCGGTCCTGAGGACACGCAAATCGATGTCACCTGCGTTCGTAGAGAGCGGCACGGACGGATCGTCACCGGCTCACAGCGCTAGTCAGGCGGCGCAGACATGTCTTCGGTGAAGCGATCCCAGCAATCACTGAGGATCGGGTTGGTTACCTTGGCGAGGTCTTTCACTGCTGCGGACAGCGAAGGCGGCGAAGGCGGCTCGTGCGGCGAAGGCGGGCGGGGCGTCAGCGCTCGCAGTAGCCGCTCCCCGACGTCTTGCCGGCCCGACAGGATCGCAACCACACCCTCGAGCTCGTGAGCCGACGCAATGATGATGGGCACATGGGCCTCGCCGAGAACCTCTTCGTAAAGGAACGTCTGGACAAGGAAGAAAGGTTCCAGAGTGACCACGAGGCCCCGGAGAGGACGGTCGCTGGGGATGTGAGCGACAGCAGGGTGGCCATCTTCAATCATCCTTGCAGTCGCGACGATCTGGCCCCGCGCGTTGCCGATTTTGGCGGCAATGTCCTGATCTCCCTCCGGCTGCCCAACGCGAGTGGCCAGCACGGGCCGGGATGCCTTGACCTCCACCAGTACAACGACCTTGTCTGTCACGATGAAGAAGTCGGTGGTCTTGCGCTCGGGCGACCCGTAGACGACCTGGTCGTGCACGGCTGCGTCGCGGAGCAGGCGAAGCTGGGCGCCGACGTACCGCTCGAACATGCATCCCAACGCGTCGGTGAACCGACGCCCGAACGCCTCGAGGCCGATGAAATACAGGCCGGTCGGGGTGATGCGATCCATGATGTAGCGCGGCGACGGGCCGACAAGGTCGTCCCCGATCCCCACCAGCGGCCAAGACTGGAGTGGGTTGGGAGACCATTTCTCTCGCCCCGCGATCTCCCACTGGCGGCCCCATATGGCGAGCTCCTCTGGCGTGCGGACAAAAAGTCGGTCTGCGATGTCGAGCGCCTCATCTGCGGACAGGGGCGCGAAGATCGGCGCGACGTGATCGGCTCGAAGCAGCTCTCGCGAGATGGCACCGTCGTTCTGGACGATCGCCACATGCAGAGCGAGGCCAGTCCGCATGAAGTGCTCAAGCGGTGCCCCCAACGCGCGGGTCCACTCCTCCGCCGTCGGCGCGTTTTCGCAATGAGTCGCCTGGTCAAGAAGTAGACTGAGAGTCCGGCCCACGTTCTCCATGAGAGAGTACTGAAACCCGAACTGCTCGAAGACGATCCGCGACATGAGCTGACGCAGCCGGTCGAGTCCGGCCATGTCGTTCAAGGCAGGGTCAGCGACGTTTAGATAGTAGCCACACAGGACGACAAGGTCGTGGCGCGACAGCGGCTGGTCTCGATGCTCGTTGGCCGCGATGAGAGCGGTCCGGGCCACACCTGCAAGTGAGAACTCACTGACATAGTCTGGCAGTTGTATCGGTGGACCTTGCTGGAAGGCGGCTCGCTGCAACTGGGCGGCGAGCGAGGCGACGGCCCTGAGCGCGTCTGAGCGGCGAAACCGGCGCACGCGCTGACGGAACTCGTCGTAGGACACCGGCCCTTGTCCGAGCTGGCTGAGGCTCATCTTGCGTTCTCTCGATCAGATGAAGCGCTCGGGACGGTACTACTGATGCGACGTTGGTTGAACCAGATTTCAAGGTATCGCCGGTCACGATGAAGACAAATGTTAGGTGTCGGCGAGTGAGGAGTGCGGCGCGCGGGGCGACCAGCCAGTGCTCGTCATAGCACGGGTAGGCGGCGTGGTCGTAGGGCTCGTCGCCCTCGGGGACGATGCTCCCCAGGAAGTCCATCAGCCGTTTGGTCTCCTCGATGGTGCGTGGGTCCTTGGCGTAGCCGATCGTCCATTGGCGGCGGTCGGTGCCGCCGATGCTGGCGTGCCAGGTGTGCCACTCGAAGGCGATGACATCATCCGGCCGGGTCTCGGCGACGTGGCAGGGGATCCCGCCGAGCTGGCGCCGCAGCCCGTCGGCGTCCAGGGCAGGGTTGCGCCGCTGCCAGCCCTGCAGGCTGGCGGCGAAGTCGGGGTGTGCGAGCCGGGCATGAGGCGCAGCGCGCGGTCTTGGCGGTGAGCGGCTCCAGGCCGGCCACGAGCTTCACCCCCTGCGAGCCGGTGCCGCCGTCGTTGTGGAAGCCGGCCTGGCCGAACAGCAGGATGCCTCGGCGCAGGTTGGCAGCACCGGGCGTCCAGCAGCTGGCGGGCAGCGCCGAGGAAGCGGGCGTCCTCGACCAGGCTCAGGCTGAGCGGGGTGCGCTGGCCGCTCATCATCGGCAGGTCGTGCCTCTCGATCCCTCCAAGGGTGGGGCGCTGGTGGAAGTGCGCGCCGAAGGCGTCGCGCAGCGCATGGTCCAGCTCCTGGCGCAGCGCGGCGGTCTCGCGCTGGCCCAGGTAGGCGGGCAGGACGACGAACCCGAACGTGCGGTAGTGGTCGAGCTGCTGGTCGGTGACCATCGGCGGTCTCCTTCCCCATGCCGTGCCGACCCGACTGTTGCCGAGGCTCGCGGGGCCTGCAACCGGCGAGCATGACTTGAGCGGCGAGCGGTTGCTGGCAGGCCTACGCGGCCGGTGCACCGCGGTGGGCAGCACGTTGACCGAACGTTGTCGCCTAGAGCGTCCCGCTGAGCGCCTGGCGAATCCGGCGGTCGACACGTCGGTCGCTGACCAGCTCCTCGAAATGGGAACGCACGTCAGGGTGACGCCGTAGCACGGCGGCGACAACGCCGGCAGCAAGTCCGGAGCGCGCGGCGAGCCAGGAACGGATCTCGCGCTGCACTCCCCATCGGTCCCACTGATCCCAGAACAGGATGGTGTCGGCGCAGTCTTCCAGCAGATCCCACTCCTCGATGGCCTCGGCGCGGTATGCGACCACGAGCAGCCAGCGGATCAGCCGGTCGACGTCGTCGTACTCCATGGTGACCTGCCCGCCGCTGTACAGCTCAGCCATGGCGCGAACGACCTCTCGCGCCGTCGCGGGGTCGGTCGACACCGCGCGCCGGACCTCGTCAGCGCTGAGGCTGACGATGACATCCATGTACAGGTCGAAGTCGGCAGGGTGCCGCGCTGCCAGGTGGAACAGCTGTCGCAGCGCGTCCTGGTCGCCGTCGCGGGCCGCTTTGAGCAGTTGCTCGCCCCGGTTGGCGGCAACCTCGAGCGGGCCGTCCAGTTCACTGGTCACGAGGGCGAGGAGCTCATCAACGGTCGCGGGTCGCCGTCAGGGTCGTAGGAGGTCGCGGCCCTGACGACGGTGCGCCACGGCCCGGGAGGCGGCAGCAGCGGGACGTTGGCTTGCGGCCAAGAGCCCGTGAGGGCCCAGCCGACGATCTGGCCGATGCTGTAGATGTCGGCCTGCGGGCCGACGTCGTGGGCGTTGACGGACAACTCCGGTGCTGCGAACCCTTCGGTGCCGAACCGCCCTCCGGCGTGGGTGCGGCGGGGATCGCTGGTCTGCCCGCGCGGGCGCCGGCCGAGCCCCCAGTCGGCCACTATCCATGAGCCATCGTGCTTGAGGAGGTTGTCGGGCTTGAGGTCGCGGTGGATCCACCCCAGCTCGTGGGGTTCCCGCAGCGCATCGCAGATGGCGGTGACCAGCCTGCGCAGCTGCCCGGAGTCGCGCAGTGCAGCCGCGAGGGTCTGGGCGGTGTCGCTGATCAGCGGCATGACGAACCAGGCGAAGGTAGGGCTGAAATCCAGGACCGGCATGACATTCGGATGGCCGCCGAATAGCTGTGCCGCTTCGATCTCGCGGCGCATGCGCGCCAGGTTGTCCTCGCCGTGGGCGTTGAGCCTCTTGAACGCAACCCGGGTACCGCTGGGCTTGTGGGTGGCTCCAAACACCGTCGCCTGCCCGCCCCGGGTGATTGCTTCGGATCCAGGGCGTAGTCCTTGCGGGAGCCGCGCGCAGCCAGACGCACCGCGTCATACGGGTCGGCCGGGCTGCCTGCTGGCACGCCTGCCGCCGTCGCAACCTCCGGCACGACGGGTCGCCGCCCGAAGGTCACCCTGATGAGCACGAGGTGCGGTACACCGACGGCGTTGCCGCGGACATCACCGAGAAGAAGCAGGTGCCCGCTCGGGCCGGCGGCCAAGCCGTGGACCTTATTGGTGGCGACCTCACAAACGAGGTCGCTGGTTCGGCTGGCGAGGTTGGTGCGGTAGATCGTGGCGTGCACACCGCCAGGGTCGGGAGACGCGGTGATGACGGTCTGGGAGTCCACGACGACGAGGTGGCCCGGGCTGGGATGCGGCGTCTCGATCCAATCCTGATCGTGGACGGCACTGCTGCGCGCGAGGTCGACCACCGCTGAGTGGCCCGCGGCCGCCAGAAAGAACCGCAGGTCGCCCAACCAGCCCGCCGTGCGAACGTCGGCATCGAAGCGGACGCTGTGGCGCTGCTGCTGACCGGGCTGGGCACCGAGGCGGGTCAACGCCAGAGTGCCAGTACCGGTGCCGAACGTCGCGCCGTGACCCGAAAGCGCCCACGGCTCACCGGTTGGCCCGGTGAGCAGCGTCCGGGCATCGCCGAACCCTCCCGCGAGGGGGGTCAGGACCCCACCCTTCCACCTGACCACTGCGTCGTTGCACAAGGTCAGGACGGCTCCGTCAGGTCGCACGAGGGGAGCGCCCCGGCATCCGGCGAGGGGAACCGCCCAGTCGGTGCCGCCGCGCTTGAGATCGACCTCGACGATGCCGTCCGCCGTGGTGACAAGGACCCGGGCGTCGTCGACGACCCCGAATCCGAGCGGCTCTCCCCAGCCGCGCTCACCGGCAAGGACCAGCTGGGCCTGCACGCCCGGCGCGGCGCGCACGAGCTGTCCCGCGAGCTGCGGCATCCGATCGGGTGTGACGAACGGCGGCGGATCCGGCAGCCTCGCCCGGTCCACCAGCAGGTCGGTCAGGCTGGTGTAGGGGCTTTGGTCGAACAACGCCCGCCGCGCCGCTTCCTGGAAGATGGCCTGTGGGGTGACCAGGCCGCACAGGATCGCCTCGAGGTGCGCACGGTCGAGCAGCACGAGGCCGAGGTTGCCCTGGGTTCCAAGATATTGGTTCGCATCCGAGGCAAATCCCGACATGGACAACAGCACCGACTTGATCCCGTGCCGGTCAGCAGCGTCCCGGGCAAACGGTGCAACCTGCTCGGGCGTGGTCGGCTCCGCGAACCAGGTGACCTCGATCAAGTAGGCGACGCTGTCGAGCGCGAGCGTGATCGCCGGGCGGGAGGTGAGGCCTCCCCACGTCTGCCTGGCATCGGCGCCGCACTCCCGGAGGAGATCGATGACGAGGCCAACGAGTACCTCGGTACGCTCGCGGTCGGCGAACTCCTCGTCGTGGAGCTGCCCGTAGCGAGCGATCAGGCCTGGCGCATTGTCATGCGGAGTCAGCTCCATGGTGCCCACGACGGCTTGCGGTCTCCTTGCATCCTCTTGGCGCGGCTGGATGCGAACGATTGTGCCACGTGACCCAGTAGTCACCGAGGCTTGCCGGCGCCGAGTGTTGGCAGACCGCAGCCACATCTTTGCCTACGACAACCCGACGTAGGCGACCAGCGCCCTGGTAGAGGCCATTTCTGCTGCTCAGGCCCGTGCACCTTCTGGATGCAGCGCCCTGCTTCTGCTGAAGGCCTCCTGATCTGCGAGGACACCGCAGAGCGGACGAAGTCTCGGTGGATTCAGGCCTGAGGCCCTGTTGTTGACGGTCTGAGTGCATGTCACCCAGGTCATCATGATTCGCCCGCGCCTGCTTACTCGAAGTCCAGCTCCAGTCCCAGGCCGTCGCCAAGCTCGTGTCCGTCGGCCGGTTCTGGCGACCACGTGGGGGTCCCAAGTGCCGCCAGCTCCTGGGCCAGTGCACGCATGCGCATAGCCTCCTCCAGCGTGCGCAGCGGCAGGTGCGCACGGTCGTCCGCGAGGTCCGCACGCTCGTGGGGCTGTGCAGTCCACAGCGGCTCCCATCCGCTGTGCGGCAGCGTGCCGGCCCGACGCGCCGCATTACGTCCCGGGGTGTGTTCGTCGTCGCGCTCCAGGTCAGCAAGCCGCTCGGTGGCCGCGTGCTTGCGCGCGTCGCGCGTCCAGCGCTGCGCCAGCGCCGCTAGCGGATCATACTGTGCATACTCGCCGGTGCACTGCGTCTCGCGGTCGACGAAGACGTGCAGCTCCTCAACGCAGCGGGTCGCCATCGAGTAGGCCGACTGCCGCGAGGTCTGCCAGCTCCCCGGCAGCATCAGCACGACCTGTGCCTGGCCGCCTTGCAGCCTGAGCGCATGCCCTGCATAGCCGAGCCGCAATGGCTGCGCCCACTCCCGCCCCGCCAGGTCCACTGGCACCTGGCGGCCGTCGTCGCAGCCGATGGTGACGCGCCGGAGGCCAAGGTCCACGTGGGCGACGGTTCCGGCGGTGCCGTTGGCGACCCGCTCACCGTCCTCGGCCCGGTAGGGGCGGATGAAGCACACCCGGTCGCCGGTGTAGACCTGCTCGCGGCGGCCGGCTTGGCGGTCGACCAGCGCCACGCTCGGCCATGACAGCTCCCCGGCCCGATGGCGCCGGGCTTGGCACAGGCTGTTGAGGGTGTCGATGGTGGTGTTGGACGTGTCGGTGACGATCCTCACCGCCTCCAGGCCATGCTCACGTCGATACCGCTCCCAGGCGTACACGACCTCCTTGACCGCCACGGAGGGGTTGGTGCACAGGTGGACCCGCCCTCGCTCCCACAGGTTGGCGACCGCTTGGTCGGCGTGGCCGTGGCGGATGAGCCGGCAGACCTCCCGGTCGGCGGGGTTCTTCTGGCGGACCACGGTGGTCAGCTCGGCGTGCCCACCGATCACGTCGTCGACCTGGGCGTGCCAGCCGGCCGCGCCGACCGCCTGCGCCTGCTCCGGATCACCAAGGGTGCGGATGATCGCCGGCCCGGCCGCTTGCAGGAGCCGGTGCATGCGGTGGGTGTCGACCATGCACGCCTCCTCCACGATCACCACCATCCGCCCGTCCGGATGGAGCCGGCCCTGCTCGACGGCCTGGCAGAACGCCTCGACGGTGTAGCCCTGGCCGAGGTCGAGCTCGCGGGCGGTGCGCCGGGCGGTGTCGGCGGCCGTGGTCACCACCACGACGGGCTGACGGTTGTTGCGGTAGGCGCCGACCACGACGCGGGCGGCGGTTGTCTTTCCGGTGCCCGCCCAGCCCTCCAGCGACGCCCACCCGACCGGCGCGCACAGATGCTCCACTATCGCGCGCTGTTCGGGGGACAGCTCGTAGCCGGCCTGGCGGGCGATCTCGGCCGCGGTCCGCTGGATTATCGCGCCGGTGGGTGTCGGTACCGTGGTAGTGGCCTTGGCCGTGGCCGCCTGGACGATCGCGTGCTCTTGGGCCAGCAGCGCGGTGGTGGTCAGCCGCGGCTGACCGTCGACCACCACCGGCACCAGGTCTGGTCCCTGGAGGAACCGCTCCAGCAACCCGGCCGCCTCCTGGGCGGTCAGTAGCCCGGTGGCCGACTCGAACACCATCCTGGTCACCGTGGCCTCGTCGAAGGTCGCGTCCTTGTGGGCGAGCCCGTCCGGGCCGAGCAGCCGCGCCCGCACCGTCGCCTCCCGCTCGGCAAGCGACGTCGGCACGTCCACCAGCGTGCGCTCAGGCGTCAGTGGCGCCAGGCCGTGCCGGTCCAGGACCCGACGGTAGGCGGGCCAGTGCGGCGCCCGACAGCCTGGCGTCTTGGCCAGCCGGTCGTGCTGGGCGAGGCGACGGCGTTCGAGCTTGGGTGTAGCTCGTTCATAGGGACCTGTTGAGCTGGGGTTGCTGGTCTGGCTGCGTGAGAGGATGACCGTCGCGTAGGGTGCGGTGACGGAAGGAAACGACGTTGGGCTCGTTGATGGCA
>Ga0137372_10008014_pt1 | contig 10205 bp, 9 predicted proteins | sample SagtaG_6_FD_104911 | JGI IMG/M metagenome (GOLD analysis project Ga0137372, IMG submission 104911) | Vadose zone soil microbial communities from Sagehorn Ranch, Mendocino, California, USA - Sage1_R_60_16 metaG | ecosystem: Environmental > Terrestrial > Soil > Vadose zone | place: USA: California...
ATGCATGGCGCGTGGTATGGCGCCGGAGGAGGGGCGATCGTTCCTGCTCGAAGGCACGCGGACGGGGAAGCTGGCGGTCGGGCGCGCCATCGCAGACTGATGTCAGAGAACGTCGTGCTCGACGTGCGGGGCGTGCAGTGGGCGAGTGAGAAGGCCCGCGTCGAGTCGATCCTCGGTCGGCGGCCGGGGGTGGTGACCGTCGACGCCAACCCCGTCGCGCAGACCGCCACGGTCGCGTTCGACCCGTCGCAGACGTCGGTGGAGGCGTTGCGGGACTGGGTGCGCGACTGCGGCTACCACTGCGCCGGGCAGTCCGTCCCGAACCACGTGTGCGATCCGCTCGCGGAGCCGGGCCCTCCCCCGAGGCACCCCGACGAGCACGCGGCGATGGCCGGGGTCCACGACGAGCACGACAGCATGTCGATGGAGTCGATGGTCGCCGACATGCGGAACCGCTTCATCGTGGCCGCCGTGTTCTCCGTGCCGATCCTGCTGTGGTCGCCGGTTGGGCGGGACGTCCTGAACTTCTCGGCCGCGGCGCCGTTCGGGCTGCGCGATGACGTGTGGTCGCTGCTGCTGAGCCTGCCCGTGATCTTCTATTCGTGCTCCATCTTCTTCGTCGGCGCGGTTCGGGCGTTGCGGGCCCGGACGCTCGACATGATGGTGCTGGTCGCGGTGGCGGTCGGCGCGGGGTGGCTCTACTCGCTCGTCGTCACGCTCACGGGCGGCGGCGACGTGTTCTACGAGGCGGCGTCCGTGCTCGCCGCCTTCGTGCTGCTCGGCCACTGGTTCGAGATGCGCGCGCGTGGCGGGGCGAACGACGCCATCCGCGCGCTGTTGGACCTCGCGCCGCCGGTTGCGGTCGTCCTGCGCGACGGCCAGCCCGTCGAGGTCCCGACGGCCGAGGTCGTGGTCGGCGACCTGCTCCTCGTCCGGCCGGGCTCGAAGATCGCGGTCGACGGCGTGGTCGAGGAGGGCGACAGCGAAGTCGACGAGTCGATGGTCACCGGCGAGAGCCTGCCCGTCCACAAGGAGGCCGGCGCGACCGTCATCGGGGCGACGATCAACAAGAACGGCACGCTGCGCATCCGGGCGACGAAGGTCGGCGCCGACACCGCCCTCGCGCAGATCGTCAAGCTCGTGCAGGAGGCGCAGAACTCGAAGGCTCCCGGTCAGAAGCTTGCCGACCGCGCCGCGTTCTGGCTCGTGCTCGTAGCGCTGATCGGCGGTGCGCTCACGTTCCTGGCCTGGTTCGTGCTCACCGACCGCCCGACCGAGGACGCGATCCTCTTCGCGATCACGGTCGTCGTGATCACCTGCCCCGACGCCCTCGGGCTCGCCACGCCCACGGCGATCATGGTCGGCACCGGCCTTGGCGCGAAGCGCGGAGTCCTGTTCAAGAACGCGCTCGCGCTCGAGACCGCGGCGCGCATCGAGGTCGTCGTCATGGACAAGACGGGGACGCTCACGAAGGGCGAGCCCGAGGTCACCGACGTCGTCGTCGACGGCATCGACGAGCGGGACCTCCTCGGGCTGGCGGCATCGGTCGAGCGTGAGTCCGAGCACCCGCTGGCGGACGCGATCGTGCATCACGCCGACGACAACGCCGTGCCGCACTCGCCGGTCGGCTCGTTCGAGAACGTCCCCGGGCACGGCGCGCTCGCGACCGTCGACGGGCAGCGCGTCGCGATCGGCAACGTGCGGCTCATGGAACAACAGCAGATCGACCTCGGATCGCTGGGCGCACGGCGCGCGGAGCTGGCGAACGGCGGCCGTACCGCCGTCCTCGTAGCGGTCGACGGCCGCGCCGCCGGCGTGATCGGCATCGCCGACGCACCCCGCCCGACGGCCGCGCAGGCGGTGGCGACGCTGCACGACGCCGGGGTGGAGGTCGTGATGCTCACCGGCGACAACGAGGCCACGGCACGACGCATCGCCGGTCAGCTCGGCATCGACACCGTGATCGCCGAGGTACTGCCGGGGGACAAGTCCGCCGAGGTCCGGAAGCTTCAGCAGGACGGCCGCAAGGTCGCCATGGTGGGCGACGGCGTGAACGACGCGCCTGCCCTCGCGCAAGCGGACCTCGGCATCGCAATCGGTGCCGGGACCGACGTCGCGATCGAAACGGCGGATGTGGTCCTGATGCGCTCCGACCCGCTCGACGTCGCGATCGCGCTCAATATCGGTCGGGGCACGCTGCGCAAGATGCGCCAGAACCTCGGCTGGGCGATCGGCTACAACGCGATCGCGCTGCCGATCGCCGCTGGTGTGTTCGAGCCCGTGTTCGGTCTCGTCCTGCGACCGGAGATCGCGGCGCTGTCGATGTCGGGCTCGAGCTTCATCGTCGCCGTCAACGCGGTGATGCTCAAACGGTTGCGGCTGCCGGCACCGCCTGTCGATGAGGGCCCGCAGGAGCGCGCGCCAAGGCCTGCGCCGGTCGCGACACGCTGACCGATTACCGTTGTGTCCGCATGGCGGGGCAAACCAACCTCAACATGACCCGGAACGACTGGGCCGACTTCGCGCGGTGGTGCGTCGCACACGGCGATGTCGCGATGCCCGCCGCGCCTGCTTCGATCGTCGAGTACATCGCGGAGGTCGGCCGCGGCGACCAGGCCGCGTCGGTGCCACGTCGCGTCAACGCGATCGGCGACTGGCACCGGGTGTCGGGACTGGCGTCGCCGACGGACGACGACCGCGTCCGGGTCGCAGTGACGCGCGCGGTCTGGCAACAGCGCAAGGCGCCCGCGACCACGTTGCCGCTCGACGCCACGGAGCTCGCGACCATCCTCGGCGCACTTCCCGGCGGACTCGTCGGCGCGCGGGACCGGGCCCTGCTCCTCGTCGGATTCGTCGCCGGGCTGCGTCCGTCCGAGATCGTGTCGCTCGACGTGTCCGACCTCGTCGTCGTCGACGAAGGCCTTGCGATCAGCTTGATGCGCGGGCGCATCGTGATCCCGTACGGGACCGAGCCGGACCTGTGCCCGGTGCTGGCGTGGCAGGAGTGGCTCGCCGAGGCCGGGCTCACCGCCGGCCCCGCGTTCCGTTCCGTCGATCGGACGGGGCGGCTCGGCCTGACCCGGCTGGGGGAGAAGGCGATCACGCGCATGGTCCAGCGCGCGGCCGAGCGCGCCGGCCTCCAGGATTCGCGCTACTCGGCGCTCTCGCTCCGGCTCGGGATGCTCGCGTCCAACGCCCCGGCCCGCAGCACCGGCCGGCGCTGACCCCCGCGCCTCACGGCGCGGCGCTATTCGTTCTTGTGCAATCCGCCCCAGGCGACGACCGGGCCGGCGGCGTCGACGAGGCGGCGCGTGAGCGACGTGTCGACCGGAACGTCGACGATGGTCACGCCCGGTTCGCGCACGGCCGCCTGGAGTTGTCCGAGGTGGTCGTCGGCGCGGCGAACGAGGCCACCCGCGCTCCACACGTCGACGACGAACGGCACGGCGAGCTCGGTCGCGAGCTCGAGCACGGCAAGCGTCGCGTGGTCGAGGGCCTCGGTGGTCACCGCGATCGCTGGAAGGCCCCGCAGGCTGGCCACCAGGGCGAGGGCGGCGGCCGCGCCGCGGGCGACTGTCGCCGGCACGAGCACGGTGCCCGGCTCGGTGGTGGGGAAGGTGCGCGCCGCCCACACACCGGCAACCCCGGGATCGGCAGTGACGATTCCGCCGGCCGGGAGCGCGGCGCGAACGTCGGCGATCGCGCGCGCCGGATGCAGCGGCACGCGCTGGTCGACGAACCCGGGTTGCGCGATCGCCGACAGGCGGGTGTACAGGTCGTTGGGACGGATCGGCTCGGATGCCGGCCGCATCCGTTGCGCGAGATGTCCCAGCTGGCCCGGCGGCACCTCCACCACCGGAGCCAGCTCGAATCGCTCGCGCGGCGACTCGTCGACGTCGATCCCGGTCGCCAAGATCGCGTCGTAGCTCGCGAAGCCGAGCAGCTCGAAGTCGCGCGCCTGGAGGCCGCACGTCCCCATGTGGTGCGGGCTGTCCCACGGGAGCACCCCCTTGGCGCCCCACGTGTTCGCGACCGGAACGTTCGCGGCCGTCGCGAGCGCGCGCAGGCCGTCGACCGACCCGGTGCGCACGACGCCTGGTCCCGCCAGGACGACCGCGTCGCCGACGAGCTTGTCGGCGAGCGCGTCGGTGACGGGAGCAGCAGGCTCGAGCTCCGGCCTGAGACCGAGCGAGTACGCCAGCCCTGCCGGCACCGGGAGCCGGTCGAATCGTCCCGCCACGCCTCCGACATCGGTGCCGGCCGCCGCATCACGGATCAGCTCACCGACGGTGTCCATGCGGCCATCGTCGCACGGAGCCACGTTCGCGGCGCCGGATACAGTCGCTGCCCCATGCCGGAGCGGAACCTGTACCTCCACGAGCTGATCGACATCGTGGGGGAAGGCGCGATGCGCTACATGGAGCACACGGTCGGGTTCAACGCCGACGCCGCCGCCGACCGCGGGCTCGAGCTCGTCGGCACCTGGTACACGATGGGCTCGACCGGACGGTGGCCGCAGGTCGTCAACCTGTGGGAGTGCGTCGACGGCTGGTCGGGCTGGCGGCGGCTCATGGAGGCCACGAACCTGCGCCGCACGCAGAACCCCGAGCTCAACGAGTGGTGGAAGGAAGCGTTGAAGGCGCGCAGCGGCGGCTTCGACCGTCTCCTCGGCGCGGCGCCGGGCTGTCCGTCGCTCGCCGACTTGCGCGACGATGAGGTCACCGGCTCGGTGTTCGTGCACGAGCTGTCCGAAGTACGCCCCGGAGCCGCGCTCGACTACCTCGCGGCGGTGCGCGAGTGCCGGGCGCCGCTCCTGGAGGAATACGGCCACGCGCTCGTCGGCCTCTACGAGGTCCTGATGACCGACGTCGAGGTGGTCACGATCTGGGCCGCCGATCCCGCCGGCCACGAGGCAATGATGCGCGCCGCCGACTCCGGTGACGACGAGCGGTTCGCCCGCTGGCACGAGCGAACCCGGGCCGCGGGCCGGACCCGATGGCGAGAGGAGCTCATGACCCCGCATCCGAGCACCGTCCTGTCGCGGGGGGACTCGCTGTGAGCCCCGCGCCGGCGTCCGGGCCGCTGGCGGGACTGCGGGTCATCGAGAGCTCGCTGCTCGGTCCCGGCGAGCTCACGAGCTTCCTCGCCGACCTCGGCGCCGACGTCATCAAGGTCGAGCCGCCGCAGGGCGACTACGTGCGCAGCATGACGTGGCCGATCGTCGAGGGGGAGTCCCTGCTCCACCTGCACATCCACCGCGGCAAGCGCAGCATCACGCTCGACTTGCGGGAGCCCGATGCCGTGGCGGTGTACACGGATCTGGTGCGGAACGCCGACGCGGTCGTCGAGGCGATGCGACCGGGAGCGCTCGAGCGGCGCGGCCTCGGGTACGACCGCCTGCGGGAGGTGAACCCCAAGATCGTGTTCTGCACGATCTCGGGCTACGGCATGACCGGGCCGTACCGCGATCTTCCCGCCCACGGCATCGCGTTCGACACCTGGGCGGGGGTGGTGAAACCGGAGTACGACGACGAGGGATTGTGCGTGATGCCTGAGCATCCGTCGATCGGCATCCACGCCGGTCCGCTGCTCGGTGCGTTCGCGCTCCTCGCCGGAGTCACGAGAGCGCGAGCGACGGGGACGGGATGCCAGATCGAGGTCGCGCAGTCGGACGCCGCCGCCTACATGGACTGGTATCGCATCGAGACCTGGCGCGCGTACGAGCGGCCCGAGTCGGAGGTCACGGGAAACGCGAGCGACGACTACGAACGCCGCGCGCCCGGCACGGCCGGGATGCGCGAGGGGGTTCGCTACCAGATCTACGAGTCGAAGGACGGGCACGTCCTCTTCATGGCGTCGGAGCAGGCGTTCTGGCGCAACTTCTGCGAGGGCGTCGACCGGATGGACCTTTTCGAGCGGTGGCCCGGGAAGCACCACGCCGACCACGCCCGCAACAACCGGGAGCTCCAGCGCGAGCTCACCGAGATCTTCCGATCCCGCACCACGGACGACTGGATCGCGTTCGGCAACGAGGTCAACACGCCGATCGCGCCCGTGAACTCGGCGCGCTCGATCGCCGACGACCCGCAGTTCCGCGACCGCTTCCCGTGGATCCCGGCGTCGCGGCTCGGAGCTGACGAGATCCCGCTCCCGGTCCATGTCGTCGGCGAGGAGCTCCCGGAGCCGACGAGGGCGCCGACCGTCGGCCAGCACACCGACGACGTCCTCGCCGACGTCCTCGGCTACGACGACGCTCGAATCGCGCAGCTGCGCGACACGGGCGCGCTGGGGTGACCACCACGTCCGGTGCCTGGCCCGAGCACCTGCGCGTCGGGGCGGTCCGCGTCGCACGCTCGAGCGTCAACTACGAGGCGACGATCGAGTTCTACCGAGACCTCGTCGGCCTCCCCGTCGTCGGCGACTTCCGTGACAGCTACGGCGAGGACGGGACGATCTTCGGCTTGCCCGGAGTGCCGACACATCTCGAGATCGTTCGTTCGCACGACCCCGCGTCGACCGCTGACGAGCTCGATCTTCTCGTCTTCTATCTGTCCGATGAAGCCGCGGTCGAGGACGCGACGAAGAAGCTGCTTGCCGGCGGCGTTCTCCCCGAGCGCGAGCAACACCCGTACTGGGAGGACAACGGCGGCGTCACCTTTCGCGACCCTGACGGTCGCGGTGTCGTGTACGTCTCCTGGGTGTTCGGACGGGATCCGGAACCGTCGGAGAGCGCTCACGACACGCCGCGGATTTCCTGACGGTGCGTCAGATTCGCGCCCGGTCGGAGCTAGCCTGAACAGCCGTGCCCTCCTCACCTGCAACGACAGCACCGGCGGCGGTGGCGCTCGACGGCCGGCCGCTCGGGAAGCGGGGCACGGCGACCCGCCGTCGGTTGCTCGACGCCACGGCGCGGCTGCTCGAGAGCGACGGCGTGCGCGACCTGCGGGTGGTCGACATCGCGCGCGAGGTCGGGACCTCCCCGGCGACCTTCTACCAGTACTTCCGTGACGTCGAAGAGGCCGTGTTGGCGCTGACCGCCGAGGTGGGGGAGGAGCTCGCACCCGTCGACCAGTTGCTGCGCAGGTCGTGGACGGGCGCGCCGGGGCTGGACACCGCACGCGACATGGTCGACGCGTTCATCCGGTACTGGGACGAGCACCGCGCGGTGCTCCGCACGCGCAACCTCGCCGCGCAAGAAGGCGACCTGCGTTTCCGCCACGTCCGGAACAACTCGCTGCGACCGATCACCGACCACATCGCGTCGACGGTCACGGACTCGCAGGAAGCGGGGCTCGTCAGCACCGAGATCTCGCCGATGGCCGCGGCGGCGGCACTCGTCGCGCTGCTCGAGCGCATGGCCGCGTTCCACCGCGACCTCGAAGCGCTCGGGATCACACGCGCCGACGTGGTCGAGACGACGGCCCGGATCCTCCACCAGACCGTCACCGGCGGGAAGGAGTAGGGATCACACCAGCCCTCCATGTCGTCTTCCTCTGTACCGGCAACGCGGCCCGTTCGGTGATGGCGGGCGCGCTCCTGGAGGACCGCGTCCCGGAGCTCCGTGTCACCACCGCCGGCACGCACGTCGTCGAGGGCATGCCGATGAGCTGGCGCACGCGCGACGCGATCGCCGAGCTCGGCGTGGAACGAACCATGCACCGGAGCCACCAGCTCACCGACGCCGACGTCGCCTCGGCCGACGTTGTGATCTGCCTCGCCGCCGAGCACGCCGGCTACATGCGGCGCATCCACCCCGAAGCCGCCGCCAAGACGGTGACCCTCGAGCGGCTGGTGCGCGACCTCCCGGGCGCCCCGGGGGCGTCGTTCAGCGAGCGCCTCGCGGCGCTCGACCTGGCCGCCACCGAGCTCGACCCGTCCGAGGACGTCGAGGACCCCGCCGGCGGGGACCTGCCCGTGTTCCGCGCTTGCGCACGGGAGATCCAGGACCTCATCGATCAGCTGGTTCCGCAGCTGGAGCTCGACGCGGTTCCCGACGAGGACATCGCCTAGGGCGGGCCGTTCGTTGCGCCGTGGGTTTCGCTGAACGGAACGGACGCTTCAAGGAAGTGTTCAGTGGATCACGAGGCCGCCAGCGCCGCGCGTGAGCCGGTCGCGTGCGCGGTCACTTCGAGCTCTCGGCTGAACACCTTCTCGAACAGGTCACGCTTGCGGCGCGTCCCCCACTGCTCGAGCTCGGTGTCGCGGTCGCTGGTCAAGCGGATCATCACCAGCGACGGGCCGACACGCACGTCGATCGCGTCGACGGCTTGACTGCGGCTGCGGTCGAGACCGTCCGCGATGCGCAGGAGGGCCGCCAGCTTGCGGAGTCGCTCCTCGCCACCAGGGCCGAGCGGCCCGATCTCGTCGATCGCGCGCGGCTCGCCCCGGCGGTGCCATCGCGCCAACGCCGCGAGCATCGCAACCTCGTCCGGAGCGAACCCGCGCAGTTGGCCGTGCTGGATGAGGTAGGCGGCGTGGCGGTGGTGGCCGTCGTGCGCGACGTGCTCGCCGATGTCGTGGAGGAGGGCGGCGTACTCGAGCAGCTCCCGGTCGTCGGCGCCGAGCCCGTGCAGCTCCTGGCCCTGGTCGAACAGTTCGAGCGCGAGGCGGGCGACCTGTCGGGAGTGATCCTCGGGGAAGCTGCACCGGCGCGCCAGGCTGTTGATCGACGCTCGGCGGATGGCTCGCGGATCGTCGGTCCAGTCGGCGGGATCGTGCTGGCCGATGACGTCGAGGAGGATTCCTTCGCGCAGCGACCACTCGCTGACCGTCATTGCGTCGAAGTCGAACACGTCCATAGCGGTCGCCAGGAACATCGAACCGGCGACGATGAGGTCGACGCGTCTCGGCTCGAGCCCGTCCATGCGCCGTCGCTCCGACGTCTTCGACGACACGATGTCGTCGTGCAGCCGAAGGAACTCGTCGCGGGTGAACGAGAGCTGGTTGAGCGAGACCGGCAGTTGCACGTCGCGCCGGGCCGCGACCATGCGGGCGAGATCCTCGAGCGTGCCGCTGCTGCCGACGACGAGTTTCGGCTCGAAGGATCGGACCTGGTCGGCGATCGAACCGAGCGCGGTCGTGAGGTGGTCGCGCAGCGTGCGTCGGTCGGACTTGGAGATCGGGTCGGAGTGCACGAACTCGGCGGTGAGACGGGCGACACCGAGGTTCTCGCTCGTTGCCCACGAGAGGCCCGACGCCGCGCCGACCATCACCTCGAGGCTTCCGCCGCCGCGGTCGAAGCAGAGGGCCGGCGCCGGCTGGAGGACGACGCTGGCCCGGATGGCGCCGAAGATCAGTCGAGCCTCCGTGAGACCGTTGATCACCTCGACCGCGACGCCGGCTTCGCGCTCGATGCGGTCCACCAGCTCGTCGCCGTTCGTGGCGAGGCGGATCGCGCTGGTCGCACAGGCGACGATCTCGGTGGCGCCGGCGGCGTCGGCGAGCATCCGCATCGTGCGCACCGTGCTCACGGCGAGGTCGGCGGCGGCCGGCGGGATCCGACCCTCGCGGCTCACGTGGTCGCCGAGGCGCAGCATCTCCTTCTCGCGGGCGAGCGGGGTGAAGCTCCCGTCGGCATGGACGTCGGCGATGAGCAGGTGGAAGGAGTTCGTGCCGAGGTCGAGCGCCGCGATGCGCATCCAAGCCGACTGTAACGGCGGCCCGGATCGGCACCGTGCACCGGCGGCGCTTCCGTTCGGTCGCCGTCGCCGCGCCCGGTTTCCCTGACGCCGCCGTCAGCCTGACGGGGCCTCAAGTACGATCGACGCAGGTCCGCAAGCGGGAGGCGAGGTATGAGCGACGTGATGGCCGAGGCGCGGATGCTCATCGACGGCAAGCTCGTCGAGGCGGCATCGGGAGCCACGTACGGCAACGTGAACCCCGCGACCGAGGAGGTCGCGGGTGAGGTCGCCGACGCCGGCCCCGAGGACATGGACCGCGCGATCGACGCGGCCCGGCGGGCGTTCGACGAGACCGACTGGTCCACGAACGCCGCCTTCCGCAAGCGGTGCCTCCAGCAGCTCAAGGACGCGCTCGACAAAGAGAAGGAGACGCTGCGACCGCAGCTCGTGACCGAGGTCGGCACGCCGATCATGCTCACGTACGCGGTGCAGCAGGACACCTGCATCGAGGACATGCAGTGGGAGATCGACCTGATCGACCGCTACGAGTGGGAGCGGGAGCTTCCGGTCCACGAGTTCATGGGC
>Ga0137372_10008015_pt1 | contig 10204 bp, 9 predicted proteins | sample SagtaG_6_FD_104911 | JGI IMG/M metagenome (GOLD analysis project Ga0137372, IMG submission 104911) | Vadose zone soil microbial communities from Sagehorn Ranch, Mendocino, California, USA - Sage1_R_60_16 metaG | ecosystem: Environmental > Terrestrial > Soil > Vadose zone | place: USA: California...
CCTGCTCGGCCATGCTCGCGAAGTCGTCGGCAAAGACTTCGAACGAGACCGGCCGGTCCGGGATCGCGGCCAGAACCTTGCGCGCGAAGCCCTCGTAATCGCTGACCCCAGCCTTTCGCATCAGCGTCGGATTGGTGGTGAAACCCTTGATCACGGGGTTTTTCGACATTTTGACGATGCCCTCATAGTCGGCACCATCGGCAAAAATCTTGACCTTGAGATCGGCGACCCGGCTCATGGCCCCTCCTGCGCGGTTAGAACGGCTTCGATGATGACGTTGGTGGCTTCGGCGATCGAATGCACGACATAGTCGGGAGCATCCGGCGCGGGCAAGCCATAGCCGAGATCGATGAACACGGTGGCGCAGCCAGCCGCACGGCCCGCCTCGACGTCGCTCTTGCGGTCACCGACCATGAAGCTCTTCTTGAGGTTAATGCCGAGTTCCATTGCCGCCTCGAGGATCATGCCCGGCTTCGGTTTGCGGCAGTCGCAGTGCTCGCCATGGCCGTGGAAGCAGGCCTTGACGGCATCGAGGGGCAATTCACGCGCCATGATCTCGTGCATCGCGTCCACTTCCGAGTGGGCGATCAAGCCGTCTCCCACGTCCGGCTGGTTGGTGACTACCGCCAAGAGAAAACCCGCCTGCTTGAGCTTTTGGAGACTGGCCGCGGCGTCGGGATACAGCCTGAAATCCTCCAGCCGTCTCGGGGCGAAGCTGCGCCCGTCACGGAATTCAGGAACGACGATTACCCCATCCCGATCGAGAAACACGGCCGGTCTCAATCCGTGGCCAGGGCTTACCATTTCGTCTGCCTACGCTGCAAGGCTGGATGGCTGACGAGGCAGTGCCAGACCACGGCCTGGAAGGCCTCGGACAAGGGGGTGACCCAGCTCGGATTGACTTGGGGGATCAGGACGACCACGTCGCCGTGCTTGGCGGTATATCCGCTGTCCCGGCCCACGATCCCGAACACCTTTGCCGAACGTGCCTTGGCCAGATCGATCGCCTGAACGATGTTGGCGCTGATCTTGCGCTCGGCATCGCCGCCGCCGACCGAATAGACCAGGATTGCATCCTTGTCGCAAAGATGACTGGTGTCGAGCCATGCTGCAAAGACTGTATCCCACCCCTCGTCATTAGTGCGTGCGGTGAGCTCCGAGACGTTGTCAACCGGGCTGTAGGTTTCGATCCCGCACAGCTTGCGAAAGTCATTGACGGCGTGGCTGCAATTGGCGGCGCTGCCGCCGACACCGATCAGGAACAGCCGGCCCTTGCGATCCCGCAGCCGGTCGAGCTCGGACGCCAGGGCCTCGATCGAAGCGAATGAAATATCATGACAAATCTGCGCGGCCGCAGCAAAGAAAGTTTCCGCGTGGTTCATCCGCCCAACCGCCCTCGCAGGTGAAGTTGTCGCGACCTCTTGCCACATCCGCCCCTCCATTTGAAGTGCCTTGTCGATGGAAACTGCCATCAATGGCGGGATCAGCCGAGCGACTGGTAAAGGTCCACGTAGCGCTGGACGGCGCGTGGCATCGCAAAATTCTCCACAATGCGCGCACGAGCCTTGCTCCCGCGTTCCGCCCGTGCGGCTGCTGATTCGGCGGCCAACGTCCGGATCGCCGCAGCGAGCGCATCGGGGCTTTCGGGCGGTACTATGAGGCCCGTGTCGCCGACGATGAGCTTCGCATCGCCGACATCGGTGGCAACTGCCGCGAGCCCGCAGGCCATTCCTTCGGCAAGCACGTTCGAGAATCCCTCGCCGCGGCGCGAACTCGATACCACGAAATCCGCCGCGGCGAACAAACGTGCCACGTCGTGGCGACGGCCGAGTCTGAGAACGTTGGGCGCGGCGGGAAGACTTTCCGTGCCGGCGCCGACCAGTATTGCGGACAAGTCGGGCAGCCCCGCCATCGCAGCGAGGAAACTGCCATGATCCTTCATCGCATCGACACGCGCGACGTGAGCAAGCACGATTGCATCGTCGGCAATGCCGAGCTCGGTACGCACCGCGCGCCGCGCAGCAGCGTCGGGCCGGAACTCGTCGATATCGATACCGTTGGCGACGACCTCCGCTCGCCGCGGGCGATAGCCCAGCGCCAAATGCGATTTGAGACCGGCAACCGCGTTGGCCGTCACCAGATCGGGCCATCCCGACAGCAGCGCGCAGGCTTTCACCACCAGCCACAGCCCGACGCCGTAGCCGCGCCAATCCATCGCCGTGCAGCGGATGCTCCAAACGAGACGTGTCTGTCTGCGCCGTCCCGATAGGACGAGCGCGACGAGCGCGGCGAGATCGCCATGATACATCCAGCCCTGCACGATATCGGGCCGGCTCTCGGCGATGAGGCTTGCAAGCTTGAACAGACCTGTCGCAATGCCGCCGGCTTTGTCGAATCGCAGCTCGACGACCGTGACGCCGCCCGCGCCCAGCCTCTCCATATGGGCCTTGGTGGGGAGAAGGCTTACGATGGTGATGTCGTGGGCGACGCCGGGCTGAGCCGACGCAAGCCGCGTCAGCATCGCCTCGGCACCGCCGCCTCGAAGACCCGCCGTAACATAGAGTACCTTGCGCGGCCGCAGGGTCACGCCCACCTCTCGTGCCACGCCTGCAGCATCAGCACGGTCCACAACGGATACTGCCAGTTGCGAGTGCCGTCGAGATGTTCCTGCCACGCCCGGCGCACCGGCGCGACCCGCACGAACCCATCAGACGCAAGCCGCGCCGGTGCGAGCAGCGATTCAGCCCATTCCCGTAAAGGACCTCGCAGCCAGGCATCGATCGGCACCCCGAAACCCATCTTCGGCCGGTCGATCAGCGACCTCGGCACATAGCGATCGAGCACCCGGCGCAGCACCCATTTGCCGCGCCCGCCGCGCACTTTGAAGGCGAGCGGCAAACTCCAGGAGTAAGCAACGACGCGGTGATCCAGCAACGGCACCCGGCCCTCGAGCCCCACCGCCATTGTCGCTCGGTCGACCTTGGTCAGAATGTCCTCGGGAAGATAGCTGACCATGTCGAGGAATTGCATGCGTGGGACGAGATCGGGGAAATCGCGGGCGATGCTCGGGTCCCACAGCGGTCCGCGCGGCTCCAGGCCCCCGGCGGCGACCTCGTCGGGCCGCTCCCATTGGCTCACGAGGCGGCGGTAGATCGCGTCGGGCTCGGGATTGTCAAGGAGCGTCGTGATCTTGTGCAACTTGTCGCCGGGCAGCGCCGGCCGCCATGACGCCGGCACGAACGCAAACAATCGGTTCCAGGTTTGCGGAGCGAGCGAACGCAAGGCCGCCGCCGAAGCACCGCGCAGCGGACGCGGCACGAGCTTCACCGCGCGCGCGAGCCGTTCCGCCCAAAGGTAGCGGTTATAGCCAGCGAACAACTCATCCCCGCCGTCGCCCGACAACGCCACGGTCACGTGCTTGCGGGTCAATTCGGAGACGAGGTAGGTCGGGATCTGCGAGGAATCGGCGAACGGCTCGTCGAACCAGTCTGCGAGATGTGGAATGACGTCAAGCGCGTGCCGCGGCTCGACATAAAATTCGGTGTGGTCGGTGCCGAGATGGGCGGCGACCTGCTTCGCACACTGGGCTTCGTCATAGCCGCTTTCGTGAAAGCCGATGGAGAAGGTCTTCACCGGCCGCGAGCTCTGCGCCTGCATCAGCGCGACCACCGTCGAAGAATCGATCCCCCCGGATAGGAATGCGCCGAGCGGCACGTCGGCAATCATCCGTAGACCGACGGAATCGCGCAGAAGCGCGTCGAGGCGCTCGACGGCCTCGTTCGCATCCGGCGCGGGATCGTTGCGGCGCTGCCCAGCGACCGCGACCGCGCGCAAGTCCCAGAAACATTTTGGCACCGGCGCCATGCCTTCGCGCAGCGTCAAGATGTGACCGGGGGCGAGTTTTTCGGCTTCGCGATAGATTGTGCGCGGCTGGGCGATGTAGGCGTGGCGGAGATAGCCGACGACTGCATCGTCATCGATCGTCGGTCTCCAATCCGGTGCGGCACGAAACGCCTTCAGCTGCGAGGCGAAGATGACCCTGTCCGGCGTTGCCGCGTAGTAGAGCGGCTTGATGCCGAGGCGGTCGCGCGCCAGCACCAAGCTGCGCGTCTTGCGGTCCCACAGCGCGAACGCAAACATGCCGACCGCGCGCTCGATCGCGGCCTCGACGCCCCATAATGCGCAGGCTTCGAGCAGAACTTCGGTGTCGGACTCGCCGCGCGTCGAGCGGCCGGCCGCCTGCAGCTCGCGGCGGATATCGCGGTAATTGTAGATTTCGCCGTTAAAAGTAATGACGTAGCGACGATCGGCCGAATGCATCGGCTGCGCCCCGCCGGGGCTGAGATCGATGATGGCGAGCCTGCGCTGGCCCAGCGCCACGCCGCTTTCGGCCTCGACCCACACGGCGCCCGCGTCCGGCCCGCGATGCCGCACGGTCTCGATCATGGCTTCTCCGATCGAACGCAGCGCGTCGGCCGGTGTCGCCGCGCGCCAATCGATCATGCCAGCAATGCCGCACATCGCTCTTCCTCGGACAGTAGCGGTAACTTCACCTTGTAGATATTCCGGCTTTCTGCTCAAGCCCTCGTAGGCCGCTTGGCCGAGGACAGGTGCTTACGCCCGTCAAACTTACGGCACGCGACCGATCGTGCTCGACCATACCCCACGTCACCTCGCTTAATGTCTAACGGCGTGCGACTATGATCAAGTGACCGGCAAACGATCGAAATGGTGCATGATCGGAAAGCCACGTTTCGTGCGGCATCGTGAGCTTCGACACGGCGGCGCCAAGGCGCGTAGAAATCTTGTGAAGGACGCGCAGCGGCGCGAACATCGCGCCATGCGCCGTGACCCGCGAAAATCCTGCCGCTCTCAGTTTGTCGCACAAGGACGATGGCGTTTCGAATTCGACGTGGTAGCGCCGCGGCGCGCGGGTCAAGCGCTCCTTAAGCTTGCGAAACTGCGAAAGCTGGCGGAAGCCATCCAGAGCCCACTTGTTGACGTAGGTGCCGAAGTAAATCCCGCCTGGCTTTAGCACGCGGGCGATCTCCTGGTGACCTTGAGCGTTATCGCGCGCGTCGAGGTATCTAAAAACCTCGATCGCGTAGACAAAATCGATCGAGGAGTCCAATGCCGGCAATTGCAGCACTGAGCCGTCGGAAACAAGATCGGCTGGTATTTTTTTTGCCGCCAGTCGGCGCATCTCGGCACTCGGTTCGATGCCGGTGACCTCGAAACCTTGATCAAGCAGACGAGCCATATGGGCGCCGACGCCGCATCCAATATCGAGGCACGTCGCCCCCTGCGGCAATTCCGATACGCAGCGCGCCCACGCCCGATTGATGAGATGGCGCCCATATCGGAAGGGAGAGTCGAAGATATTGTCGCCGCGATACTCGGCAAGAAACCCGTCTGCAGTTTCATCGTGGACTTCGACGGCTCTGCGGCGTGACCACTTCTCGTCAGGATTCATGTCCACGGAGATTGATCGTCTGCCATTTGCCCTGTTGCTCGATAAACAGCTGCAGCGAGTTTGACAACCCGTCCCCGGTTCGTCTCGGGCAAAGCGCGTGCCAGCCGAGCGTAGCAAATCTCTCGTCTCAACGGTGATAGAAATTGGAGGGCCGCATAGGGGCAAGACCAAGCCGACCGATGCGGCCCATCTCGCCTTCACGCGCGAACACCACCACTTTGTCCGTGCGCATGAAGAACATCGTCGGCGAGCGCCGCCATCGTCATCGAGCGCATGCCGTAGAGCTCTTGCAAGGTGCGGAAGCAATCGAGGATGGCGCGCAGAAACGCCAAGTTTTCCTGTAAATCGACCCCGAAATTGTGCGGGTGCCACCATAGGTGAAAAAGCTTCCGGCGGCGGGCCGCCGTCTCCATTGCCGAGGTGATCCGCCACAAGCGCAACCGCTCCAACACCGCGCTTTTTCCCGCCGGTCGCAGAAAGCGGCTGGCCGGAATATCCACCATACCATCGACAAGCACCGGCTCATGATCGTGTGGACCGCCGATGGGCAGATAGCTGTCGGCCAAGCGGGACGCGCGCACCAGAGAGGTCTGCTCGGACTCGCTGCGTGCGCGGTGGAACCAAACGCGTTCGTTGCCGCGAAAGGCACGCAGGCCAAATTCGCGACACACCGACAGATGAGGCGGATCGACTTGGTTGCGGGGAAATACGATGCTTGCAAGCTTGACCCCGAGACGGGCGGCGGCGGCCCGCGCAGCCTCCAGGTCGGCGCGAAAGGCCTCGACATCTCCCCCCTCTTCCAAGCAGTAGAAATGCGAGAAGGTATGCGTGCCGATCTCCTGGGCCGGGTGATCGAGAATCCGCTTGATGAGCGATAGGCCGTAGTAATAGGGGTCGCGCTCCTCGTCCGGCCCGACTTCGTCGAGATAATGGTAGGAGGAAATTCGCGCATTGGTGTAGCGCGGCTTGCGCGTGGGGAGTGCGGCGAGCATCGTCGTGTTCGTCGCGAAAAACAGAAGCCCGACCGTCGCCCAGGTACAGGCGATGTTCCGCTCGGCAAAGAGGTCGAGCAGAGCGGGAATGGCTTGGCGGACCCCGAGGATATTGGCGCCGTAATCCGCAATGGCGCGGTTGTCACGCACGCCCCATAACAGCTCGAAATCCAGCGAAATGACGAACGCGCCATACTGCACTGCGCGCCTCCTCGACGGTAACACACGAGGACCATAGGTCGGCATCGGCCGAACGAGCAAGCACGGTCACTCAAAATAGCAGGTTTCGTGCGATCGGTTCCCCTTGCGGTTGGGCGGCGATGTACGCTTAGTGGCTGGGATGAAGGTCTTATTTTTCATCCGCGACCTGGGCGTCGGCGGCAGTCAGCGCCAACTCGCCGTGCTTGCCGCGGGGCTAGCGCGGCGCGGACACGACGTGGCAGTCATCGTGCTCTACGCCGATGGGGCGCTCGAAGCGCTGCTCGGCAGCAGCAGCGCGCGCGTCCTCTCGGTCGGCAAGTCGAGCCGTTGGCACGCGTTCGCTCCGCTCGCGAGACTGCGGCGGCTTTTTCTGAGCGAACGTCCCGATCTTGTCTATGCCTTTCTTCCGACCCAGACCACGCTCGCGGCGCTCCTGCTGCCGCCACGGCTCAAAACGAAACTCGTTTTCGGGCTGCGCGCCGGCGGCGTGCAGCTCGATCAATACGACGCATTGAACGCCCTCACCTACCGCTCGGAAGTATGGCTTTCTCGGCGCGCCGACCTCGCCATCGCCAATGCGCGCGCCGTACGCACCGACGCGATCAGGCGTGGATTGCCGGCCGATCGTATCGCGGTCATCATGAACGGCATCGATGCCGATGCGATGCGAGCTGATGCGGAGGCCGGTCGTGCGGTGCGCGCTGCGTGGGGCCTCTCCGACAATCACTTCGTCATCGGTTGTGCGGCCCGGCTCGACCCGATGAAAGATCATGCCAACCTGCTCCGGGCGGCCGCAAGCTTTGCGCGCGAGAATTCCGATGCGCGCTTCGTGTGCGTTGGCGACGGATCCGCCGCCTATCGCCTTCAGCTCACGACTCTCGCCGATTCGCTTGGGCTTGCAGGCCGAGTGATGTGGGTCCGCGACATCGGCGACATGAAAGCAGCTTACAACGCCTTCGATATCGCTACCTTGTCCTCGGCGTTCGGCGAAGGATTCCCCAACATGGTCGGCGAGGCGATGGCCTGCGGCGTCCCCGTCGCCGCCACCGACGTGGGCGACGTGCGTCTGATCACCGGCGAACTCGGCGAAGTGGTGCCACCAAAAAATGCCGATCTGCTTTGCGCGGCCTGGCGGCGGCTGCGCCAGCGCCTTGCGCAAGATCCAGGCTTGCGGAACGACGCCCGCGAAAGGATCGTCGCGAACTACAGTGTTGACACCATGGTGCGTAGGACTGAGGACACCCTCAGTCAGCTCACGGCCGGGCGGCCGGCGCAGGAGATCGCCCGCGAGTTCGCGTGAGCAGCATCAACCGGATCACGTGACACTTACGGCACCGGTACAAGCTTGAAGAAGTGGCACGAACTGCCGAGCACGCGTGCCAAGCGTTTGCGCTTGGCAAGCCCCAGGCGCAGCCCCAACAGGACCTCGCCCGTATAGAACAGCCCCACCGGTCCATCAGCGACGACGGCAAAACCGTTGTCCTTAAAATTCCGCCGCCACCAGCGGGGGTGGAACAACCACAACTCCGAGATAACGTTGCCGCGCGCCCCATGCCGCCGTGGAAGGCAGAGACCGACCGTGTGCCGGGAAGTCCGGTACCAGGCCTCTCCCAATCGTCGCATCTCGGTTGCACGTGGCGCTGACCGCGGCACGAGCTGCGGCACCGACGACACGAAAAACGAGATCGCCTCGAGATAGGATGTCAGCGTAGTCCAAAACCGCCACGTGTGGGTCGGCAGGACGTGAATGCAAGTGCCGCCCGTTGCCAGCACGCGACGGATCTCGGCATGCATGCGTGAAAGGTCTGCTACGTGCTCCAGCACGTTCGACGAGAATACAACGTCGACGCTGGCATCCGCCAATGGAATGGTCCGACCGTCGTAATCCTTGATCGGAAAAACGCGGTGGGCGGCATAGTTCGAATCCGCGATCTCGATCGCGGTAACCTCGAAACCGCGCCGTTGCAGTTCCAGAGCCTGCTTACCGGTACCGGCCCCGATTTCGAGAACGCGCGCGCCGGCTGGAAACAACGTAGCAATCTTTTCTAGTTCCGCCCCTCTGATTGCGTCGAGGTGATCAAGGGATAACACAGCGGTACAATCGACCTGATTGGACGTGATGAAACCCGCAGTGTAGCCGAGCACCGCCATCATGGCCAAGCGCGGGCGTCGACGGACGGCATTTCGGGTCGCTGCAAGCGAGATTCGCGAGTTCTAAGGCTTTCAGCCGGTTCGGCGATAGAGGTACTCGTCGCAGCCCGATCCGAAGATGCCGGTCGTCAAGGGTGTGCCCGTGGCGCGGATACGTGCGAAGCCGAGGGGCTGCATCAACGCGTCCACTTCCGGAGCCAGGATCGATTCATAAGGATAGCCGCCCATCCAGTCGTGCACGTCATGCATGAAGTCCATTCCACGGACGCTGTGATAGTTGCTGACATAAGACTGAAAGTCGCGACCCATCAGGAAGAAGGCAGTCCGAAAAAGCGCGACATAGACGGCACGTGCGCGCCGCTGCGCTTCCAACGACGCGCCGCTGTACCAGCGCTTTTCCCATCTCCAGAGACTACACATCAGGGTGCGATGATAGAGCGCGAATGCAAACACGCCGCCCGATGCAACCAGGCGAGCGGCGGCACCCAATGCGTCATGCATGGCTCCGGTGTGATGCAGGACTCCCCAAGCATAAACCACGTCGAATGTGCCGAGACCGCGCACGTACTCGCCGTCCAGGATCGAGCCTTGCTCAATCGTCCATTCGCCGTCACCGGCGAAATAGCGGTCGCGCAATCCTGCAGTGCAGAGGACGGAGTCTTCATCGAAATCGAACGAATGCACGCGCGCGCCGAGTTTGCGGGCGGCGAGTGAAAATAGCCCGCTGCCCGAGCCGATATCGAGAAAGCTCAGCCCCGCGAGGGTGTCGCGTTCAAGCGAGCGTCGAAGTGAACGTTCTGCCTCGCTAAGCTGATTTGCGCTGAGACTGCGAGCAAAGTCGAGCCAGTTGTCGCCAAACCGGAAGCGACGATCTCTAACTTGCCTCTTCGACATGATGACCCCAGTCTCGCAGCCCCCGGCGCAAGATAGCGGGTTCGGTCTCGCGATGGCAAATGCAACCGCGAAGCTCGTAGAGCCTTGATGTGCGGTATTCGTCGGAATGCTATCGTGCGGACGGTTGGATCGGGCGAACAGCAAAACAATGATCGAGCAAGCCATTGAGCGTCTCTGGGTGCTCGGACCGACCGCTCTTGTCGCGCTGGTCCTGAGCTTCGGATTGATGCTGCTTCTGCGGCCATGGCTTGAGCGTTACGCAATGGTGCAGCCCAACGCCCGCTCGTCCCATTACCAACCGACACCGCAAGGCGGCGGCATCGCTGTCGTGATCGCGACGCTGGTGGTCGCCTGGGGTGCGGTCGCCTTGTCACCCGCCCTGCTGCACAATCAGACCGGTCAATTCCTGGCCGTGACCGCGGCGACCGCCCTGCTAGTGGTGGTCGGCGCGATCGACGACATCCGCTCGTTGCCGGCTGCAGCGCGCCTCGCC
>Ga0137372_10008016_pt1 | contig 10204 bp, 7 predicted proteins | sample SagtaG_6_FD_104911 | JGI IMG/M metagenome (GOLD analysis project Ga0137372, IMG submission 104911) | Vadose zone soil microbial communities from Sagehorn Ranch, Mendocino, California, USA - Sage1_R_60_16 metaG | ecosystem: Environmental > Terrestrial > Soil > Vadose zone | place: USA: California...
ACGCCGTCGACGGCCTGGCGGACGGGGCGCGCGTCGAGTTGGCTGCCCCACTCGATCAGCCAACCGTCTGGTGCGTCGGGGTGGGGCAGGGATCGGAATCGTGTGCCTTCAACCGCCGTCCGGATCGCGTGATGCAGGAGCGCGTGATCGGCGGACAGGTGCGGGACGGCCAGCTGGTGGGGCTCGAGCGGGTCGACGCCGTCAAGGCGGATCAGGGCGTGAAAGTGGGCCACTCCCCTGGCCTGCATTTCGGCGACCTTGCCGTAGGAGACCTTGACCTGGACGCCGTGCTGTTTGGCCCAGCGCCGCAGGGTGTCTTTGGTGCGTTCCATGGTGCGTCGCCACAACTCGCCGGAGAGGACGATCCAGACGACTTGGTGGTCGTGGTCGTAGCAGTCCAGGCACAGCGGGGTGCCGAGGATCTTCTCGCCGTCGTGGTGGGTTTGGTGGCAGCGCAGGTCGACGCCGTGTGGGCACAGGTCGGGTTTGCGGCGTGGTCGGCAGGTCTGGTTGCGGAGCTGCCCGTCGCGGCCGCGATGCTTGCGGGCGGAGTGAACTGGGCCGAAGGAGGGAGCGGTGAAGGTGACGAAGGCGCACGGGTGCTCGGCGACCGAAGCGGGGATTCCTTTGCCGCCTTGAAGGCCGGCTAAGATGAGTTGGTAGGTGTCGCCCCGGTAGACCTCGGCGCAGGACGGGCAGACGGCGGCCCGACGGTTGCCGCAGGCCTTGTAGATAACGCCGTCGGGCATGTCGTCGGTGTGCCGGGTGGAGATGATCCGCCCGGTCCGCTCGGACACGACGTGGGCCTCGCCGCGCAGTTGGACGGGGCGGACGCAGCCGCCAGCGGACGCGGTGTGATCCAGCCAGCCGTCGTAGTCCGCGGTGGAAGCGGCGCGAGCGATGGCTTCTTCGAGCCCGGAGGCGGGGTTGTGGCGGTTGCCGGGGTCAACCCTTGGGCGGGGGGTCGCGATCGGGATGAGGGGGTCTTGGAGGCCCCTGATGGGCCGCGTGGCGGTGATGCTGGTGACGGTCATGCCGTCCCGAGAAGCCCTGTGTGGCGTTCTGAGCGACTTTCACATAAAGAAAGACCCCATCGTGTAGGCCCGGGGTCCTTCTCGCGGTCACAGGGGCACTTAGGCCCGTAGTTGAGCGGTTATCCGGTCATACGGCGGCTCTTTAGGGGTCGCCGCCACGCTGGCCGTGGACTGGTCGCACTCGACACGCTCAGACTCGCTGGGCTGTAGCTGGCCGCTGGTGCAACTGAAGCGCGCGAGCACTACCGATCCGGTGAAGAACGTGAGATCGAAGGACGCGGCGCCGGGGGCCTCGCCGCGATTGCTGACCATGCCGTAGACGTCGGACACTTCAAGCGACGTAGGCAAGAATGACCAATCTGTGAATTCGTACTGGCCGATCGTGAAAGGCTCGCCAGCCTCGACCGCCTGAGGGCTTGGGGTGGGTGTCGGCGTGACAGTGGGTGTTGGCGTGGGTGTGGTGGTTGCAGCCTGCGTGGCAGGTTCGTTGCCGCCGCAACCAGTGAGGACAAGTACGCCAACGGCGATGCTGCTTAGCGCTCGGACCATCAGAACGTGGCTTCCGCAGTCACCTTGTCGTAGGCACCCTTCTTCAGCAGGTTCGTGTCCCCGCTGACAGTGTTCTGGCACTCCACGGCTTCCTGCTGAGCCGGTTCCAGATCGTTGCTGACGCACTGCATGTTGCCAACCACCGCGTTACCCTTCAGGAACTTGATGTGGAAGATTGCAGTACTGGTGGACTTGGACACGTTGGTTACCGTGCCGGTGACCTTGCTGCCGAGGTACTGCTGATACTCCAGCTTCCAGCCGTTGTCCAGACGGTGCTTGCCGATGGTGAACTCCTTGCCGACGGCAACCGGTCGCGGCTGCCCCCGATCAGCCGGAACCGAGGACGACTTGTCGTCAGTGGCAGTGCCGGGACCGTTGCCACCTCCCCCACTGCTGGCGGCGACAATGACGATGATGAGGACAATGAGCCCGAGGAACGGGAAGACGACGAAGTTGCGGAACCTGTGCTTCTTCTTCGATGGCGGCGGTGGCTGCCACCCGGGCGGTGGGCCTTGCGCTGGCTGCTGTTGCGGATATTGCTGAGACATGCTTCCTCCATTGAAAGGTCGCCCCCCGACCCGTCTCACGCCTTGCATGCGCCACGGTACTGCCTGCGCACGGTCGGTGGGATTGCGGGCTGGTATCGATCGTCGAACGGCCAGGGCACCGGCAGAGGATGCAAGCGGATGCCCTGACCGGCTTAAGGTGATGCCGCCGACCTGTGGTTTCTCGGCGACGGAAACCCAACTCGGCGTCATCTCGTGCGCCGAGGATCGACACAGGGCTGCTCGGTACTCCTCGCGTGGCACCTTCGCGAATTGGCTGTCGCAGATCACCTGGCGGACGGGTGTCGCGCATCACCCGACGGAGGACAATCCGCGCCGATGAAGCTGCCTGACAAGTTTCTCTACGTCTTCAAGTTTCTCTACGTCTTCAAGTTTCTCTACGTCTTCAAGACGGCCCCCGACGGGCCGAATGCGCTCCGCCACCGGACGGCGGGCCGCCTGCCCTCCACTTCGCTTCGCTCCGTTCCAGGCGCGGCCCTTGGCCTGGCGCGCACGTGCCAGCAGGGTGCCGGGTCGAAGACAGCAGAACTCGCTGGCAACGATCGACACCCTGTCGATGTACTGCTTGCTCGAGCGGCCGGCTACCCGTTGGCCGCGGTCGCTTGCCATCTGACCGTGAGTTCCCGCATCGCCCCGCTAGCAATCACGGAAAGTGCGGTCCGGCACGGCACGCAGACCCATTAGGGCGCCTGCGGCGTCCCTCCGGGATCTTCGACCCTTGACCCGCACCGCACCGAACCTGAGGTCGGCAGCTATCGGGGCGATGCGGGAGGACTGCCCGCGCGCTGGGCACGTGACCGTCACTGTCGCGATGCGTCGACCATTCGTCGCATCTACTTCTGCCGGTCCGATTCAAATCGGAAGGTCGGTCCAGTGGAGCTGCTGTAGAAGCCATACAGCTTCACGGGCTCGACTCGAAGCCGATCACCAGGGATGCCGACCCACTGCAGAGATGAGATGTTCACGGTGTAGAAGTCAGCCTTGGGGACCTCAGCGCTCCACGAGTGCTCGCAGAACATTTTCAGCTCCCCCGCCGACTCGAGTTCCCTCTCAGGTCCTAGCGTCGTTGACGCGACGACCTTGCCAGACGCATCAGAGACGGACACAGGGGTGTCGGCATAGACCTGTACTCTGTCTGGACCGGCCCCCGACCCTGTCAACTGTTCCAGCTTTTCCCACGAGGAGCAGGTGACTTGGACGGTGCCCCGGGCGGCGATCTTTCGGTCAGCACAAGCGGTGAGGCCAACGGCCAGGACAACGACTACGAGGAGGGCACGTGGCACCCTTCGCAAATGGCTACTAGACCCCAGTGCCGCTGGTACTCCACGAGAGCGGCAAGGCTGAGGAACGCGGTCCTCAAGCTTCGGTTCCGTCGCGCTCATAACGCCTCCATCGCGCGGCAAGCGCGTCCATTCGGCATCCGTCCCATGCTCACGAGGTAGTTATCGGTCTGCAATGGCCGCGGCTTGAGGACCACACCCAAGCGCAGCTCATGCCCTCCCGGCCGCGGAGTCGGCGCGGCGCGAGCGCTGGTGCGGGAACTACTTACGGGTCGGGATTCAACGGGCAACGTCAGGGACCGAGTCGCCGCGACGAGCGACCACAACGCGGCGAATGCCCAAGAAAACAAAGGGGTTCGGGCGACAACGAGCACCATCGAGCAGATCGCCCCGACAATCAGCGGTTACGGGGTTCGCCGCCCCTCTCCGGGTCCAGCACGAGGCGTGTGGTTAGGGTGCGTGTTCCTCCTCGGACACGTGGGGGTTTCATATCCCTGGGGATATGAACCCTTTCCTCATCCCTCGGCGCTCCATCGTCACTGCGGCCGATCTTCCCCCGCACTCCGCCTGGCGGCGTCCCGCCTCGGACCGGGCCTGTGGACCTCCTCAGTCATCGGCTCACTCCGCAGCGGGATGATCGAAATCCCGTGGCGATCATTAGTTGCTTGCGGCACCACTATCGCCGTACGCCGGACAGGTCTGACACCCGGAACAGCAAGTCTCGGACTCCCGGAACAACGCAGAGCAGAGCCCAGAAGCAGCGCGCGCTCACCATCGACAGCCTCCGAGGCCACACCGAGCGGCTACGCCGCCGGCTGGCGCTCGCCATTCGGGGTCCCAGGCGTAGGCAGTTCTCGAACGCCAGCTGCTCGGCGACTGACGGAACACCGGCGCAATCGTGGGAAGGTTCGGGTGGAGCCCGACTCCAAAACCGACAGCATGCGCCTCGAGCGCACAGCTAGCCAGCATGCCGAGACAGTGCGGCTCGTTTGGCGGCCTGGAACTCTGCGTCGTCGAGTAGTCCTTGTTCGCGTAGCGCCGCGAGTTTCGTCAACTCGTCGGAGAGGCTGCCCGCATCGGGCTGTGGCCGGCTGGACTCGGGCGCAGTCACCACGACAGTAGGACGTTTCGACTCAGCGATGCGCGATCGCATCTCATTCAGCCGCGGCAACGCCGCCTGGTAGGTCGTCTTCTCGAGTGGCAGCGTGTTGGACAAGGTCCATGGGTCGTTCGCGTCTGCGTTCCTGCCCTTGTTCGTTCCGCGCCAGTAGTCTTTGTTGGCGCTCCCCTGGTAGCTGGGCGTGAGGACCTCCAGCACGCCGGTTACCATCCCAGAGTTGTATTCGATGCCGGTGATCTCGGTGTAGTGGAATGTAGTTATTCGCCCTCCCCCGAACGAGCCCGCCATGAGGCTCGTCATTCCTCCGACCTTGATGATCATGCACCGGTCGTCGAACGCTGCAAAGCACCCTTTGATCCCGGCACCCACCACGAACCAAGGCGTCTCACCCGGTGAGGCGTGATCCTTCAGGACCTTCCATGCCTTGTCGCTCGGATGCTGGCCGACGACCTCGACCCTCGCCCAAGCGGCTGCTTCCTCACCCTGCCGCTCATGCTGCGCGGCCATCGACTCAAGCACATTCGGCGCTGCACCTGCCAATGTCAGCTGTTCGGCAGCCCCGCGGATCAGATCGACGTCCGGGTCCGGGGGCGCACCGAAATTCAGATCTTCGCCGGCTCTGGACTTGATGATCAGAGACTGGCCACTGAACTTCTTCTGAACCTCGATCTGGCCAATTTCATTAGCGCTGATCTCTCGCCTGATGCCCTTGGCGGCGACCTCGGGGCCGTAGAAGGCCACGATTCGCGCATTGGTTACGGCGAGCGCATTGCACATCGGCCGCATGAGGTCTGTTTTGGTGATCGCGACGACTTCCTCACCGGGATACAGATGGTTCGCCAGACCGCCGAGCCAGGCCGTCGCGTGTTTCTCCTTGAGCTTGGCCCCAATCAGCGGCGTCATGACTGCCTCCTTCGAGGACGAGTGTGACCCAGAGCACACACTCTACCGCAGAGCGTAGACGACCTGGCGCGAAACCGGCTTTGTGCTGCCCGCCTCGCGGACGCTCTGCCTGAATAACCGGCGCCGCAACCCGTATGAGTGCGGCACAGAACCTGGGGGCGGTTCAGGCGGCAATCAGGACAGGTTTGGTGGGACGGAGATCGGTTTGATGGCGTCGATGAGATCCCAGATGCCCATTGCCTGCGAGTACGCAGGGTAGGCGTAGATCGTTGGGTCGTCGGCGACGTAGCCGCATGGCGGATCGAAGGCGAAACCGTTGGGCTCATCGAGCCAGACCTCGCTGGCCACTGCGGACGCCAGCTCGATGGCGTACGACCGCAGCTGCGGTAGCTCGAACCTCGTGCCGGCCGCGAAGTAGTCGGCGGCAGCCACGTAGTCGGTTCCGACCCACGCCCAGGACGCCTCGAGGGGGAACCAACCGTCCGGAGACTCCAGCCCAGCGGGCTGCACGAGCATCGGGGCCCCGGTTGGCTCGCCTTCCGCGTCGTACCGCCGGAACGCGGGGTAGTTCCTCGTCAGATGAGTCTTGTAGTGATCGACATCCAAGAGGTCGGGCAGGCCGATCTGCTGTGCGAGGTGCTGGGCGAAGAACGCGTCGATGAACAGCGCGTCGGCGTTCAGTCCCGCCGTTGTGAAGCGGTAGTAGCCCTGGGCCGGATTCCACAGCAGCAGCTCGAACTCGGCCTTCGCCTTGGCGAGGTCGTCCTTCAGCTTGTCGATGTACGCCGCGTCGTCGCCGAGCTGGGTGCCGGCTGCGATGCCGATCTCGAGCGCCAGCAGGTAGAGCTGCGAGTTGTACAGGCCGAATCCTTCTTGGGGTACGACGTTGTAGATGTTGGCGAACATCTCCGGGTCCAATGGGAGGTGCGCCCCCGCTGGGATCGTGCCCTGCAGGAACGCGATCTCAGCCTTCATCGCCGGGTAGGCGAGCCGGAGGAAGCCGTCGTCGCCGGTCAGCTTCGAGAATGCGTACCACTCGAACATGAACTTGCCGGGGCTGTCGAGCCACTGGGTTTCGCCCGGCTTCGGCGGGCGCGAGTCGGTACCGCCCTGCAGCGGCGAGTCCAGTGGGTTACCCCACAAGATGAACGGATTGCGTGATGACGTGTACAGGTCGGGAGCGTTGCCGTTCACGGTCAGGCCGGTGGCCTCGATGGACGCGGCCAGGCGGTCTCGCTGGAGGTTCGGGAAGAGCAGGAAGTACCCGCGATAGGCGTACGACTGGATGTCATCGGTCTGCCCCAGTCCCGAGATACCCCCGGCGCCGGTGTCCTGGATACCAAACAAGTGCGAGCCAGGGTGCGAGGCGCCGAGCCGGTTGCCGGGGCCGGCGGAAGTGAACCCGGTGGGAACGACGGTGTTCGAGACGAGCCCGCCTTCCCAGAACGAGTTGTTGAACACCAACTGGTGCAGCTGGTTGAGCGCAGCCGTTCTCAGCACCTTTGGATACGCGGACTCCGTGGCGATCGGCTGCCACCACCCGAGTACCGCCGCGAGGTTGGCGTCGTGCTCGACGAGCGCGTCACGCGCGATGGTGGAGCTCTGGTGGAACGGATAGCTGCCGGCGACATAGTCGTTGGTCGCTGTCTCCCGTGCGCCGTAGAAGTTCGTGTACCGCCGCATCCAGATCGTCTGGTTGTCGTCGAAGCCGACCTGGGGGAAGTCCCAGGCCAGCGCGAACGGGATCGTCGTGACCTCGCCCGGCTTCAGCTTCGCAGACACCGCCACAGCCCCAGCCGAGGCAGAGGCGCCGAGCGCTGCGTTCGGCAAGCCCCCCGACGTACTAAAGGGTGTGTAGATGTCGGAACCGTCACCGTCAGCGCTCCACGAGGTGACGTGGCTGACCTTCTGGCCTGGCCCAGGCTTGGCAGCGATGGTCCACTCCGACTGCGCTGCATCTGGCGTGTTGGCTGGGTCATCGGCGCTCAACGTGACCGCGGTGACGCCGTCCCGCTCGGAATAGCGGCTGTTCAAACCCGTCCGAACCGATGGTGGGCCTGCCGGCGCGCTCCCGTCGGTGTTGGTTCCGGCCACATGTGCAGGGGCATTCGGCATGGTGAACATGGTGGATACCGTCGCCGGCTCATCTGTGTGGTTGGCGATGCGGACGTCGAAGTACGCGACCGGCAGTGACGTACGGCGGTCCTCACGTGCGACGATCGGCGAGAAGAACCGCATCGACACGTCCGTCTGGAACGGCGTGTAGCTCATCCACCCGAACGGGTAGAGCGCGGCATAACTGCCCTCGCCAGGCTGCAACTCGTGCCAAGCCGGCAGCGGCGATCCCCACGACCGCTGCCGCACTTGGCCGTCGCTGCCGATGTTGGTGGGGCCCTTCGTCGCCAGGGTCCGCACTGTGGGCGAGGCAGAACCGATTTGCTCTCGCACGTGGAAGGCGGCTTGTGGAAGGATACGTGTCTCCCAACTGGTGCCCTGTGCGCCGCCGAAGTTCCATGGGCCGAAGGTGCCGGCTTGGTTGATCATGAATGAGCCGGCGCCCACCCCGCCAAGCGGGATGCCCAGGCCCGGAACGGACATGGGCCAGTTGCCGACCGGGGAACCGAGGGAACTGTCGCCCTCCGGTGAGTCACTGCCTTGACACGCCTGCCAAGCAGGCGGCGGCGCACACGTACCAGGGGAGATCTCACCGAGCGACCTCACCAGCGCCGCATCCGGCACCGCGAAGTAGTCACGCGCGGCCGTAGCAGCGCCGGCGGAGGGCACATCTGCCTGCCATCCACCAGCGATGAGTGCCGAGGCGACAAGAACCGCAAGCCAACGCACGCCTCTCGTTCGCGGTTGCCTCGCGACCGCCGCGACGGTGTCGCCGGTGCCGAAGAATCCCCAGGTACGCATGTCTGTCAGATCTCCTCTCGACCCCCGAGCAAGGACGCACAGCCATCAACTACTCAGCCCACTCGTCGTGCCTCTCGATTGCGCTAATGGACCACCACACGGACCCGGCCCAGGTTTTGCACCCTGGCAAATGGCGTACTCACGTCCCCGTCGCGCTGCGATGTCGCTCGCAGCACCGGGAAGTACGTTCCGGGCTTGCTGTACGTGAACGCGGCCCCCGCCTCGACAATCGGTCCCGGCACGCCGATCGGCTCAGTCGTGAAGGTCCCGGTTCCGTTCAGGTCCCACTCGAGCGCGACCACCTTGCCAGTGGCGGGCGGGGCCTGGATCCGGGCCTTGAAGGTGACGCGCTGGCCGGCGACCACGTCGATGTGGTCGGCGCCGTTGACCGTCAGGTCGACGACAGGCTGGATCCCGCCGCGTTGGGTAGCGCGGGCCGGTACCTGGACCTGGCCGTCGGTCACGTCGTACTGCGTTGATCTCGGGGGCGCGACACCGCGTTCCAGCCACGCACTCAGATCGCGGACGGCCTGCTGGAGGATGCCGGTGTATTCGATCAGCCGCGTGGCCCGGAAGCCCGTGACCGGGCCTTCGAGGTGGTCGGCGTTGTCGTTGTACCAGATGCGGAAGTTGTCGTCGAAGCGGTCGCCGAGCGCAGCACGAACCTGCTGGGCGTACCAGTCGGCGTGCCAGGGGTAGGCGTCGACGTCGACAAGATTGCCGACGATGATGACCTTCCCGGTGATCTGGCCGGTAAAGCTACCGCCGCCGCTGACGCCGGCCGAGATCAACGGGCCGATCTGGATGGGCCGCTGCGGGTAGATCGGCGTACCGTCGGGCGCCCGGAACTGGTCCCAGGCTGTGAAGCCGGCGCGCGTCGGCACCTGGTGCCGGTGGTACGACGTGAGCGCGACAGCCCACCGGTTGTCGATGCGCAACTGCTTCCCGCTGTCGACCGCATTCAGGTCGCCGCCGCCGATCGTGAAGACCTTGGTCACCGGATCCAGCGACCCCGTCAGCGATCCCAGCCTTGTTGCGCCGTCGTACACCGTGAAGTCGAGTCCGGCTGGATCGTCGATCGCCGGAGCGCTGTCGAGGACCAAGCTCTGCGGCTTGCCCGCCGCATCACGCTCGACCTGCGTGATGGTGGCGACGTCATCGACCTTCGCAGCGCGGACGAGATCGCCTAGCGCTGACTGCTCGGTACCCAGGTAACCCGGCTTGGTCCAGAAGTCGTCCGCGTACGTCGGATCGATACTGCGAACAACGCTGCCGAACCCGAGCAGACCGTCGGGAGCGGTCAGACCGAGCAGGTACCGATAGTCCTCCCACGCGCGCAACGGCACCCCGAGCTTCGTCACCTCACGGAGGACCGCCGTTTGCGTGGGGTCGAGGCCGGCGAAGGGATCGCCACTGCCACCTGGGCGTACCGCGTCAGCGATCTGCGAGGCCTTACTCTTCAGGACGAGCCGCGCGAAGGTGCGGATGAAGAAGGTGTTCGGTATCGCTGCCGGACCGCCGGGGATGAACGGAACGGCGCCGTCCCAGACGCCGACACTGTTCTCGATCGCGCCGATGGTCTGGAAAGAGCCGCCACTTCCTCCGTAGACGTAGCCGTAGATTCGCCGATCCGGCTGCCCGTAGTAGCTCGAGGCAACTAACTTGGCGAACTTCGCGGCGGCCGCGTCGACCCGGTAGCCGCCGTCCGCGTTGGTCTGCACGGTGTACGCACCGCTGTCGGCGCCGAAGGCGATCGTCTCGGCGGTGGCGAACTCGTCCTGGATCGTCGCCAGCGGATAGACCTTGTGGAAGAACCGGCCCTGCCATTGGCGCCTC
>Ga0137372_10008020_pt1 | contig 10204 bp, 9 predicted proteins | sample SagtaG_6_FD_104911 | JGI IMG/M metagenome (GOLD analysis project Ga0137372, IMG submission 104911) | Vadose zone soil microbial communities from Sagehorn Ranch, Mendocino, California, USA - Sage1_R_60_16 metaG | ecosystem: Environmental > Terrestrial > Soil > Vadose zone | place: USA: California...
ATTTATTTTCAATGGTCTAAAAGAATCCTCCTGAGGAGGATTTGTGACGCAAACTATGACGCCATAAAAACTGATGCCGTGCAATAAAGATTTTAAATGCGATTTATAAAAAACAATTAATTCAGTTATAAAAAAGCTTCAGGTAACGTCAAAAAATTAACCATTAAAAAAGGTTGCTCAAAGTAATTGAGCAACCTTATAAAGTTTAGCGATAATTGTTTTTTAGTAGCCAGGATTTTGGTCGAGATGCGATCCATATTTAGCTGCGAGATCTATAATGGCTGAAGGAATAGGGAAATATTCATTCTTTCCCTTTGTAAAGCTGGCAGTCTGCTTATATGTGCGCTTTAATTTTTCCTTAGCAAGATATGTGTTTAATGTTTCAGCAGCGATACCCCAACGCACGAGGTCGAAGAAACGGTGACCTTCCTGGGCAAGTTCGAGCCTTCTTTCGAAACGTACAGCGGTTCTTGCAGCATCTTTATCGGTCCATTGAGAATTGTAAGTGTCAATTTTATAATTTGCATCAGCCAAAGGGCTTGTGAGGTCACCCGGAACTGCTCTAACCCAGCTAATAGGATCTTTGGCTCTTGTACGAACCTGGTTTACATATCCACGTGCAGTTTCAAGTGATCCTACTTCTATTTCTGCCTCTGCTGCCATCAGTAGTACATCAGCATAACGAATAATATAAATATCCTTTGCAGTGATATTTCTCCAGCCGGATGACGTAAGCACATTTTCTTCTTTTTTTGAAAAGATGTGTTTTTTTGGACTAAATGGTCCTGCATAGTTTTGATCTCTTATCCATGAAACTCCCGGATGTGGACCCCAATCCCAATAGTATATTCCTCTGCGGCCAACCGACCAATCTAATCTGGGATCGAGTGGGGTAACTTTGTCATTTTGGTAAGGAGCTCCGTCTGCAACACCCTGATCATTTTTAAGATCAACATCATTAAACGTGGTGAAAAGAGGTAATCCGGTTGCATCCGTTTTATAGGCATTTACAAGATTTTGAGAAGGCTGAAAGAAACCGCAACATCCAAAATCTCCACCGTAAGGAAATGCCAGACCAAGAGATCTTTCACCGCTACCATCTACAGTTCCTGAAGCAGCGGAAATAATAGTGAAGACACCTTCTTTGTTGTTATCATAAGCAGGATCAAAGTTTTTCCAGTAAGCATCCTGCAAACCATATTTTTCACCCTTGGAAGTCTTACCATTTAGTACTATTTGATCGTATAAGGCTTTTGCTTCTGTAAATTTTTTCTGAAACATATAGGCTTTTGCAAGGTAACATGCGGCAGCCCATTTGTTTACTTTTCCTACTTCACTTTGTATTTCAGGCAAATTATCATAGGCAAATTTAAAATCGGTTTCAATATCGGGCCAAATATCTGTAGCATTATTGTAAGTTGTAGCGGTATCACTAATAAATGGTACATTATTCCACATTCTCTTCGCATCAAAATGGTAGTGTGCACGCAAGAATCTAGCCTGAGCTATAAAGTTATTCCTTTCCTCATCAGTGATATCTGTCACCTCAGGATCACCTGCCAGGCGTATTAAATCGTTTGCTCTTGAAACGCCTTCATAGACAGCAAGCCATTTATTATAAAAATACCTGTTGGCGGGTTGTGACTGGTATTGTTCTACTTCTGTCATTTGAGGCTGATCATTAGCATCTGTTCCTTTATAGGCATCATCAGCGGCTACACCGGCGGTACCCCAGTTAACTGCAGAAGTTTCCCATGGATCTCCTGCTACACCCTGTCCATCCAAAACACCATACACCCCAACCAATAATGCTTCAACACCTTTTTTATTCTTTACCGCTTCCGACCCGTATTGTCCAAAAGGTTGAGCATCCAGAAATTTTTTATTACATGCATATAGGAAAATTGCACTTGCGACTATTAAAGTAAGACCTATACCCAGTAACCTAAATTTGTTTCTTTTCATATTGAAAATTTTTTTAGTCCTTAATTGATTAAATTAGAAAGAAAGATTTACCCCCAATGATAAGATTCTCGGTGTTGGAAAATTGCCATAGTCAATACCAAGGCTATTAGCATCAGATCTGCGGGCTCTGTAATCACCCCTGCCCACTACCTGAGTAGAAATTTCCGGATCAAGGCCGGTGTATTTTGTTATAGTAAACAAGTTTTGAGCCTGTACATAAAATCTGAGTTTATCTATACCAAATCTCTTAAGTGTGTTCGGATTAATAGAATATCCAAGAGAAAGATTTCTCAAACGTAAATATCCGCCAGGTTCAACATAATAGCTAACGGGTACCTGGCCACTTGCTCCGTCAGATGCATCTAAAACAGGAAGTTTCGCATCAGTATGTTCAGGGGGTCCAACTGTCATATAAAACCCTCTTATCCCTGTTGCCCTGGAAAGTATTGAAATCTGTCCAGTAACGCACGTAGTTCACTATTTCGCCGCCATTCTTCCAATATAAAAATGTGGAAAAATCAAAGTTTTTATAGGAAGCATTCAGGTTAAAACCCATGGTGAAATTTGGATGTGGACTACCCATAAAGGTCCTGTCATCAACGGTTATTACACCATCAGGCTTACCGTTAGGACCTGAAATATCTTTATAACGCCATTTCCCAATTCCTTCATTTGATTGCACGATAGCATCGAGATCCGCCTGGGTTTGAAAAAATCCATCAATTATATATCCATAGAAACTTGAAATGGGTCGACCCGTAACCGACCGGTTAAAGGGATCAATTCTTGATCTGCTGCCTTCAAAGAATGGATCAGCTATTGTACCCACTTTATTTCTATATAGTGAAAAATTTAATACCGGCATCAAACCTGAAGTCCTTGCCGAAACCAGATCTATAGCTAACAGCAAGGTCAATTCCTTTATTGGTTATATCACCGATATTTGTAGGCTGACGGTTTACATTACCAAAAACAGTAGGATCTAATTGCCTGTCGTACAGAAGATCAGTAGTTTTGCGGTTATATAGATCTAAAATAATATTCAGGCTATTGTTAAATAAAGTTGCATCAATTCCTACGTTTGTAGTAGCCGATTGCTCCCATTTAACATTCGGGTTGCCTATTGCATTGTGTCTTAAACCAGGCTGAAATCCGGTATTGCTCCCATCAAGAGGGTAACCAGCACTATAACTATCAAATACATAAGATGTTATAAATCCGAAATCAACTGTATTATCATTACCCAATATTCCGTAGCCGACGCGTAATTTAAGGTCATTCAACCAACTTATTTTATTACGTATAAAAGACTCTTCGGATATACGCCAGCCTGCACTTCCCGAAACAAAGTTTCCGTATTTGAAATTTGGGCCGAATGCGTTAGATGAGCCGTCTCTTCTGTACGATCCGCTTAAAAGATATTTATTAGCGTAGGAATAATCAAGTTTGGCTATAATCGGTGAATATTTTCTATAACGGTATTCATAACTGCTACCAAAAGGAGTTGTGCTTAACCCGGAACTTACCTGCCAGAAATTACGGTCAAATGAAAAATAATTTGTGCTATATGCATCTACACCACGTCCCTGACCCTGAACTATTTCTGTGCCTACAAGTGCACGCACATCATGATTTTCACCAAATTCTTTATGAAAATTAAGTGTATTATACCATGTCAGGGTATAACCGTAACTATGACCTTCCCCATACTGGCCAGTACCACCTCTTCCTTCGGCATTTTCATATGCCGGCAGATTAAAATAATTATAAAAACTATTTCCATAGTCCATACCCAATACTGATTTAAGGGTAAAGTATCTTAGGAAATCTACTTCAGCATAAGCAGAACCGATAATACCTACTTTTTTGTCTTTATTATCTTTCCTCCTGTAAAGGGCAGCATAAGGATTCTCTGCGTTTCCAAGATTTGAACCTCTTGTACCAGCAAAATTGCCTTTAATATCATAAACGGGTACAATAGGCTGCATACGATAAGCCATTGAAATTGCATTCCCTTCATCCTGGTTGGTAAAACCATGCTTGTCAATATAACTTATCTGCATATTTTCTCCTACCCGTATCTTATTCTTTATAATAAAATTGGTATTAGCCCTGATAGAATATCTTTTATACCCCGTGAAATCAATGATGCCATCCTGATCAAAATAATTAAGGCCAAGCAAGTAATTACCTGTTTCCGTTCCACCGGAAACTGTAATATTATGATTTTGTATCGGAGCATCCTGGGTAATTGCATCCATCCAGTCTGTACCGGTTTTGTTGGCCGCTACAATTAAATAGGAACCATCTTCCACATTATTAAGGTCTAATTTATACAATGAAGGATCTGCTCGGGGGTCACCTGCTTGTACACCGCTTGCTGTACCGGCGAGTATATATTCTGGTATAATTGGCGTAGCAGTAGAAGGCTGGCCGCCATTATATTGGCCTAAATTAAATGTAGTAGCTGTTTGACCGGGAATACCCTGTTGTAACTTTAGCAAATATTGACCATATTCTTCTGTATTTAAAAGATCAAATTTTTTGGTCAGCGACTGTGAGCCATAATAGGCATCGTAAGTTACTTTTATTTTACCCTTTCCTTTCCTGGTAGTAATAATGATTACTCCATTGGCAGCGGCAGCACCATAAACAGCAGCCGAAGATCCGTCTTTTAAAACTTGTAAAGATTCGATATCACCAGGGTTAAGATCGCTGATCGAACCCACACGTGCACCGTCAACTATATACAAAGGCTCATTCTGGTTAAAAGTGGTAAAACCACGAATTCTTATAGAAGAACCCGCACCCGGTACCCCGGATGTACCCACCGTTACACCAGAGGCTTTACCCTGCAGTAAGCTTTCTACGTTTGAACCGGGATTGGCAACCAGTTCTTTGGTATTAACTACACTTACAGAACCAGTAATATCCTTTTTGCGCTGAGCTGTGTAACCTGTAACGACAATTTCATCCAAAGTGGATGTTTTCTCTTTGAGTGATACCGTTACAGAAGTTTGTGATGACACGTTTACTTCCTCGTCCTCAAATCCAATTGAGGAGATAACAAGAACAGTACTGCCAGCAGGTACTTTTATAGTAAAAGTACCATTTGCAGATGTTACTGTCGCGACCTTCGTACCTTTTACGATTACTGTGGCGCCCACAAAAGGTTTATTATCCTTTGCACTGGTAACAGTTCCCGAAACTGTTTTCTGGGCGAATAACGAGCTTGTAAGAATTGTAAAGAAGAGTGCTGCACATAAACGTGCAGCGAAGCAATAGATTTTTAGTCTCATAAGCAGCAGTGTTATGGGTGTGTTAAAAAATAAAGATTGCTAAAGTAGGGAATTAATTAGAAAAAAACCTTTTTACTTAATTTATTACTTTTTTCGCGTCTAACTTACACAACGAAATAATTCATAATTTAAAAATATTTTTTTTGCAAAAAATATTACTTATTGGCTGACATCTGTCACGCGAGGTAAATTCACCTAATCTTTTCTAAAACCGGGTAAATTGCCTTTTGTATAATTAATACCTGTTTAATAATTGATTTCCCTTGCAGGGATTTAATGAATTTACTGTTAGAGAAATACAAACTATATTGCCATAAAGTTCTGATAATTATATTCTGTTTATGACTTTCATTTACCGGTTGTTTCCGTTTTTATTGATTTGTTCTTTTGCCTTTTCCTGCAAGAAAAGTTCATCGCCAGATGATGGCATAGAATTGCAAACGATTACTTCTTTTAAAGCCACTCTTAACGGAGCCAACGCCGGAACCACATCTTCCGCTATCGGCAATTTTACCGGCTCATATAACAGAAGTACTCAAACCCTCGATTTTACTTTAAATTATACGGGACTTGTTCCTACTGCGTGGCACATTCATAATTCAGACAATGGTATCATAGTGTTTTCATTAGGCAGCATTGTTCCTTCTCCGCTCCAATCTTCCGTTTCAGGATTTAGTGCACAGGAAGAAGATGATTTATTTCAAAACAAATACTATATTAATATACACACAGCCGCTTACCCCGGAGGAGAAATTTCAGGAATTATTACAAAACAATAAATCTTTACTTAATTATTTTTTTCGACTTTAAAGGGTGAGAATGGCAGAAATTATTCGATAAGATTCACTGCATAAAGGTAACTATCCGCACTTCCGAAAAAGATCACATTTCTGTATATTACCGGGGAAGAAACAATAGGCCCGAGTTTATAAAATTCATTCATCACTTTTACATTTTGTTGCATACAAATAAGGATCATCATTACCGGCTTTATACATAAAGTCAAGTTCACCTTTATTATTCAATATAGTTGCTGCATTCACCTTTCCGCTTTCAGTAGAAAATTCATGCCTTGATTTTCCATGCGAATTAAGATCGAGTGCAAAAAGCTTTCCGGTAAAATCACTAAAGTATGTAGTATTACCTGCAATAGCGGGAGAAGAATAAATATATCCATTGGCTTTCACTTTGTATTTTTCCTTTCCTTTTTTCGCGTCGAGTGCCAAAAATAAAAATGTATCGGAAGTTCCAAAATAAACCATCATCTTTTACAGCAGCAGTTGTAAGCACCCATGAATTATCTGCAGAATATTTCCATATTAAAGAGCCGCTATTTGAGTTTAATACATAAAAATATCTCTTTCACCAAAATAAACTATACTGTCATAAACCGCAGGCAAAGCTTGTATACGATGAGTAATAAAGTGAGTGCCATGAGGTGAATGATCTTTTTCATTTTTTGAAGGGATAATGGGGCAAACAAGTTAATAATTTAAAAAGGATAAATAAAAATAGGTTCTGTAGTAGGTAAAGTTCATCGAATATCTTAAATGCTTGCTACGCATAAGTTCTAACTAAGTTAAAATCATAATAGGATGAAGTTCAGTGGGAAAGCTTGCATCTAAAAACCACATCTACCCTTCCTCAAAAGTCCCTTAAACACTTAATCTTTTAATTGCATTCTCCCTTTTTACGCAGTATCTTATGAGAAACGATCCATTATGAAAACAAACTCTATCCTTTTCTGTCTCATTGCCTTTTATGCCAACATAAATATGACTGCTAATGCACAAGTAAATGAGCAAGATTCATTAGCTCTTGTTGATTTGTACAATAGCACACATGGAGTTATATGGTATGATCACACAAACTGGTTAACCAGCAAACCTGTATCCACATGGTATGGAATAACAGTAACAAATACAAGGGTGACTGTAATATACATGGGCTACAACAATTTAAATGGTAGCATTCCATCTTCTTTTGGTAATCTGGTAAATCTTAATTATTTATGGTTATCCAACAATCACCTGACTGGAAGCATTCCTTCTTCTATTGGTAAGCTTGCAAATCTTAAAGAGTTGGATATAAGTGATAATCAATTAACTGGCAGCATTCCCACTTCTATTGGTAATCTTGTGAAGCTGGAATTTTTGGATTTATACTTTAATCAATTGAGCGGCAGCATTCCCTCTTCCATTGGCAATCTTAAAAGCATTATACATTTTGCAGTATCAGGTAATCAATTAACAGGCAGTATTCCGTCTTCTATTGGCAGGCTTGTAACTATTCGATATTTGTTATTATCCGGCAATCAACTAACGGGCAGTATTCCATCTTCTATTCGTAAGCTTGTAAAGCTTGAATATTTGTATTTAGCGTCAAATCAGTTGACCGGGAGCATTCCATCCTACATTGGTAAGTTTAGAAATTTACTAGAATTGGATTTGGGTAGTAATCAGTTAACCGGCAGCATTCCCTCTTCTATTGGTAATCTTGTAAATCTGCAATTTTTGTATTTATACGATAATCAATTGAGTGGTAGCATTTCCGCTTCTATTGGCAAGCTTCTCAATCTAAATAACCTGTATTTAAACAATAACAGATTAAGTGGTAGCATTCCCTCTTCTATTGGTAACCTCGTAAATCTTTATTTCTTGTATTTAAACAACAACAGATTGAGTGGCAGCATTCCCTCTTCTCTTAACCACCTTAGCAATCTAAATTGGACATATGGTCTGAATTTAAGTCACAACCATTCCACGTTTGATGGTTTGGAGTTATTTGCACAAACATTTCCATATGCTATCTATGCTCCGCAGAAGCTTATTCCAGTTCATCAAAATAGTAATACCTTATCTGTCTCTGCAGGAGGCACATTAAGCAATAATACTTATAAATGGTTTAGGTATAGGAAAACAGGGATTACATTAATTGCAACCATCACCGGAGATTCTGTTTTTCATCCTACCCAAAACGGATTATACAGGGTAAAAGTTACCAACTCAATTGCAACACAACTTAAACTGCACAGCGATACAATCTATTATAAAGCGGCTGATAACTCTCTTATTACCTCTTCTGAAAACGCATTGGAACAACATGGCAGAACAAATTTGTGCCTTGTTTATCCAAATCCAGCAAAGGATATCATATACGTACAACCTAATGGCAATACATCATTTTCACTGCTCAATCAATCGGGCAAAATATTACTTACAACAAATATTAATGGGAAGGGCAGCATGAATATTTCCGGCATGGCTGCAGGTTTATACTACTTAAAAAATAACAGTACGAAGGTGGTTCAAAAAGTGGTAATAGCAAGATAGATCAAACAATCTTTCAGAACCAAAACAAGTTTCTTTTATTCAATGACCATTAAAACTTTAGCTCATGAATACTTTACAATAAAGCAAGCTCCTGCTTCCTGCCTTAGTATTAATTGCAGTAAGCTTATTTAAACCACATTATAAAAATTTTAAACTAAAACGTCTGTTTCATGGAAACAACAAATTTACTTTCAATAGCGGTAGCTTTTATTCCCGGCATAAGTATTTCCGACGCGAATGCAATAAGGAAAAGCCCTGATTATTTCAGGAAGTAGTTACTAAAGAGAAGAGTCTTGCCGTTTGAATCTTTTAAAGAAACAATGCGTCCAACAGAGGAGAGCAACAGGAGTCTCAATAATTCAAATTTTCATTTTACCAAAGACATTAATGCACTTTCGGAAAGCAACCCTTACAATTATGCAGATTTATATGTTAATACATCTTATGCCCTCCTCGATCACATGATCTATTTTGGTGCAGATGATGGCATTCATGGAAATGAACTCCGGCGAAGCGATCGAACTGCCGCAGGCACTTATATGGTAAAAGATATTGAGTCTGGTTCTCGTCTTCTAACCTATATAATATTACCGCTTTAAATCGAAAGATATTTTTTTCAGCTTTTAATTCATCCTATGGATGGGAACCTTGGGTATCTGATGGACAGAAAGCGGCACACAATTACTCAAAGATATCACGCCAGGTACAGACCCGAGTAACCCCACAGCATTTTTCGCATTGGGCAACAACGTTTATTTGCCTGGTGTGCCCTGACAGCGCAGAAGGCCTGTTTTTATTCCATAATCGTATGTATCCCTCCAGCTTGTGCTTGGATCCTCGGGCATTAATACATGATTCAAACAATTATCATCACAATTGCTTTCATAGGTGTCAAGGCTGATCATTCTTAAATTTGTTTTTGCCAACTCTGCCCATTTTGAAGTAAGACTTTCCCAGTTTTAAGAAAATGTTTTTATTATGAAAACGAAAATGAAGCGTGGTTATTATTATTTAGTTATAATGAAAGCAGCGAAATTCACTAAGTTAGATAAGTTATATTCTTCGCAAAATGTTAGGATTTCAGATAACGGGATAGATTGATTGTTGTTATCGTCAAGCAGCTTAAACTCATGTTCATTTCTCTTTATAACTTCGTGAGCAAAGTCGCTATATGATTCAAACGGTGATATTTGATTTGGACGGAGTAATAATAGATAGTGAGCCTGTTCATTTTAAGCTCGAAAAACAAATGCTTGAAGAATTGAAAATTGCTATATCCTTTGAGGAACATTGCTCCTACGTAGGAATGTCACCTGAAAATATGTGGGAAACAATTGTCAACAAGCATAACTTATCTCATTGCGCTCAGGATTTAGTGAGGAAAAAACATCAACTTTATGTAGAATACCTTTCTGAAGAAAAAAATCTTTATCCTATTCCCGGTGTTGCAGAGTTAATAGAGGATCTTCACAAAAATAATTTTAAACTTATCGTTGCTTCTTCTTCACATGCAGAGGTGATAAATGCAGTACTTGAAAAATTTAATCTATCGGATTTTTTTGCAGCAAGAGTTAGCGGAACAGAGCTCGCGCATTCTAAACCTCATCC
>Ga0137372_10008024_pt1 | contig 10202 bp, 9 predicted proteins | sample SagtaG_6_FD_104911 | JGI IMG/M metagenome (GOLD analysis project Ga0137372, IMG submission 104911) | Vadose zone soil microbial communities from Sagehorn Ranch, Mendocino, California, USA - Sage1_R_60_16 metaG | ecosystem: Environmental > Terrestrial > Soil > Vadose zone | place: USA: California...
GGTCGACCAGCCGGACCGCGGCGGGGTGACGCCCTTGCACCGCGCGGTCCGCGCCCGGAGCCCGGCCGCGGTCGCCGCGCTGCTGTCCGCCGGCGCCGATCCGCGCGCGGTCACCGGCAAGGCGGGCTCGACACCGCTGCACCTCGCGGTCGCACCGACCGGCGCGGGCGGGACCGCCGGCTCCGGCAAGCTCCAGCTCGAGATCGTCCGGATGCTGCTCGCCGCGGGCGCGACCCTGGCCGACGTGGACCGCAACGGCGTCGCCGTGGCCGACCGGATCCAGAGCCAGTCCCTGCGCGAGGCACTAGCCGCCGGGCAGCTCTAGTGCACCCACCAGGGCCAGCGGGCTCGAGCCCACCATGACACGCCGATCCTCGGCGAGCCGTCCGGGGCAGGCTTACGGGCGGATCCCGGTGGCGATGAGATGCGGCCCGAAACCGGTCAGTTCGGGTACCCGCTCGATGGCCCGTGCCACCGTCAGCGCAACGGACCGGTCGACCGGATCCGCCATCCGCGCGTCCAGGTCGCCGAGTATGAACGCCGGTCCCTCGACGCTGACCAGGTCCGCGACCTCCAGCCCGGCTTCGGCTATCTCATCGCGCAACTCGCCGGGCCGGTGGCAGAAGCCGTTGAACGCCCCTTCCCCCAGCGGCGGCAGTATGCCGGTGCGGTCTATCTCGTCGATGACATCGAGCGCTGCCCGGTGCTTGAGGTAGAGCCGTTCCCTGAGCATGCCGTCGATCCGGGGCGCCCACCGCGAGATCGCCGCGGCGAACACCGCCCCGCCCGGCCGGACGATCCGTGCGCACTCGCGCAGCGCCCGGACCCGTTCGGCCCGGTCGGTGAGATGGTAGAGCGGCCCGAGCAGCAAGACGGCGTCCACCGAGGCGCCGGGCAGGCCGGTGTCCCGCACGTCGCCGACCGCGGTGCGAATCCCCGCCACCCCGGCCGCCTCCGCCGTGAGCTGCTCTACGTGCAGCGGCATCAGGTCCCGGTGCTCGACCTGGTACCCGAGCGACGCCAGCCACAGCGCGTACCGTCCCGGCCCCCCGCCGATGTCCGCGACCACGGCGGGCGCGGCCGGCAGCCGCCGCAGCACGATCTCGGTGGTCCGCGTGAACTCCAGCTCCCCGCGCCCGTCGCTCAGCCGCTCCCGCTCCATGCCCTGCTCGTAGTACGCGCGCAGGGCCGCATCGTCCGCCTCCATGCCACGCGACTGTGGCACATCCCCGTTCCCCCCGGCCACCGATTAACGCCAGCCGAAAGAGGCCGGCGGCATCACCGCATCCGTCCCCTTGACTACCGAACGGGCCTCCCTCACCGCCCCGGTCCGCGATCACGGGCGCCGTGACAGTTGTCGCAGCATGGCGGGGATGACGGACGTCCAGCACGCTCGCGGCGGCACCTGATGGCCGACGCCCTTCAGCGGCAGCAGCTCGGCGTGCGGAATCTCGCGGGCCAGCGCCTCGCCATGGCCAAACGGAAACAACGGATCAGCCGTGCCGTGAATCACCAGGGTCGGTGCGGCGATCTGGTCCAGCCGCCCGCGCGCCAGCTCACCCTCCTCGGCCAGTGCGTGGTTCGTCATGCTGGCGGCCATGTCGTTGGTGCGGTCCACGATCCGCGCCACGAGCGCGCGTACGTGCGCTTCGTCGAAGTACTCCGCGCCCTCGAGCTGCCGCTCGTAGCCGACGAGGTAATCGATCACCGCCGACCGTTCGGCCCAATCCGGCAACGGGACCTCCGCGGCGAAGTAGGCCCGTAGTGCCTCCGACGCCGGCGGAAGCTCCGCTCGGTCCGGGCCGCCCGGGACGGCTGGGCTGGTCGACATCAGCACCAGCGAGTCGACGCGATCCGGATGAGCCAGGGCCACCTGCTGCGCGAGGGCGCCGCCCATCGAGACACCGGCCAGGTGAGCGCTCCGCCGCCCGAACGCGTCCAGCACCCCGGCCGCATCGGCCGCCAGGTCCGCGCCGGTGTACCCTGGGGCCCCGGCCGGGTAGCTGACCGACCGCCCGGTGTCGCGATGGTCGTAGCGGATGACGAACCGCCCGCCCGCCGCCAGCCGCTGGCAGAACTCGTCCTCCCACCAGTCCATCGAGGCGCCCATGCCGCCGATGAGCAGGATCGCGGGGTCAGCCGCGTCGCCGGTGGTGTCCACGCACAGGTCGACGCCGTGAACATCGACGATTCGGTCCCCGTCCATAGGTCGCCTCCCGGAAATCCGCTTGCGATTTGCAATCAGTAGGTCCACGCTAGGCCAACTGATGGTAGATTGCAACCAGTTTGATGGTGAGGTGCGAGGTGGCGGAGCCGGCCCGGTCGGGGTGCCCGATCAATGCCGCGGTCGAGGCGTTCGGCGACAGCTGGAGCCTGCTGGTGCTGCGGGACGTGATGTTCGGCAACAAGCGCTACTTCCGGGAGCTGCTGGCCGGCTCCGAGGAAGGGATCGCCTCCAACATCCTGGCCGACCGGCTGAAGCGGCTGGTCGGCGCCGGCCTGCTCACCCGTGAGGACGCGGGGCCGGGACGGCGGGCCGCCTACAGCCTGACCGAGGCGTCGATCCAGCTGGTGCCGGTGTTCGCCCAGCTGGGCAAGTGGGGCCTGCAGCACCGCCCGACCACGAAGCGGCTCCGGGTGCGAGCCGAACTGCTCGCCGCCGGCGGCCCGGAGCTGTGGAATGAGTTCATGGCCGAACTTCGGACCATCCACCTCGGCGAGCCGGCGCCGGAACGGGACGGTCCGAGCGTCAGCGAACGCCTGGCCGAGGCCTACGCCGCCGCGCTCTATTAATCCGCCGCGGCGGGCAATGCGGGTGTGATGTCGGTATGGCCGAAGTCGCTTCCCTTGAACAGCAGTGCTTCTCCGGTGGACTTCGCCAGGGCGTATGCGAAGCAGTCTCCGAAGTTGAGGCCGGCCTTGTGGCCGCTGCCCTTCCCGAAATCGCGATAGGCGTCCCGGGCGATACGAGCCTGGTCGTGTGTCACCGGTTCGACACGCAGTTCCGCGACATCGACTAGCTCATCGAAGCGTCGGCTGGCGATGGGGTCGCGGCTCGCGTCGATGACGACCGCGGTCTCCAGGTAGTTAGCAGCGGAGATCCTCCGGGTCGGTGCTTTCTCGATGGCAAGAGCCATTTCACTGGCATCATCTTCGGCGCGAAGAATCGCTATGAGGGCGGACGTGTCGATGATCACGCGGGAAGCCCTCGCTCGTCGTAGAGGAGGTCGCCGTGATCTGCGCTACGGAAGGGTTCACGAAGCCTGGGTGCGGTGTCCCTGCCAATGGCTAGCAGCCGGTCAGCCAGCCCAGCCTCGTGCAGATGCCGCACCCTCTCGAGGCGCTCACGAACCGCGACGGTCACCGCCATTGTCTGCGTCTCGCCGGTCAGCTCAGCCAGTTCCCGGACTAGCTGGTGGGTCTCGTCGTTCTTGATGTTGAGGCTCATGATCTACCTTTCTACCAAAATATGGTACCAGGGTAGCCCATGCGCGGGCAGGCGGGTGCGCCGGGCCGGGTACGGTGAGTGGTCGACGGTGCACGCACGCTCGGGGCAAGGAGCAGCGGCATGATCGAAGCGCAGGACCTGACCAAGATCTACGGCGGCAAGGCGGCCGTGGACCACCTGTCCTTCACGGTCGAACCGGGCCGGGTGACAGGGTTCCTCGGGCCGAACGGCGCGGGCAAGTCCACCACCATGCGGCTGATCCTGGGCCTGGACCGGCCGCAGAGCGGCTTCGCCCTGATCAACGGTCGGCGCTACCGTGACCTGAAGGATCCGCTGCACACGGTCGGCGCACTGCTCGAGGCCAAGTCCGTGCACCCGGGCCGTTCGGCCCGTAACCACCTGCTTTTCCTGGCCCAGACCCAGGGCATTCCCGCGAGCCGGGTCGAGGAGGTGCTGGCCCTGGTGGGCCTGCAGGAGGTGGCGGACAAGCGATCCGGCGGTTTCTCGCTCGGCATGAGCCAGCGGCTCGGCGTGGCCGTGGCCATGCTCGGCAACCCGGAGATCCTGCTGCTGGACGAGCCGGTCAACGGGCTCGATCCCGAGGGTGTCCTGTGGATCAGGAACCTGATGAAGAGCCTGGCCGCCGAGGGCCGCACCGTCCTGGTGTCCAGCCACCTGATGAACGAGATGGCGGTCACCGCCGACCACCTGATCGTCATCGGCCGGGGCAAGCTCATCACCGAGGCCAGCACCGAGGATGTCATCGCCCGCAGCACGGACAAGTCGGTCCGGGTGCGCACCCCCGACGCGGACCGGATGGCCGAGATGATCGCGGCGGCGGGAGGGAAGGTCGTCCGGGGCGGTGCGGAAAGCGGTGCGGAGAACGGCGCCGGGCTGCTCACGGTCACCGGCCTGGAGGCACCGCGGATCGGCGAGCTGGCCGCGTCGGCGTCCATCGTGCTGCACGAGCTGACCCCGCTGGCCTCGCTGGAAGGGGCGTTCATGGAGCTGACGTCCGGCAGCGTCGAGTTCGGCGCATCCAGCGCGGCGGCGGCCCACGCCGGCGAGGGGAGGACCTCATGACGGCCACCGCGCCGGTCACCCCGGCCCGCGGCCCCGCGGACCCGGCCGCCGGCCGCCACGCCGGGTTCCCCGGCCTGCTGCGGGCCGAGTGGACCAAGATCCGCTCGGTGCGCTCCACCGTCTGGACGCTGGTCATCTTCGTGGTGGTGTGCATCGGCTTCACCGCGCTGATCGCCTGGCTGACCGAATCGAACTGGTTCGGCCCGCGGGCCGCGGCACGGGACGTCAGGGTCCTGGCCGACCCGGTCGGCTTCATCCTGGGCACCGGGATCGGCCTGGGGCAGCTGGCCATCGCCGTCCTGGGCGTGCTGATCATCACCAGCGAGTACTCGACCGGGGTGATCCGCGCCTCGCTGCTGGCCGTGCCGCGCCGGCTACCGGTGCTGGCCGCCAAGGCGGTGGTGTTCGCCGTTCTCCTGCTGGTGGTGACCGAGATCGTGGCCTTCTGCTCGTTCTTCGTCGGTTCGGCCATCCTGCACGCCCACGTGCCGGTGGCGCTGGGCGACCCGGGCGTCACCCGCGCCGTGATCGGCGCCGGGCTGTACCTCACCGTGCTGGGGCTGCTCGCGCTGGCCATCGGCACCATGATCAGGCACACCGCCGGGTCCATCTCGACCATCATCGGCGTGGTGTTCGTGCTGCCCATCCTGACCGGGCTGCTGCCGAGCAGCTGGGGCGCGCACATCAACGCCTACCTGCCCGAACAGGCCGGAACCCTGATCACGCACACCCACCAGACCGCCGACGACCTGCTGTCCCCCTGGCAGGGCTTCGGGGTCCTGTGCATCTGGACCGTGCTCGCCCTGGCCGTCGCCGCCTACCTACTCGAGCGCCGCGACGCCTAGCCGGCGTCCGCTCAGCGCGAGGCCGGTTTCCCAGGCCCGGCACAGGGCGTTCGCCAGGACCATCTGGTGCGGGGTCCGGCAGGACACCCGGATGAGATCCGGGCTGGCCACGATGATGGCCAGGGCCCTGGCCCGTGAGGTCGCGACGTTCAGCCGGTGCGGGTCGTAGAGGAAGTCGAGCCCGCGAGGCGCCTCGTCCGCCGACGAGGTCGCCATCGAGTAGATGACCGCGGGCGCCTCCTGACCCTGGAATTTGTCCACGGTGCCGACCCTGAACCCGGTCTGGCCGATCCCGGCCAGCGCCCGCTGGATGGCTCTGATCTGCGCGTTGTAGGGCGTGACGATCAGGATGTCGGCGGGTTCCATGGCCCGTTCGGCCCCGTTCCTGTCGCGCCACCTCCGGCCGGTCAGCTGCCGCGCCAGCCGCGCTACCTTGCGGGCCTCTTCCGGCGAGGCGTTCGTGTTCCCCTGGTGCGGTACCTCGACCAGGCGCAGCCCCGAGCCCCAGCCCTGGATCTCCTGGCGGCCCAGCCCGTCGACGCCGCCCAGCTTGCCGTCGTAGAACGCCGCCGAGGTGTACCGGCACAGGTCCGGGTGCATCCGCCAGGTCTGGTCGAGCAGCAGCCCGGCGGCGGCCGGCATCGTGGCCCGGTCGTCCAGGATGTGCTCCAGCGCGGAGGCGCCCGCCCCGGGCGGGTGCGTGGCGTGACTCGGCTGGGCGAGCTGCTGCGGGTCGCCCAGCAGGATCAGGTTCCGCGCCGCCCCGGCCACCGCCAGCACGTTGGCCAGCGACATCTGGCCCGCCTCGTCCACGAACAAGGTGTCCACGCTGCCCGCCAGCCCCGAACGCGCCCACAGCCACGCCGTGCCCGCGGCGACGTCAAGCTGGCCGTCCCGCAGGGCCTTCTCCAGCTGCTCGTTGCTCATCGACCTGGCGTCCGCGTGCAGGTGCGGGTGGTCGCGGTCCGCCCGCTGGCCGATCCGCGGCGGGCCGGCTCCGCGCCACCTCGCGTGCTCGTACACGGTGTCGATGAGGTGGCAGATGACGGCGTGCGAGGGCCCGGTGATGCCGACCGTGCGGCCTTGGGTGATGAGCTCGAGGATCTGTTCGGCCGCGGTGTACGTCTTCCCGGTACCCGGCGGTCCCTGCATGGGCAGGTACGAATGACGCAACGAGGTCGCGAGCCTGATCGCGGCGGCGCTGGCCGTCTCGCCCTCCGCCCGCAGCGAGCCGACCGCATCGTCCCCGTCATCTGGCCGGCGGCGCAGCAGAAGCGCGGTCGCCATGTCCCCGCCGCCGAACCCGGCGCGCACCACCCGGTCACCGAGTTCCCGCAGCCGATCCCGCTGTTCCCGGGTCCTGGGCGGCCCGGCCTCGATCAGGGCCGCGGGCCACGGCCCGGCGTAGGTGCCGGCCGCCTTCAGGTCGATCGTCCCGCGCGCGTCGTCCACGTCGCAGACTGGCCACTGCTTGTCCGTGGCCGGATCACAGGCCGTGCCGCCGGCGGAGAACTTGTGTTCCTGCGCCGGGAAGCGGAACCGCAGCACCACCGACTTCTTGACCTGCCCGACCACGTCGCCGCCGCTGAGCCCGCCCAGCGCGTCCGGCTCGCCGGTCAGTTCGGCCGGGCTCAGCGTGCGCAGGTAGAAGTACCGCCACCAGGCCGGCTTGTCCTCGCGCCGGTGCCAGTCGATCAGGTCGGCCAGCAGCGCCCGCGCCCGCCCCTCCGGCGTTTCCGCGGAGACGCCGGCCAGCAGCGCCGAGGAGATCCGGGCCACCTCGGGGTCCTCCGGGGCACCGGGCTTGTCCGCGAAGACCGGCCGCGGCAGCTCCTCGTCCAGCCGCCCGGCCAGCCCGGCCAGCTCGGCCCGCCGTTCCTCCAGCCAGTCACGCAGCGCCAGCGTGGCCCGGCAGTCGTCCTCGTTGTACCCGGCCACGACCCGCCGCCGTTCCAGTTCCCCGGCCGCTTCCCCGGCCGCGGTCCCCTCTTCGAGCGCCGCCTCCAGCGCGATCAGGCTGGCCGTCGCTTCCGCCAGGTCGACCCGCCGGCCGTACCCGCACAGCGGCTCCAGCCGCTTGATCGAGTAGCTCGCCACCCCGGCCCGGACTCCCTGCCGCACGACCCGGTACAGGTCGGTGAACACCCCGAGCCGGAACAGGTCGTCCACCTCGTCCTCACGGGTGGCGAACCGGCCCATCAGAGCGCCCACCGCCTCCTGGCGGGTGCCGTGCAGCTCGGTGAGATGGTCCACCGACGTCGGCTCGTAGTGGTTGTAGTGGTAGACGTGCAGGCCGGGATGGCGCGCGCGGCGTTCGGTGATGAAGTCGATCAGCTCCTCGAACGCGCGCTTCTCGCCCGGCCGGTCGAAGGCCCAGATCTGCGTGTACCGGGGGAGTCCCGCCTCGTCGACCTCGGCCGTGTCGACGACGCCGAACAGGTACTGCAGCCCGAACTCCCGGCCGTCCTCGGAGTAGTGGCGGGCGCCCTCGATATCGAAGAACAGGTCCCCATCGGCTGGTTCGGGCAGCGCGAGCAGCCCGCGGTTCGGGATCAGCGCGCCGCTGGCGTCCCGGTCCGGGTCCAGCAGCTGGTACCGGATGGTCCCGTCGTCGCTGGCCACCTGCAGCCGGGCCTGGGCCTGGGCGCGGGCCAGGGCACCGGGGCTGACCCGGTCCAGCCGGGGGAGTTCGGCCAGGCCGGCGAACCCGCGCCGGCTGGCGATCCCGGCCTGCTTCAGCGCCCGCCGCTGGCCCGTGGTGATCCCGGCCACGAGGGACAGGTCGTCGTCGCGCCGGCGGCGTTCGGCGCAGTGCGCGCGCCACCGGCAGATGGCGCAGTGCTCGACCGGCTCGGGGTACAGGCCGGGCGGGGGTTCGGTGCCGAGGGCTTCTTCCAGCCGCCGCCGCGTCTGCCGTTCGTACGCGGCGAAGTCCCGCACCTTGAACCGGCCGAAGTCCCCGTGGCCGAGGGCCAGGTGCATCCAGCGCGGTTCGGTCCCCTGCAGCCCGGCGAGCAGGTGCGAGTAGAACGCGGTCTGCAGGACGGCCCGGGCCTTCGCGGTCCGGGCCAGCTTGGCGTCGACCACCTCGTAGTGCCGCCCGGCCGGGCGCGGATCCCCGTCCGGCGCCGGCAGCAGGTCGGCCCGGACCAGGAAATCCGGCCGCCCGAACAGCGTCACCCCGCCGCCCGCGCCGGTCAGCGTCCCCTGGTAGACCATGTCGGCCCCGTCCCGGATGGCGGCCGCCGTCGCCCCGGCCGGGTCCCCGGCCTCGCCGAGGTCCGCCACCTCGTGCCCGTCCGCCCGGAACCGCTCGAGCGCCGCCCGCTCGTGCTCCTCGCCGCGCCGCACCAGGTCCTCGAAGCCCAGGTCGACCGCGTACGGCGGCCGCAGCGTCCGCCGCGCCGCCTGCAGGTCCAGCTGGGTCAGCTGCTGGCAGGCCAGGAAGTTGGCGACGTCGCTCGCCGACACCCGCACCCGCCCTTCAGTAATCTTCATCGATCCTCACCTACCCCAAGGGTGTCCAAGCTGACCGCCATCACCCCGGCTCGCCGCCAATTAAATACCGAACGGGCCTGGGTGGCTGCCCACCTCAGGTCCGTTCGGTCACCCGATGGGTGTCAGGCCTGGACCGCGCGGCGCCGGAGGAGGCCGATGCCTGCCCCGAGCGCGACGATGCCCATCCCGGCGGCGGTCGCGATCTGCTGGGTGCCGTGAAGGGTCTGGCCGTGGATGTGGAGGTGGTGGCCGGCCACGCCGACAGCCACGGCGACGGCTGCGTTGAACAGGAACAGGAACCAGAGCACGGGGCGGGCGGAGATCAGCGACTTCATGGGGGTTTCCTTTCGGGTGGGGAGCTGTGAGGTGGAGGCGAGCTGCGATTTCATTGGGGTTTCCTCTCTCGGGTGGGCCGGTCAGATGCCGGCGTGGGCTGCGGAGGTGCCGGTGCCGCGCCTGGTGATCAGCGCGATGACGGCTCCGGCCAGGGCAACCGCGGCGGCGACCAGGAAGGCGTTGTGCATTCCGGCGGTGAACGTGGCGTGGCTGATGCGGATGATCTGGCTGGCGACCTGGGGCGGCGTGTTGCCGGTTACGGGTGCTGCGCCGACCGAGACCGCGCTTTTCACCTGGGCCAGCTGGGCGGGGCTGAGCGGGGGCAGGTGCGCGGCGTGCCAGCTGGCCGGCAGCATGGTGCTGATCTTGGCCGACATCACCGCGCCGAGGACGGCGGTGCCGAGGGCGCCGCCGAGCTGCATGGCGGTGGACTGCAGGCCGCCGGCCACGCCGGCCAGCTCGACCGGGGCGTTGCCGACGATGACGTTGGTGGCGCCGACCATCACCGGGGACAGGCCCAGGCCCAGCATGACGAACCAGGCGATGGTCTGGTCCGGGCTGGAGGCGGCGCCCAGCCTGGACAAGCCGAACATGGCGACGGCGGCCAGCGCCATGCCGGCCACGAGCGGCATGCGCGGGCCGAACTTGCTGATCAGCGTGCCGGAGATGGGGGAGCCGATGATCAGCATCGCGGTCATCGGCAGCAGGTGCACGCCGGCGGCGATCGGGTCGAGGCCGTGCACGTTCTCCAGGTAGAAGGTCATGAAGAACATGGCACCGAACATCGCGAACATCAGCAGGATGACCAGCACCACCCCGGCAGACAGCGACGCGGAGCGGAACAGCCGCAGCGGCAGCAGGGGCTGGCTGGCGCGGGCCTGGCGGAGGAGGAACAGCAGGCCCGCCAGCGCGGCGGCGCCGAGGAACGCGAGCGTGGGCGCGGAGCTCCAGCCGTAGTCCGGGCCCTTGATCAGGCCCCAGATCAGCAGGAA
>Ga0137372_10008025_pt1 | contig 10202 bp, 8 predicted proteins | sample SagtaG_6_FD_104911 | JGI IMG/M metagenome (GOLD analysis project Ga0137372, IMG submission 104911) | Vadose zone soil microbial communities from Sagehorn Ranch, Mendocino, California, USA - Sage1_R_60_16 metaG | ecosystem: Environmental > Terrestrial > Soil > Vadose zone | place: USA: California...
GACAGCCTCGACCGGCTCGCCGCGAAGCACGGCATCGCGCTTGCAAAACTCAAGCTCGCGAACAGCATCACTTCACGGACGAGGATCGGGCCGGGCTCCCAGCTGCTGCTGCCCATCAAGGGGTCGGACGCCGCCGCCGAGCCCCTTCCCGCGGTGTTCCGCCAGCCGGTCCAGCCCGCGCGGCGCGGCGGGCTCTTGCACATCGTGAGGCAAGGCGAGACCCTCTACGGAATTTCGAGGCGTTATCACGTCAGCACCGACAACCTGCGCCGCTGGAACCATATCGGCGTGCTGACCACGGGCCAGAGGCTCATCATCTACGGACGCGGATCGGGCGGGGCGCGCAAGCCCGTCCAGCCGGTGAAGATCTCGGCGGTCCAGCCGAAATCGGACGTCGTCGCGAGCATCCTCCCCGGAGCGCCGTGACGGGGTTCCGCGCGAGCGGCGGCCGAAAGTATTATGACGTCGTCCCCGCGGAAGCGGGGACCCAGTGACGTTGAAAGCCGCTGGATCCCCGCTTGCGCGGGGATGACGAAGCAGCACATAGAAGTCTTGGCGCCGGTTCCGCTGGAGCAGGTTCTCGATCGCTACGCGAGCTTGACGTTCTTCAGCGGCAGGCTGCGCACGGGCTTCCCGGTCGCCGCGTAGATCGCGTTCATCACCGAAGGCGCCACCACGCAGATCGTCGGCTCGCCCACTCCGCCCCAGAAATCGTACGAAGGCACGATCACCGTCTCGACCTTGGGCATCTCGGCGAGCCGCAGCATCCGGTAGTCGTGGAAGTTCGACTCTGCGATGCATCCGTTCTTCACCGTACACTCGCCGTAGAACGTGGCCGAGAGACCATAGACGACCGAGCCTTCGACCTGCGCGGCGATCTGCTGTGGATTGACCGCGTGGCCGCAATCGATCGCGATCACGATGCGGTGCACCTTGACCTTGCCTTCACCGCTCACCGAGACCTCGGCGACGGCCGCCGAGTAGCTGGCGTAGCCCATGAACTGCGCGATTCCGCGATAGACGCCCGCAGGCAGCGGCTTGCCGTATTCCGCCTTCTCCGCCGCAGCGTTCAGGACGGCGAGATGCTTCGGGTGCTTCGCCATGAGCTCGCGGCGAAACTCGAGCGGATCCTTGCCTGCCGCCCGTGCCACCTCGTCCATGAAGCACTCGAGGTACACGCCGTTCTGATTGGTGTTGACGCCGCGCCAGGGGCCGACCGGCACGTGCGTATTGCGCATCGCGTACTCGACGAGAAGGTTCGGCACGGTGTAGCCGAACTGCGCGTCGCCGGGCTCCTTGTACAGTCCCTGCAGCTGGCGCACGTCCCTGCCGTCCTTGATCGCGCCCGGATTGAGGTACGCGTTGATCGATTGTCCCGACAAGCGGATATGCATGCCGACGAGCTTGCCGCTTTCATCCAGGCCCGCGGAGAGCTTGCACTGCGAGATCGGCCGGTAGAAGTCGTGCGCCATGTCTTCCTCGCGGCTCCAGATCATCTTGATGGGCACGCCGGGGAACTGCTTTGCGATGGCGACCGCCTGGCGCGTGTAGTCCTGCGTACCGCCGCGCCGGCCGAAACCGCCGCCCAGAACGTGCTTGTGCACCTCGCACTTCTCCAGCGGCAGTCCGGACTCCTCGGACGTGACGGCGAGCGCGGCCTCCGCGCTTTGAGTCGGCACCCACACCTCGGCCCGGTCGGCGGTGACTCTCGCCGTGCAATTGTTGGGCTCCATGGTCGCGTGCGCGAGGAAGGGCGTCGCGTAGATCGCTTCGACTTTCTTCGCGGCGCCCGCGATCGTCTTGAGCGCGTCGCCGCCGTCCTGCCACGAGGCAAACGGTTCGTTCGTCGCGGTGAGGCCTTCTCTCAGGCGCTCGGCGATGGTCGCGCTCGACTGCGATGCACCGGAACCGTCGTTCCAAGCGATAGGCATCGCTTCGAGCGCCGACTTCGCGTGCCACCAGGTATCGGCGACGACGGCCACTGCGTTGTCGTGCACCTTGACGATGCGGCGCACGCCGGGCATACCGGAAATTTTCGCCTCGTCGTAGCTCACGAGCTTGCCGCCGAACACCGGGCAAGCCTTGACCGCGGCGTTGAGCATGCCCGGAAGCTTGAGGTCGATCGCATAGACGAGGCTGCCGTTGAGCTTCATCGCGGTGTCGAGCCGCTTGATCGGCTTGCCGGCGATCTTCCAGTCTTTCGGGTCCTTGAGCTTGATGCTCTTCGGGTCCGGAGGCGTCAGCTTCGCGGCCGCCGCCGCGACCTTGCCGTAGGTGATCTTGCGGCCTGAAGGCCCGTGCGTGATGACGCCGTTCTCCACGCTGAGCTCGCCGACCGGAACCTTCCACTGATCGGCCGCCGCCTGTAAGAGCATCACGCGCGCAGTGGCGCCGCCGCGGCGGACGTAGTCCTGCGAGCCGCGAATGCCGCGGCTGCCGCCCGTCGCCATGTCGCCCCAGATGCGCTTGCGCGCGAGGTTCTGGCCGGGCGCCACCCACTCCGCGACCACTTTCTTCCAGTTGCACTCGAGCTCCTCGGCGACCAGTTGGGCGAGCCCCGTCTCCGTGCCCTGCCCCATCTCGGAGCGCGCGATGCGGATCACGCAGGTGTCGTCCGGCCGCACGACCACCCAGGCGTTGACCTCGGTGCCGGTCTTGGCCGCGCTTGCGGCCTCGGCCGTTCCGATGAAAGGCAGGTTGAATCCGAGCGCCAGCCCGCCGCCTGCTGCTGCGGAGCCGACGATGAACTTGCGGCGCGAAAGATTCGTCGCTTTGATGATTCGCTTTTTCATGATCGTCTCCTAGGCCTTCTTCGCCATGTCAGCCGCCATGTGCACGGCCGCCCGGATGCGCTGATACGTGCCGCAGCGGCAGATGTTGGTCATCGCCGCGTCGATGTCGCCGTCGCTCGGCTTCGGGTTTTTCCTCAGCAGCGCCGCGGCGGCCATGATCTGCCCCGACTGGCAGTAGCCGCACTGCGGCACGTCGAGCTCGGCCCAGGCCTTCTGCACCGGATGCGAGCTCGCGGCCGACAGGCCCTCGATGGTGACGATTTTGTCGGTGGCCTTCACGCCTCCTACCGGGATCGAGCAGGAACGCACCACCTCGCCGTTCAAGTGCACCGAGCAGGCGCCGCACTGCGCGACCCCGCAGCCGTATTTCGTGCCGGTGAGGCCGACCTGCTCGCGGATGACCCACAGGAGCGGCGTCCCGGCCTCCACCTGCACGTCGCGGACCTTGCCATTGATGTTGAGCTTTGCCATAGCGTCCTCTCAAGACTTGTATTGACGGCGAATTCAATTCGCGAAGTTGTCGGTTCCGGCGGATAAATACACGGGAAACGCCTTTCCGACCACGCTGAAGCCTGGCGCATCGGCGGCGCCAAGCCGCTACCCTACCACTTTCCAAACTCTTGTTCTAACCTCCCCCATGCGCCCGCTAATGTGCCCGCGCTCCGCGCCAGCCCCGGGGAATCGAGGACAGCAGCTTCTTCGTGTAGGGGTGCTGCGGGTTGCGGTAGATGTCGTCCGAATTGGCGACCTCGACGACCTCGCCTTCGTTCATGACCATCACCTGATCGGCCATGTACTTGACCACCGCCAGATCGTGCGAGATAAAGATGTAGCTCATGTGGTGCTCGTCCTGCAGGTCCTGCAGCAGATTCAGGATCTGCGCTTGGATAGAGACATCGAGCGCCGATACCGCTTCGTCGCAGATGAGCACGTCCGGCTTCATGGTTAGGCAGCGGGCGATTGCGATCCGCTGTCTCTGGCCTCCGGAGAATTCGTGCGGATACTTGAAGAACGAGACCTCGGGGAGCCCCACTTCTTCCAGCAATTTGTAGACCCTGTCGCGGCGCTCGCTCTCGTTCGACCCGATGCCGTGCACCTGCAAGGGCTCCATGAGAAGCTGGCCGATCGTGAAACGCGGATTGAGCGAAGCATAGGGGTTCTGGAAGACGATCTGGATCCGGCGCTTGTACGGCATCGTCTCTTGCTGCGGGATGGACAGCAGGTCCTTGCCGTCGAACAAGGCCTCGCCGCTCGATTCGCCTCGCAGGCGCAGCAGCGTCAGCGCGACCGTCGTCTTGCCCGAGCCCGATTCGCCGACTATGCCCAGGGTTTTCCCCCGGGCAAGCTTGAAAGAAACGTCTCCGACCGCCTTGAATTCCCTCTTTCCGAACAGGCCCTCGCGCGAATAGAAGCTCTTGCCCAGGTGGCGCGCCTCGAGAATGATCTCTTCGTCGCCGCGCAGCCCGCGACTGCGTTCCTCCAGGCTTCCCCCGGCGAGCGGCCCGGGCTTCATGAAATCGTCGATCACGGGCAGCCTCCTGGGACGACGCTCAAGCTGCGGCCGGCAAAGCAGCAGCGCCCGCGTGTATGCGTCCCGCGGCGCCTCGAATATCTGCTCGACTCTCCCCTGCTCTTTGATCTCGCCCTCGCGCATCACCACCACGTAGTCGGCGATCTCGCCCACCAGGGCGAGGTCGTGGGTGATGAACAGCACCGACATGCGCAGCCGCTTCTGCAGCGCGGCGATCAGCTCCAGGATCTGCTTCTGGATAGTCACGTCGAGCGCGGTCGTCGGTTCATCCGCGATCAGGAGCTTCGGCTCGCATGCGATCGCGATCGCGATCATCACGCGCTGCTGCTGGCCGCCCGAGAGCTGGAACGGGTAGGCGTCGATCCTGGTTTCCGGTTCGGGAATGCCGACTTCGCGCAAGATCTCGAGAGCGCGCGACCGCGCCTGCCTGCCCGTCATGCCAAGGTGCTTGGTCAAGACCTCGGCGAGCTGGAACCCGACTGTGAATACGGGATTCAGCGAGCTCATCGGCTCCTGGAAGATCATCGAAATATCCGCGCCCCGCAGTTTCTGCAATTCTCCGGGCGCGAGGGCGAGAAGATTCCGGCCGCCGTACAGGATCTGGCTTCCCGGGGGCACCGTCGAGTTCTCCTTGGGGAGCAGGCCCAGGATCGCCAGGGCGGTCACCGACTTGCCGCTTCCGGATTCCCCGACCAGCGCAACGGTGCTGTTCACCGGTATGTCGAGGCTGATGCCCTTGACCGCCTGCGTGACGGTCGTCCTGTCGAGGCGAAAATCCACCTTCAGGTCGCGGATACCGATCAGAACGTCGGCGCTGTTCACGGAGGGCTGCCGCTCAATCGCCTCTCTGTCCGGTGATCTCCTCGAAAAACGCCTTGGGCGAAGGATCGCGGCCCAGAAACTCGCGCACCATTTCGGCGGCGCGCCTTTGCCCGCCGTTGGAGAGAATCACTTCGCGGAAACGCCGCCCGACGGCGGGATTCATAAGGTTCTTGCCGTATATGGATAACATATCAAGCGCAAGAACCTCCGACCACATGTAGCCATAGTAGCCGGCGCCGTAGCCGCCGACGAGGTGCCCGAATGTGCCGGGAAACTGCGTGTCGGGAACGTAGCCTGTTGGTGTTTCGCCTTCCATCCGGATCCATCCCTGCATCGGATCGAACTCGCGTTCGCCGAAAAGCGCCATGTCGTACGAGGCGTACAAATGCTGCCGCCCGTACTGGATGCCCCGGCCAAACGAGCGCGCCGCGTGCAATCGCTTCACCAGCGCTTCGTCGACTTCGGGACAGGCTTTGCAGTACTGATGAACCAGGCGCAACGGCTCCTTCTTGCGGGTCCACTCCTCGTACATCTGCGACGGCGCCTCGACGAAATCGCGCTCCACGTTAGTGCCGCCCTGGCTGGCGTAGCGCGTCCGTGAAAGCACTCCGTGCAGGATATGTCCGAACTCGTGCAGCAGCGTTTCCAGCTCGCGGTGATTGAGGCCGTTGCGATCCAAGTTGGCGACCAGCACGCTGATCGGGGTGCGCCTGGCGAGCAAGCTGACACTGCGGACTCCGAAAGCGGCTGCGTGACTGTACTTGCCATCGCGCGGAAACAAGTCGAGGTACACACCGCTCAAGAACATGCCGGTCTTGCCGTCGATCACTTCATAGTAACGCACGGAAGGATGCCAAAGCGGCGCCTTCGCCGGAACAAACCTGACGCCGTACAGGCTGCCGGAAATCGCGAATACCCACGCAACGCTTGCGTCGGTAGGGAAATACGCGCGCAAGGCCTCCTGATCGATGTTGTAGCGCGCCTTCTTGAGCTGCTCTTGATAGTACGGAAGGTCCCAACGGTTCAGCGTCACTTCCTGGACGCTCTTGCCCAGGCGCCCGGCCTTGAACGCGCGCAATTCGCCGATCTCCCTGCGCTCGACTTCTCGAACCTTGCCCTCGACCTCGTCCAGAAAGCGGTGAACCGTTTCCGGGCTTTCGACCATGCGCCGCCGCGTCACGAAATGGGCGTAGCTCGGCAGCCCGTACAAGCTGGCGATTTCCCGGTTCAAACGGGCCGCCTCGCCGAGCAGTTCGAGGTTCTGCGGCGTGCCGCGGTTGTTGAACGCGATGTAATACCGGCGGCGCGCCTCCTCGTTTTCCGCGTTGCCCATGAAGGGCTCGTACTCGGGGTATTCGAATCCGAGCAAGTAGTTGCCCTTGTCGTCGCGCCGCGCCTTCTCCAGGTAGGAGGCGGGCAGCCCCTTCATTTCCTCGGGGGAAAAAGCAAGCCGCGTCTTGTTGTCCCGGATATTGCGCGCGAATGCCTGGCGAACCTCCTCCAGGCGCTGCAGGATCAGCTTCATGCGGGCGCGCTTTTCCGGAGGCAGGGCCACTCCCGTATCCTCGAATGCCTCCACTACGTCTTTCTTGAGCTTGCGGTCGATACGGTCGGTGGGAGTGATGCGTTGAAAATGCGCGTAAATCTTTTCATTCTGGAACAGCTCGGTACCGAGCTCGTTTATCTTGAGCTGGCAGGACTCGCCCGCGGTGCGAGTCGCAGCATCGGGCGATGCGTTGGTCAGTATTTCTACCGGTCCTTGCGTGTCCTCGATGAGGATCTGCATGCGATTCCACGTCCCGAACACGCGATCGAGCGTCGCTTGTGAAAGCGGCAGGCGTTCCAGGGCGGCGATCTCGCCCCGCGCTTTCGATAAGGTCTCGCCGCACACCTTGTCGATGTCGGGCGCGTTCCAGATCGGAATCTGTGGACGCGGGGCCGTCCACGCAACCGGGGCGAAGGCGCCGCAGAGCGCGGTCAGGACGAGCCGGCGCGCTGAGTGGCCGAAAATCCATTCTTTCATTTGCTGGAGTCGAGGTCGATATACATCCATTTCAATCCGCATTTACCTGTTCAAGCCGCAAGCAGGCGGCCTCATGCCCCGGCCGAAACGATTCGAGACGTGGCTGTTCCCGGCTGCACTCAGGGATCGCGTAAGCGCAGCGCGGGTGGAACGGGCAGCCGGCGGGAGGATTCACAGGCGAGGGCGGATCGCCCGCCAGGAGGATCCGCCTCCTCGTGCGCTCCCGTTCCGGATCGGGCAAGGGCATCGCGCTCGCCAGCGCCTTGGTGTAGGGGTGCAGCGGGTGTTCCAGCACCTCCGCCGCCGGCCCAAGCTCCACAATCTTGCCGAGGTACATCACCGCGATCCGGTCCGAGATGTGCTTCACCACGGCCAGGTCGTGGGAGATGAAGATCATCGTCAGGCCCATCTCGCGCGCCAATCCCGCGAGCAGATTGATAACCTGCGCCTGGATCGAGACGTCCAGCGCCGAAACGGGCTCGTCCGCGACGATGAGCCGCGGCCGCACCGCGAGCGCGCGGGCAACCGCGATGCGCTGCCGCTGCCCTCCGGAGAACTCGTGCGGATATTTGCGGCTGAAGCGCGCGGCAAGGCCGACACGGTTGAGCAGCGCCGAGACTTCTGCGGCAAGTTCTGCGCGGGAAACCGCGCGATGCGCCTGGATCGCCTCGGCGATCGTGTCGTATACCGTCATGCGCGGGTTGAGAGACGCGTACGGATCCTGAAAGACCATCTGGAAATCGGCTCGGGCGGCGCGCAGTTCCTCAGGGGCCAGTTCGGCCAGATTCCTGCCGGCCAGGATCACCGTGCCCTCCGTCGGCGGCACCAGCCGCAGGATGGTGCGGGCGAGGGTGGACTTGCCGCATCCCGACTCGCCCACCAGGCCGAGCACCTCGCCTTGCGCAATCGAAAGGGAGACGCCATCCACGGCCTTGACCGTTGCGGCGCCGCGGCCAAACAGCATTCCGCGCTCGAGCGGAAAGTGGGTCTTGACGCCTTTCAACTCCAGCAGCGGTTCTTGCATGGCTTTCACTGTAGAGTGAGCTCCCCGCGTTGCACGCGAAGACAGGCGGAGGCCTGGCCTGCGCCCACGTCTTGCAGTCGCATTTCGGTGCGGCCGCAGTCGGCGACGGCGAATTCGCAGCGCGGCGCGAACGCACAGCCCGGAAGGGGCCGCGAAAGATCCGGCGGCAGCCCGGGAATCACGTACAGCTCCCCCCCCTTTGCCTGCATTGCGGGACGGGATCGCTGCAGCGCGCGCGTGTACGGGTGCTTCGGCTCACGGAAGATGGCCCGGGTATCCGCCGTTTCCACGACCCTGCCCGCATACATGACCATGACCCGATCGCAGAACCCCGCCACCACGCTCAGGTCGTGCGATATGAAGATGACCGCGACGCCCCGCTGGCGCTGTTGCTGCGCGATCAGGTCGAGAATCTGCGCCTGCACCGTCACATCGAGCGCCGTGGTCGGCTCATCGGCGATCAGCAGGTCGGGTTTGCCGATCAGGGCCATCGCGATCATCACGCGCTGGCGCATGCCCCCGGAGAACTGGTGCGGGTAGCTGCGAATCCGCTGCTCTGCCTCCGGAACTCCGACTTCCTGGAGCGCCTGCAATGCCATCCGGGCCGCTGCCGCCCGGCCGATTTTCTCGTGGATCAGCAGCGGTTCCATGAGCTGCTCTTCGATCGTCATGTACGGATTCAGCGAGGTCATCGGATCCTGAAATATCATCGCGATGCGCCGGCCGCGAATGCCGCGCAGGACTTCCTGCGGGCAACGCAGCAGATCGATGCCTTCCAGCACGGCGCCGGCGCCCTCGATCCGGCCGGGAGGCTGCGGCACCAGGCCCAGGAGCGAGAGGCATGTGACCGACTTGCCCGACCCGGATTCACCCACAATACCCAGCGTTTCGCCCCTATCGATGCAAAACGACACTCCGTCCACTGCGCGCACGACGCCGTTGCGCGTGTGAAAGGCTGTGCGCAAGTCATCGACTTCAAGCAGCGCCACGCGCTCAGTCCTTCGATGCCCGGACGTCGAGCGCATCGCGCAGGCCGTCGCCGAGGAAATTCAGCGAGAACAGCGTCGCCGCGAATACCGCGGCCGGGTAGATCAGCAGCCAGGGCGCCTCCTCCATCTGCTCGGCGCCCTCCTTGATGAGCAGTCCCCAGGAGCTCATCGGCGGCTGCACGCCGAGCCCGAGGAAACTCAGAAAGGCCTCCAGCAGCATCACCGCGGGAATGGTGAGCGTCGTGTACACCATCACGGGACCGAGCACATTGGGGACCACGTGGCGCAGAACGATGCGGCTTTTGCGCAGGCCGAGCGCGACCGCCGCCTCGATGAATTCCTGGCGTTTGAGCGCCAGGACCTGCCCGCGCACGATGCGCGCCATGGTCAGCCATTCGACCGCGCCGATGGCGACGAACAGCAGGATGAAATTGCGGCCGAAAACCGTCATCAGCAGAATCACGAAGATCGTGAACGGCAGGGCGTAGAGGATGTCGACGACGCGCATCATCACGGCATCGAGCCTTCCCCCGGCATAGCCGGCGATCGATCCCCACAGCACGCCGATGGTGAGCGAAACGCTGGTCGCCGCGAGCCCCACCAGCAACGAGACGCGGCCCCCGAAAAACAGCCGCGCAAGCTGGTCGCGGCCAAGCTTGTCGGTGCCCAGCAGATGCGCCGCGCTTGGCGGCGCGGCCCCCAGGGCGAGGTTCTGTTCCTCGTACGAATAAGCAAGGAACAACGGCCCGAACAGCGACAGTGCGGTCAGCACGATGAGCACGACGCCGCCGATGACCGCCATGCGGTTGCGGCGCAGGCGCGCCCACGCGTCCTGCCAGAGCGAACGCCCCGGCTCCACCGCGTCGGCGGCGAGCGCGGGCGATGCAGTCGCAGTCGCGGACACGGGCTAATTGGCGCGCTGCTTCGGGTTCAGCATGGCCTGGGCGATGTCGGCCGCCAGATTCAAGGCGACGACGAGTGCGGCGTAGAACAGGGCGGTGCCGATCGTCAGCGTGGCGTC
>Ga0137372_10008026_pt1 | contig 10201 bp, 10 predicted proteins | sample SagtaG_6_FD_104911 | JGI IMG/M metagenome (GOLD analysis project Ga0137372, IMG submission 104911) | Vadose zone soil microbial communities from Sagehorn Ranch, Mendocino, California, USA - Sage1_R_60_16 metaG | ecosystem: Environmental > Terrestrial > Soil > Vadose zone | place: USA...
AACAGGCTGCGGAAAAAGTCTGAATCGAGACGATTCGCCGCCTCAGGGGCTAAAGCCCTCGCTGATTTTGCACGACTTACGCGGCGCTAAAGCGCCGCTCTACCACAGTGCAGCAGGCTTTCGTGACTTTTTCCGCAGCCTGTGAAGCCATGCCCTGATACGAATCAGCTATGCTGCACTCCATTTGCCGCTGCCACTACTTGTTCCGCTGCGTCCTTCATGGTTTCTGCCACGATGAAGTTCAATCCCGACTGCTGCAAAATCTCGCGTCCCTGCTCCACGTTCGTGCCTTCCAGCCGCAGCACGATCGGCAATTGAATGTGGGTCCTCTGGGCGGCCTCGACCACACCAGTCGCCAGTGTGTCGACTCGCAAAATCCCGCCAAAAATATTGATCAGCACCGCTTTCACATGCTTGTCACTTAGAAGAATCTCAAAGGCGTGCGTCACCTGCTCAGCATTGGCGCCGCCACCAACGTCCAGAAAATTCGCCGGCATGCCGCCCGCGTACTTGATGATGTCCATGGTCGCCATTGCCAGCCCGGCGCCGTTCACCATGCAGCCGACATTTCCATCCAGCTTGATGTAATTCAAACTGTACTTTGAGGCCTCCACCTCCAGCGGATCTTCTTCCGTAATATCACGCAGCTCGCGCAGATCTGGGTGGCGGAACATCGCGTTGTCATCGAAAGTGACCTTCGCATCCAGCGCGAACAGCCGGCCATCCGTACAGGAGATGAATGGATTGATTTCCATCAGCGAAGAGTCGGTCTCTTGAAACGCGCGATACAGACCAGTCATAAACGGCACCGCTTCGTTGATCTGCTGCGGCTTCAGCCCAAGTGCGAACGCCAGCTTGCGCGCCTGGAAAGCTTCCAGGCCCATGCCGGGATCGATGTACTCTTTCAAGATTGCTTCAGGCTTCTCTGCCGCGACCTGCTCAATTTCCATTCCGCCCGCAGCGGATGCCATAAACACCGGCCTCGCTTCCGCTCGGTCAATCACGATTCCGAGATAGAGTTCCTTCTCAATCGGCAGGGTTTCTTCGATCAGCAGCCGGCGAACGATGCGGCCCTCAGGCCCGGTTTGGTGCGTAACCAGCTTCATCCCCAGCATTCGGGAAGCAATCTCGCCTGCTTCATCGACCGATTTCGCAATCTTCACGCCGCCACCCTTGCCGCGCCCGCCAGCGTGAATCTGAGCCTTGACCACCACCCCAGCAGCGCCCGAGCCAAAGAGGTTTTTCGCGGCAGCCTCGGCCTCCTCTCGCGACTCCGCCATTTCCCCACGGGGCACCGCCACCCCATACCTCTTGAGGATTCCCTTGGCCTGGTACTCATGAATTTTCATAATGATTCCTGATTATTGATCGGCAGGAAATTGCTTGCGGCTTTGCGCTGCGGCAGCAAAGTCTAGATTTTATAGAAGCGTAGAGGGATTGGGCAAACGCGCCGTACACGCGGTCACTACGATGGGTCGGATTCCCTGCATCCTCCACAACTGTGCAAACAATTGCGATGACAACCCGTTTGCATCGCAAAAGCTCAGATCACCCATGGCATCTTTGGCAGGGCGCTTGCTTATTGTCATTCTGACGTGGAATTGCATGGAGGAAACTCCATAAGTCTCTTCCACGCCTGTCGACTGGAAATTCCCCAGCCAGTCAAAGCCTGCATGAATCCTGGGCCTGCATGAATCCTGGCTCTTTGCGAATACGGAGATCAATGCAATGAGAACTACACTATTTGTATTTTGCTTATTCTGCGCTACCGGCGTGTGGGGACAATCGGCAGTCGGAAGTTCATCTTTGAGCTACGAGCCTAGGGTTTCGTGGGCTCCTTCGCACGCGCAACATGCGTCGCAGCAAGCGATGGCGCAAGGACACAATCTGCTGGAATCTTCCGGGTTCAATTATGCTCGCGGGGAGAAACCGCTGTGGGAAGTGGCGCCGCAAACCACACCTACGCCTCTCGGCGATACGGCACGCGCCCTGCGAAAAGAGCACGCCGCCGCGCAACAAGCCACTAAAGTTTGGACCAACTAACCAGGTTTAACCACGAAGGACACTAAGAAACACGAAGGAAATCCTTAGCGGTTATCCTTCGTGCGACTTCGTGTCCTTTGTGGTTTATGAGTTACGCCACCCAAGGATTGATAAGTGTAACCGGGACATCGTCAAAGTGCGCCGTATTGCGGGTTGCCAACGCGGCATGTTGGGCGAGCACGATCCCCGCAATCATTGTATCCCGCAGTTCACCAGGACGGCCTTTCCTGTGCCGCGATGCCATTAGATCACCTGCTTCCTGCGCAGCAGCAACATCGAATGCATGCAAGTACTGGGGATCAAAATGGGTGGACAAACGGCGGGCGTCAAAGAGCATGTTTGATGGCGCTTACGAATGTGCGTGCTCACGCAGTTACTTCCGTTACTTGCCGCAGGCCCGTTTATGAGTACCATTTTGGGAAGCGGTGCCGATGTTTCAAGCGGTCAAACTCGCGGTCGCCTCACTGTTGTTAGCCAGTGCAGTGAATGCCGCAGCCCAAAGCGGCTATCAGGTCGTGTCCCTCAACAGTTCAGGCACAATCGTGGGCACGGTGAAATGGTCTGGGCCATTGCCGCGTTTAGCGGCATATCCAATCACAAAGGATCCAGCGATCTGCGATCCTGAATCACACAAAACTCGCGACCTGGAGCGGCTCATCGTAGGCCCGCAAAGCGGCGTAGCCAACACGGTCGTATTCCTGAAGAATATTTCCAGTGGAAAGGCGATGGAGATGCCTGAGCCGCGACGTTTTCTGGATCAGAGGCATTGCCGTTACGAGCCGCACATTCTTCTGGTACCGCAGGGCGAACTGCTAAAAATGAAGAGTTCTGACGCAACCCTTCACACAATACACATGAATGGAGCAGCCACTTATAACCTGCCTTTCCCATTCCCCAATCAGGTGATTTCGCGGGCCATGCAGTCAACGGGTCTGGTGGACCTCAAGTGCAATGGCGGTCACGTGTGGATGAATGCTGAGCTGATGGTCGTTCCACATCCTTATTACGTGGTCACGGATGAAAGTGGGAGATTTGAACTGAACAACGTGCCACCCGGCAGCTATGAAATCGTGGCCTGGCACGAAGGCTGGGGTGTGGTGCGGCAGGAAGCTGCTTTTGACGTGCTCACCGAAAGACGCATTCAACGGCCGGTATTTACGGAGCCTAAGACCTGGGAACAGCACGTGACCGTGAATGCGGACGAGAAGGCGGTCGTTAACTTCGTAATCACCGGAAAATAATTCGGACGCTCCACCTTGGATTTCCGATTTCGAAATCGAGGATCGCGCGTCCGAAATTCTGTCAAACGATCGCCTGATCGCTCGCCTAGAACGAGTAGATCAAGTCAAACTGCAGACGGTTCAAGTAAGGCTCGACTTGACCCACCTTTACGCCTGTAGCTTTTACGGAATTCTCCAGATTAGTGTTCAGAGTGCGTCCGTGCCACCAGGTAAAGCTGGCGACGGTGTTGCTGCGCAGCTTCCAGAGGGCATAAATGCGATGCTGCAGAATATTGGTCGGTGCTCGCTGATCGCTTTCCGCGAATGACGCAAGCACTGAATCCTGCTCCTGCCGCAGCCATGCATAACCAATCTGAATATCGTTTTTGTTCTTGACCTGGCCAACGCTGAAATCGACCCCGTACTCTTTGTTCTGAGGACCAAGGCTGGAGATCACGTTACCAGTTGAGTCAAGTGGATGTGGCTCAGCGTCGAGGTTGTCCTCAAACTCGAGCAGCAAGTTGATTGGCAGGCGGGCCAGCGGCGTCTTGATCTGGTTATTCAGAATGAAATCGGCGTAGTTGAAGCCTGAGAAGAAGTGAGGAATAGGAACGCCAGTACTGCTCAAACTGATAAAAGTTGCGTTTGTCATGCCGTTCGGCGCAAATACGCAAGGTGGAAACTTGGGTCCCGCGAGTACCGTCGCGCAGCCTGGTCCTTCACCCGGTACATTCAGCGTTGGAAGGCCAGTAGCCGGCGGAATCACAGGCACGTCGCTGCCAGTGGTATTTGCTTGGGTAGCAAACGCGCTAGCTTGCAGGATGGCGTCGGGCCGGTTCCATTTGAGACTCAGGAACGACGGGGTAGCGGTCCAAGGCCCCATTCGGAGTTTAGCGGAAATTTGTCCACCCAGAGCGTAGGAATCCTGGCGAGCCTTAGCACTGCTGCCGGAGTTGGATTCGTTATAGAGAAGTTCAATACCCTGGATGGTGAAATTCTTCACAAACGGCGTCCGCAAGTCCCAGGAAAACTTCTCATTGAAGCCTTCCGGATTGAGGTCAGGGTCGAAGGTGGCTGAGGTCCGCTGCCAGGTATAAGCGAATTTTCCTACTGTCAGTGACACCCATTTATGCGCGATAGGATTGTAGGTGATCCAGGCCTTGTCGAGCGCAATGGTTTTCCGGTCGAAGAAGTTGGTTAGGGTTTCGTTGGTGGTCGTCGGATCGCCGAGAGAACCGGTGGCCAAGTAAATTCCGCTGGTGAAGTCTTCGTTCAGCTTGCCATCAAAGCCGAAGCGCACCCGCAAGCGGGCGCGATTGCGATCAAATGTTCCTTTCTGAATGAAATCCTCGCCACGCGCCCGCACATCGCCATTGAAGCGGAAGCGGCCAACCAAGCCTTCGAGCGCCGACATGCGTTTCTGCTCATCCTGTGTGCTCACAGCGTTGTTGGTCAGTGTGGTTTTGACGTCGGCCAAGTCGCTGTTCAGCTTGGTGACGTTCTCTTTCTGCTCGTTAGCTGCACTTTCGGCGGAGCTTGCCTTTTGTTGAGCCTCAGACGCCGTGGCCTGAGCCTGTTGTAATTGCTGCTGAGCCTGTTGCGCTTGTTGCAAGGCGGCATCGCGGCTTTGCATTGCTTGCCTGAGTTGCTCAATCTGCTGCTGCTGCGCGGCTAGAGCGTCTTTCAGCGCCTGTACATCGGCAGCCGTCACAGCCGCGTGCCGGGCTACCGGCTTTTTGGGCTTGGGTTTAGCAGCAGTCTGCGCTACCAGTGTCGACGCTAACAGCGGAACTACGCACCACCTGAGAACAGACCTCATCATTTCTCCTTTGCCTCCTTCAATTTGTGGAGGTCAAGAATGATCGAAATTGTTACCGCTGGTTAAAGCGAACCCGGACTTTATCCGCTCGGCCGACACCACCGTTCTTGCTTTCGTTCATCCAATGTTCACGCGATCGTGCGCGGCAAAAACGTGACTGCTCTTGGTTTGAGTAAGCTCACTTGTACTTGTGGAGTGTTACTGGATGGTTAAAAGACGGTGAATTTCTGATGAAACGGGAAATGAAACCTGGCCTTAGGCGCTTCGGCCCTCCGACGCTGCGCCGTTGCCACCTGGCGAGTTCATTTGTGCTTCTTAATAAAACTTCCCCTTAATAAAACATCTCGGAATGTGCCATCGCCGCATGCGGCTGAAGGGAGAGTCCGCGGTGCCGATGAAGATTGGGTAGACAGAGCGGGTCCGCGCCTCGCGCGGGACAAACGACCTCGCAGAACAAGAGGGCCGAGGACAGGAAGCAATGGACGATCTAGTCAGGGATTTTCTTGTCGAGAGCGGCGAAAACCTGGATCGGCTGGATCAAGAACTGGTGCAATTGGAGTCGGATCCCTCCTCGCGGGACCTGCTCTCGAGCATCTTTCGTACCATCCACACCATAAAGGGAAGTTGCGGCTTTCTAGGTTTTGCCAAACTGGAAAAAGTCGCACACGCAGGAGAGAGCCTGCTTTCGCGCTTGTGCGATGGCAAGCTTTCGCTGAATGCGGAGATCACCAGCGGACTGCTGGCTATGGTAGATGCCGTGCGGAAGATGCTGGCAGAGATCAAAACGACTGAGCAGGATGGCAAAGAAGATTATGCAGGCCTAATCGAAAACCTGGCGCGATTGCTGCAGCAGGATGTGGGCGCCACGCCCGCCGCGGCTGCCGCGGGCGGCCAGCCCGAGCCGGCAGATGCCAGCCAAAAGCTGGCCGCTCAAGAGGGGCCGGCTGCCGCAGCAAAGGCCCAGGAGCAACCTCCAACTGTGGGCAAGGTAAAGGAAGATTCTCTCCCGCACCGAAGCCCTGCGCCTCGGCCACCGTTGCGGAAACCTGCCGGTGGCGACGCCCGCTATCGTCCAGCGGGAGGGAAAATTGGCGGCCTGCTGGTAGAGCGGGGATTCGCGCAGCCGGAAGACATCGCTACTGCCTTGCTCGAGCAGGAAAAAGGAGACCGGCGGCGGCTGGGAGAAATTCTGGTTTCCCTCGGGCTGGTGCGGCCGGAAGACATTCTGGCAGCACAGCAGATCCTCGGGGACAGCCGTGCTCGCGACTCCAAAGCTGACACGATCCGAGTGGACGTCAATCTGTTGGATTTGACCGGAGAACTGGTGCTAACGCGCAATCAGATCGCTCAGTTTTCCGCACGGCAAAGCGACGTTGGGTTCTTAAGCATGGCGCAACAACTGAATCTCCTGACAACGGAGCTGCAGGAAGACGTAACCAAGACACGCATGCGGCCCATCAGCAATGTTTTCGATAAATTCCCGCGAGTGGTGCGCGATGTCGCCATGGCCTGCGGCAATGCAAATCGAGATGGAGGGAAAAGAAACCGAGCTGGACAAAAGCCTGCTCGAAGCTATTAAGGATCCGCTCACCCATATCGTGCGCAACTCGGTGGATCACGGAATTGAAATGCCGGATGAGCGCGTAGCCAGCGGCAAGCGTCCAGATGGCCGATTGGTGCTGCGGGCACGTCATGAAGGCGGGAATGTGATCATCGAAATTTCCGACGACGGCGCGGGCATTGATACCGAGCGGGTCAAGGAAAAAGCTTTAGAACGCGGAGTGATCACCTCTCAACAGGCGGGGCGGATGAGTGAGCGCGAGTTGCTGAATTTGGTTTTCTTGCCTGGATTCTCTACCGCGAAGCAAGTAACTAACCTCTCGGGACGCGGCGTCGGCATGGATGTAGTGAAGACCAACATCGAGCGCGCCAACGGATCAGTGGACCTGCATAGCGCGCCGGGAGAGGGCACAACTGTAAAAATCAAGCTTCCGCTGACCCTGGCTATTGTCCCTTCACTGATTGTTCAAACTGTGGGCAAGCGATTTGCGATTCCGCAAGTGAGCTTAATCGAGCTGGTACGGCTGGAAGCTGAAAATGCGCGGAGCGGCATTGAACTGGTTCATGGCGCTCCGGTTTACCGCCTTCGCGGGCGGCTGCTGCCCTGGTCTATCTGAATCGCGAACTTGGCCTGACCGCGAATTCAGAGAACGAAGGCAGCACAGATGACGCTGTCAACATTGTTGTGCTGCAAGCCGAAGACAAGCAGTTTGGCCTGGTGGTTGATGGAATCAACGACACGGAAGAAATCGTCGTCAAGCCGCTAAGCAAACATTTGAAGGGCCTGAAAGCCTATGCGGGCGCAACCATCATGGGAGATGGCAAGGTGGCGCTCATTCTTGACGTGCTGGGGCTGGCGCAGAGCGCCAGCATCGTTTCGCAGGCCCGTGATCACTCGGTTTCTGAGAAGGCATCCGAGATACAGCAACAAAGCAGCGAGAAACACACGTTTCTTCTGTTTGCCGGGCAAGGCGATTCGCGCATGGCGCTGCCGCTGGACTCTCTGGCGCGGCTGGAAGAGTTTCCCGCTTCGCAGATAGAGAAGTCGGGCAGCCAGTGGGTAGCCCAATATCGCGGGCAGATTCTCCCATTGGTCCGGGTCAATATCGCGCTGGAAGAACGGCGCGAAAAATTACGCCAAATGAAAATCCAGCCGTTCCCTGACTCCGACACGGTTCAAGTACTGGTGCTCACCCACGAGGGGCGCTCTTTCGGGCTGGTGGTGGACAAGATCATTGACATCGTCGAAGACAGCGCCGAAGTCAAATCTGAGGCAACATGCGCTGGAGTTCTGCACTCCGTCGTAATCGGCGAGCGGGTGACAGAGTTGCTGGATACCCCCGCCATCCTGCGTGCCTCGGAAACGCGCAATCCGCAGGCTGCGCCCGCTGGTGGAGGTGATTAAACAATGTCGAATTCCCGCCAGTTCTGCACCTTCTTTCTGGACAACCTGTTGTTCGGAGTCGAACTGCAAAAAGTTCAGGAAGTAATCCGATATCTCGATCTCACCGCTGTGCCGCTGGCCCACAGCGTAGTGAGCGGGCTGATGAATTTGCGCGGACAAATCGTGACCGCGGTGGATTTGCGCAGGCGGCTGGAACTGGAGGAGCGTTCCCAGGGAACTCTTCCCATGAACGTAGTTGTGCGCACTTCGGATGGCGCGGTGAGCATGCTGGTGGACGATATCGGCGACGTAGTTGAAGTGGAAGAGGAAACATTCGATTGACTGCTTCGCCCAAGGCGCGCGTGCTGATCGTGGATGACGCAATGGTCGTCCGCAAAGCGCTCACGGATGCGCTCTCCCGCGATCCCGCGCTGGAAGTTGTAGGCACGGCCAGCAATGGCCGCCTGGCGCTGACGAAATTTACTCAACTGCGTCCGGATATTATTCTGCTCGATATCGAGATGCCCGAGATGAACGGGCTCGAAACCGTTCCAGAGATCCGCAAGCTCGACCGCCGCGTGCCCATCATAATGTTCAGCACGCGCACGGAGCGAGGCGCGGAAGCCACGCTGGAAGCGCTCTCCCGTGGAGCCACCGACTACGTCACCAAACCCAGCAATACGGATATTGAATCCACTTTCCACCGCATATCCGACGAGCTTATTCCCAAGATCAAAGCGTTCTGCCATGTGCCGGCTTCGCTGCCAGTGGTTGGCACAAGACAGCCGGTGCTGCTGCCTCCCAAAGTAACTCTTCAGACCCGCAAGGCGCCAACCGCCGCAACCCGGGTTCACCTAGTGGCAATTGGGGTTTCTACCGGCGGCCCTGAGGCATTGGCCAAAGTGCTGCCCGCGCTGCCTGCTAATTTTCCTGTGCCGGTAGTGATCGCGCAACATATGCCTCCGATCTTTACTTCGCTATTGGCTTCAAGATTGTCGGCGAAGAGTTCTTTGCCGGTGCGAGAATGCCGGGCTGGCGAACCCCTCGTTCCGGGGTGCATCTGGATTGCTCCGGGCGATTATCACATGGTGGTGAACGACGAAAGCGGAGTCGTGCGGCTCCGTGTACACCAGGGACCACGGGAAAACTTTTGCCGTCCCTCAGTGGATGTTTTATTCCGCTCGGTTGCGCACATATATGGTGCTAAGACCCTGGCCGTGATTCTTACCGGCATGGGACAGGACGGCTTCAAGGGTTGCGAGGAACTCGTCGCCGAAGGCGCACGCGTAATCGTGCAAGACGAAGCCACAAGTGTTGTCTGGGGAATGCCGGGATTTGTGGCGCGGGCGGGATTAGCGGAAAAGATACTGCCGCTGGATCAGATCGGTTCGGAGATTTTGCGGCGGGTAGCAGGTCAGGCGATGCAGGTGCATGCCACGTGAACGCGGGCGAATCTTGGCAAAAAAGAAAGGGGCGAGGATTGCTCCTCGCCCAAAAGCAAGACTTGGTCAATCGCGCTATTTCACTCCCACCACGAAAATGATGTTCGCGGGGCTGTACGCCAGGTTGATCTTGAACGTATAGGTATACCCGGAGCTCAGGTTCACAGTGGCCATGTTGAAGTGCCACTGCTGGCCATCCCAAGTGAACGCCGCGTCGGGAATATCATTGGTGACAGTTTCATTCACCACCGTGATCGTTCCCCGCATTGCGCCCGTCATGGTGAGCGCGCCGCCCGTAGGGGCGAAGACCAGCGTTGGATCGGTAAGCGGCGCGCCGTTGGCGCCGCAGACGTTGAACTTCACCGGGATCGTGCTCCCACCCTTGCGTTGGTAAACGCTCGTGCCGTCGGAGTTGATGGGCGGCAGAATGACGTCTCCCGGACCGAACCCCGCGCTACACGCGCCGTAGGTGATATTGATTGTCACCGGGCCGGCGTTGCTGCCGAGGTGGTCCGCGTCGCCCGCGAAGGTCGCGGTCGCGGTGTAGGTTCCGGGGTTCAGCGGCACCGCCGAACCGCCGGGGTTGTAGACGACGGCGACAGCCTGGTTGAGCCCGCCTGCACCCGTGACGTTAGCCGTCACACCGTGCGGCAGGGTGTTGTAGATCACCATGTAGCCAGCGCCGATTGTGGTGACGCTGGGCGCCTGGGTGATGGTGATGACGGCGCTGCCG
>Ga0137372_10008028_pt1 | contig 10200 bp, 11 predicted proteins | sample SagtaG_6_FD_104911 | JGI IMG/M metagenome (GOLD analysis project Ga0137372, IMG submission 104911) | Vadose zone soil microbial communities from Sagehorn Ranch, Mendocino, California, USA - Sage1_R_60_16 metaG | ecosystem: Environmental > Terrestrial > Soil > Vadose zone | place: USA...
CCCTGCCGCGCAAGAGCGTAAGCTCGACCGCGCCGTCCCACAGCGTGCGGGAAAGCCCGAGCGCCGCGGCAATTTGCTCGTCGCGCCAGCCGCCGTGGCGTGCGTTGCGCAAGAATTTCGCCTCGATCTCGGCGCGATCGAGCGGCTCCCGGCCGCCGCCGCGCAGATGCGGTTGGCGTTCTTCGACGATGCGGCCGCCCTGCAGCAGCGCGCGGATGTGGCCGGTATAGTTCGCCGGATAGGGGTTTTGCGGATCGATCACGTAGCGCACTTTTGCCGCGACGCCGAGGACGGCCGGATTGCGCACCGCTTCATCGCTGAACGCATCGAGTCCGACGCCGCCGTGCACGAAGCCGGCCGCGATGCAATACGGCGTGCTGAATTTCGCCGCGTAGCCGTTCGGCGGCCGCTGCTTCTCCGCCAGCGGCTCCCACAACCGATGCACCGTTGCGTCCGCGACTTCGCAGATCAGCGCTTCGATCTCGCCGGGCGGCACGCCGCGCGCGTTAAGCCGGCGCGCACAGTCGATGTACGGATGGATCATGGTGCCGCAAGGATACGGCTTGAAGGCGAGCGTCTCCAGCACCCAGCGTTTGCCGAAATCGCCGACCAGCGCCGCGTAATCGCCGTCGCGCGCATGCGCGAAGCCGTTGAAGAGGCCGTGAACGCCTTCGAACACCGTGCGCGGACCGAAAAATCCCGCGCGCCCCAGCAGCGCCGCGCGCAAGCCCGATTGCGCCGCCCAGCCCGGATGCAGGCGCTTGGTCCAGGCGCCTTCGGCCAGATACTCGATGATCCCGCTCGCCATGCTGCCGGCGGCCCCCAGCGCATCGACGAGTTGCCGCTCGCCAAGACCGAGCGCCGCGCCCACGCCCGCCGCGGCCGCCATCGGGCCGAGCACGGCGGTCGGATGAAAGCCGGCGCGATGGATCGCCTTGGGCACAACGAGGCTCAGGCGACAGAGCGTCTCGACGCCGGCCGCGATTCCGACGAGCGCCGCGGTGCCGGAACGTGCATGCCGCTCGCAGGCCGCGAGCACCGCCGGAACGATCACGGCCCCGGCATGCACCGGTCCGCCTTCGAAGGTGTCGTCGAAATCCTCGCCGTGCGCCGCCGTGCCGTTCACGAAGGCCGCGCCGGCCGCGCTCAGCCGCCGGGCCTGCCCGATCACCGTGCACGGCCCGTCGTCGTCGCAAGCAGCGAGCGCGCTTGCGACGTAATCGGACTGCCGGGCGGCGATGCACAGCCCGATCACGTCGAGGAGCAGGTCCTCGCATTTGCGCCGCACGCTTTCGGGGATGACCGCGGGATCGAGCGCGGCGATGCGCTCGGCCAGCTGCTCGGCGACGCTCGGCTCGGCACGGGAGGAAGTCATCGACGGCGTCAATGGTTGCGCATGCGGACGCCGAAGCCGAATCCGGGAATCCGGTTCACCAGGACGACGATGGCATAGGTGATCGCCAGCATCATCAGGCCCAGCACGGCGATGGCGCCGAGATCGCCGCTTTCGTTGAGATCGAAGATCAGCACGGAGACGACCTTGGTCTGCGAGGTGAACAGCATGATCGCCGCCGAGAGCTCGCGAATCACGCCGACGAAGATGAAGCACCAGGTCGCGATCACGCCGCCGCGCAGCAGCGGCGCGGTGACATGGCGCAGCGTCTGCAGCCGCGTCGCGCCGAGGATGCGGCCCGCGTCCTCGAGCTCGGGATGCACCGTGCGGATCGCGGACTGCAGCTGTTGGTAGGCAGCCGGAAGGCTGATCGTCACGAACGCGATGAGCAGAATCCACAGCGTGCCGTAGAGAACGAAAGGCGGCCGGGTGTAGGCGAGGAACAGCCCGACTCCGAGCACGATGCCGGGAATCGCGACCGGCGCCGTGGCGAGGAAGCCGAGCACGCGATATCCGGCGATCGCCCGGCGAGTGGTGAGATACGCGATGACCACCGCGAGCAGCGTGCCCAGCGTTGCGGCCAGCACCCCGAGCAGGAACGTATTCTTCAAGGCGAGCTGGGTCGTCGAGAGCTCGAAGAACACGAACTCGATGTTGTGCAGGGTGAAGCTGTGGAGCGACGAGAGCTGCGTCGCCACCGGCGAGAACGCCGCATTGAGCAGCGCCCCGTAGGGCAGGAACACCGGATTGAGCAGCACGAGAAAGCACAACGCGAGCGCCGGCCATTTGCCGGCGCCGAGCCGGATGAGCCGGGCATCCCCGGGCCGCCCGCCCAGCACCGCGTAGCCGCGGCGGCCGAGGATCAGATGCTCGGCGCGCAGCAGCACGATCGTCAGCAGCAGCAGCGGCAGCGACGCCGCGGCGGCGAGCTCCGGCTTCGGCGGATATTGGAACAAGCTCCAGATTTTCGTGGTCATGGTATGGAAGCCGGCCGGCAGCGCCAGGATCGCCGGCGAGCCGAATAGGGTCATGGCCTGCAGGAACGCGATCAGCGCGCCGGCCATGAGGGCGGGAAGCGCCAGCGGGATCGTTACCCGGCGCGCCGTATGCCAGGTGCCGCCGCCGAGAATCGCGGAGGCATCCTCGAGATCGCCGGGAATGCGCTCGAGCGCATTGGCGACCAGCACGAAGACATAGGGGAACGTGTAGCAGGCCAGCACGAAGATCAGCCCCGGCAGCGAATAGATATTGAGGAGGTGCTCGTCGGCTTCCCGGCCGGACAGCGCGCGATAGAGCTGATTGAGCAAGCCGCTGTTGGGCGCGGCCAACAGCTCCCAGGCGATCGCGCCGAGGAACGGCGGGGTGACGAACGAGGCGGTCACCAACGCGCGGATGGTCCGCCGCAGCGGCAAATCGGTGCGCGCGACCAGCCAGCCCATCGGCGCGGCGACGACGCAGCACAATAGCGCGGCGCTGACCGCCACGATCAGGGTCGTGATCAGCGGGTCGACGAAGACCGGATCGGTCGCCAGCCGGCGGAAATTGTCGAGCGTGAGCGCGCCGGTCCGATCCGTGACGCTGTAATAGGCGATCCACGACAGCGGCAGCACGATCAGCACGCACAGGATGGCCGCGAAGCCGAGCAGGATCGCGCGCGAGGAATCGATTCTGAACGGCGGCCCAGCGGCCGGCCGGGGCAGGGCGATGCTCACGGGTGTAGCCGATACGCAGCGGGCCGCGAACGGTGCCAATCCGCGGGATCAAACATGAAAGATCTGCCTGACATTGCGTCGTAGAGCGCCGGGAAGCGCCACGAGGCTTTATTTTTCGGGAGCAACGCGCTATATCTCAGACGTGAGGCGGCCGGGACGCGCCAGCGGGAAGCAGGAGAGTGCTTCCCAACTGCTTCCCGCTGCCGGCTGCTTCCCAAAACGGGGGGATCCTCAGATGAGACTGACAAAGGCGACGATCGCGACCCTGCCCTTGCCCGAGGACCAGGGCAAGGCCGATGTGATCTACTGGGACGATGATCTGCCGCGCTTCGGAGTTCGCTGCCGTGGCGCCAGCAAGAAGTTCGTCGTGCAGTATCGCTCCGGGGCGGGCCAGCGCCGGCCATCGCTCGGCGATGCACGCGTGCTTGATCCCGACCAGGCCCGCCGGGCCGCGAAGAAACTGTTGGCTGCCCTCACGCTCGGCGCCGACCCGCACGCCGAGAAGATCGAGGCGAAGCGCCGGGCTGCCCACACCATGGGCGCGCACCTGGCGCGCTACTTGGCGCGCAAGAAAGCTTCCGTGCGGCCGCGCAGCTACCAGCCGGTCGAGCTGCATTTGCAGCGCCGGGCGGCAAGGTTCCATGACGTGCCATTGCACAAGATCGAGCGCCGGGACGTCGCCGCGCACCTCGCCGAGATGGGGGAGCGCTTCGGGCCGACCGCCGTCACGCGGGCGCGCACCGTGCTCGGCGAGTTCTTCGCCTGGTGCATGGGCGAGGGGCTGATGGAGGGGAACCCGATCATCGGCACGAACGACGCGCCGCCCATGAAGCCGCGCGAGCGCGTGCTGAGCGATCAGGAACTCGGGCAGATCTGGCGCGCCTGCGGCGACGACGACCACGGGCGCATCGTGCACTTGCTGATCCTGACCGGGTGCCGGAAGCGAGAGATCGGCGGGCTGCGTTGGGATGAGATCGGCGCTGACGGCATGATCCGCTTGCCGCCCGAGCGCGTGAAATCTGGTCGGCCGCACGTCATCCCGTTGCTCGGGCTCGCCGCCGAGATTGTCGAGGGCATCAAGGCGTGCCGCCTCGACAATGGTCGCCACCTCTTCAGTGGCGGGCGCGGCGGCGGCGGGTTCGAGAACTGGCACACGGCGAAGGTCGCGCTCGACCGGCGCATCGCCGCCGCCGGCAAGCCGATGGCGCCGTGGTGCCTGCACGATTTGCGCAGAACCTTCGCGACCCGGCTCGGCGAACTCGGGCAACTGCCGCACATCATCGACGGTGCGCTCGGCCATAGATGGGGCGATCGCGTCGGGCGAACCTACAACCGCGCGGCGTACCAGCGCGAGATCGAGGCGGCCTATCGGCTTTGGGACGCTCACGTCCGCAGCATCATCGAGGGCGGCGAGCGCAAGGTGATCGCGCTCCGAGCATAACTCCGGGATAACTCCGGCTCTCCACAGCGGCGCGCAGCGGTGCCTATTGACGCATCGCGGCGCGCCTCTTTATTTCAGGGCTGTCACATCAGGGGAAGCGTTTGCTGCCGAATGCAGCACCGTGCCGGCCGATCCGGCGCGCTCCCTGGAGGTGTGCCTTGTCCCTGCATTACGACTATCCACCCATCGGCGACGACCTCGACCGCGTGGTGTCGCTCGCGGTCTTTTGCCAGCGCAACTGCATCAGCCTGACCACGCTTCGCCGGCTCGTGCATGCCGGTGAAATCGACGTGATTCACCTGAGCCCGAGGCGCCGCGGCATCTCGCTCGCGGAGGAACGTCGATGGCGCGAGGCGCGCACGCGGCGCCGGTGAGCCCATGCGCCAGGAGAAACCCGCCGAGTTGTTCGGGCTCGCCGACTTGGCGGCCCGGATCAATGCCGAACATCAAGCTGCGGAGTCCGCCTACAGTGGCGCGCTCACAAACGAGATGGCGTGCGGTGATTTGGGCCAAGCGCAAACTCAAGCGCACGACGATACGATTCGGCGATTTAACGATTCGTCAACGGCGGCGAGGAAAGCCCCGCTGCGGCTCACAGTCCGGGCCGGTTGTCAATGCAGGAAACTGCAGGTCGGCGGCACTCCACGCCGCCTCCAAAGCGCTGTCTCGCGGCGGCGCAAAAGAGTTGACAACGCGAGAAGTCCCCGTGCCGCAGGCGCTTTCTCGACGCGTCGGCGCCATCTCGCTTCTTCTACAACGGAAAACGGTCGGAAAATTCCGTGCACCCGCCTGCTACTGGATGCACTGATTTGTCAGCGGAATTGTCGTGCATGCGTTCCACGGCGCGCGGCCGGGCGCACAGGAATGCGGGCCGTCCGGCTCCAATGCGCCTCCAATGTGGGGAAGGGCCAATGAAAATTTCGCGCTCGGAGATGCGCCAGCTCGTGCGGGACATCCGTGACGGCAAGGCGCCCAAAGTGCCCGAAGGCAAGTTCGATCAGCTCTACTACTGCCCGGAGGTGTTCGACGGATTTCTGATCCGGCTGCTGCCCAGCGGGCGCGGCACTTGGTACGTCGAGCACAAGACGCACGGACGCGGCCAGAGGGTTAAGATCGGCGATGTGCGCGTGTTCGACTTCGACGATGCAGTGAAGCACGCGAAAGACACCTGGGCGAAGATCCAGCTCAAGCGTCTCGACCCGCAAGCGGCAAAGGCAGAGGCGCGGAACAGCACGAAGAACACATTCGAGAGCGTGGCGGAGCTGTTCCTCGTGGCGAAAGAGCACGAGGGACTGCGCGGCACGTCCATGATGAATTACCGGCTGTATCTCACGAAGAACGATTACTTCGGCCCGTGGCACAAGCTGCCGGTCGATGAGATCGATCACACGATGATCAATCTCCGGCTCAAGGAGATCGCGGAAGGCAGCGCCAGGACCGCGAAGAAGTTCAGGCGCGCACGGCTAACGACTGCGGGGCGGTGCGCGTCGCTGCTCAACACCTTTTTCCGTTGGGCCGTGAAAGAGGGCCTGCATCCCGGCCCGAGCCCGATGCAGCGCGCGAACAAGCTGAAGAAGGAGAAGAAGCGCGAGCGCGTGCTGAACGAGGCCGAGATCCGCGTGATCTGGCAGGAGTGCCTGGCGTGGGAGGCCGAGGCGCTCGCGGGCGGCAAACCACAAGGGCACGGGCGAGCGATTCCCGACCGGCCGCGCGCCCTGCGCCTGTTGATGCTGACTTCGCTACGGCGCGATGAAGTCGCCGACATGGAGTGGAAAGAGCTGGATCTAGACAAGGGCACATTCTTCTTGCCCGCCGAGCGCAGCAAGAACGAGATCCCGTTATTCCTACCGTTGACCGACACGGCGATTGAGATCCTGCGGAGCGTGGCCCGGCGGCCGGGCCACGAGCACTTGTTCGGCACGCTGCCCGGCCAAGGTCTCAGCATGAACAACACGCACCTGATGATCAATGAGCGGCTCGGCGCCAAGCTGCCCGCCAACAGCCCGTTGCGCAAGTCGCTCGGCGTTGACCTGCGCACGCCGGGCGGAGCGCAATCCAGCACGTGGACAATTCACGATGTCAGGCGAACCGTTGCGACCGGCATGGCGTCGATCGGAATCCAACAGCACGTAATCGACCGCGTGCAGAACCACAAAGTGCTCGGTAACGTCCCCGAGCGATATAACCGCTGGGATTACTGTCCGGAGAAGCGCGACGCGCTGATACGTTGGGAAGATCACCTGCTCAGTCTCGTGGTCGAGGGCCGCGCGAAGAAGTTCGCCGCGCCGCAATGGGGCCGGAGGGAAGCATCATGAACGCACTAACGCTCGACGCGATCGACCCACAAACGCGGCTGACGTTCGCCGAGTGGGTGCAGCTGCTCGGGGTCGGCGGCGATCAGGATCGGGTGTTCACGGTCGTCGAATGGGCGAAGCAAGCCGGGATCTCCGTGCGCAATGCCTATGAGCTGATCAGTTCCGGCGATGGCCCGCCCGTGGTGCAGCTGAGCGAGAACAGGATCGGAATCCGCGTGGTCGATCATCGCCGATGGCTCGACGCGCGGACCCGGCGCAAGCGTTGACGCCACGGCGGCACGTCGTTTAGGTTTCGTGTTTGGAGAGCACTTAGCCTACTGTCCTCCCGGCTTGCCGGGGCCTCGGTAGGCGGCGGTGTGGCAGGCCGACAACGCCTTGTCGCGGTAGTAGCGCCCCGCAGTCCCAAGACAGCACGGGTCATCCGTCATCTCGGGCACTCAAATGGAAAACCCCGGACCGCCTTCGGCCCGGGGCTTCCATTAACTGATCGAGCTGTCGACGCAGCACGGTCAGCGGCGCGCTCTCCAGAAAATATCCGCCGCCGCTCCCGCAAGCAAGTCCCAGCACAGACAGCCGATCGCAACCCGCGCTCGATGAGCGCGAGAAAGGCTGTGTCGTGACTATGAAAAAGAACGGCGCTGTTAGCGGCGGCGCCGAAGGCGGCAGGGTGGAAGCCCCGCCTAGCACCTTCATCGAACGCCGTCCAGACGGCGAAACCTTCGGCAAATTGCCGTCGGAAATCTCGCCCGCCGAGTTCGAAGCGGCCGGGCACCACCGCATGCCGCTGTTGAAAGTAATTCGCGCAAAATGCGCGGATTGCAGCTGCTATCAGCCGAGCGAAATCCGCAAATGCACCGCGACCGGCTGCGCGCTTTGGCCGTATAGGCTGGGCTTCAATCCGCTCCGCCGTGGTCGTGGTCGGCGACCAGCCAACCCGTTCAAGCCTTCCCGCAAAACGCGGCAAAATTCGCAGCCCGCAGCCGCTCTCAGGCCGGTGGTGCCCTGACATGCGCGATCCCGGCTCAATCCCGCCATTCGGCGAGTCCGACTCCGATGACGTCACCGTCGTGCCGAGCTCGGTCGAGTTCTACCGCGTCAAGCGCTTCGTGCGCGCCTGCGATGCACTGTGGCCGGGCGCGCGCATCACCATCCGGCCATCAACCGAAATAGGAAAGGTCAGCAGATGACCGCCATGAGCAAACACGACGAGTTCGACGCTTGGTGGGAGAGCTTGGATGACGACGAGCGCGCCGAGCAAATCGAAAAAACCTTCCAACAGCTGGCCGCCGCCCGCCTCGTCGTCGACTCCGGCGAACGCCGCAACGGCAAAATCGTGTGGAAGTGCAAGAGCTAACACAACCGTGACGTGAGACTAGCGGCCGGCGGGTGCCCGGAAAAGCAGTTTATTCAACTGCATAAACCTCCGATCGAGTGCCCGGACCGCCAATAAGAAACCAAAGCATGAGGGTCGCCGGCACCCAGGGAAGCCGGGAAGAAACGCGGGTATCCCCGACCCGATCATGGTGCGGATCAGCGGCCGTGATCAGAACCGAGGCTTAACGTACGGCAACACTCGCGGAGCATACGTCCGCGGCCGATCCCGAGCCAAATATCGGGGATGCCGGGCGGCTGGCCACCGATAACAGGCACCTCGGGGATAGCGCTAACTGATCACCTCATTCCGCTATGGCGGGAAAAGGATTTCGGAGCGCCGATCCTTCTCAGCCGGGTTTAGCGGGGGGCGGGCTTTGCCTATAGGATATTGCGATACCACCTTGGGAATATTTTCTGACGCGCTCGCGGGGGCGCCGGGCGCGGATACGCGGCGGCCCCTAGATGCCGTTCATCTGAGGTTTGCAGCCTGACGGCGGGCGGGAAAATGCGCAGGATCAACAGCATCTTGCGGATCGCTCAGGACTGCGGCAATATCCGCGGCGTTTGGGAAGCGGGTGGGAAGCGAGCGCGAGGGCCGAAAACGTGTCGATGCAAGCCGTCACCGGGGCCGCGCCAAGGCGGCAAAGGGCCGTTCGGGTGCCTCGCGCCTGGCAATCTGAGGGGGCGCGTTGTTACCGCAGCTACGTGCGCACGCTGGCGCCGACGGGCGGGCTGACCACGAAGCAGAAGGCCGCGGTGATCCGCGCCACGAGCCTGGCCGTTCTGGCCGAGCGGGTTCGCGAACAATGCTTCGCGGGCGAGGCGACGGTTGCGCAGCTTGACCAGACAGAACGCGCGCTGCGGCGCGCCGAGAAGGCGCTTGAGGCGATCGCGAGCGCGAGGGCATCGCCATGGCCGTGAGCAAGGTCGATACCGCCGCCATCGAGGCTGCGGAGCGCGAGATCGGCGAGGGCCGCGGCGAGCTCGACGTGCTCGGGCGTGCGGCGTGCCGGCTTGCCGCGCGGCTTGCGGCACGGATCGACAATCCGACGAAGGACAGCGACCCGTTGCGGCTGGCGGACGCGCTAGCGCGGGTTTGCGCGCTGCTACCGCCGAAGGTCGCGGCGGCTGCGGTTGAGTCCGATTCCTATCCTGGCGCGGCGGTCATGTCGGGCGGCGAGCTCGACGTTCTGCGGTATCTGGTCGATCGGGCGAGGCGTGGCGACCAGGTTGAGGCGCTGCGGGTGGAGCTGCCGCCGTTGCGGCAGGGGGTTCACGCGCCCGGCGAGCCGGGGTGTTCGTGCGGGATATGCAGTCCTGGCCGAGTTGGGGAGGAGTTGGCTGCCCTGCGTTCGGAGAATGTGTGGCTCAAGCAGGAGAATGAGGCGTTGAGAACGAGATCGCCGGCGGCGGTTGCGAGTCCCACCGCGTCAGGCGTCGGCGGCGGGCCGCCGCAGGCACGCGGCCTCGCCGTCTGTGTCTACCACGAGTGATGCGTCCGTCGCCGTCGGTGTCGAGACCGCCGACCGCGGCGAGGCCTTCCAGCAGCCGTCGGCGGAGTCGCCGGTCGTCGACAACGGGCTTCCCGGCCGGCATGGGCTGCGGGTGGTGTCGTCGCGCCCGACGCGGACGACCGCGTCGGAGGAGCATGCCGTCCAGGAGATGGAACGGGCGCACGAGGCGGCATCGGGCCGCGAGTACCTCGATGCGCCGGGCACGCGGTTCACGCGGTTCGATTACGGAGGCCCGGGATGGTGAAGATTCGCAACGTCGATTTGTGGCAGCCGGTCGCGCTGAACACGCGCTTGGTTCAGCTGCGCGCGGGCGCGGTTGGGGCTGGCCCATGGCGGCAGGTTGGCGAGCCGCGCTTCCACCTGGCCGCGTGACCACTTCTGCCGCAGCACGATGGCACCGCGCTGATCTTGGCCCACGACGTGGAACGAGTTCTTGCCGATGTCGATACCG
>Ga0137372_10008030_pt1 | contig 10199 bp, 10 predicted proteins | sample SagtaG_6_FD_104911 | JGI IMG/M metagenome (GOLD analysis project Ga0137372, IMG submission 104911) | Vadose zone soil microbial communities from Sagehorn Ranch, Mendocino, California, USA - Sage1_R_60_16 metaG | ecosystem: Environmental > Terrestrial > Soil > Vadose zone | place: USA...
AGCTGGAACTGCACCGCCTGGATCTCCGCGTCCTGCTTGCCGCACTGCTTGAGTTCCTTGACGTTCTTCACGGCCGCCTCGAGCGCGCCGCGCGCCACCCCAATCATCTGCGCACCGATGCCGATGCGCCCCGTGTTCAGCGTCTCGATCGCGATCTTGTAGCCCTTGCCGACTTCGCCCAACACGTTCTCCCGCGGCACCGCGCACCCGTCGAGGATCAGCTCCGTCGTGCTCGACGCGCGGATGCCGAGCTTGTCTTCCTTCTTACCGACGCTGAACCCCGCGAAGCCGCGTTCCACGATGAACGCCGTGATGCCCTTGTAGCCTTTGGCGAAATCGACGTTGGCGAAGATGACGTATATCCCCGCCTCGGCGCCGTTCGTGATCCACAGCTTGCGGCCCTCGAGACTCCAGTGATCGCCCTGCTCGGTGGCCTTCGTCTGGAGCCCGAACGCGTCCGAGCCGGAGCCCGGTTCGCTCAGCGCGTAGGCCCCGACCACCTCGCCCGCCAGCCGCGGCAGCCAGCGTCGCTTCTGGTCCTCGGTCGCCCACAGCAACAGCGGCACGTTGACGAGCGTGTTCTGCACGTCCACCAGAATCGCCGCCGAGGCATCCACCGCCGACAGCTCCTCGACGGCGAGGGTCGTGAGAAACAGCGTGCCGCCGGCGCCGCCCAGGGGCTCGGGGATCTCGATTCCCATGAGGCCCAGCTCGAAGAGCTTGGGGATGAGCGTCGGGTCGATTGCGGAGTTTTGCTCCATCGCGGCGACCCGGGGCCGCACTTCCTGCTCGGCGAAGTCGCGGACGGTGCTCTGGAACAGCCGCTCGTCCTCGGACAGGACGGTGAGCGGCGTGGCGGCCGAGGCGAGGTCGGTCATGGGGCGGAATCTACCCGCGCGCCGGAGCCCTCTCAACCAAGCGGGCCGGCCGCAGCAGGCGCCCCTGGGCGAGCAGCAGCTCCGCGTTCAGGATCGCTGCCCCGGCCGCGCCGCGGATCGTGTTGTGCGATAGCGCCACGAAACGCCAGTCGAGCACCGAGTCCGGCGCGATGCGGCCGACCGACACGCTCATCCCGTTCCCCGCGTCGCGGTCGAGCCGCGGCTGCGGCCGGTCGGCCTCGTCGCGCACGACGATCGGCTGCGCCGGCGCGCTCGGCAAGCCGAGCTCCTGCGGGAGGCCGCGGAACCCCGTCCACGCTTCGCGCAGCTCCGCGAGCGTCGCGCGGCGCGCCAGCTTCACGCGGAACGCGCCGAGGTGACCGTCAGTCACGTTCACGCGATGACACTGCGCGCTCACCGCCAGCGCCGCCGGCTGTACCGCGCCGTCGGCGTAGCCGCCGAGGAGCTTCTTTGTTTCGCGCTCGATCTTCTCCTCTTCCTCGGCGATGTACGGGATGACGTTGTCCGTCGCGTCGAGCGAGGGCACGCCGGGGTACCCGGCGCCGGAGAGCGCCTGCATCGTCGTCACGACGACGCTCGTGACGCCGAACCGGCGATGCAGCGGCGCGAGCGCCAGCACCACCATCACGGCCGAGCAGTTGGGGTTGGTGACGATGTAGCCGCCTTTGCCCTTGCTGCGCTGGCGCTCGATGAGCGCGAGGTGCTCGGGGTTCACCTCCGGGATCACCAGCGGCACGTCGGCGTCCATGCGGAACGACGACGAATTGCTGATCACCGGATACCCCGCGGCGGCGAACCGCCCTTCCACATCCCGCGCGATGGCCGACGGCAGGCTCGAGAACACCACGTCGCAGTCGAGCGGCGGCTCGCACGGCTGCACCACGAGGCCCCGCACGGTCTCGGGCATTTCGCCCGGCAGCCGCCACACGCACGCCTCGACGTACGGCCTGCCCTCGGAGCGGTCCGAAGCGGCGAGCGCGCTCACGACGAAGTCGCGGTGCCGCTCCAGCAGTTGCACGAAGCGCTGACCCACCGTCCCGGTGGCGCCGAGGATGCCGACGCGGATCATCGCAGGTAATCCTCCAGCTGCACGGCGGCCGCGGTGCCCGCGTCGCGGTACTTGACGATCACCGGCGCGTACAGGGACAGCCCCCACGCTTTGCCGCGCTCGCCGCCCACGTGGCGGCTTCCCGGAACGACGACCGCGCCCGCCGGAATCTCGAGCGGCGCGTCGTCGGTCGCGCGGTAGATCTCGCCGCGCACGAGATCGTGCACCGGCGTGGCACCGGTCAGGATCGTGCCGGGCGCCAGCACCGCCCGCTCGCGCACCACCGTGCCTTCATATACCCCGCAGCCGCCGCCCACGAACACCTCGTCCTCGATCACCACCGGCGCCGCGCCCACGGGCTCCAACACGCCGCCAATCTGCGCGGCGGCGGAGAGATGGACGCGCTTGCCGATCTGCGCGCACGAGCCCACCAGCGCGTGGCTGTCGATCATCGTGCCTTCGTCCACGTACGCACCCACGTTCACGAACATCGGCGGCATGCACACCACCCCCCGGGCGACGTACGCGCCGTCGCGGATGCTCGAGCCCCCCGGGACGATGCGCACCTGCTCGGCGACCGTGGTGGGGCGCAGCGGATAGGTGTCCTTGTCGAAGAACTTGAGCACCGGCCCGTCCGCCATCTCCGTGATCGCCCCCATCCGGAAGCCCAGAAGGATCCCTTCCTTCACCCAGGCGTTCGCCCGCCAGCGCCCGTCGGCCCCCCGCTCCGCGGCGCGGATTTCGCCGCGGGCAAGCGCCGCGCGGAACTCGGCGAACAGGGTGCGATCGGCCGCCGAGTAGCCGGCCGGGGATGCCGCAGCAAGCGCGGCGACGCGGTCATGCAGCGACTTGCCCAAGGATCTCCTTGAGCCGCGCCCGCGTACTCTCCTGCACGGGCACGAGCGGCAGGCGGAAGCGCTCCTCGAGCAGGCCCATGAGCGCCATCGCCGCCTTCACGGGACCTGGATTCGATTCGATGAAGTTGCCCTCCATGAGCGGCAGCAGCTTGTAATGCAGCGCGCGCGCGGCGGTCCAGTCGCCGGCGAGGGCGAGATCGGTCATGCGGGTCATCAGGTCGGGCACCTCGTTGGAGGCGACGGAGACCAGCCCATCACCGCCGAGGGCGATGACCGCGAGCGTCAGCGCGTCGTCTCCGGACAGCACCTGGAAGCCGGCGGGGCGGCCCTTCAGGATCGCCATAATCTGGGAGAGGTCACCCGAGGCTTCCTTCACCGCCACCACGTTGTCCACCTCGCGCGCGAGGGCGAGCGTCGTGGCCGCGGCGATGTTGGAGCCCGTGCGGCCCGGAACGTTGTAGACGACGACGGGGAAGCCGGGCACCGCCGCCGCGATCGCCCGGTAGTGCGCCAGGAAGCCCGCCTGCGTCGGCTTGTTGTAGTAGGGGCCGACGACGAGGGCGGCGTCGGCGCCCGCGGTGCGCGCGGCTTTCGCGCGCTCGATCGTGACCGCGGTGTTGTTGTTGCCGACCCCGGCGATCACCCGCGCCTTGCCCTTCGCCACCGCGATGGTGATGGCGATGACGCGCTGCTGCTCGTCGGACGACAGCGTCGCGCTCTCGCCGGTGGTGCCGCACGGCACCAGGAGCTTCACGCCGCCGGCGATCTGCCGCTCCACGAGCGCGCGCATCCGCCCCTCGTCTACCGCGCCGTCCGCGGTGAACGGCGTCACCAGCGCCGTCGCGCAGCCGCGCAGCCAGTCCGCCCGCACCGTCATCTCGTCCGCTCCAGCGTCAGCAGCTCGTCCAGCACGTCGGCGAAAAGGTACACTCCGCGCCGGCCCACGATCCACCGCGCGGCCAGCAAGGCGCCCGCGGCGAACCCTTCGCGCGAGCGGGCTTCGTGGACGAGCAGAATGCGGTCCGCGCTGGATTCGAGGCCCACCCGGTGGATCCCCGGCACGTCGCCCTCGCGGGTGCTCGTGACGGGCACCTCCCGGCTCCCGCCCAGCGCATCACGCAGAATATCCCGGAGCTTCAACGCTGTGCCGGACGGCGCGTCTTTCTTGCGCGCGTGGTGGGTTTCGTCGATGAAGGCGGAGTATTCTTTGATCGACGCGAATAGCGTCCCCGCGTGGCGCACGAGGCGGTAGAACAGGTTCACGCCCAGCGAAAAGTTGGCGCCGTAGATCATCGCGCCACCCGCCTGCTCGACGGCACGGCGCACTTCGCTTTCGTGATCCTGCCAGCCCGTCGTCCCTTCCACGAGCGGCACGCCGGCCCGCGCGCAGGCCGTGGCGTTGCGGAGCACGGCGTCGGCCCGGGAGAAATCGATCGCGGCGTGGTGGCCGCGGAGTTTTGGGGCGAGCGCCGCCACGTCCAGACCGGCGTCGGCCGATGTCACGACGGCGCCGATCTCCCAACCTTCCTGACGCGCACGCTCCTGGACGACCTTCCCGATGCCGCCGCGCCCGAAGAAGGCCAGCTTCACAGAGCCTGTACCAGTCGCTCGTACAGATCCACGCCGCGCAGCAGCTCCGCCTTCGCGATGCGCTCCTCCGGTGTGTGGGCGACGTGGATCGAGCCGGGGCCGAGGAGCAGCGGGGTCCCCCAGTTGGTGAGGTTGGGGATGTCCGTGGCGTAACGGACGAGGGCGGTCTCGAAGCCGGGGACCGTGGCCAGCCGGACCGGCGGGATGCTGGTGAGCACGTCGATTCGGGCACGCCCGCGCGCCGCGCGCTCGACAATCTCTCGCACCGGCTCCACGGGACCCACCAGCCGGATCTGCAGATCGGCATGCGCCGACTCGGCGATCACGTTGGGCCGGGTGCCGCCCACGATCACGCCGATGTTGCACGTCGTCGCGCCGAACAGCGGATCCTCCGGCCAGCGCGCGGCGCGCAGGTCGGCCAGGACCGCGAGCAGGTCGTCGATCGCCGAGTGGCCCAGCTCGGGGTAGGCCGAGTGGGCGCTCTTCCCCTCGGCCGTGAGTCGCAGCCGTAGCGAGCCCTTCGTCCCTGTGGCCAGCTTGTTCTCGGTGGGTTCGCCGTTGATGAGCCAACGGCATTCGCGCGCCCGCGGGTGCCGGTTCGCGGCGCGCGCGCCGCGGCCATCCTGCTCCTCGTCGGCGACAAAGAGCAGGCCCAGCTCCCGGACCCCCGCGGCGCGCAGCCGCTCCGCCGCCGCGACCTGAGCGGCGACGATCCCCTTGGCGTCGCACGCGCCGCGACCGTGAAGAAACTCTCCATCCTCGCGCGCCGGGATGTGCGGCGGGACGGTGTCCAGGTGGGTCGAGAACACGACGCGTGCGGCCGCCCCCGTGGTGGCGAGAATGTTGGGGCGGTGCGGCGCCGCTTCCTGGCGCTCGACCGTCCAGCCGCGCTCGATCAGGTAGGACGCGAGGTACTCAGCCACCGCGGCCTCGTCCGCGTCCGCGGAGGGAATGTCCACGAGGGCTCGAGCCAGGGCGACGGCGTCCGGCGGTGGCGGCGTCACGAGACCGGCTCCAGCGCCATCTCGAACAGGGCGGCGTGCAGGCGGCGCACCGCTTCGGCCGCGCGGGACTCCTCGACGACGAAGGTGATGTTGATGCGCGAGGCGCCGAGCGAGATCAACGACACGTTGATGTCGCGGATGGTCGCAAAGATCCGCGCCGCGATCCCCGGGGTGCCGCGCATCCCCTCGCCGACGACGCAGATGATGGCGCGGCCGGTCTCGACCGTCGGCTCCCCCAGGGCGGCGAGATCGCGCAGGATCGCGGGGAGGGTGCTGGTGTCGTCCACCGAAAGCGACACGCTGACCTCGGAGGTCGCCACGAGATCGACCACCGTGCGGTGGCGCTCGAACACCTCGAACAGCGCCCGCAGGAATCCGTAGGCGCCGAGCATCCGCGTCGAGGTGACGCTGACGATCGACACGCCGCTCTTGAACGCGATCGCTTTGACGGTGTGGGGGACGACCTCCGACTCCGCCGCCACTCGCGTCCCCTCGTCCTCCGGCGCGCGCGAATTGAGGATGCGCACGGGGATGCCGTGGCGGATGGCGGGCAGGATGGTCTTGGGGTGCAGCACCCGGGCGCCGAAGTAGGCGAGCTCGGACGCCTCGGCGAACGAGAGCTTGGGGATGGTGCGCGCCGCGGGCGCGACCTTGGGGTCGGCTGTGAGCACGCCGCTGACGTCGGTCCAGATCTGGATCTCGCTCGCGCCCAGCGCGGCGCCGATCAGCGAGGCGCTGTAGTCCGAGCCGCCGCGGCCGAGCGTGGTGGTCACCCCTTCAGGGGTCGCGCCGATGTAGCCGCCGAGCACCGGGACCGACCCCGTGGCGATCAGAGGCTCGAGCGCGGCGCGGGTGGCGACGTCGGTCTCGGGGATCAGCGGCTCGGCCTTGCCGTGGCGGGTATCGGTACGGATGCAGCGGCGGGCGTCGATCTCGCGCGCCGGCACGCCGCGGGCGGGGAGCGCGGCGGCCACGAGGGCAGCGCACAGCCGCTCCCCCTGCGCGGCGACCGCGTCGGGCGCCGCGGGGTCGCGCGCCACCCGCGCGAGGTCGGCGGCGAGCTCCGCGCGGGCGGAGGTCACCGTCGCTTGGTACCGGGTGCCCTCGGCGGGGGGGAGCAGGCGGCGGGCCGCGTCGCTGTAACGGGCGAGGACCGGCTCGAGGTCCGCGAGGGCGCCGATCGGGTCGTCCTGGCCCGCGCGGGCCGCCGCCGCGAGCAGCACATCGGTCACCCGCGCCATCGCGGAGACGACCACCACGGGGTGCCGCGCCAGCCCTGCCTGCACGATCGCGAGGACGCGCTCGACGGCGGCGGCATCCTCCACCGAGGTGCCGCCGAACTTCATGACGACCGGGTGGGTCACCCGCGCTGGTCGGGCACCTTGCCCGCCAGCATCTCGCGGATGCCGCCCAGCGAGCTCAACACCCCCGTCGCCTCGTACGGCATGTAGATGACCTTGTTGTTCTGGCCCGAGACCATCTCCTTCAGGGCCTCGATGTAGCGGATCGCGATCAGGTAGCGCGCCGGATCGCCGCCGGTCCCCTTGATCGCGGCGGTGATGCGCTCGATCGCCTGCGCCTCCGCCTCGGCCACCTTGAGCCGCGCGTTGGCTTCGCCTTCGGCCGCGAGGATCCGCGCCTGCTTGTCGCCCTCGGCCTTGTTGATCTCCGACTGGCGGATGCCTTCCGACTGCAGCGTGCGCGACTGCTTCTCGGCCTCGGCGGTGAGGATCGCCGCGCGCCGGTCCCGCTCGGCGCGCATCTGCTTTTCCATCGCGTCGCGGATGTCGCGCGGCGGGTTGATGTCCTTGAGCTCGACGCGGCTGACCTTGGAGCCCCATTTGTGCGTGGCCTCGTCGAGGATCTCGCGCAGCTTGGCGTTGATGGTGTCGCGCGAGGAGAGCACGTGGTCCAGCTCCATCTCGCCGATCACGTTGCGCAGGGTCGTCTGCGTCAGCTTCTCGATCGCGTCCGGGAGATTGGCGATCTCGTACGTCGCACGCACGGGGTCGGTGATCTGGGAGTAGATCAGCGCGTCGATCTCCACGACGACGTTGTCTTTCGTGATCACGTTCTGGCGCGGGAACACGTATACCGTCTCGCGCAGGTCGATCTTCTCGGTGCGGAAGTGGCGTGCGAAGGAATCCCCCGCCGGCGTCACGATCACCTGGTGCCAGTCGATCGCCCGCGGGCGGTCGAGGATCGGCATGATGAGGTTGATGCCGGACGACAGCGTCCGATGATACTTGCCGAGGCGCTCGATGATCATCGTCTGCGCCTGCTGCACGATCCGGATGCTGCGGCTGATGGTGACGATCACGAAGAAGGCGACCGCCGCGACCACGATCAGACCAGGCGTCATCGTTACATCTCCCTTTCGACCATGAGCGTCGTCCCGTCCACCTGCAGCACCGAGACGCGGGTGCCGGGCTCCAGCACCGTGTCGTCGACGGATGTCCCCCGCCAGTTCTCCCCGTCCACGAGCACGCGTCCGGGGCGGCCGGCGGGGTCGATCCGCTCGGTCACCACGCCGGTCTTGCCGATCAGCGCGTCCACGTTGGTCCGCAGTCCCGTCCCCGAACCCAGCCGGAAGCGCCGGGCCAGCGCCGGCCGGATGCCGGCCATGGAGAGCAGGCTCGTCGCCGCGAACACCACCGTCTCGAGCGTGGTCCCCACGACGGGCAGCAGCGCCAGCACGCCGGCGGCAAACGCGCCGATCGCCAGGCACGCGAGCCAGAAGCCGGGCGTGAACATCTCGGCCACGAGCAGCAGCACGCCCGCGATGAGCCAGACCTGCCAGTCGGACACGACGCCCCCTCCTGCCAAGCTGAAGCGGGACAAGTGGTTCAATACTAGCCGCGCGAGCGGCGAGCCGTAAGGCGGACGCCGTCCCCGGCAACCTTTCGCGCGCGCCGCCTATCGTATCCGAGAGGAAACGGCCCGCCGCGGCGGGCCGTACGTTGAACGTCCTCCAGCAGGAGTTCCATCCACCATGCAGACTCAGGTGACGTGGGTCGCGCTCGCCGTCGCGCTGGCCGCGCGCGCGGCGGCGCAGACGCCGGAGCGGTACACCATCGCCGGCGACGACGTGGCGGTCTACAACCTCGTCGGCCAGCTCAAGGTCGAAGGCGGCACCGGCGCGGCGGTCCTCGTGGAAGTCACGCGGCACGGCGCGGACGCCGCCCGGCTCAAGATCGCCACCGGCGAGATCCGCGATCGCCAGACGCTGCGCGTGATCTACGACGCCGACGAGATCACGTACCCCCTCATGGAACGCGGCTCCAACACCACCGAGCACGTGCGCGACGACGGCACCTTCGATGACGGCCACGACCGGCGCTTCCTCTCCCGCGGCCACGAGGTGCGCATCAGCGGCTCGGGCGGCGGGCTCGAGGCGTACGCGGACCTCCGCGTCGTCGTGCCGGTGGGCCGGCGCGTCGCCGTGTACCTGGCGGTGGGGAAGGCGACCGTGACCAACGTCGACGGCGACCTCAAGGTGAGCGTCTCCTCCGCCGACGTCGAGGCCGATCACACCCGAGGACGGCTGCTGCTCGACACCGGGTCCGGCAACGTGACGGTCACCGACGTCGCGGGCGAGATCAGTCTCGATACCGGCTCGGGTGACGTCACGGTGACGGGGGTGACCGGTACGGGCCTGAAGCTCGACACCGGGTCGGGCGGCGTGACCTGCGCGCGCGTCGCCGTGGACGACCTCAAGGTCGACACGGGGTCGGGGGACGTGGAGCTGACGGGCGTGAAGGCGAAGGACGTGAGCCTCGACACCGGCAGTGGCAACGTCAAGCTGGAGCTGCTGTCGGATGTGGAGCTGCTGGACGTGGACACGGGGTCCGGCGGCGTCACGATCACGATCCCCGCCGACTTCGGGGCGCAGCTGGACATCGAGACGGGGAGTGGGGGGATCGAGTTCACGGGTCTCACGATCCAGGCGCGGAGGCTCGAAGCGGATCACATCGTCGGCCAGATCGGGGACGGGCAGGGTCGCGTGAAGATCGAGACGGGGTCTGGTGGGGTGCGGATGCGGCGCGCAACTTCGGAGTAAAGACATCAGACGTCTGATATCAGACGTCTGCGGCGGCCGCTGGGGTTCCGTCCCGGCGGCCGTTTTGTTTTTGTAGCGATGCTGCGTGTTTCTGATACCTTGCCGCATCTGGGAGACCTTACCTTGAAGCATGGTCGGGTTCAGGCGGCTCACGGTATGGGAGAAGTCCCACGTTCTGACTCTGGACGTCTACCATGCGACTCGGAGCTTCCCGCGCGACGAGCTCTATGGTCTGACGGCCCAGATGCGTCGGTCGGCGTCTTCGATCCCGGCCAATATCGCCGAGGGTTGCTGTCGCGGAGGGAAGAGAGACTTTGCGCGCTTTCTGTGGAACGCATTAGGTTCGGCCAGCGAACTCGAGTACCACCTGCTGCTGGCGAGCGACCTCAAGCTCGTGGACGAAGCCGCACGACACCGTCTCGACCACCGTGTTACCGAGGTGAAACGAATGCTGACGGGCCTGATAAAGCGGTTGACGTCTGAGGTCTGATGTCTGACGTCCGACTCGACACCTGGTTGTGGGCGGCGCGGTTCTTCAAGACGAGGAGCCTCGCCGCTCAGGCTATCGACGGCGGGAAAGTCGAGGTCAACGAAGCGCGTGCGAAGCGCGCCAAGACGTTGAAGGTCGGCGACCGCGTGCGAGTGAGAAAGGGGCCCTTCGAGTTCCAGGTCGAGGTCCGCGCCCTGGCGGAGCGCCGGGGGCCACCGGCGAATGCGGCGGCGTTGTATGCGGAGGACCCG
>Ga0137372_10008035_pt1 | contig 10195 bp, 9 predicted proteins | sample SagtaG_6_FD_104911 | JGI IMG/M metagenome (GOLD analysis project Ga0137372, IMG submission 104911) | Vadose zone soil microbial communities from Sagehorn Ranch, Mendocino, California, USA - Sage1_R_60_16 metaG | ecosystem: Environmental > Terrestrial > Soil > Vadose zone | place: USA: California...
AGGTCCTCTCGATCCGCGCATCAGGTTCCGCTGATGGCGCCGCCCAACGGCATCGCCGTCGCGCTGCGGGCGCCCGTTCCCGTCGAGGAGAAGCAGTGGCTCGTGACGCTCAAGCGCCTGGCGCGCCGCCGGACCGCGCTCGTCGGCCTGGGCGTCGTGGTCATCGTGCTGCTGGCGGCCCTCTTCGCCCCGTGGCTGTCGCCCTTCGACCCGCTCGAGCAGGACATCAACCAGCGCCTGAAGGAGCCGGGGTGGCAGACAGCCGCCGGGCGCATCCACGTGCTCGGCACGGACCACCTGGGGCGGGACATCCTGGCGCGCGTGATCTTCGGCTCGCGCATCGCGCTCGTCGTGGGCCTCTCGGCCGTGCTGATCTCGGGCGTGCTCGGCATGGCGATCGGACTCGTCGCGGGCTACTTCGGCGGCAAGGTGGACGACTTCTTCATGCGCCTGGCCGACATCCAGCTGGCTTTCCCGTTCATCCTGCTCGCCATCGCGGTCATCGCCGTCAGGGGACCGACCCTCTTCAACATCATCCTGGTCATCGGCGTCTCCTCGTGGGTGGTCTATGCGCGCGTGGTTCGTGGCGAGGTCCTCTCGATCCGCGAGCGCGAGTTCGTCCAGGCCGCCATCGCGCTGGGCAGTCGCGACGGACGGGTGGTCGTCCGCCACGTCCTGCCCAACGCCTTCACGCCGTGGCTCGTGGTCGCCACGCTCGACATGGCGCGCGTCATCGTGATCGAGTCGGCGCTCTCGTTCCTGGGACTCGGTGTCCAGCCCCCCACGCCCACCTGGGGCGGCATGCTCGCCGACGGCCGCGTCTACCTCTCGACAGCGTGGTGGCTGGCGACCTTCCCGGGCTTGGCCATCTTCATCACCGTGCTCGGGATCAACCTGCTCGGCGACGGCCTTCGCGACACGCTGGACCCGCGGCTCAACGTCTGATGCCCGCGATCGAGCCGCTGGTCCTGATTGGAGCCTCGCTGATCGACGGCACCGGCGCCGAGCCCGCGCGCGGGCGCGCGGTGGTCGTCGAGGGCGGCCGCGTCGCCTCCGTCGTCGACGAGGCGCGCGCTCCGCGCGGCAGGCGCATCGATCTCGCGGGCTGCACGCTCCTGCCCGGGCTCATCAATTCGCACGTGCATCTCTGCCTCGGCGCTGAGGCGAATCCGGTCGGCGTCCTGCAGAACGAGCCCGCCACGATGACGGCGCTGAAGATGCTCGTGCGTGCGCGCGAAACCGTCGAGGCTGGGGTGACCACGGTCAGGGATCTCGCGGGACGCGACTATGTCGAGCTGTCGGTGCGCCGCGCCGTCGCCGAGGGTCTCTTTCCCGGGCCGCGGATCCTTGCGGCCGGGCGCGCGGTGTGCATGACCGGCGGACACGGCAACTTTTTCGGCCGCGAGGCGGACGGGCCCGACGACGTCCGCAAGGCCGTCCGGGAGCAGCTCAAGGCCGGCGTCGATGTCATCAAGCTCATCGCGACGGGCGGCGTGATGACGGCCGGGGTCGAGCCGGGCTCGCCCCAGCTGACGCTCGAAGAGATGCGCGCGGCTGTCGAGGAGGCCAGGAAGGCCGGGCGGCTCACCGCCGCGCACGCGCAGGGCTCGGCCGGCATCGCCGACGCCGTCGAGGCGGGCATCACGACGATCGAGCACGGCATCTTCCTGACCGACGAGATCATCGCGACCATGAAGCGCAAGGGCGTGTTCCTGGTTCCGACCCTGGCGGCGCCGGCGGCCATTTCCATCGGCGGTCTCGCCGCCGGCATTCCGGAGTTCATGGTGCGCAAGTCCGACGCCGTGATCTCGCATCACGTCTCGAGCTTCCAGCGCGCCGCCAAGGCCGGGGTGCGCATCGCCGCCGGCGCGGACTCGGGCACGCCGCTCAACCTGCACGGCAGCCTCCTGCCCGAGCTCGATCTCATGGTCAAGTATGGCATGTCTCCGCTCGAGGCGATCCGCGCGGCGACGACGGTGGCGGCCGATGCGCTCGGCTTGGGCGATGAGACGGGCCGGGTGGCGGAAGGGTACGCGGCCGATCTCCTCGCCGTGGCCGGGCAGCCGGCCGATCGCATCGGCGCGCTGGCCGACGTGCGGCTGGTGCTTGCCCGAGGGGCTATCATCAGGTCGCCATGATCACCATCAGACCGGCCGCCGAGCGCGGGCATTTCGACCACGGGTGGCTCGACACGTCCCACACCTTCTCGTTCGCCTCGTACCACGATCCGCGGCACATGGGCTTTCGCGCCCTGCGCGTGATCAACGAGGATCGCGTCCAGCCGGGCGAAGGCTTCGGCACGCATGCGCACCGGGACATGGAGATCCTGACCTGGGTGCTCGAGGGCGCGCTCGAGCACAAGGACAGCATGGGCAACGGCTCCGTCATCCGCCCGGGCGACATTCAACGGATGAGCGCCGGCACCGGCGTGACGCACAGCGAATTCAATCCGTCGCGCGAGGCGCCAGTGCATCTCCTGCAGATCTGGCTCTTGCCCAACCAGCGCGGGCTGCCGCCGAGCTACGAAGAAAAGCGCTTCCCGCCTGAGGCGCTGCGCGGCCGCTTGGCCCTCATCGCCGCGGGCGATGGACGGCGGGGCGCGGTCACCATCCACCAGGACGCGGATCTGTGGACGGCCCGGCTCGGGCCGGGCGAGTCGGTGCGCCATGACCTGAAGCCCGGACGCCAGGCGTGGCTCCAGGTGGCGCGTGGCGCGATGAGTCTCAGCGGCATGCCGCTGGGCGCAGGCGACGGCGCCGCCCTGACTGACGAACCCGCCCTCGAGATCTCCGCTACGGCGCCCGCCGAGGTGCTCCTGTTCGATTTGGCCTGACCGGGCACTGTCTTGCGGGCATAGCGCCGCGCGAAGAGTCTTCCCGCCTTCGGGCAGCATTCCCGAGCTGATCGCGCGGGCAGGCGCAAGCGCCTGGTTTTCCGAGGTGGGCCCGGCTGGCACGGCTCGTGCGTCCTTCACCGTCAGTTTCGAAGCGCGAGAGCAGTGCCGACTCGGGCAGCGGGGAGGAACAGGACATGGACCTCGAAACGGCGGTCGGTTACCTGGCGGCGCTCGCTGTCCCTCTCTGGCTCCTGGTCGAGCAGGCCGTGAGCTGGCGGAGCCCAGCGGGCCCGGTCGAGAAGCAGGCGCAAGCCGACCGGCTCCCGGCCCAGCCCGCCGCCAGCCCGGCGGTGAAAAGCGGTCGAGTCCCCGCGATGAGGTTGGCCGATCCGCGCAAGACCGCATAGCCGCTCTCCATCCTCTTGACGGCGCGCCTTCGACGGCGCAGGATCTCGCGAGGGCCGGCGAGGTGCCCGCGAAGATGCCCAAGATCTGGCGCGTCTACAGCGCCTCGAATGGACAGTCGAGCATCGTCGAGATGCCTCTCGCGATGCAGCCGTTCGTCGACACCGAAGGCGCCCATGGCGAGGGCACGCCGATGCAGCCCACCACCGGCATCGTGTTTCGCGTCTCGCCTCCGGGGTACATTCTCGATTGGCACTGCGCTCCCAGGCGTCAGTACTCACTGTCGCTTTCGGGCACGGCCGAGATCGAAGTGGGAGACGGCACGGTCGCCCGGATCGGGCCGGGCGATGTGGTGCTGGCCGAAGATCTGACGGGGCAGGGACATATCACGCGAGTCGTCGGCGACCAGCCGCGCTTCTACGCGATCGTGCCATTGAAGGAAGGCTAGCAACCTCTTCGATCTGAAGCGCTTCGAGCCGCAGCTCACGAGCTTCGCCATCCTGTCATGGAGGTGCCATCGTGCCATTCGGGGGAAATGACTGGCTCGCACTGACCACGGAGCCGACCGTCGAGCCGGAGCTGCCCATCTGCGATCCCCATCACCACTTCTGGGACTTTCGATCCGCGCGCATCCCCTACCAGCGCTACCTGCTCCACGAGCTGGCCGACGATATCAACAGCGGCCACAACGTGCGGTCGACCGTGTTCATCGAAGCGCGGGCGATGTATCGCGCCGACGGCCCGGAGGAGATGCGGCCCGTGGGCGAAGTCGAGTTCGTCCAGGGACTGGCCGCCGCCAGCGCGAGCGGCCTCTACGGGACCGGCCGGGCCGCGGCCGCCATCGTCGGCCACGCCAATCTGAACCTGGGCGCGAAGGTGGCGCCGGTGCTCGAAGCGCTCCAGGCGGCGAGCCCCAACCGCTTTCGCGGCATCCGGCATTCCGTGACATGGGATCCCCACCCCGAGGTGGAGAACACGGCCGCGCACAAGCAGCAGGGGCAGCTGGGCAGCGACGAGTTCCGGTCGGGCGCGCGGGTTTTGGCCCGGATGGGACTGTCCCTCGAGGGGTGGATGTACTTCCCGCAGCTGCCCGAGCTGGCCGCATTCGCCAAGGCGGTTCCCGACCTGACGATCATCCTCAACCACATCGGGGGCCTGCTGCGGGTCGGCCCGTACGCGAATCGCAATGACGAAGTGATGGCCACGTGGCGGAGCGGGATCGCGGCCGTCGCCGCGTGTCCCAACGTTTACTGCAAGCTGGGCTGCATCGGCATGCCGCGCACGGGCTTTGGCTGGCACGCCCGGACCACGCCGATCGGGTCGGAAGAGCTGGCGGCGTCGATGTCGCCGCTCATGACGTACTGCATCGAGCAGTTCAGTCCCGGCCGGTGCATGTTCGAAAGCAACTTCCCGGTCGACAAGGTCTCGTATTCCTACAACGTCATGTACAACGCCTTCAAGCGGCTGTCCAAGGGCTACTCCGCCGCCGAGCGCGCGGCCATGTTCCATGACAATGCCGCGCGGGTCTACCGGGTCAGCGGAACAGCTCGGCCAGCCGCCCCGGCTCGAGTACGGCCTTGACCAGGAGGATGGTGAAAAAAGCTCCGCACGCCAGCACCCCGAGCTCGCGCCAGAGGGAGGGACGCAGCTCGCGCGGCAGCAGGGCACGATTGATCCAGAGCGTATGCAGGGAGAGCACGACGAAATTGAGCGCGGCCACGTTGGCGCCGATCAGGATGAGCCGGAGCGAGTCCCCGAGCGTCAAGGCGGCGCACCCTGCCGCCGTGAAGGCGATAAGCACGCCGTAATAGATCCCGCCCGCGGGCCCTTCGGTCCCGGGCGCGCGGCCACGGGCCCGGGCTGTCCACGCGATATCCGTGACGCTTCGCGCGAAGCCTTCGACGATACCGACCTGGGTCAGCGTGAGAATGGCGAAGCCCGTGAGCAGAACGAGCGTCCAGAAGACGAACCCGTGGCGCCATCCCATCCCCTGGGCGAGCCACGTCGGCGCGGTCAAGCCCGTCCAGATCGCCCCGGGTCCGGCGAAATGCGCGGCGAGCAGGGCGGGGATAGCCATGCAGGCAAGACAGCCGGCCGTCCAGAGGTACCAGAAGTCCGTTCTCAGATAGCGCCACCACTGCTGCCACTTGCCGAGGTTGGCCTCGGTCGGAGCGAAGATCATGCCGTCGCGCGCCAGTCGGACGCTCTCGCCGCCCACCACCATCGGGCGGCTCTGGATCGTCCCTGCCATGCCGAAGCCCTTGTCCCGAAGCCAGAGCGTCAACGTCGCGTTGATGGCGCCGCCGCCTCCCGAATAGGCGGCGAACGCCGCCAGGAGCACCCAGTCGAGGCCAAGCTCGGAATCGGCGGGCATGACGGGCGACACGAAGCCCACGGCGACGGCCCGCCAGATAGTCCTCGGCACGAAGAGCAGCGCGAGAGCAGCCAGGAAGCCGAGCGTCCATGCCATCGCGGTCCACTCTGCCCACTCGACCGTTCGCCTGGCGCGCTCTCCGAGCAGGGTGACCGCGACGGTTCCGAGGAAGATGGCGTAGCCCAGGCCGACGATGACGGCCCTGTCCTCCAGGCGGGGCATGCGACCGAGGAATGCGGCGGTCAGCGCGGTGGCGGCCGCCAGCGCCCAACCGGGCCAGCCGACCTGCGCGAGATGGAGCAGCGCGTAGACCGGTCCCCAGACGCGCGGTCCCGGAGCGACGCGCATAAAGCCCGCGAAGATGGGCTCGCCCGTCGCCAGCGTGTAGCGGGCCATCTCCGTGTTCAGAAGCGCCTGCAGGAGGATGGACGCGGTGCAGATCCAGAGTATCTCCGGCCCCCAGCGCGCTGTGGCGGCAGGTCCGAGCATCCAGTCGCCCGAGCCGAGCGAGAGGCCCAGCAGGATGGCGCCGGGGCCGATCACTCGCGCGACATTGCGGAACGTGTAGGGAGGCGGTTGGGGCAGATTCGACTGCCGCCACTCAAAGGGCCGGCTCACGAGGTCGTCCGGCGCTGTCCCAGCGCGGCGAGCACGAGGAGCATGACGCCGGCCGCGGCGCCGTCGAGGAGCGCGTCGTGGAAGCTGGCCGTGCGTCCGGGCGACAGCGACTGGCGGAGCTCGTCGAGGACGGCCGTCGCCCCGGCCAGTCCCAGCGCCGGCCATGCGCGTCCCAGTGAGCGCCGCCAGAGACCGGCCAGGATGGCGTACTCGAGAACGTGGGCGCACTTGCGAATGACCAGGTGAAGGGTCGCGAGCGCTTCGGGCGAAGCGGCGGGCAGGAGCGCCCGCAGAAGCGGGATGATCCACGCGCTCGTATGGGCTCCGCCCCACTGGCTGCCGCCCAGATACGCGATCAGCCCCGTCCAGCAGAGCGGCGGCAGGAGCCGGAGCATGCGTACACGGTGGCACGGCGGCCGGAAGTTGACAAGGCTCCGCCACTAAACATAGGATGAGCCATGTCGCTGCAGGAGATCCTCGACAGTCTCCTGACTTCCTCCCGCACCGGGCCCCTCATCACCGCCGTGCGCCACTTCGAAGCGAAGCCGCCGATTTTGGCGCCGTTCCCGTCGTCGCTCGATCCGCGCCTGCTGGAAGCGCTTCGCTCGCGGGGCGTGGAACAGCTCTACTCGCACCAGGCCAAGGCCTTCGAGACGGTAGCCAAGGGCGAGAATCTCGTCGTGGTCACGCCGACGGCGTCCGGCAAGACGCTCTGCTACAACCTGCCGGTGCTCCAGGCGCTCGTGCAGCAGCCCGAGTCACGCGTCCTCTACCTGTTTCCGACCAAAGCCCTGGCCCAGGATCAGCTGGCCGAGCTGATGGAGCTGGCCAAGACCCTGCCCGACATGCGCATGTTCACCTACGACGGGGACACGCCGCAGGACGCGCGCCGCTCGGTGCGCGCGCGGGCGAACCTCGTGCTCACCAACCCCGACATGCTCCACTCGGGAATCCTGCCGCATCACACGAAGTGGGTGAACCTCTTCCAGAACCTGCGCTACGTCGTCATCGACGAGCTCCACGCGTATCGCGGCGTCTTCGGCAGCCACCTCGCCAACGTGCTGAGACGGCTCAAGCGCATCTGCCGCCACTACGGCGCCTCGCCGCAGTTCATCATGGCCTCCGCGACGATCGCGAACCCGCGCGAGCTGGCCGAGCGGCTGACGGGCGAAGCCGTCAGCGAAGTGAGCGAGAGCGGCGCGCCGACGGGCGAAAAGCTCTTCATGTGCTACAACCCGCCCGTCGTGAATGCCGAGCTGGGCATTCGCGCCCCGTATCTCGGCGAGGCGGCCGCCCTCGCGACCCGGCTCCTCAACGAAAAGATCGCCACCATCATCTTCGCTCAGAGCCGCCTGTCCACGGAGGTCCTGCTGTCCGCCATCAAGAAGGGCGTCGAGGACAGGACGGGGGACGCCGGCATCGTCCGCGGCTACCGCGGCGGCTACCTGCCGCTGCGCCGGCGCGAGGTCGAGCAGGGCCTGCGCTCGGGCGAGGTGCTGGGCGTCGTCGCCACGAGCGCGCTCGAGCTCGGCATCGACATCGGCCATCTCGACGTGGCCGTCCTGGCCGGGTATCCGGGCACCATCGCGTCCATGTGGCAGCAGGCGGGCCGCGCGGGGCGACGGAGCAGCTGGTCGGCGGCGATCATGGTGGCGAGCTCGTCGCCCATGGACCAGTACCTGGCGACGCACCCCGACTATCTCTTCGGCGCGCCACCCGAGCACGCGCGCATCAACCCGGAAAATCCGTTCATCCTCGTCAACCACCTCAAGTGCGCGGCCTTCGAGCTGCCCTTCGGCGGGCAGGAGGCATTCGGCGGCGACGTGCAGCCGCACCTGGCCGCGCTCGAGGAGGAGGGGCTGGTGCACCGCGCCGGGCAGCAGTTCCACTGGACCTCCGAAACCTACCCGGCCGACCACATCTCGCTCCGCACGGTCACGTCGGACAATTTTCTGGTGATCGACACCACGGCGCGCGACGACAAGCAGGTCAAGCGCCGCCAGATCATCGCCGAGGTGGATTGGAAGAGCGCCTTTGCCATGATCTATCCGAAGGCCATCTACATGGTCGAAGGCGAGCCCTTCGAGGTCCAGGAGCTCCGCTACCGCGAAGACGAGGAGAAGGTCGCCTACGTCAAGAAGGTGGCGGTGGACTACTTCACCGACGCCATCAGCGCCAAGGGCGTGTGGATCCTCCAGCGGTTCACGAAGCAGGAGACCCCCGGGCTCGTGGCGGAGCAAGGGGAAGTGCTCGTCGCCGAGAAGGTCGTCGGCTTCAAGAAGATCAAGCTGGGCACCATGGAAAACGTCGGCTCGGGCGAGGTCGAGCTGCCGCAGCAGGAGATGCAGACGACGGCCGCGTGGCTCACCGTCGCCCCGGCGCTCCTCGCGGAGGTCTCGCCGCACCGCGACGAGCTCGTGGACGGGCTGCGCGCGCTGACGCGCCTGCTGCATTCGCTGGCGCCCATCTTCCTGCTCTGCGACATCCGCGACATCGGCGCGTGGCTCGGCGACGGCACGCCCTCGGCCGAGGGGCAGGTGGTGACCCGGGAAACCATGCGCGCCCAGCTCGTGCAGGGCGACGAGTTCACCCCGACCATCTACCTCTACGACAACCAGCCGGGCGGCATCGGACTCGCCGAGCGTATCTTCGAGGTGCTGCCCGAGCTTCTCGCGCGCGGCCTTGAGACGCTCCAGAGCTGCGCGTGTCCCGCCGGCTGTCCCTCCTGTGTCGGCCCCGTGAACGAGGTCGGCCGGCGGGCGAAGCCGGTCGCGCAGAGCCTACTCAAGCGGCTCGTCGCCCGCCGCTGACCACGGAGCCGGCGTGAGCGACGCCATCTCGGATCTCGGCCGTGTCATCCGGCGTCTCGAGGCGAAGAGCCGGGTCAACGCACCTTCACGACAAATGGCCTCGCTCGAAGACCTCCTGGGCGGCGCCGTCGAGGAGACGGGCCAGGGGAGCGTGCTCGTGGTGCGACGGCGCTTCGAGGCCGGCCATCTCCACGGGCGCCAGCTTCTCGACGCGGCCCGCGCGATGGCCGACTCGTCGCTGGCGCTCCTGACGCGCGCGAGAATCCCGCCTGCCGGACCACGGCTCATCTATCTCGATACCGAGACGACCGGTCTCTCGGGGGGCACGGGCACCTACGCCTTCCTCGTCGGCGTAGGCTTCTTCGACGGGGAGACGTTCGAGATCCGGCAATACTTCATGCGGGACCTGGACGAGGAGCCCGCGCTCCTGGCCGCGCTCGATCCGCTCCTTCAGGGCATGGACGGGATCGTGACTTACAACGGCACGGGCTTCGACCTGCCGCTGCTCGAGACACGCTTCGTGCTGGCGCGCCGGCGCTGGCCCGAGGCGGCGTTCCACCTCGACCTCCTCCAGGCGGCGCGCCGCCTCTGGAGCGGCAGACTCACGGACTGCCGGCTCGGCACCGTCGAGCAGCACGCCCTGGGCTTTGCCCGCGAGGCCGACTTGCCCGGCGCCCTCATCCCTTCCGTGTATTTCGAGTACCTCCGCCGCAAGGCGCCCGGAGAGCTGCCGAGGGTCTTCGAGCACAACCGCCACGACATCCTCTCGTTGGCGGCCCTCGCCGGCTGGGTTGCCGACGCGCTTGCGCGCGCGCCGCTCCCCGGGCTCGGCGCCGAGGAGCTGGCGGGCTTGGGGAAGCTCTGGGAGTCGGTGGACGCCGACCGCGGCGAGGCCTGTTACCGGATGGCGCTCGACAGCGGTCTCGGGAGTCCCGCGCGGGAGCGCGTGCTCGGCCGCCTGGCGTGGCACGAGAAGCGGCGGTCGCGCTGGGACGAATCGCGGGTGCTCTGGGAAGCGGCCGCGCGAGGCGCGCGCATCTTCGATGCGCGACCGTGGGAGGAGATGGCCAAAATCCACGAGCATCGTTTGCGCGACTTGAGCGCCGCCCATGCGGTCGTGACGGAGGCGCTCGACCATGCCCGCGTCCATCG